>Ga0102948_1000153_pt1 | contig 25103 bp, 24 predicted proteins | sample SalPonA_A_H2O_MG_FD_78211 | JGI IMG/M metagenome (GOLD analysis project Ga0102948, IMG submission 78211) | Water microbial communities from South San Francisco under conditions of wetland restoration - Salt Pond MetaG R2A_A_H2O_MG | ecosystem: Environmental > Aquatic > Non-marine Saline and... | reverse complement strand
TTACTTGAAGAAGCATCCGCTCAAGTATTTCCTGGCCATAAAGTAGCGCTAATAGGCAGTAATGGCTGCGGTAAGTCGAGCCTGTTTGCCCTATTGCGTAAAGAGCTTAGCGTCGATGCGGGTGACTGCACTTTACCGTCTGATTGGCGCATTGTAAGTGTTGCGCAAGAAACGCCCGCGACTGACAGAACCGCGATTGAATATGTGATTGATGGCGATAAGCACTTGCGTCACCTGCAACAGCAATTAGCCACTGCAGAACAGCAAGAAGACGGGGTTGCAATAGGACAGATTCATGGTCAACTAGACCAAGCTGGCGCTTATGATATTGAATCTCGCGCCGCTACGATATTGTCAGGGCTCGGGTTCACCAACACGCAGCTATCATCACCGGTCAGTGATTTTTCAGGGGGATGGCGTATGCGCCTGAACCTTGCCCAGGCGTTATTATGCCCCTCTGATTTACTGTTGCTAGACGAACCCACCAACCACTTAGATTTAGATGCGGTAATTTGGTTAGAAAAGTGGCTTCAACGCTACGACGGAACGCTGCTTTTAATATCGCATGACAAAGCATTCATTGATAACACCGTGGCGCAAATCGTGAGCGTTGAGCATCAAAAATTAGTGACCTATACGGGTAACTACTCGGCATATGAAACGCAGCGAGCCGAACGCATTCGTCTTCAAAATCTTGAGTATGATAAACAGCAACAAAAAGTGGCTCACCTTAATTCATTTATTACGCGATTTAAGGCTAAAGCCAGTAAGGCAAAGCAAGCACAAAGCCGTATTAAGCAGCTAGAGAAAATGGAAACGTTAATGCCAGCGCATATGGCGAGCCCGTTTAGTTTTGCTTTTGCGCCGCCTGTTGCCCTGCCTAACCCGTTGGTGCAAATGGAAAAGGTTCAACTTGGTTACGATGAACGTATTGTATTACAGCAGGTAAAATTAAATTTAGTACCGGGTAGTCGTATAGGTCTACTGGGACGAAACGGGCAAGGTAAGTCAACGCTGATTAAATTGCTTGCAGGTGTACATGACCCGAAGCAAGGTATCTTCAATACCGCGAAAGGATTAAAAATTGGCTACTTTGCGCAGCATCAATTAGAAACGCTTGATGCCAATGCTACACCAATACTGCATTTACAGCGCCTAGACGAAAAGGCGACAGAGCAGCAATTGCGCGATTATCTTGGTGGGTTTGGCTTTAATGGCGATGAAGCACTTTCTCTGGTTGCGCCAATGTCTGGTGGAGAAAAAGCGCGTTTAGTGTTGGCGCTTATTGTTTATCAAAAGCCCAATTTATTGTTGCTTGATGAGCCAACCAACCATTTAGATTTAGAAATGCGTCACGCTCTTAATATTGCCCTTCAGGGGTTTGAGGGGGCGATGGTATTGGTATCGCATGATAGATTTTTACTCTCGTCGGTGTGTGAAGACTTTTATTTGGTAGATAGTGGCGCGGTTGAGCCGTTTAGCGGCGACCTTGATGACTATCGTGACTGGATTTTAAAGCAACAAGCTGCTGAAAAGGCGCGAGCGAATAGCGAGGCCAAAGAGGAAAGTCAACCGTCTGAAAGCAAGCCCGAACGCAAGGTAGATAAAAAAGAAGAAAAGCGCCGTGCTGCTGAGTTTAGGCAAAAAGTCGCGCCACTTAAAAAAGCGATTGAGAAGCATGAGAAGGCAATGGAAAAGTGCTCTTCGTCATTGGCAGTACTTGAGAACACGCTTGCAGATACGGGGTTATATAGCGACGATAGAAAGTCGGAGCTTATGCAGCTGTTAGAGGAACAGGCCTCATTAACTCAGAAGCTAGAGGAAGAAGAAATGGCATGGCTTGACGCGCAAGAGCAGATAGAGAAAGAGCGAGAGGAATACGACAATGCCTAGTGTAGATTGTGCTTCTTTTTGGCAGTACTCGGTTTCTCGTTATGGTTTAGGCGACACTGCGCCTATCGCTCTTGTGTTGCAGGACAACCATGGGGTCAATGTTAATGTGCTTATGTTAATGTGCTGGTGTTTAGACAATAACGTTGTGATTAACTTAACGCAGCTTAATAAGGTGATTGACGCCGCAAATATAAAAGACGCGAGCCTTATCGCGCACAGAGAAAAACGCAAAGCCGCTCACCCAGATAAAGGCGGCGATGTAGCGCTATACGAAACACTTAAACAAGAAGAGCTAGCATTAGAAAAGCAGCAGCAGGCTGATATCATTGATGCGTTTACTTCGCTCGACGTTGCTACCTTACCCAGCGGCGCATCACTATCAGGGAGTGGCGTGCTAAATGCTTCGATTGCATCGTTTATTAATGCGTACGGCCTTAGAGAAAGCGTTCCCGCCCGTCAGCTGCTTAGTCGTCTCGTTAATCAATAATTGTAAAAGAACAAGAATAAGCTATGAGTAAATCTGCGTTATCGCATGGAAAAATTTTAAAAAGTAGTTTTCGCGTGCCCCGTTGGGCTAAAAACCGGCACATGCAAACCATATGGCCTCGTTTTATCCAAAAACGCTTACCGCTAGATTACACCATGGAAAGGTTAACATTACCCGATGATGACTTTGTCGATGTGGCGTGGGGGCCTAAACCTTCTGAAACATCAGGTGTGGTGGTGTTGTTTCACGGGCTTGAGGGGAGCATTCGCTCTCACTATGCCAATGACATGATGGCGCAGTTATCTGTGAATGGTTGGCAGGTTGTTATGATGCACTATCGTGGCTGTAGTGGTGTGCCAAATTTAAAAGCGCGGGCTTATCATTCTGGCGAGACAGAAGACCCTCGTTTTTTCTTAGAATGGCTCAACACTAAATTTCCCCGCATACCTAAGGTGGGGATAGGGTTTTCGCTAGGCGGGAATATGCTTCTTAAGCTGTTGGGCGAACATCCTGCACAGAAGTGGTTGAATGCGGCTGTGGCTATTTCATCTCCGCTTAAATTAGCTGAATGCGCTAAGTCTATCAATCAGGGTTTTTCAAGGGTGTATCAAAAATACCTGCTCAACAGTATGAAAAGCACACTGAAAAAGAAGATGGCGTTTATCGACTATCGAAAGCTTATTCAACTAAGTAGCGATGATGTAGACGGCATTACTAATTTTATGCAATTTGATGAGAAGATTACAGCACCGCTTCATGGTTTTGCAGACGCTCAGGATTACTACGAAAAGTGCAGTGCTTATCATTTTTTAAGTGCGATTCACTGTAAAACACTGGTGTTACATAGCATTGATGACCCGTTTATGAACCATCTTATTGTGCCGAAAGAAGATGAACTTGCACGCAACGTAACGCTTGAACTGAGCGAGAGTGGTGGTCATGTTGGTTTTATGCAAGGTAATATACTCAACCCAACGGTTTGGCTTCACGACCGTGTAACGCGCTTTGTTAGCGACGTGCTGCCAATAAACTCAGACACAACGTACAGTGGAACTTTATGATCATACCCATTAGCGAACTTGCCCCTGAAACGCTTTATAGTCTTGCTGAGTCATTTGTTTTGCGCGAGGGGACAGACTACGGTGAAGTAGAGGCAAGTTTAGAAGAAAAAGTAAACCAAGTACTTGTGTCGCTTAAAAGCAAGGAGGCAGTATTAGTCTACTCGGAACTTCATGAAAGCGTAGACATAAAGCGTCGGGAAGACATAGTCTCTGACGATGAGCATGGTGAATAGCTACCAGTAAAGACGGTTTCGAAGGTGCTCGTTTAGCGATTAGTCTCCTTTGACTTCGACATGCCTAAAACAATTTCTGCCAGCGTCTTTTGCTTTGTAAAGCGCAATGTCAGTTTGCTCTATTATTCGGTCATAGCTCCATATTTTATGTCTGCTGTAGCTAAACGAGGCTACGCCAATGCTTATCGTTACATAACCGAATTCGGTATTGTTCTTATGTGGTATTTGCAGAGACGCAACGGCTTTCACAAGTTGCTCTGCCTTTGTTCTTGCGCCAGCGCTATCGGTGTTGGGAAGGACACATGCAAACTCTTCTCCACCAAATCGGGCAAATAAGTCTGTACTTCGAGTAATTGTTTCGCCTAATGTTTTGGCGACAAGGGTTAAACACGTATCGCCTTTGGCGTGTCCGTAATAATCGTTGTATTTCTTAAAAAAATCTATGTCGATAAGCAACAGGGTTAAAGGCCAGTTTTGTCGCGATGCACTGGCAATTTCAGCACTAATTTTTTGATCGAAAGCGCGTCGATTAGGCGCACCTGTCAGCGGGTCAGTTAATGACATGCTAACCAATGCATTTTCTTGTTCTCTTACCTTATCAATATAGATAGAGAAGGTATCGGCAAGGTCAGCAATTTCATCTTTGCCATCAATACTCACTTCGCTCACATCATCATAATTATCAGGGTTTGCAGCGTGATCAACCTGTTTGTTGAGCTTTATAAGACGATGAACAATGCGGGTATGCAGGAGATAAATCATGAGCAGGGTTAACAGTAAGGTGACTGCCCCTGCGATAAGCGCAGTTTGGAATTGGTCTGCAATACGGGCTTCGGTGCTTTCAGCATCACGTAGTGCTGTTTCATAGCGCGATGTTAATTGAAGGCTTAAATTGTTGGCAACATCATTCACTAAATTCTTTACAAAGTTTCCTCTACCAATGGTTCTGCCTGATATGCGCAGCGATTCTATCTGCTGATTGATAATCCCATTGTCACCCATCAGCATAGTGAAAAGCGTATTGATATCTTGCTCTCTATTTTCTGAAAGCGATAGTTTTTGCAGCCGCTCAAACGCTTCACGCAGAACTTGCTCGGTGCTTCTGAGTTGATAAATACTGTCATATTGATCGAGCTTTACAGCAGATAAGGAGATGCTCGCAAGAAGCGCTGTCTCAGTAGTGTTTTGCGATGAATTATAGAGCTGCTGTACAAAAGAAAAAAATGACGTTTTATTTTCACTAAGATTATTTTGGATTTTAAGACGCTGCTCGACTAACGCCTCTAGTTCTTTTAGCTCCTGCTCGAGGGAGGTTATCTGGGTTGAAAGAAAGCTTTCTTTTGCGTTGAACGACTTGCTTAGCGAAGTGAATGTATCGTGTAGTTGTTTGCTCACAATACGCCTTGTTGGCTCATTCGTCGCATTCGATAAGCCAACAGTGAGAAAAAGTAAACGTTCCACACTTTGGTTAATCGTCGCACCTTCAACAACCACCGGGATCGTATCTACAGTTAAGCGTTCAAGTGATTGCTGTACATCGGCTAATCGCGTCAAAATAAAAATAGTGACAAACGCAAACAGTGCCAAAATAGCCAGTTGCAGGTAGGTAAAATAAAGTATCGACGTGCGTTTTGCTATTACCTTCACAATTATTGGCTCTGTATTCGTCTTATACGGTTTTCAAGTGTGTTTGATACGCCACCAAGTAAACGAATATTTTGTGTGACTAAGTCAGATATTAATAAATTGGTGCGCCTTTCACCGTCATCTGCTTTACCGTGCTGAAAGCTTATGTAACCGTCGCCGCCGCGCACTAAATAGTCAGTCGTCGCTACACTGTATTCTTTATTCGGGTCTAGCGGTTGGCCGTTAATATTAACGTTTGTAACTCGCTTTCCCGCCGGTTGGGTAACGTCGAAGGTAACGTTCATGCCAGAAAAGTGAGGGAATGCACCTTTTAAAAGCTCAACCTGAGATAGCCCGTTTTCGATACCTTGTAATAGCTGTTTTCCTGTTAGCGAAATTCTAACAAGGGATGATCTGAAAGGGAGCTCCGTCGCAACATCTCGTCGTGTGATGGCAGAATTAAGTTTATAGCTTTTGTTCCCACGGATGCTTCCTCCATTGATGATTGCAATATCGCTCTTTGTGTATGTGCGCATACTATCAGTAATAAAGTTCGCGAATTCATTCTCTTCACTTCGCACTACAACGTGTTCGCTGGTGATCGTGTTTTTCCACACACCGATTTTTTCATTTAACAACCGGTCGAGGCGAAGTTGATAGCTGTTTGCTTGGAGTTGAATTGACGGCGAGGCAAGAAGGCTTGGTAGGTCATAAGACTGTACGTTTTCAAGTTCAACGTTGCTGTTGTCAATTGTTAAATTGGCGACTACCGCGATACCGCTGTCATCGAGTACCAGTTGTCTTTTATGCGGCGTGAACCCTTGCGCTTTTTCTTTTAAACGGTTATCGGACATTACCGCAATATCAATAACGTTCTCATCAAGAAGCGAGGAAACAAAGTCAAACGGGTAAGAATAATGCAGCAATACAATATCAGCGCCCTGCTCTTTTAGCTCCCGTGCACTGTTTTTCGCCGTAGTTAACGGGTCGAGTAGCGCGACATGTTGTAATAAATACTCTTTGATAACGCGCTCATTAAGCAACGATATAATCCCTAACTTAACACCTTGTTTTTCTATAATGGCAGAGGTGACTAATTCGTTAAGTGGCGCGTTGAAACGTTTATCAATAACATTACTGGCAACAAACGGAAATGCGGCTTCGAGCGCGCGAAGTGATAGCTCGTCTTCAAAGTAACTAAACTCTCGTTTAGTGACTGTCATTACATCGGGTTCAAGCGAATTTAAGATATCGATAATGTGTGAGCCACGGTCAAATGATGCCATGGCGCTAGGGCCAAGTGAGCCACCTCCAAAAACGAAGAAAACAGGTGGCTTTTTTTCCCTTTGCTGGTCAAGAAGGCTTTTAAGCTCGGCATATCGACCAGCGAACGGGCTTGAAATATCAGGCATGTCAGCGGCAAGCAGCAGCGTGACTTGCTTAGCATTGCATGGAAGCACAATGCAGCAAAAAAGAAATATAACGAATAGCGTGTTTAAGCGTTTAGCCATAATATGGCTGTGTCCTTACTTTACAACCAGTAAGTACTGAAATCGGAATACCAATTTCTGATTACGGAACTTTGGTTAACGTGGTATCACGATACAGATTACTGTTACCACTTTAACGATACAATTATCCAAAAGAACTAGATTTATAAGCTGTTGCTGCACTCGTAAAGCATGCTGCCAATGACTCAGCGTGATTTTGTCATGTTAAAACGGTTTTTATTAAGGCGGGATTACTGAAGCCTAACAGCAGGCATAAAAAAGCCGGGTTGGTATAACCCGGCTTTTCATTATATTTGGCATGTTCTAAAACAAGTACGCTTAAAACGCGTAACGCGCAGTGACTTGCATAATATCTAGATCATCAATCATTTCGTAGCTTGCGCCTACGGCCCACTGTGGTGTGATGTAATAATTGGCGCCAACTTTAATTGTTGCTTCACCCTCATCAATGTCGTAGTAACCGACTTCACCAGCAAGCTCTACTTGGTCAGTAATCATTGAACGCAATCCAGCATTGATGCTGTAGCCTGTGTCATCTTCAACATCGCCATCTACGCGTTCTAAGTTAGCGCCAAAATAAGCATCGGTTGTTGCATTTACCGGTAAACGATAGCCTGCGCCGACTGTCAGCATGTCGAAATCAAAATTGCCTTCTTCGAAGAAGCTGTATTCGCCATTTAGAAACCAGTTGTTGTTTAACAAATACTTACTATTCACCGTAAGACCGTCTGGCTCAAAAGACTCATTATTGTCGAAATCTATTTTAGTATAGCCACCTTCAACATAACGCCAGTTTGGAGAATCTGCTAGTACAGAGAAAGAAGAGGTAGCAGTGAGTACAGCTAAAAGTGTGATTGTTTTACGCATGTGATAACTCCTTATTGATCACAGGCCCCTTATGTTCTTATGAACAATAGTGTTCGGGGCGTGGTATTGCTTCCTTAGAAAGTTGGTCTTAAGGTCAACCTTGTTCCAATCTATCTATTTACACGTTAACGTGTGTTTTCAGCATGATGATTGCAATGCGTCTGCCAACTTACTCAATAAATGTTATTTAATTTTCATGTTATTGATTTTCATTGTTTTTATTTTTTTGTTAGGCGCTATACACGTTTTCATAGCCTGTAATCTTTACCGAGGCATTCCGTTAACTACCTTTGTGTCTCTAATAACCGACATTTTACCCCTCTAATACCAAGTGCTGGTTAGCGTCTGTTGAATCAGCTCAACATTTCCACGTTTAAAAATAATATAAATTACTGATATTTATAGGGTTAGCTTTTTATTGGTATTGATTTCTAACCTTGGAACGCCTCTTGCTGAATAGATGGTGAAGCTATGCTGCTGACTTCGACAGCTCGTCGAGTGTTTTTTTATTTCATTTCATATTAAGCAGGCCCAGCGGAAGTGCAGCGATGCGATGGCCACACCATTATTTTAGGAGAGGGAAAATGAATAAGGCTTTTTTACCAAAGTGCTTACGTCATACACGGCGCAGGATACAGGTGTCTTCGCAGGTCTTTTTTGCTTTAGCCAGTTTGTTTTTATCATCATCGCTGCAATACGTATACGCACAAAATGTTGTTGATACTGATAAGCCCCGACAGCCTTCACCAGTGCTACAAGCTGTTATTGATGCAGCACGTGAATCTGCAAACGGTACGTACAAAGAAAACGATCATGGCCTTAATAAAACGCTGAAAGCGATAGATTATCAAACATATCGCGCTATTCGTTTTAAACCAGAAAAGAGTTTATGGCGAGATAAAAACGACTATGAAATTCAATTTTTTCACCCAGGTTTTCTTTATAACACCCCCATCACAGTGCATACCATTGGTGAAGATAATCAGCCAGAGCGCCTTAATTTTAATAGCGACATGTTTAGCTATGAAGCAAGTGCAGCATCGCTTGCTGGTTTGACAGATAACAACACTGGGTATGCCGGGTTTCGGGTTCATTACCCTATTAAAAACAACCAATACAAAGATGAATTTGCCGTATTTCTAGGGGCGTCATATTTCAGGCTAGTGGGCAAGCATCAAGTTTATGGTATTTCAGCAAGAGGGCTTGCTATCGATACCGCCTTACCCAAAGGCGAGGAGTTTCCTCACTTTACCGAATTTTGGATTGTTGAACCTAAAGAAAATCAACCTATTACGGTTTATGCCCGTTTAGAAAGCCCATCGGTAGCGGGTGCCTATCGGTTTGTTATTCATCCTGGTGTCGATACTACGGTTGACGTTCAATCATGGCTGTTTGCTCGTGAAGACGTACAAAAGCTTGGCGTCGCGCCTTTTACTAGTATGTTTCTCTATGGTGAAAATAGTAAAAAGCACCATGACGATTATCGCCCAGAAGTACACGATAGTGATGGTGTATTGATGGTTACACATGCCGGTGAGGAAATTTGGCGCCCGCTTACTAACCCTAATCGTCTACAAATTACGTCATTAAGTGACAGTGCGCCCAAAGGCTTCGGCATGTTTCAACGAGATGGCCGTTGGGAAAACTATCTTGATGCAGAGGCAAACTATCATCTTCGCCCTAGCCTATGGGTTAGCCCTAAGGCCGGTTTCGAACAGGGGCGTTTAGAGGTAGTTGAAATACCTACCAGTTCCGAAGTACACGACAATGTAGTGGCCTACTGGATACCTGATGCACCACTTTTAGCAGGAGAGTCACGTTATTTTGCTTATCAGCTAAGCACGACAGAACAGTATGCGTTTGATAGTAACCTTGCCACTGTTTTACGAACTCGACAAGGGAAGGCGGTATTGCCTGGCGAAGAGTTTGAAGACGAAAGTTTAGCTACCACTCGCCAATTTATCGTTGATTTTTCAGTGCCTAGCGAATTCGACATTACACCCGACGACTTAACGTTTGTTGTGCAGGGCATCAACGCAGAGGTATCTAAAATACGTGTTTACGCGGTGGATGAGGGCAGCGAATGGAGAGGCACTTTTATGGTAAAGCCGAATGAAGGGAGCACTGTCGATATGCGGGCTTTCATAGAAGCAAAGGGTAAACGAGTAAGTGAGGTATGGAATTATGTCTATCAAAGTGAGTAAGCAGCCACACGCAACGACAACTAACGCTGTGACCCCTAATCCAACTATGTCACCTCTTATCAAAGGAGAGTTTATGCGCTTATTCATGATGGCATTGTTAGTCATACCCAGTATTGCGCTGGCTGGGTGGAGCTTGTATGAAATCTTTTTACCTAATGCGCTTACCGCGCTGGAAGTAGCCCAGCTAGGGCTAGGGCTTACTTTATTCTCATGGCTATGCATGGCATTTTGGACCGGTATTATAGGGTTCTTTTTACAGCTGTTTAATATTGACCCGTTAAGCCTGACCAAAAGCCAGCCGGCCCCCACAAAGCAGAAAACATTATCGCAGCGCCATGCGGTGGTTATGCCTGTATATAATGAAGATACCCGTCGCATAATGGTGGGTTTTGAAGCTTGCATTCGCGAATTGATGGAAAGCAAACATTCAGACCATTTCGACTTTTATATGCTTAGTGATACACGTGATGAGGTAAAAGCGGAAGATGAATTACGTGCTTTTAATCGCTTATCACGCCGTTTAGGTAACTATGCGAAGCACGTATTTTATCGCCGCCGTGAAAAAAACGATCACAGGAAAGTGGGTAATCTTAAAGATTTTTGCGAGCGTTGGGGGGCAAATTATGAAGCTATGATTGTCCTTGATGCCGATAGTGTTATGACGGGTGAGCGAATGGAAGATCTCGCACTCAGAATAGAGCAAAACCCAGACACAGCGTTGGTGCAGACTATTCCCATGCCGGTACGCCAACATACTGTATTTGGGCGCTTTGTACAGTTTGCCGCGCACTTATATAGCCCCATGCTAGCGACAGGATTATCGTTTTGGCAAACCGATAGCGCTAATTATTGGGGACACAATGCGATTATTCGTATTCAGCCGTTCATACAACATTGTGGGTTACCCACATTGGAAGGAAGCGCGCCTTTTGGTGGTGAAATTTTAAGCCATGATTTTGTTGAGGCAGCGTTATTACGCAGAGCAGGTTGGAAAGCGTATTTACTGACTGATACTACCGGAAGCTATGAAGAAGTGCCGAGCAACATAGTCGATTATGCTATTCGTGACCGTCGATGGGTGCAGGGCAACATTCAGCATTTAGGTTTACTAAATGTAAAAGGGCTTAATGTGGCTAACCGTCTCCACTTTTTATTTGGTGCATTTGCTTATATTTCATCATTGATTCTGTTTTGTATGTTAGCGCTAGGTACAACTGATGCGCTTATCAGAGCAACATCAGTGCCTGATTTTTTTGTGTCTGAATACCAACTGTTTCCGACATGGCAGGTGGCAAGGCAGGACATGATGATGGTGACCATGTGGGGAACGGCAGCGCTATTATTTTTACCCAAAGTGCTAGGTATTATATTGGCGCTACTGAAACGGCGCGCTGAATTTGGTGGTGCTTCTGCGTTGATAAAAGGCGCGCTTGCTGAGCTGTTTATGGCCGTGCTTATTGCGCCATTAATGATGTTTTATCATAGTTATTTCGTGGTAAGTGTACTTGTAGGTCACAGTGTTAAGTGGGAAGCGCAGGAGCGTGAGGGGCGAAAGGTTCCGTGGCGTATCGCGATTAAGCATACACAACTATTAAGCTGTATAGCGATTATTTGGGGAACAACCACCTTCTACTTTACACCGTCGCTTTTTATGTGGTTGCTGCCCGTGTTAGTGGGAATGGTATTGGCTGCGCCGGTTATTCGTTTAACAAGCAGCGAGGGGGCAGGTATTGCATTGCGTGAACGAGGTGTATTTTTAATTGATCAAGAAATGAATGAATGCAAAGCCCTCAAGCGTTTACGAGTATCTATGAAGTACTTCGCTATTTCACACTTCATTGCCAAGGTGCCAACGTTACCTAATAGCAATAAAACAGTGATGGTAGAGCAAGTATTAACAGAGAAGCCCCTACCTATGCGCCCTATTATCGTCGGGAATGGATAAGTGAGAAGTGTGTGAAAGTCACGCTGTAGATAGCAATAAAAAACCGCCAATAGCGTATGCCGTTGGCGGTTTTTTATGTCGTAATGATTTAGTTTTTAAACGTTACTGAAAAAGTGACGGGTACTGTTGTAGTAATGCTTTTCAGCCCTGCTATATTTTGCAGTGCAGCTACGCCCTCAGCCAGACCAAACGCGTCGGCCTTAATTAATGTGGGAGCCGTCGTCGAGACACTTAGCGTATTTTCACTGACCTTACTTACTTGGACCGAAAAGGCAGTAGGTACGGCTTTACTGTGAAGAGAAAGCACGCCGTCTACCTTAGCGTATTTAACGTCGCCCACGTTAAGTGCCAGCATGGATTCAGGCAGCATTGCTTCAAATTGTGCGGTCGCATATTTCTCTACAAGAAATAACATGCTTCGCATACGTTCATTTCGAATATCGATATTTGTATTTACCGACGTTAAATCGACCGATACGTTAAGTTTTCCGCTGTCACTGAGGGCGCCACTAAAGTTTTCGAATTTGTGTACTTCGGTAATCTGTGCATTTTTAGTAGAAAGGAAATGCAACACACTATCGTCACTGCTCATTTTCCAATCAGCCATGGCAGGTGATGCTAAACCACATGCAAGTAACGCAATCGATAGAGCCTTGAAACCTGTTTTCATGGGGTTACTCCTTTAAAAATTATTAGAATCGTGGGCAAAGCATATTGCCCCTGAATTGAGAAGAACAAGGGGGCAACACGTCATCAAGTTTGCACGTGTTAGTACGGCTTATCGCTTATGTGGGTTTACAAAATCGCTATATTGAATAACGTCTTGCCATTTTACCCGTTGATCGCCCATTACAACAAAGTCTGGGTTTTCAAGTGAATGACGTTTGTTATAGGTAAGAGGCTCAAAGTTTGCCGCTGCAATACTTCCGCCTGCTTCCGACACAATGCATTGTGATGCACCGGTATCCCATTCGCCGGTTATGCCGATTCGCATAAATACATCGGCTTTTCCCTCAGCAATAAAGCACGCTTTTAATGAGCAGCTTCCAAGCGGTAGCGTTTGATAAACACGCTTATCACACATACGAGTGAGTACTTTTTCTCTCGATTGGCGCCGACTAATAGCGATAACGACGGCACTGGTTTCAGGGTCATCTAGTTTGCGAACTGACAGCCGTTCTTCACCTTCTGGTGTAGATTTGTATGCGCCATTGCCTTTAGACGCATAATAGAGCGATTGACCAGGAGGCCAGAAAATAACACCAATGGCAGGTTGGTTGTTCTCAATGAGTGCAATATTAACAGCAAAGTCACCGCTGCGAGCAATAAATTCTTGTGTGCCGTCAATAGGGTCGATTAGCCAATAGCGCGGCCAATCTTTACGTTCTTCCAAACTGGCGTGCTTATTTTCCTCAGAAAGGATGGGAATATCAGGTGTGAGTGTGCTTAGCCTATTTGTGATGATGTCATTAGCAAGATAATCTGCGCTGGTTACCGGAGAATCATCTTCTTTTTGATAAGCGTCAAAATCGCCTTGGTCATAGACTTTTAATACGGCTTCACCCGCTTCAATAGCGGCGTCTTTGGCTATGGTTAGCAAATCATCATATGTGTTTGAGGGCATAGGTTACTGCTCCTTAATCCACTTTTGAGTAAGTAAAAGTGCGGCAATACAGCGAGCTTCAATAAAGTCTTCTCGCGCTAATAATGCATCAGCATCAGCAAGGGGCCAATGAATGACTTCTAAGGGCTCTGGTTCATCACCTTCTAACGTTTCAGGGTAAAGATCTTGAGCGATTACAATGGTCATGTTGGCATTAAAAAAAGTGGGTGCCATACTTACTTTATGCAATTCTAATAGTGAATTAGCACCGAAACCCGCTTCTTCTTTAAGCTCTCGGTTTGCCGCTTCAAGGGCGCTTTCGCCCGGGTCGATAAGGCCTTTTGGAAAACCGAGTTGATAAGAGTGTGTGCCTGCTGCATATTCGCGAATTAACACCAACGTATCTTTGTCATACATTGGTACAATCATTACTGCGCCGCGATTACCGCCGGCCATGCGTTCGAATTGACGTGTCTCCCCGTTGGAGAATTCAAGGTCGAGGCTCTCAACTCTAAAGAGTTTACTTTGAGCAACGATCTCTCGATGATGAATTTGCGGCAACGGTTTATTAGGATCAATTTTTCGCATGTCTCTCGCTACAACTTTGTTATCATACCTTCAGTAACTAGCTTACTTCATTATAAGGAAAATCGCTTGCCCTTTCTGCCCTGGAATGAAATAGATACCGTGCTTCTTGATATGGATGGCACCCTATTAGACTTACATTATGATAACCAGTTTTGGTTACATCATTTACCAAAACGCTTAGCTGAGATACGAGGTATTTCACAACAAGAGAGCCAGCGGGAAATGGAAGCGCGTTACGAGCGTGTCTTTGGACAGATTCAATGGTACTGCCTCGACTATTGGGCTGAATCGTTAAGTATGGACTTAGAGCAAGAGTTTATGCCGCTTAAGCGGGAGTTAGCACACTTGCTAACACTGCGCGACGATACCATACCGTTTCTTAAGGCGTTGCATGAATCTGGCAGAGAAGTGGTTTTGGTGACGAATGCGCACCCCAACAGCTTGGCGTTAAAGATAGAGCATACGCAACTTGATGCGCATATTGATAATTTGATATCGACACATGAGTTTGGTGTTACCAAAGAATCGCAAGAATTGTGGAAAAAACTTAATGCTAAAGTGAGGTTTGATAGCAACCGAACACTCTTTGTTGATGACTCTTTACCTATTTTAGCATCAGCCCAAACCTATGGGATCCGCTATTTGCTCGCAGTAGATAACCCCGATAGTACGCTGCCAAATCGAAATATTACCGACTTTCCAGCAGTAAGAGACTATCGCACCATGATTGACGACATTCTTGCTCACCCTGTTAGCAAATAAGGACCGCGAAACCTATGAACTCACAGCTTTATGTAGGATCGCAAAACCCGGTGAAGGTGAACGCAGCACTCAACACATTATGCGATACACTTGAGCAAGACTTTAGTGCTGAAGCGATGTCGGTGCCCAGCGGTGTGCCAAGCCAACCCATGAGTGAAGATGAAACACGTTTTGGTGCTATTAACCGAGTAGAAGCCATGCTTGAACTACATGACGGTGGTGAGCAAAATGCGTGGTACGTTGCAATCGAAGGGGGCGTTGATGTGTTTGAAGATGGGCCAGCCACCTTTGCTTATGTGGCGATTTACCATCAGGGACATTGGTCGGTGGGGCGAAGTGCAAGTTTACCTTTGCCTGTCAGTGTTTATCAGGCGCTACAACGTGGTGAAGAGCTTGGTACGGTAATGGATAAATTATTTAATACCGTCAATATCAAGCAAAAAGGAGGCGCCATTGGCCTACTTACCCACAACCATGCAAGCAGGCAGAGCGTTTATGAAGTTGCATTAACGCTAGCGATGGCAAAGTTTCATTTTCCCGATCTTTACACCAATTAGTATTACGCAATGCAGTAGGCTTTATCACACCCTGCAATCTTTACTAAACAACGTAAACTTTTCCAGTGCGCGATACGTCATACGGTGTCGCGCCATCATAAAAATTAAGTAAGTTATTGTTAATAAATCCAAAAATTATTTAAAATAAGATGGCGCTCTTGTTGCAGGTGGTTAAAGCCAAACGTAATAAGGAGCATAACGATGAGCGAGACAATCAATACTTACAACCCTGCTACAGGCGAAAAATTAGACCATTATCATTTAATGACCAGCGATGACGCTGATCATGCGGTTACACGTTCTCAGGAAGCCTACATTAACTGGCGTAAAACCTCATTTGAAACCCGCGCAAAACTATTTAATACACTCGCTGATCTCATGGAAGCCCGAGTCGACGACCTTGCTAGCTTAATGACCAGAGAAATGGGGAAAGTTGAAGCACAGGGAAGACAAGAAGTTGAGCTATGCGCACAAATTTGCCGCTACACCGCTGAACACGGTGCGTCGTTTTTAGAAGATGACCACAGAATTTTTGAAGGTGGCCGAGCCATCGTCACATATCAACCACTCGGGGTAATCTTAGGTATTCAACCTTGGAACTTCCCGCTTTATCAGGTTATTCGTTACAGCGCTTGTAATATTATGGCGGGTAATACCACTGTACTGAAACACGCTAAAAACGTTTTCGGCATGGCGCTCGCTATTCAACAGTTGTATGAAGATGCAGGGTTTCCGAAAAACGTGTATCAATCGCTGTTGATAGACGGCAAGACTGCCAGCGGGCTAATTAAGCATAAATACGTAAGAGGCGTAACCTTTACCGGCAGTGATGAGGTAGGCAAAAGCGTAGCGAAAGAGGCGGCTGCGATGTCGAAGAAAACCGTAATGGAGCTTGGCAGTAACGATGCTTATTTGGTGTTGTCTGATGCAGATATCGATATTGCGGTAGAAACCTGTATTAAGGGCCGCGTAATTAATAATGGCGAAACCTGTGTCGCCGCTAAGCGATTTGTCGTAGTAGACAGCGTGTATCAAGCGTTCACTGAGAAATTCATTGCCCAATGTAAGCGCCTTAAAGTTGGCGACCCGACTGACGATGCAACCGACTTGGGGCCAATGGCGCGCGAAGACTTACGTGATGAACTGCACGAACAAGTGAAAACGTCGATAGACAAAGGTGCTACGTTATCGCTAGGTGGAGAAGTACCGGATAACAGCGGCTATTACTATCCCATCACGATATTGGAAGATGTATCTCCAGGTATGCCCGCGTATGATGATGAGCTGTTTGGCCCGGTAGCGTCTATTATTAGAGCAAAAGACGACAGCCAAGCGATGGAGATAGCTAATGACTCTCGATACGGTTTAGGTGGCGGTATTTTCAGCACCGATACTGACCGTGCTATTGCATTGGCGAAGAACGAGTTTGATACCGGTATGATTAATATCAACGGCTACTCGTTAGCACAACCTAATCTGCCATTTGGCGGCGTAAAAGACAGTGGTTACGGCCGTGAACATGGTGGCTTTGGTATAAGAGAGTTCGTTAACATCAAAACCATCATGGTGGCAGAGCAGCGCCCAGAATAAGAGTTATTTGCCAGATAAAAAGGTACGTTGTCCCCCTCTGGGGGAGCGTATCTTTTTTAGTATTCAGCACATACGCCGAGTGAACGTATAAAAAGGAAACGCAATGAAAAATAACAGTGCAAAAAGGCCAATAGTAAGCCGTTTACCGTTGTTGGGGGCTGCCCTGTTATTTTCACTGCATGGTATTGCAGAAGACGATGCTATAAACGATAACGCAATGCGTTGCGAGGGAGTGTCGGTTCAAGTGTTAGGCTCGGGTGGGCCAGAGCTCGACGATGGTAGAGCGTCAAGTGCATATCTAGTGTGGTACCACAACGAGGCGAAGGTATTGGTTGATGCTGGTAGTGGAAGTAGTGTGCAATTTGGTGCAGCGGGCGCATCGTTTGAAACCGTAGACGCTATTTTACTCTCTCACTTACATACCGATCATGCAGTAGACTTACCCAGTTTTGTTAAAGGCGGTTACTTCGGCACGCGCGCTCAAGACTTGCCCGTTATCGGGCCAGCTGGCAATGACATAATGCCGTCTACCGACCGCTATATTGAGGCGCTACTTGGAAATAAGGGCGCATTCCGCTATTTATCGTCGTATACACGAGCAGAACAAGATGACTATTTGCTTACCCCTATTTCTGTCACCGACACGCCGTTTAGTTACGATATTAACCCGTCGGTAAGCGTATCGGCGATAGACGTACATCACGGTCCCATTCCAGCACTGGCGTGGAAAGTGAATGTGAATGGTTGTATTGCAGTATTTTCTGGTGATACGAATGATGCCGATGGCACGCTGAGTGAGTTTGCAACGCAGGCTGATATCTTGGTGCTTCACAATGCAATAGACGATGCAGCCGGCAGCACAGCAAAGCAGTTACACATGACACCCACACAACTTGTAGATATTGCATCAACATCTAAAGCCAAGCGGGTGGTGTTATCTCATATTATGAAACGCAGCGAACCTGGGCTCAGTGCGTTAACTGACGCGATTGCCGTTATCGCGCCAGGCCGTGTTTATGCTGCGCAAGATTTAATGAATATTTCGTTAAACCCTTAGCAATATGGGGTTTACTGCGCGAAAGGTAAAGGAATGGTTTCGCCGTTAAGTACCGCTACGCCATCAGCTAGGCCCATTGTGGCAGTATAGGCGTCACCGTCAGAGACAATAAAGCCTTGTCGTATAAATGCCTTCATTACCTCGGGAACTTGCTGGTCGACTGTTGCCATAAGTTCTTGAGGTGTCATGTTTTGTACCTGAGGGTTGGTGGCAAGTTGTGACAGTACATAGCTGCTCATCGCTTTTTTCGCGACGCCTTCATCCATCGTAACGTTTGCATCTGCAACAATATGGCTTACCCAAAACGCAGGGTCTTCAAGCATATCAGGCAGCGCATCAACGCCGCTCACTTGGGTGTTTATGTGAGCAGTAAATTTACCTTCTGGCAATGTACCTGACAATTGAGTGATGTTAATTGCGGGCGACTTTTGTAAGAACGTTAGCAAGTTGTCTTCCACAAAACTTTTAAGCAATTCAGGCACTAGCTCAGGTTTAGTGGTCAGCGTTGCATTGCTAATGTCTTGGTAAGCTTTAATGAAGTCCGTGTCTAACTGCTTTGCTTCCATAGCAAATACCGCATCGTGAAGCGTTAAGTCAGGCGAACGCATTGAAGAAACTTTGTATTCGAAAAACGCATCAACAAGGTTGTTATCTTCGTCAATATCGGTGCGAGACACTAATGACAGATCTTCCATTACAAAAAGAGGTGTATTACCGTCAATCGCATTATCGCTAGATACTGTCGTCTCCTTTAAATTAAGGCTGAAGGTCGATTCGAATAGCTCCCCTTTTATGGCCTTAATAAGGTTACCTGACCACTGCATATCCATGTCCATGTCGCTCATGGCAATGACCATGCCATCACCTACAATAGAAAAGTTAAGTATTGTGCTTTCATAATGCGTCACGTCGCCACTACCCTTTGCTTCACCTTCATAGCCTGAAAAGGTTAGCGTTACATCTTCATCCTCATCGATAAACGTTAAGGCTGGCACCGTGTCTGAGAAGTCAGTGCTACCGAATAGCCCTATTACGCCTTTGTTTGCATAAAGGGGGGTGTTGCTCTCCCATTCTACGTACTCTCGCAGTGCGTCGCCTTCAATATGCAAATTATACTGTAGTCTACCAACACCTACGCCGTCGCCCATATAAACCGGGCCGTGATGTGCAACAATGTTTGCAATAAAAGTCGGGTTTTCCGTTTGCTCAATGTCGCTTTGGTCTATTTGCTGCGCCTTAAGCATTGCTTGTAAATCAAAGCTCACTTCAACTTGTGCGGTGGTGGTAAACCACCCTTTTTCGTAAGACACTACATTGGCGCTGTATACAGGGTGTTCATCAATATTGGCTATGGCGCTATTAAATTTTGATTCAAGGCCATTACCGATGAAGTGTGGTGCGATGAGAAGCACGCCCAATGTAGCGCCAGCGCTAAGTAAAAGTGGTTTATTCATAATTACATTCCCTTGTTCTGTGAGTGTGTCAGCGTACTGTTATAGTTTTATGGTAGTGTAGCCGCTTGCATCTGGTTTTCCGAACAGACCAGCTGCTTGATGCACTTCATTGGGCAGTGACGCATCAGGCTTAAATTTCCCATTAACTGAGAATTTTTTTGTTAATGGAGAAACGGTAGCATCGATACTTAAACCTAATAAGTTGGGCTCGGCTACCGTAATGCCAATGTCTTCACCGTCACATCGAAGCGACGCCGAGTACGTTCCGAAGTCAATGGGGCCTTGTGTGCCCGCCACAGTCGCATTCAGCCAGTCACCTTTGCCACTCAGTGCATTACATGATGGGCCAAAATCTAGCGTTTCTAAGGAAACTTTAAAACGGCCTCCTGCATTGACCGGCAGTGGGAGTCTAACCTGTGCAATAACCCTATCTACCGGTAAGTAAATGGTCATATCTTTTACAATAACGCGAGACTGCGAAAACAGCCCTGTGCGAACCGGGCCTTCAAATGCAATATCGTTAACGTTTCTAATGTTGCCAGCTTTTAAATCTGCATGCAGTTTACCGATAAAAAATGCCCAAGGATTAATATCCCATTTCACATTGTTTATGGGTAAGCCATTCACCACAACGCTTTGTGCTTTACCTTCAAGTAGGGTGCCAGACACACCGCTGACTGCTACGTTTTTTGGCAATGCTATTCTGCCTATCACATGAATAGCCGGCATGTAAGCGATAGCAAAAATAAGAAAGGCGACAATACCGCCAATGATCCACGTAACTGTTAACTTCATGCTTTTCCTAACTGTAATCGACGTATTTTTATGTAACCGGCTGAATCGGCCTCCGCAATATCGGCCTGAAGAATGACAATGCCCATCGCTTCCATTCCTTTAAGCCAGTCGAGCACGTTATTAAATGGTGCTTGATCTACCCATACTTGTAAGTCTTCACCGTTGGGTTGCATGCGTGATATTTCGATGTTGTGTCGTGCGGTTGTACGGTTAACGGCTTGTGGAAGCGAACCTGAAAATGCACGCTTACCGCTGCTACTTCTGCGAAGCTGTTGTGCGCGCATGGCGCTATCTTGAACCCATGTTAGCAGTGCTTGTTGGTTGTCTAGTAGTTGCTTCTGTTGATGCAAACTTGCATTAAGCGGCGACCAAATCGCAAAGTAAAAAATAGCAATAACGACTACCACACCGCTTATTAGCACAAGGCGCTGCTCGCGTTCTGTGAGCGCTTTGTATTTATCTAGTAACGCTTTCATGATGCACTCCTAATCGATACTGTACCCACCACGCCGTTATCTCTATTGTTAAAGGCGCCTTGCTCAACAACAAATCCTGCGCTCTCGGCTAGCTTTTTAAATTGCTCCAAGGCTTCAAAGTTCTTTCCTAGAGCCTGAATGCGAATTTCAGTGCGTGTTGAGTCAAATCGTAGTGTTTGTGGCGTAATTTGGGTGGCAGCAAAAGCCGGAGTGAGTTGGTCAAGCATGATTAACATCGACGCATCACCGCCGCCTTGCTCTAACTTTGCCAGTTCAGACTGTAACTTTAGCTTAACGTTACGTACCATGCCTAGGTTAGGAAATCCGGCTTTAACGGCGGCGTTAATATCGGCTTTAAGTGCCGCATTTTGTGATTCAAGTTGGTACAACGTGACCGTTTTGTCTATGAGGCTAGTGGCGAGTACGATTACTGCAAGCACCGCTGCGGTGCGCCATTGAGACCATCCGCTACTGCGCTTTCTTTTTACTTTATATTCACCCTGGTAAAGATTGAACTTGCTCGCTAATGCTTCTTTTGCAAGTACATGCATGGGCAGTTCAAGTGGTGCTTCCGAAATGGTGGTGTTCGGCATGCCGTCAAGTGGTAAGCCAGCATAGTTGGTGATCGTCACTGCTGCTTCTTGTTGCGAGGCAAAGTGACTAAGCATTGGGAGCAACCACGTTTGTTCGCCCTGCATGCCTTTAAAACTGTCCTGTCGAACCAGCAATTGTTCGCCTAATGTAAGGATAGACCAGCCGTTTTCTGTTACCGGTACTGCAAGTACGTCGGGGATCAACGTGTCACAGAATAACCCTGCATTACTGAGCCATTGTTGCCACATCGTCATTTTGTCATGACTGACTACCGCTACAGCTTGTTGGTCACCATTTTTAGGGCCAATAGCAAAAAACTGCTCACTGATATCGGTTGCCAATTCATCTTCAAGCATGAAGGGTAATGCAGAAAGCACTTTTCGACCGGCTCGAGGTGGCAGCGTAACCCATTTCAGTAAAATATCGCTACTTGGGGCAAGCGCAATAACAGGCCGTTGACCGACACGCTCGGCGAGGGTAGATAACGCCTGAGCATTAGGAAGTTCTCCCGACGCAATTATTTCTTCTTCCTGCGTTGACCAGACCAACCAGCTTATGGGGTCGGTGTCTGTCGCGCCCAATCTTACTAGGAGCTGTTCCATTAATTAAATCCTCCAAACTCGCGTTTCAATATGCTTACGCCCGCATCTTTGTTTGCTTGAAACACGGTGGAAAGCTTAAAGGTTGCTTTATTGTAGCGGGTCTTAGTATGCAAAATAAAATATTCGGTAGTGACAGCGAACCATGCTTGTCGTGTATTGTTTAAACTCAGTGCTTGAATAACAGGCTCGCTTAGAAAGTCTGCTGTTTCTTCCCATCCATCAGGCGGACGATTACCAATTAAGCTGGTGGCTTCCTGAATATCTAATCCTGTCACACCAGCGAGCAACGCTGCGTGCTCAGGTTTAAGTGTGTTGACGTTAATAAGTAGCTCTTGGTTATCAGGAATAACGCATACCAGTGGCATTAGTTCATTTATCCACGCCGGTGATGCGCCGTTTATAATACGTAATTCCGTCTTAGATGCCAGCGGGTTATTGGCAGCGAGATAAGGAAATTCACGGGATTCATACTCACTGTCCTCAGCGCCATAAGAGCGCATTCGGTCATCATCATCGACCCAATCGGCCAGACTATCTCGTAAGGTGTCTGCCGTGTAGTTATCTAACCCATCTATTTGCATAGCAAGTAACATAGATTGAAATGCTGTCATGGCTTCGGTAGGTTGATTGCGTGAGGCGGTACTCGAGCTGTCCTCACCCTGTAAAATAGCGTTAAGATTAAAGCAGGCACGCAAATCTTCTAAGTTGGCTTGCAAACCGCCATTCTCCAGCGGATAAACAAATTCCTGCGCCCAAGGTTGGCTTAGCGTTATTTTATCGCGTGTTTCGTCCATTAAATCTTGAATAGATTTTCGTGCGAACGCTTCTGCCCCGCGTGCATACCAATAAGCTTGATTATTGTCTTTCAGGTTCATTGTGCGCTGAACTTGTAATTGCAGCCGAGCGCCCATTTCGGTCGCAAGCACCACGACTAAGGCAACGATCATCAGCACAATCATAAGGGCAACACCCTTTTGTTTGCTTGGCGCTTGAGGAGGGAGACGACGCATTACAGCCCTCCTATTGCAAATTCACGCCGTATTAGGCCGAAGTCTTTACTCACAAACTCAACGGCTACCGCGCGAGGTAATGCAGTACCTTTATAGCTGTCAGACCATTTATCTTCTTTAAGGCCTTCTTCACTATTATTTGATGGCGCAATAAATTCGACTTTGAAACTTTCTATATTCTCTAATAGTGGCCTGACCTTGGGCTCATGACCAATAACGTTGTCGAGATAATTACTGTATACGCGCTCTAATTTTTCTTCACGTAACCGATAGGCTACATACTGTAATGTGCTTCGTGGCAGCATAAGTTGAGGGTTGTGCCAGCCACTTCGTACAAAGCCGATACCATCATCGTCACTTTCCGCTGTTTCGCCCCCGGCCATGACAACTTCTTGCATTTCCCCTTCTACTCTAATAGGGCGCGGTACAGCCTGTTGAATGTCTCTTTCGATAGTGATCATGGCGCGTTGCAAAGCTTGGAGCTTATCAAAACGCGCTTCTGACAAATCATTACTATCGATAACGGTGGTAAGCAAGCCGGTTGATGCTAGGCCTATTAGCGTAAAAATAGCCATTGCAATTAAGATTTCTAGTAAGGTAAAGCCTTGATGGTGACGTTGTGTTCTTTGCATCACGAGCCATCCGACGTAGGGCGCGCAACGAAGCTTGTAACCGAGGTAACACTGGAACTGTAGTCTTCGGCCTCGCCAACAGAAATGGTTACCGCTCTTAAACTAGCATCGTTCGTTTTCGCTACCGTTTGTTGCCAGTACCATGTGCGGTCAGCCATTTCCATGCTGCCTTTTAAGTTGTTTTTTGGTGGCCACGTATTTTCAAGTTGAACTTGATTAAGACGATTGCTTGCCACCCACCCAGCGAACGTAACCGACTCAATTTGTCCTACGCTACTGAGGTGTTCACCCGATGCCTTTAATATTGCTGTACCTGTGAGGGCGAAAATAAGCAGTGCCACCATGACTTCCAGAAGGGTTAACCCTCGTTGGCGCGACGCACGGCTCGCGTGAGATAAAAACGCCATTATTGTGGTTGCTCCAATGGCCCTTCCAATGCCAAAGGCGGAAGTTCTTTGTTTAAAAGGGTGAAATAGACAGGCTCGTCATCAAAATCGCCTTCATAGTTGAAGGTAAGGGTAAATGGCGTAATGTCGCCACTGGACATAATTAAGATTTGTGGAGGCGGAAGCTTCTTGTCTTCGTCGCTTCCAATATCAACGCCATCACTTGAAACACTGAGGTTTTCATCAAATATATCGCGGTCAAACAACCTGTCTTCAGTGTCCCAAGGAAGGTCGTCTAAGTTCAACGTAAATGTAAATGGCTCAGGTAGGGTATAGGTGTCGTATATTTTCTCACCTTCTAGCCGTTGCCACTCGTTATCTTCGTCCAGGTACACAAAAAAGTACGCATTGTCTTCTTGCTCTACCCGAATGCCCAGCTGCTGCTGATTAAGTACAGCAAAGTCGCTGGCCATATCAACAATGACTTGAAGGCGCTGTGCCTGGCTTTTTAGTAGGTCGCTTTTGCTTGCGCCAAATGCATTAAACACGACATAGCCGGCAGCAATGCCCATGAGCAGTAGCACAAGCATAACTTCTATTAGTGTAAAGCCTTTTAAAGCGTGCTTTTTACTATTGCACTGGCGCATAAAAACCTAGGGTGTTTAGTTAAGGTATTCGTTAATGTTCCAGTTACCTATATCGTCATCGGTACCGGGTTCGCCGTCGGGGCCATTTGAAAAAATATCCACTACTCCTAGCTCCCCTGGGCTGATGAGGGCATAAGGGTTACCCCATGGATCTTCTGGTAAGCGCTTAATAAAGCCGCCTGTTGGATAGTTTCTTGGAATAGGGTCGATAGTGGGTGCCGCAACCAGTGCTTCAAGCCCTTGCTCTGAAGTGGGGAAACGATTGTTGCGCAACTTATACATTTCAAGTGCGCTTTCGATTTGTTGGATATCGACAGCGGCTTTCTTCAATTGCGCCTCTTCTTGATTCCCAAGTATTTGTGGTGCAACCATTGAGGCCATGATGCCTATAATAAGCAACACGACCATCACTTCAATCAAACTAAATCCAGAACTACGTTTTAAGGTTTTCATTAGATATTCACCATATTATTCAATGCTAAAATTGGCTGCAAAATTGCCATGACGATAAACAGAACAATGC
>Ga0102948_1000152_pt1 | contig 25183 bp, 28 predicted proteins | sample SalPonA_A_H2O_MG_FD_78211 | JGI IMG/M metagenome (GOLD analysis project Ga0102948, IMG submission 78211) | Water microbial communities from South San Francisco under conditions of wetland restoration - Salt Pond MetaG R2A_A_H2O_MG | ecosystem: Environmental > Aquatic > Non-marine Saline and... | reverse complement strand
GATTGGGATTTTAGTCCTGAAGGTCGTATGCGACAAGCTATGCGTATGAAGTACCTTGCAGATGGTATTGTAAAAGCTGGTAAAATTTGTGTAGCTGACTTTGTTGCTCCTACTAAAGAAGCACGTGATGAGTTTGGTGCAGATTATACAGTTTGGATGGATACTATTAAAGAGGGTAGATTTGAAGATACCAATAAAATATTTGTAGAACCTGATAAGTCTGATATTGACTATCATGTAGCCGATTGGTTTAATGATACACATATTGAACTTATGAAAGTAGTATCCAAATGGATGCAAAGAGATAATGTATGATTAAACACGCACCACTATTTGACACTGATAAAGTTGCAAAGTACTATTCTGAAAAAGATGGTGTACCAATCCAGTACGTATGCACTTCAGATCTAACAGTCAGTGATTTGCCAATGGATATTTTCTATAGTGAAAGCCCGCATCCGCAATTTGGCAATCGCTACTTTGGTTTATATATGGATCCATTACAAAATCATCTAATGATTACTAATGCTGATAAAATTGAAGAAATGGAATTTGGCATGGTAAAAGATAAAGATGGTGATTATTGGTATAGTCAATCGCACCATGATTGTATCTTCATTGATGGAAATATGATTGATGGTGGACGAGCATATATTCGTCATAGTGGCGAGTGTGATATATTTAAAGTAATTGATGGAGAAATGGTACGATCTATATTTGTCGATTAAGAGAGTAATAAACGATGACAGACGTAAGTAAAATTCGACATTTGACAAAAGCTGTAACTTGGCGTATAATAGCAAGTATAACAACTGCGCTTATAGCATGGTTTTTTGGTCTACCTCCAAAAGCAGTAGGTGCTGTTTTTGTAGCTGACCTTGTTATAAAATTTGTGATGTACTATGTGCATGAACGTGTGTGGTACAAATATATTAAGTTGGGAGTAAAGAGAAATGTTTAATCCTAAAAAGCCCACCACTCAAATGTTGGGTAGATGGCAGCCTTGGCATGATGGTCATACTGCTCTGTTTAAGAAAGCATTGAAAGAAACCGGCCAAGTGTGTATTATGATTCGTGATGTAGGTGGTATAGTCGGTGAAGATGCAGGTGGTGGACGTACAGATGCACAAACTGATAACCCATTCCATTATGATGAAGTAGTACAAAATATTAAAGATGGTTTGGCTGCACATGGTGTTACTTATGGTGTAGAATATATTATCATGCAAGTACCAAATATAGTTGACATCAGCTATGGTCGTGGTGTAGGATATACATTTACCGAGCATGATCTCGGTGAACAAATCCACAATATTAGTGCAACAAAAATACGTGCAAAAATGCGTGAAGAAGGTAAACTTTAAGGAGATTATATTATGTCAGATTTTCAAGATAGCGGATTGCCAACTGTAATTACAGATGAGCAGCGTAAAACAATCCAAGGCGCTCTACGCGAGATGTCAGATTCAATGTATCGTGTAGCAGCAGAAAAAGACCTGCAAAAAGAAATTGCTCAACGTATGCTAGATGAATGTATGATTCCTAAGAAAGATTTCAATCGACTTGCTAAAATCTTTCATGCAGCTAACCTAGCAGAAGAAGCAGCTCGTAATGAAGAATTTATGGAATTTGCTGAAGCTATAATGGCGCCTGTAAGATTGCCCAGAGAATAAAATCGCCGAATAAAAAAAAGGAGCCGAAAGGCTCCTAATTTATTTTTATTATAAGTGGGGAGGTTATCCCTCCCTCTTATTATAATATCTATCCAGATTAGAATAGATTTGCTACAGCCACACGACGGTAGTAAACGTTGCTGTTTGCAGTTAGTGCACCACTACCTTGAGCAGCACCTTCAGCAAATGGGTTAGCAACCATGCCGTAGCGAGTCTTAAAGCCAATTTTTGGCTGGAAGCTGTTTTCGCCAACTGCACGTACCATTTGTAGAGGAACGTATGGGCAGTAGAATAGACCAGCATCGAAAGATGAAGTACCTTTGTAACCTACAACTAGGTAGTTAGCACCAGCATATGGATCGATGTATACACGGTAACGACCATTTAGAACACCTGCGAAAGTGTTACCAGTGTCGTCTACTTGTAGAGCGTTGCCACCTAGAGCAGGAGTGTAATCTAGTACACCAGCCATTTGTAGAGCTGAAGCTACGTCTGAAGAACAGATTACGATGTTACCTTTACCGCGACGAGTAGCTTTAGCGATTGCGTTAGCTTCTTGCTCGATTTGGAACATCAAACCTTTGAACTTCTCTACAGACCAACGACCGTTAGCGTCAACGTCAAGGTCGAAAGTACCTGCAGTAGCAGTGCCAGCAGCACCAGCAACAGCAGTACCGTAGATAGTACGAACTAGTTCACGGTTGATTTCTACAAGAATTTCAGATTGTAGAATGTTAGCTAGTTCAGTTTCAGCATCTAGACCGTGTACAGCTTTAAGGTCTTGAGCTAGCTCAGTAGTGTACTCAGCTTTTAGTGCGCGGCTCTTAGCAGCAACAGTTACTTTCTCGATTGAGAACGCCATTTCTGCAAAGTTAGTACCGCCACCATCGCCTAGAGCTTCAGCAGCTGCAGTAGTCATACCAGTACCAGTAGTTTCAGAACCAGCACCTAGAGCGTTAGCGTGAGTACCAGTACCTGCGTAATCAGTATCAGCTTCAGCGTAGAAAGCTTCAGAACCACCTTGAGTACCGTACTTAGAACGCATTGCGAAGATTAGACCAGTAGGTCCAGTCATCGGTTGTACACCAGCGATGTCGTATGCCATTAGGTTAGGCATTGCACGACGTACTAGAGAAATTAGAACAGGATCGTAACCAGCTACTGGACCGGTAGCAGTTGCACCAGCGGAGAAACCGCCGTCGCCAGCTGCGTTTACTGGAGCTTCTGAAAGGAGTGAGCTCATGTTAGCGGAAAGATCACCGCTTTCCATTAGAGCACGCTCGGTGTTTTCAAGAATAGTAGCAGTTACTGATTTCTTGTGTTGATCTGCAATCGGTGAAAAAGAATCGTGCTCAAGAATTGGGCCCCACTTTTCCACAAGCGCTTGATAGTTAGTCTTAGACATATTTTTCTATCTCCTTGTTAAATAGTTTTCTATCTGGATCTATTTATAAATTTCAGTTTTCAGTTATTGTTTCTTGCTTCTTGTATTTAGAGCCTCAACAAGAGCATTGATTGTGTAGTGTTCTGAAACGACTTTTCTAGGAGCAGTTTCTTCTACAACAATCTCTTCCTCTTCAACACTCACATCTTCAACAATTTTCTTCTTAGTGAAGAAAGATTCTTTTAAAGTCTGAAGATCGCTAGCGTATTCTTCGGCATTTTCAAAAGCTAATTTTTCAGAAAGTGTTTTCATTCTTTCACGTTGAGTGATAGTAAGATCTTCACACACTTCTTCAAATACTTTTTCTGCTTTTAGAGAAGCGATTTCTTTAGCAAGAGTAACGTTCTCATTAATAGCATCATTAGCAACTTCAATAGCTTCTGCTACTTGAGATTCTAGATCTGATACAACGTCAACAGTTTCTTCGTCGATTTGGATATTGTGCTCAGCGAATAGGCCTTTAAGACCATCCATTAGAGACTCAGCCATTTCAACTTTGATGCCTGCTTCGATTTGTACAGTATTTTCTTCCATCCACTCTTCTACTACGTAGTCGAGGTATGAATCTAGATTTTCAATGATTTTTTCTATGCTTGAATCAACTGATTCTTGCATTTCAGTTTCTAGAGCTTCTACTTGCTCTGCAACCATCACTTCTACTTTTTTGCTAGCAGCTTCGTTAACAGCAGCTTCAAATACTAGAGTTACTTTATCTTTGAATTCTTCTGAAAGTTCCATGCCTTCGAAAAGAGCAGCAACAGATTCTTCAATCTCTACAACTTCTTCTACGATAGCTTCTTCTTCAGCTTCAGCTTCTTCTTTCATTCCAGGCGCAACGTCTACTTTGTCAGCTTTAGGATCTACTGACTTTTTAACATCTGCCTTTTTCTTTTTAATTGCGCCACCCGCTGGTGTTACTGGCTCTTCTACTGAAGAAACACCGTCATCGGCAACGAACTTTTCGTCTAGCTCATTTGACATATGTTCTACTCCCTTTACTTAGTGGATTAACTCTACGAGTATTATTTATAATTTTCAACTTCTAAGTGATTTTACGAAACGTTCGAACATTTGTGCGGCCGTGTTTTCATCAATACGACGGACAGTTCTTCTAATTTCTCTTTCCACTTGCTGTTGCATTTCTTCAATTGCTTCTTCGATCGACTCTTTAGCAATCCAATTGCCTTTAGCAATATCATAGAAGTATTCAGTATTCTCCATGATACCATTTACAAAACAATTAGGACCAGAAGGATCGGTAACAATATCTACAGTCGCAAGATAGAAATCATCTTGTACTTCCATGATACCATTTTTAGGTTTCACAGAACCAAGACCACGAGTCGAAACACCGATCTTTACACCTTCATCCATCAATGTCTTGACGATTTCACCCATTGGAGTACCAAGAATTTTAGCTTTACCAATAAAGTTAGAATCATCACGACGCATTTCAGTGATTAGGTGTGATACTCTGTCACCATTGATAGTAGGACCATCTGGATGGCCTAACTCACCTAGGGCACGTTTAGTATCAATAAAATCTTTGTGGTATCTTTTCATTTCTTTTTCAAGAACATTTGATGGGTAAATACGTCCATTTCTGTTCTTGAGGTCGCCTTGCATAAAGATACCTTCGATGAAGTAGTTCTTTTTGCCAGTAGCTTCATTAAGCTCAGTGGCAACGTTGCATTCTTCTACAACTTCTGTAATTAACTTCATATTAAGTATTCCTTTATAATTATTTATAAGTTATTTATAATAAAAATTTATTACAAGGCTTCTCTAGCAAAACCTACGATTTCTTCGTAACCAGCTTTATCCATCATAGCGATATCATAAAACTCTTTTTGGTTTCTTGAAGAAAGATCTTTAAACATATCATTTAGTAGTTTAGCGTCTTTGCGATCTACAACAATTTGGCTGCCGTCTTTTAAACGTACAGGACCTGCTTTCCATTTAACAGATTCTTGAATGCTTTCTACTTCTTCATTCCAGCCTTTTCTCAATCCACCCATCATAGCACCATATTGTTTTTTCTGCATATCTTTTGCACGATCACGTCTTTTTTCATCTTCAGTAGGAGCTTTGTACTTTTTCTTGACAGGTGATTTACCCATCATAGCTTTAGTAGCCCAGTTTTCAGAAAGACCAGCCTTTTTAGCTACTGAACGATGTAATGCAGAATCATGCTTTTGTAACACATTCATTACTTTATCACGTGGATCAGTATCACCAGCTTTAATGTGCTTAACTAGATCGCTTGCCATACCAGATTGTTTATGTTTTTCGATATGACCAGCAGCTTTTTGCAAGTAACCTTTATCAATATCACCTTGACGAAGTTTGTTAGCATAATCCATTAATTCGGCAGCTGCAGGATGCTTGAATTTTTCTTCTAACTCCACACCTTCTTTAGTCAAACGGTCAACAGCTTTAGCAATACCTTTCTTACGCTTATTACGTAGATCACGGTATTCAGGGTAGTCTTTATGTTTAGTACCACCACTTGTAATCTCGCGTTGAGCGTCTACTACGTCTTGGGTTGCTTTTTTAATGTAAGAACCGTAGGTAGATTTTTTAAGTTCCGCCAACTCTTCAGATTCGTTTACCTTAGATACATGTTTAGCATCTAGTGCAATGTTACCAAAGTGACCAGATTTTTTGGCTTTACGAAGAGCTTCTCCAGCATGACGAGCTTTATAAGTCTTAGTAATCTTATTAGTTTTTACTTGCCAGTTACCAAAAGCTTCTTCTACTGATTCTTTAGACAATTCTAATTCTTCATTTTTCTTTTTAGCACGTAGCATTGCTAAATCATGACCATCGATCTTACCATTTTTATTATGATCGATTTTCTTTTGCTTAGGAGAAAGTTCTTCTGATTTAGTCTTAATTACGTCTTGGCCTTTTTCGTCATGTCGGACAGCTTTAGTTCTTTTCATGACTGTTCTAACTTTGCCATCTGGTCCAGTTACATTTACTGGCTTTTTAGTAGCAGACAACGTAGTTTCTTCTAGGTCAACTTCTTCCATTTTCATGACATAAGCTTGATCGTAAGCATCGTCGCCTTCTTGGTCAGCTCGACGTTTTTGTCTTGGCTTTTGTATGTCACCTGAATGTTGATGAGGTTCAGCCACAGGATGGTCGATAACTTCTACTTCATGCTGATCTTTGAAACGCTTTTCCTCTTCAGGCTTAGGCTCTGCGACTTCAGCAATGTAGCTTTTAAAAGACTTCATTAATCTTCTCCTGATAAAATATTTTGTTTTATTTATCCGTTTATATTATTCGCTGTTTCTACTGGACCTTCACCATCTTCCTGATCCGCATCTGCCTCGGCGTCTGGATCAGGATATTCGTCCTTTTCAGCTTCTATTTGTTTCTTCATCTCTTTCATGTCTTCTTCAGACATCATAAGAACATTCTTAATTACCCATTCTCTTGAGTAGTAAGTACCAACGTGCTCTTCAACTTCGCGTAGAGTAGAAAGTCTTTCACGTATAATTTCTGCTTCTTTCAATTCTTGGAAATAGTTATCTTGAATGAAGTCGTAACGTAGGTCGTTTCTAATTTCAGCAAATTCTTCGGGTGACATAATACCTTTAAGAATAAGTTGCTTTTCTAGAACCTGAGTGAATACATTAGAAAAACGTGCTCTTAGTCTTTGAATGAATTTGCTAAATTTCAATTCATCACGAGTAATTTCTGATACTCGACCAAATGAGTACATTGTTTCTGGTTCTAAACGAGAAAGAGGTACACGTAATGCTTTAAAGAGTTTACGTTGGAAGTATTGTAGATTATCATCATTTGATAGACCTGCTGCACTACCACCGGCTAGAGTATCAACCTCGGTAGAACGTTCGCCACCACGACGTGGGAACCAAAAATCTTCGGTCATTGTCATCATCTTACGAGCATCTGTAATTTCGCCGGTAGCTGAATTATACTGAAGCTTATTCTTATGACGAGTCATCATATCTCTTAGATATTGTTCTGCCTTAGACTTAGGCAAGTTACCAACGTCAATATAGAAAATTCTTCTTTCAGGAGCTCGAGTAAGAGTGTAGATGATTGTTGCATCTTCCAACATTCTTAATTGGTTGAGAGGCTTGATTGCAGGGTGTAGGTATGAAAGAACTAATGAGTTGTTCTCATTCATCAAGCCTGAAGTAATTCTTGCGATTGAATCTTTCGCGATTTTAAATCCAGTAGTACCAGTAGTTGTTGAAGATGAACCCCTTGCATCGCCTACAAAACCAGATTCAGAATACATGTAGTATTCGTTTTTAATCTTTTTAATTGGTATACCAGAATGTGGATCCTTACCTTTCTTATCGATTTCACGAATAAGTTTAAGTTTGCGAGGATCTACATAACGTAATTCTTGGATGCCTTCTTTAATATTTTCATTATCAATAATGATATGATAATTTAGACGGCCATCGACATAAAACTTACTAAAGATATCGTATCCATTATTTGTAAAATCGAACAAAGAAAGAATTTCATCAAACTCTTCAGTAATAACTTCTTTAACTTTATCCGGTAAATCTACATCATCTAATACGATTTCTACTACTTTATCATCAGTATCAACATTAATAGCTTCATTAACAACTTCATCAATTGCTTGTGTAATTTCTGGCTGTTGTGCTATTGTTCTATAACGAGTGACTAGTTCAGATTCAGTCTTAGCCGAATCTTCCATGTCTAGGATAGTACTATAGAAACCACCTACGGCATTATCTACCGTAATGGCACCATCGTCATTTTGCGGAGACACGAAAGAGACTGGCTGGTTGCCAGTCTCGTCATCTTCGCGTTTTATTTCGAATCCAAAAATCTTCACAAATTATTCCTTCATTTTATATTAGGTGGTTGAGATGCCAGTAGCGCCTTCAACTCTCCATAGATCGTATTCGAATGTTACAGAGAACTCTTCGATTTGGTCAGTGGCGCTCCAATCCATCGCGATACCGTCGATAGAAATAGGATGCATACCCTCAAAGATGTAAGTACGTAGTGGACTACCATCTTTACTAAACTGGGTAATTTGACCAGTTGATTTGTACTGCTGTGGTAAAGCTCTTGTATTAGAGTCATGCGAATTAATGAAATTCGACCATGCTTCTAGAGCATTACGAACGGCAAAGTCTTCATCGTTAATAACAGTTACAGTCCAAGGTGCAAAAGTTCTATCGCCAGCATATTTAACTTGGCGGCCAAAGTATGGGACAATAAATTGCCCCAATGTTGACTCTGGAATACCAGCTGAACGTACCATGAAAGGTACTTTAATATCAGCTTCCGGCGCTACCGGGTTGGTAATCTGAACTTGGAATAGCGTAGGACGTGCACCGCCACCGACGAGTTCTGATTTGAACTGGTTGATATTGAATGCCATTTTTTCTATTCTCCTCTTTAAAATCTATTTATTAAGCGATCTGACCAACGATTTCGTCAAACTCTACACCGGTACGAGTCGCTACAAATGTTAGTTCAATAACATTGATTGAGCGAGCAGGCTTGATGAAGATGCTTGCACGGAACTTGTTCTGATCAATGATTTCAGGAGTATTCACAGTGGCGTCAGAAATTACTCTAAAGTCAATAATACCGCGACGGCCTTGGATATCACGTAGGAAAGGCTCTACGATATTTCTGAACTGAGTCTGTGTAAACTCGTCGTTAAGTTCGAACAAGAAGCTTTCAGCTGCAGAAGCAATAGATTTCTCAACTGCAATGAATAGACGACGTACGTTCAAACGGTCAAATGCGCTAGTTAGACCTAAACCAGTCTTATCGCCAAATAGGAGAATACCTTGACCAGCTTGTGACATAACAGGGTTGATGTCTGCACTGTAAAGTTGATCTCTCTGTGCTTTATTAGGATTGTATGCTAGTTTAACAACATTCTTAATTACACCTTTTCTGAAACCAGCTGGTGATTCCCAAGGCTCAACTCGTGAAGCTAGACCAGCCATGTCACCATTTAGAGGTACCCAACGATATACGTCATTGTACTTGTCGTAACGATATTTGTAACCACTATCCATGAACCAGTAAGAAGAATTCTGAATCTTGTTACGGTACGCAATAGCGTTATTCATCTTAGCATTTGTTTTGAGTTCGTCAACAACTGCTTCTTTAGATGGTGATAGGAATGCTACACAATCTTTTCTTGATTCACATAGATTAGAAACGATGTAGTTAGCTCTGTTACCAGCATCATCACCTTTACCTTGAAGAATGAATGATACATCGATTTCATTTGCATTTACTAGAGTATCGTATGCAAAACCTAGAGCAGCAAGAGTTGCGTTAGATTCAGTTTGTGCATCTGAGCCGCCTGCAAATACTTCGTATACAGACTTAGCAGTACTAGCATCACCGATAGGAGCAGTGTTTGCTATATTTACCCAAGAAGAGAAATTGTTAATAACGTCTTTAAAGTAATTGGTAGTACCTTGTGGTAATTTAGCGCCCGGAGTAGTTGAAATATTTTCAAACTTCTCAACGATTGTACCAGCTGCGCCACTAATTGAACCAGCAGTATCAATTACTGCAACGTGGATATTACCGGCAGCAGGAGCTTTACCAAAAATACCAGCATTACGCCAACGGTTAGTAATTGCTAGTGCGCTTAGATCTGTTTCTTTTAGAGTGTAACGATTAGCAAAACCAATGTTGTACTCGTTAGCAACAAGAATTTCAGTGTTTGCTTCATCAACAATTTCGGTTTCTGACCATGCAGAAATAGTTATTTCTTGATAGCCTACAGAATCGTTACCAACAACCAATACATCACCGACAGCCAATTCAGCTAATTTTTCATCAGGCTGAGTTTCGAATTTAACTGCATTTGCGTTAAATGCAATAGTTTGACTGATTGAAGTATTAGAAACAGCATTAGATGGAATACGTCCACCAGTTTGACCTACTAGATAATTAGATGAATAGCCGGTGCTAGTAACCCATGCAACTTCAATTGAGTTGCCTAGTTCACCTGGATATTTTGCTTCAAAAGCGCCGTAGAATGAGTTAACTACATCTACTTGACCACTAATATCATTGTTTGCTTCATCTACAGTTCCGTCTGGAAATACGACAAGATCTGTTGCAGTAGCGGTAGCTGAACCATTATCAGCACGAACAACGTATAGTGCGTTTGAGTACGCCAAAAAGTCTGCTGCAGTAAAGAAAGTCTCATAGTTGTCGTCGGTAGGCTTACCAAAACGATTAACTAGTTGATCTTCTGAAGTAATTAGAATAGGTTCATTTACAGGACCCCATCTGAAAACCCCAGCCATTGCTGCAGGAGGTGTGGCTACCGCTGGTACAGCGGCTGTGGCGTCCACTTCACGAACAATTACGGAAGGACTTACGGAAAAAGCCATATTTTTCTCCTTTATATTTTAGAAACGCGTTTCGCTTAATCTTATTGTAGTTGCTGTTTCTATTTATTAAAAAGAACATTTTAATAGAGAGCCCAGTTTTGGCGTTCAATATCTAGTTCAAGGCCTTCGTCATCCACGTCCGAGCCGTCATCAATAAAACCAAAAGGAAGCATTTCTTCTTCAATTTGTTCTTCTGTTTTTTCTCTTAATTTCATCAATGTATTAATATCAGTCATATCCTTAAAGTAACCTTGATCAGTTAACCAAGCAAATATGACTAAATTCATTACTAGGTCGTCATGTGACCCAGATTCGGCTTCGTATGAGTTTCCCTTTTTGGAAAATCTGGATAATTCTTGAATAGTATCGTAATCATTAATTATCAATTGATTTTGTTCTATTAGCATTTTGAGAATAGAACATCCAACAGATTTTACACTTTTGGTAGTCCTTATACCAGTATCAACGTTCTTACCGAAACCTGCTGAAATGCGTTTACCACTTCTTCCGGCGCTTTCTGTTGAAAGTAAATTTTCATACCCATAATCCATTAGTAGAGTATCGGAAACTTGCTCGCCGATATCGTTAATCTCTACAAGGACTGAGGCTTCGTTGTAGAGTCTACCCATTCTATATATAATTGACGCAAAATCTATAGGCGTCATCATATTGTCTCTAAATGTAGCAACTTGTTTATATGGCATATTTGTAATATCAATAATAGTAAAAGTAGAATAGTCTAAACCTTTACCACGAGAGACGTCAACAGTCATAGCATACGCATGACCTTCTTTAGGTTGTTCGTATTGATTGATATTGTTCTGTTGTACTAAAGGTCTAGCAGGATACAACTCTTTTAATTTACCACCATCAATAAGTGTACCAGAACTTCCAAGGAATCCGCACTCGTATTCTTGAACGAATTTTTGTTCATCATGATCTAAAGCAGAGAGAGTTTCTTGTCTCCAATTTTCATCACGGCCGGGTACATCATACCACATAACCTTAACAAATTCGTAACCATTTGTACCTTCTTCAGCACCTTTACAAGTTTTCCAAAAGTGATTTAATCCGTTAGGTGTAGAAGTCATCAGAAGCTTTGTAGATTCACCGGATGAAATAGTTGGGTACACTGAAGCGAAGAATTCATCGTATCCCTCAATGAACGCCACCTCATCTAGATACAGGAAGTTAACAGATTTACCACGAATTGCACTTGAAGATGTAGTACCGGCCAATACTTGGCAACCATTCTCTAGTGCAATATTACCTTTGTTCCATTCCTCCACGCCCTGCTGGAGCCATTTTGGAAGAGCTTCATAGGCCAACTTAACCCTAGCAAGAACCTCTCTGGAGGCATCTCCTTTGTTTGCAAGGATAGCTACGGTTTTAAATTCATTAAAAAGTATGTAGTGTAGGATAACCGCAACTGCTGTTGTAGTTTTACCTGACTGACGAGCAGTCAATACGGCAACACGTCTGTTATTAAAAATCTTATTACAAATTTCCTTTTGGTAATCATACATTTTAAAAGGTATGAGACCACGGTCTACATGTACAATTTTAATGTATGTTAATGCAAAGTACTCAGGATCTTGTGCACATTTCATGTACTCCTTTATAAGCTCAGGAGTCCATTCAATATCTTCGGCAACTTTCTTTAAATTGGGGTTACCTAAATATCCATCACTCATTACTCTCACCTTTAATCATTTTCAATAAATCAGCGGTTGAAACAATTAAATTATTATTCGTAACATTCGTTTGTGCAGCTTCTTTTGGACCTAATAATTCTTCGCGCGCAAATTTCTTTTTAGTAGAAATATCTGCTAGATCTTTGTTAGCTTCAAGTAACGTTTTCATTAATGTAGAAACAACTTCAAACGCACGAGGCTGCTCAGATTGTTTTGCAATCTCAAGAATCTCATCCATAGCGTCATAGCCAGTGTGTATAATATCTTTAATATTTTGACGAACTTCTTCAAGATCTTTAATGTTCTCGTCGTCATCTACTTCAGAAATTACAGCAGGCGGTTTGGCCTCTTCTTTAACTACAGGAAGATTTTCTTCTGGAAGTTCATGAACTAATTGTTCTTCTTGTTTCACTTCAGAAAATGGTCTAACACCAAGAACTTCTGAAATCTTATCATTACTCATTATGCATCCTCAATTACGGTGATAATTCCCCAGTCATCAGTGTATTCAATTTGATCGTAAGGTATTGAAGCAACTTCAGGTTGCGTAACAGTTACAGTTGGAACATCTCCATATCCAGCACCGGGATTAGTAACAGTAACAGATTGTATTTGTCCGTCGTCATCTAAGACAGGAGTTCCCGTCGCGGTTATAGCAAGTGGAGCGTCAATTGTAACAGTAGGACTAATATAGAATTTACCGCCATCCACAACATTTACACCCGTTAATGTACCATTGGTAATTACAGCAGTTGCAGAAGCTTGCCAATCGGCAGGATTACCATCTGGAGCCGAGATAGTAACAGCAGGAGCAATAGTATATCCAGTTCCTGATTCTGTTATTTGAATATCAGTTACTTCGCCATCAGTTACAGTAGCGGTTGCTGTTGCTCGCACATAATCAAAATTACCAACATATTCAGAGCCTGTCGATGGAGAAGTTGGAACTGTATATGTTGTTCCAGTTGTTAAACCAGAAATATTGTTATCAATTACTACGTTATCAACTGCACCAATAAAGCTAGGTGTAGAGTTTCTTTGACCAACTATGAAATCTATACCGCCACCAAATAAGAAACCTGCCGGTGTAGATATGGCGCTTGTTATATTACCATTTACAAGCCACTGAGCAGAACCACTATAATCTTCTAATCGACAATGATTCCACTGATTAGGAAGAAGAGCTCCAGTAGCCGAACGAAGTTCAGGCGCATTTAGAGACGGCCTATAGACAATTGCACCAGTAGGCTCAGTTTCTATACGCAACGATTGACCACTAAAATGGAAAATATTCAATGTTTGCGAGCTAAACGTTTCTGGGTAAATCCAAAATTCTATAGCAAATCCAGTTCCCGCAGTAATAAAGTTAGTAGTCGTCGTATGTAATGTTTCTGATGATGTGAAATCATTAGTATAGTAAGCATCATTACCAAATTTAAAACCAACTAAAGATTTTGGAATAGGATTAGCAATAGTAACCGAAGCTGAATCGTAGAATGTTCCAGGATTGCTAATATTGATAGAGAAAATGCTACCATTAAAGCCTACCGCGGTGGCTTCTGCATTCGTCACTGGAGCATCTGGAGAGCTCACCACGATATTTGGTACAGACGTGTAATATCCTCCACCTTCATTTATTAAAAATGAATCTATGAGCGTATTAGACAATACTGGTGTAATATCGGCTGGTAAAGTACTAGGATCTGATACTGTAATAGCAGCATTAGTATTATATCCAGCACCATTATTAATAACTTTAAAATTTGTTACTATACCGTTATTAATATCTGCTTTTACAACAGCACTCATTGCTTCATAATCGATCGGATTACCATTTGCATCTAAACCAGGACGAACAGTAACTCGTTCTTCAGGTAACGAATCAGATGCGGTGTCAGTCATCAAACTAGCTTCAACAAACTTAATAACTTTCTTTTCTCTTTCAGGTCCAAAGTACCAACCTTTCAAAGTGAATGAAAGAGTGTAAAGAATTGTAGGACGTTCGGTGTAGTCACCTTCGTATAATTCATCATTAGATACTGAATTAAGAACGACCGGAATATCCAACGGCTCAACATCAGGCAGCATCCTTGCTGTTACAGTCCAATCAGGCGTAAAAAATGGAAGAATTTGTTCTAGAATTTTAACAGCATCTTCAGAATATTTTGTCATAATATACAATGAAAAGTCAATATTATATGGTGTAGGTGAATAGATAAAAGATCTAGAACCACCATTTTCTGGCTTTTCAGGTTTTAACATTTTACGAGTAGTTGCTACTTTACGTGTAGGATCGTAAAACATGTTTGTAATTTCGAACGACATGCGTGGCAAACTAATAGCAGGTTTAGTACTATTCAATAAATCAGGATCTTGTTGCACACGTGATAAAATCTTCTGGAATGGAGCATATGAAAGTGGCACAATCATTGACTGTGTTTCAGATCCATCAGTGGTAGTTCTTTCAATCTTTAATTGATTAAAAAGAGTACCAAATAATGCAACGTATTTTCTCGTTGTTTGATTGTAAAAATAGTTTGCTATTGCCATGTCTTATTAATCCGGAATTGTAATATTTTCGCTAAATGGATCTATTTCTGAGAAGTCAAGAATATCATCTGCTTCTTTTTCAAAGAATACGTTATCAGCAATTGGATCAGTGTTAGCCAATTCTGTTAGTGTATTAACATTAGCCGATGTAGTATCAATGTCTGCAAAGTATCCATCAATTTCAGGTCGACCAGTATCGAAACGCTGACCGGAGTATTCAATTAATTCACAACGCATATCATAAACTTGTAGAGCGCCAGTTTGATAGAAAATACTTTCATGCTCTACATGCTTGATTTCGTAAATCTTTTCATTGAGTGGGAACCAAATTAAATCACCTTCGTAAGGTCTAATTCTACTTTGAGCATCTTTAGTAACGTGTCTTTCGAACGTTCTAATAGCTGTTGTGAATGTAACTTGGTCTCTAATTTGTAAACCAAACTTAGATAGGAAATCGCCCTCGCCTTCGAATCCATCTACATTCTTAACATAAGTTTCAAAGAAGTAAACCTCGTCATACATAGGCATATCATCTTCGTTAAGAATCTTGTCTTCGCCTTGTAATGTTTGAGACCTAGCAATGTAGATTACATCAATACCATATATTTGAATTGACTCAATGACTAGATCGTCAATTAAGTTCTGTTCATATACATTATCATAATTTCGAAAGTACGAGTTTGTTGCCATCGTTTATCACCCAATGAAATTATATGTTAGTGGCTGTAGGCTACTGATTGCTTCTTCTTCCATACGTTCACGATCTTGACGTGCTTCAGCCAAAATCTGTTCGCCACTAAAACTAACACCGCCGATAAGCTGCATGTTATTAAATTTAGTTAGGTTTAGACCCCATTGTTCACGCACAAGAACAGCCGCATAGTTTTGTAACCAGCGATCTTGCCAAACATCAGAGTAAGCATTTGGATCAATTATATCATAAGCTTCAATAACAATATACTCTCCAGCCACTAATTTACTCTTAGTCCCATCAATGTATAATCTGTTAATATGCTTATTGTATCTAATTAAAGGACGACCTACTAACCATTCTTGTAAGAATTCAATATGAGACATTGTCATGTAATAGTTCTGAATGCTATATCCTGTAATATCAGACATATTGTTAAGCACAAATTGGTATTGCACGTTAAACATGCCGGTACCAGTCGACATTGAAGTACTTATATCAAATACCTTTGAGATACCCAACAATTGCTGAGGCAATGTAATATAACCGTTCTCAATATCTTGTTCGGTAAGCTGGTGTTTAATGTAGACTAATTGGCTACCATTATAATGGTAATCACGCCAAAATGAAATAGCCTCATCAACACGATCTTCAATTTGTTCTTCAGACACGTTAATTTGAATTACAGGTGCACCAATTTTTCTAAGGATATAATCTTTAAAATCTTCTCTTGATTGTGGAAGTGCCATGTGATTCTCCTTACGCTAATTGTGCTTTTATGATTACATTAATGTAACCTGTGTTAGGGAAGGTCTCCACTTGGCCATTAGTATAGGTAACTTCAAATTCTGCTTTATGAACACCAACAGTTGCGGTATCGCCCGGTTCCCATTTATAAGCTGCAATACCTCTAATGGCACTAACGACAAAGCCGGCACCATGATCTACAACAACATTGCCGTTTTCATCAACCATATTGAATGCAACAGTTTGCACATTAGCCAATGATTTTGCTTTACCAGCTGAGTCTGTTAAAACGGCTTCGATAGTTGGCGCAGTGTCGTTTTGTTTGATATAAAAACTTGCCGACATGTATTTTCTCCAAATCTTTTTAGTATTATTTATTAAAAGAAAGACTGCTTATCAAGGCTGCAATATTCTTACACCATTAGCGCCAGATTGAACAATTTTCATATCGTTGGATTGAACTAGTATTTCCATACTGTTTGTATAATCATTTGTAAGAGTAGCTATGTTTGCACCAGTCTTATTAATTGAAATAGTAGGTGCATTAATACCAGTTGCTTCTACACTAAAGCTTATAGAAATATCAGAAGATTGAATATCTTGTACAACTACAAATGAACCTTTAAAATTAAAATCTAAAGCTTGATCTAATTGTCCTTTAACAATTACTTCACCAGCCGCAGATTGAGTAAATTCTAAATTATTTCTATATTCAGATTCACCAAAAATTTGTACACCAAAATCTGCAGTTGCGCTTCCAGTAAAACCAAAGCTAACATCTGCAGTACCTTCAACAATGGGTAAAGCCGCACCAGCTAGAACAGAAAATGGAATTGTTCCAGATGCTTGACCTTTAACGATTACTTGTCCAGCGGTTACAAGAGAAAGATCAAAATTACCTTGAGCTTCCCCTCCTGTAATAACAGAACCACCACCAAAGAAATCGTAATCTAATGTAGTAGAAAACGTTCCGTTTGCGGACATGGAATATTATCCGTTATTATGCACCACCGGCAGTGATAGTGAATGAAGTAATATTGATTTGCTGACCCAGACCAATGTTGGTATTATCTAGCTGTAGATCGCCACCACCTGCAGTTTCAGAAACAGTACCTTGCATATGGCAAGCGGTGCCTGAATTGTTATGAATACGGAAGTGACCAGCTACACCTGAAGCATCAGCAGAAAGATCTTGCCAAGTACCAGATAGTGTAATAGTACCATTAGAAGGAGCTGCAAACCATTCAGCAGGTAATACCATAGTTGCTAGAACTACACCAGTATTTGCAGATGCGCAGTCATCAGGAACAGGACCAGAAGAAATGGTCAAAATAGGATTAGCGCCAACTGTATCTTCAATAGCTTGAAGTGTGGCGTTTCGAGTGTCGATTGATAATTGGAAAGCCATCGTGTGTCTCCTTGGGATTGATGGGATTTATTTGTAAATATTTATAAAAAACAGTTGACAGCTTTCCAGATGTTGGTATAATAGGGTTATGCCCTTAAAAATAATAGTTAATGTCTTCTTTCAATATCATCCTCAGATAATTCCAATCCCATCCATACTTCAATGACTTTGATTGGTTTATCCCCAACATTAATTGCCTTATGCCATGTTAATTTAGGAATGTCGATACTTTCACCTGTACTATATATCTTAGATGTTCTGTATCCATCAGCAAACTCAAGATCCATTTTAAGCTCACCATCTACGATATGCCAATGTTCAGATCTTTGGAAATGTCTTTGATCAGACAATGATTTACCAACGTCAATTGATAATTCTTTTACTTTCCAATGGCCATTTTTATCCAATTCACGATATTTACCCCAAGCTCTTTCAGTTGTTGGTTTATCCCAATTAGATAGAATCCATGATGAACTATTCTTTTTATTTTCGCCACCAACACCAAAAACAAATTCAACATTATCATAAACCATTTCAGGAATATTATCCTTAGTGCGATCACCACCATTTGCAAAAATGATTTCTGAATTAGGAGGGAAATTTTCTTTTACATGTTTAATAGCATCAATTGCTGAATCATCACTATCGTCAAAACCAAAAGTATATCCTACACATTTAATATTTTCAATAATAGCTTTACGTTCTTCGAAGGGCATGAATGGTCGTCCCTTTTTACGAGTTAACCATTCATTACTATTTATGCCGACACACAAAATGTCTCCGAGCTCACGAGCTGCTTTAAAATATTCGATATGTCCGGAATGAAGAGGATCGAATCCACCTGTTACAATAACTACTTTCATTATATACCTTTCATCATATAGTTCCAAGCAAAGTTGGTTTGTTCTGGTGCTTTAAGCATTCTCTTATTATTTACAAATCCTGGATGCACCCACCAGTCTTCGTAATTATTATGCTCGTCTACTGCAACATCAGGAACGTAAAGAACATAACCAATTTTACTTAACACTTCTCGAGTTTTATCACGGAGATCATTACCCCACCAACAAGCATTATGTTGTATTTGAATAATAGTAAATTCGTAATCGTGGTAAGGAATAGCTTCTATAGCTTTTTCAGTTGCACCTTCGGCATTAATACGGAGGAAATCAACATTATTCTCTAAACAATTTTGCTTAAACAAATAGTGGTAATTAATAGAAGCTGCATCATCTAGAACTATAGTGCTCTTTCTTTTGCGAGAATATTCAGCACACATTCTTTCTGAATTATCAATTGAGATACCTTTCCAATCAAAGTCTTTCTCGAGCAATAATGTATTATTGAATAACTCGGGATGGCCAGAACCAATTTCAATAAAAGTACCTTCTCGTTTACCATTTAAGAAAGATAATACAAACATATCTTGAAAATGACGAGAGTAATTTCTTTCTACTTTTTCAAGTCCTTCGAACGGAAATTTGTAATCTTCTTTCTGGTCCTTTGTATAAGCTAAAGTACTAGGGTAGCCAATTTTATTTAATAGCTTACTAATTTCTTCGTTTACTTTTGGCGAAATCTTTTCTTTATATTTAAGATCGAATAGGATATTCTTAGAATCATCACGACCATCAGTTTTCCATTTAGAATGACCATACAAAAATTTAAGCTCATCTATGCCAGGAAACTCTAGGTCATTGTCTAATTGTACTTCGTCTGGTTTATAATAATCTACACCAATTTTAGAATACATTAATGCATCACGCCATTCACTTCTTTCTATACAATGTTTGGCGAGAAAATAATAACCTTCTGGTCTTTCAGGTAAGATAGTTAGTGCCATTTTAAGCATGCCACTTACGGTATGAGCACGATCACCATTGCGCTCCATTAGTTTAGCGCCAAGAATAATAGACTTATATTGAAGCCATTTTTCTTCAAATGTTTTGCCTTCACAAAAGTCTGCAGCTCGTAAATACCAGCCAAACCCTGCTGCCCCTTGTAACAGTTTATCATATTCGCGGGCTAGGGCATACATTTTAAATGGATTAGAATAGTCTAAAACAACGTCATTCAACGCTTTCATATTTGTAAATTTCATTTTATACCTTACCTAGTCAAGAAATCAAAGAACACTTTTTGCGGCATTCTTAATATATATGACGCGTTATCTTGCCATCCGAATGAGATAAGAATATCATTACCATGCATTGCGGCGCCGGTAACAAATTCAATATTGTAATCTTCGCTTCTTACATGATCGTAATATGTACCAAGAAAGTGAAATTCTCGTGAAGCATGAATTAGATTCCAATCATTATCCCATACAACTACTCGGTGCGCATAGTTGCCATCTTTGCGCATAAAAGGATCTTTTAATAGATTGGTTTCATGACAAAAAGCTATACGTTGATTATCATTAATACGTAAAACTTGCGAGCCACCTCTTAAATCTTTACCCATTTCAACAATTTTCTTAGGATCATTTACAACATCAGTAGTAACTCTATTTTCAATGTCATAATGAATAAGCTGTGTTGGGTTAGTCCACTTTACAAAATGGTATGGCATATCTAAAACAGGCATCCAGTTCTTTTCACAGTAACTAGAATCATCACCCGGCGCAGGAATAGGATTACGAGAAATTTCTTTCCATTGACCATCTACAAAATCAATTTCAGCCATTTCCATTCTGCCTTTACCTTTGTCGTCATAACAATCGCGACGTACACCGCAAAGGTACATTTTATCTTCCCAAGAAAATAGACGAGCATCCTCAAGACCGATAAAATTCCAAGTTGGCTCAGTGTCAAAAGTCATGTGAACACGTTGCGCGCTTTTTAAATTTAGATTATGATCTAATTCACACATAACATTATGGGTGCGTAATGTAACATCATTTTCAGGATGTACGTATACTAAAGGACCCCATTGATGTGGAAAACGTTTACCTTCGGAATGGTAGAGTGTGTAGTTCACGTGGCGTACATTAACAAAGATTTTGCCTTTATGAACAAAAATCGAGGGGTTCATAATACCTGACTCGTTTCCAAGTACTTCCTTAGGAAGAATTAAAGGATGTAATGAACCACCTCGTTTTAAGGCATAGGTGGCCAAACCACCCATGTGTAGATCATGCATAACAACTCCATTATAAAAAACAAAAGACTTATTATATATTAATTCCAGTTAGGAGTATAAGTCTTCATTATATTTTTTTCAAGTTTCTTGGCAAGCACGTTATCTATCATTTTAACATCTGACGGAGATAAGCTTGCTTCGATCCAACCGACTACATGCTCTTTAGTCACTGAATCAAGAGCAATAAACTCAGAAGAGGTAACCTCAGCAACTGAGAATTTAGATTTTCCCAAGTATGTTGCAGTGTTACCAACTTCATCGGTTGCAATTTTTTTCCAGTGAACATATACAATTGAATCAGGCATTAATTCGCCATCAGGACCTGTTAGGTCTTGAGTACCAAGTTTTAATATTTGATATGTATAATTCACGATATGTTCCTTAGATTAGTTATGCTTGAGGAGCAGTGTTTGCTTCTTCTTCAGCAGGAGCCCAAGGCAATTCAGACGAAGATTTCTCAACAGTAAGAGAAGCATTAATCATATTCGTAATTTGTTGGTCAATATGCGCTTTGTAGTTTGCGTCAGAATTTACTACATTTTGAATCCAGCTAATAACATCAGCTTCTTGTAAAGATTCAAAAGCAGTAAATGAACCTGCAGGAACATTAGCAGCAGTAAAAGGGGTTGCTCCTGAGAAGTGTCCTTCATTACCATTTTCATCGGTACCAACAACTTTCCAGAAAGTTTGTACTACAGCATTAGGAAGGGTTGCACCCTCAGAGTTTACTTCATCACGAACCTTAAGGCTGGTGACAGACCAAGTGTAAGTTAGTGCCATTATTTTTCTCCGTTAGATTAAGTTCGGTAATCTTATTTATTAAAACGGGTTTCGCTACTAAACCCCTATAGATTCTATTTATACATCTGTATCGTCATGTTTTGAGAGCAACTTTGTATCTCGCTTTTCTTCACTCATGTAAACCTCTATATAAAATAAGATCAACAGGTAAGCAAACCCTCATATTAGAATAATCTGGATTTACTTGATGATAGGTAAAACTTGGAAATATTTTAAACTCTCCTGATTTTGGTGCATATACCTTTTGTTTAAATAAAACATTAAATGCAGGATCATATCCACGATTTGCATTTGTTCTAGGATCCGAAAAGATAATTTCACCACCTAACTCATTTGCGCCAGCTAGTACATAGAATACAGCTGATAAATGAGAACCTCGATGATTATGAATAGGCATACTATATGGATTATTATTTGTTATCCATGAACGCATTGAATAATCATCAAAATCTTTTATTGACTTGCCAATAGTACTAATCATATATTCGTCAAACTTTGAATAAGCTATAGCTTTAAAATCTTGTATAGCTTTATCTTGATTATCGAATAAATTGCCACCGTCAGTTTCAGATTGTAGATTATTTAAATCGTAATTTATTAGAATATAATCTAATAAACCTGGAACTTCAAATTCACCCGATCCAATTACTGTTGGCCACAAATTCTCAAAATTCATGATGTAACCTTTTTCTTTAAATAATATCTTCCAAAGAATGTAGATGGGAAATTATCTAAAAGATCCGCAATTGTATTACGATCTGTTAAATGATTTTTAATTTCTACTTTTTTATCAGTCATTGGATACATTGACATTAAAGGAGTTCCATATTTTAATAAAACTTCATATGGTTCTTCTTTTACAGGAAATACTAAAAAGACGTTAATTGTGTGTTGTTCGTAAAAGTTTAAAATTCCGGGTGATACCAAAATATCATGCTTTCTTAAATCTTCTGTATAATGACATTCGGTTAACATAAACTCTGTTTTATCAGAACCCTTAATAGCCCACGGTACGTGCAATTTTAAAATAGCTCGGTTTGCATACAGCTCATTACCAACTTGTTCGTTAGAGTGTTGAGATGCTTCAAACTTCAATGGGCTGCGTTCAGGATTAACGTATTTTACAGAACCGTTTGGATTGACTTTAAAAATTACATCAGACCACAATTTAAAAACAATAGGTTTGCGAATGTAATTAACAACGCCTGGACAAGCCTTTACTGTAGGACATGGGACGTGTATACCAGACCTTGGATCAAATTCCTTAATGGTATTTTTGAGTTTTGACCACCAAGACGGTGTTTGCATTTTTATTTCTAGAGGCTGTAATTCAAAAACATTTCTATCATAAGTATAAGCATCTAATTTCACTGTTTATTTCCATCCATATAATTGAACCATAATCGCATTACACAATCAGGTAAATCTCTCACTCTATTTTTCCAATCCCACTGTGTATAACATCTAAATCCACATTTATTCCACCACTTACAAGATAAGCATCCATTCTCATCCATATATGCTTGCATCATTGAAGCGTTGTCTTTTCTATTTAGTGGTGTATTAAAATCTTCTTTTGTATATCTATCCCAACGACAGTTTGATGTAGAGTTATCAGGAAAGATAGTAACCTTATTTAACGCTAAACAATGCATGTGGTTGTTATCATTATATATGAGATCTTTTATGGGATTGATGTCAGGATAGTTATGATATATGAATTTCAAAAACTCAAGATACTGACTATCTGATGGTATCAAATGATCAAAACCTTTATCAGGAATATAATCATCAAAATAAAAGTCATCAAACTTTTCGTATAAGTAATGAAAATATTCGTCGTCGTTCTTCATAAATTTTTCAATAGAAGGAACAGTTGCGACCATATTAATTGATGTAATATAATCTGCAAAGTATTCTATATTTTTGGCATATGGACCTTTAGTAGGACGACCGTCAAAATCATACGAACAAATAATATAAGACGGGATACCAGCATCGTTTAATTTATCAAGCAAGTTTCTAACTAACTCTCTTTTACTAAATTGAAATGAAGTTACCCATACCACTTTAATAACATGATTATGTTTATCATATAACTTTTTAATTTCAAGTAGGAAATCGTAATATACATCGTAAGCCCAATCTGATATTCTATCTTGAAACAGCTCACCACCTACCATATTAATTTGACAAATTTGTACACGATCTTTTACTTTAATTAAATGTTCTTCAACAAGAGGCAGCTTTGAGAATATATCTTCGCGCGATAGACCAACAGTTGATGCTTTATCGTGGTGACAAAAATCGCAATTTAAATGACAGTTTTCAAATAACGTTAATTCAATTTCGGCAATAGTAGGTCTCTTACTTTCTAGCAAGATCTTAGTCATTTCAAATTGTTTAGGATCGCCATCAGTAACATCAACTACTTCAATAATATTAGAGGCCAAACCACATCTCCTCTTTGTAGTATTCGTAAATATCCGGCACCATGCCTTTATCTTCTTTGAAATCTAGTTTGCTTAAAATAGTGTCATATGTTTCTTTGTCTTCTGAATAAGGAACAAAATATGGATCATTATTAAACAATAAACCAGGATCATCTAGAACTTCATAAAAATTTTCCCGGTAATCTCGCTCTAACCATTTTGCATAACAAATAGCAACAGCATAAGATTTGGCAGGATATATCCATTGATCTACATATTCATTAAAATGACGTAATGCATCTTCTACGATATTATCAGACACGACAATATCTACCTTATTCAGGTCATCGGTATATTCTTTATGTATTAAATGAAACGCGGCTTGTCTAGCTTTCCAATCTTTCATCATACCAATCTAATAAACCTTTATATCCATTACAACTATTATCTAGATCTTTGACATAACGATAGTGTTCTGTTAAACAACCACCGTAATATTTGCAGTTGCGACATATATCGGATACATTTTTCTCTGGTTCCATTTTAGCCCAAAGTTTGTATTCCTCATATGTATCGTATTCTAAGAAGTACTCTTTATCATATTTATCGAACTCTAATACAGCAAATTTACCGTTAGGCGTAATGTAAACATGATCATCGCTGAATGCACTGTACTTACCATCTAAAGCGTCTTCAATTAAAAACTCATTTATAAAATCAAAGTTCTTTGGTGTTTTGGCTGTTATCCATTTTTTAACAAATTCTTCAAAATCTTTATGAGTAACATTATGCGCATTTGCTTGGTTAATAGAATATGGTTTAATTTCTACCGAAGCAACTTGAGCACACATATTTAAAGTAAAGATCATGAACTCAACATCCATTTCCAAAACCTTTGGCGAAGCCAAAATTAAAACCGCAAGTGGCTTAACCGAACTCATAATATTATTCAGAACGAACTGTTCTTTTTCACGAGCAGAAAAATCGTATGATACACTTATAGTAATGTCATCATCATTAAAGAAATCAGGTAATGCAGAGTAATTCGTATTTACATTAATTGGTCCGTCGTAATATTTTCTCATTACTTCTTTAATAGAATAAAAATATTCAGGAGTTAACAAACCAATTTCACCTCCATATAAATCAATATGATCTATTGGATCGGTTATTTTTGACATTACTTCGTCTAATTTTTC
>Ga0102948_1000151_pt1 | contig 25186 bp, 22 predicted proteins | sample SalPonA_A_H2O_MG_FD_78211 | JGI IMG/M metagenome (GOLD analysis project Ga0102948, IMG submission 78211) | Water microbial communities from South San Francisco under conditions of wetland restoration - Salt Pond MetaG R2A_A_H2O_MG | ecosystem: Environmental > Aquatic > Non-marine Saline and... | reverse complement strand
TTAGCAGCAAACCACACCAACATCTGGGAGCCCTCGTGAAAGCGAATCGGCTCCTTTTTTTGGCAGGGCACCGGATTACCTCCTAAACTGACTGAGTCAGATGAAATTGAGTCAGACTAATTCATCGGAGTCCGTGGATGACACTCAAAACGAGAATTTTAAGTGCGATTATCGGTGTGGGTGTATTGCCTCTCGTCATCGCATCCAGTATCAACTTCTTTCTCACCTCCACTGAGGTCGAAACTGCGTTAAAAGAGGAGAACTATGCCCGTCTGACAGCCATGCGTGAAGAGAAGGCCGAGGCGATCTCAATTTATATCGACGGACTCGATAAACTCATGCACACGTTGGCGCGGAGCCAGTCCATTACCGGCGCGACTCGCTTAATGGATCGAGAATTTAGAGCATCGTTCGAACGGGCACAAACCTTTGAAACCCCCTACAACGAGGCGGGTCTCGAAAATTACTTTGCGAACGAGTTTGGCCAGCTATATCGACAAACTAATGGCGAGCAGAGTGCCCGCTTCGGCGAAAACATTTTTCAGCAGCTTGACGATGCGGCCCGCTTCTTCCAGTCCCGTTACATAGCCGACAACCCAAACGCCACCGGAAAGAAGGATGAACTACTCAGTGTCGAGGAGGCCGCTCTGGTCCCCAACGGTTATGACAGCTTACACGCTCTCTATCACACAGAACTGCGCTATATTCAGCGAGAATATGGGTTTTACGACCTATTCCTGATCAACAATGATGGCCGGGTCATCTACTCCGTCTTTAAAGAGACTGATTACGCCACCTCTCTTACCCAAGGTCCCTTCGCACAATCGGGTCTGGCTGCGTCATGGCGCGAGGTTCAGGGAGCTGAGCCGGGTACCATCAGAATGACTGATTTCTCACCTTACGCCCCTTCATATGAGGCCCCTGCTTCCTTCCTTTCAACCCCCGTGTTCGATGGTGAGAACCAAGTGGGGACGCTGGTTATACAACTGCCTGTCGCCCTGTTTACTGAGATCATGACCTCTAAACAGAGTTGGAAAACCGCGGGTATGGGTGATACTGGCCAGGTCTACCTTGTGGGTCCAGACAAAACCGTCCGTACTGAGACGCGACTTTTTTTGGAGAATCCTCAAAAATTTGAGCAAGACATTCTGAACTATGGCGAGAATGCGCCAGAGCAAATCGAGCAGATACTCAACCGTAAGAGCACCGTCGGTCTTTTACGCTTATATGAGGAGAGTGTAGATAAGGCCCTGAACGGCGAAACGGGTGTGATGGAAGGTACCAACTACCTCGGGCACAACTCGTTAATGGCCTTCGCGCCACTCAATATCGAGGGTATGCGCTGGGCGATTATCGCCGAAATCGATACAGAGGAGGCCTTCAAGGCGCTTTCAGAAGTTCAGAGCTCAATGCTTATTGTCTCTGTAAGCGTACTCTTAGCGATGATCCTCTTCGCTGTACTATTTGGTCTCTACATGTCTTCGCGCTTAATCAATCCAATCAAAGGACTAGTCAATGCTCTGAACGATATCGCGCAGGGGGACGGCGACCTCACGGTACAGCTCGACTCAGCCAAACGTCGGGATGAGATCGGTGAGCTATCAAGCGCTTTCAACACCTTCGTTAGCAAAATACGCATGGTCGTCTCCGATGTCGCCGTATCCGCCACCCAACTTAAAGGCGTATCCGATGAGTTTGCTCGAGCTACTGAAGAGGGTCGTCACCACATCTCACGCCAGCGAGAGATGGCACAGAGCATCGCGAGCGCTGTGACTGAGTTCGCTGCATCGATAGACGAAGTTGCTCGAACCAGTAACGAGACACTGGTAACGATGAACCAGGCCAATGATGTAAGCCAAGCGGGCAGTGGACTGGCGTTGCGCTCGCGTGACGAAATTGAGCGCCTAGCAGAGGGGACGCGCCAGTCATCCGAAGCGATATCGCAACTCAGCGGTGAGATTGATCAAATCAAAGAGGTGCTCAATGTCATCAACGATATTGCCGAACAGACCAGTCTGCTTGCACTGAATGCTGCCATCGAGGCCGCCCGTGCAGGTGAACAGGGGCGCGGCTTCGCAGTAGTTGCTGATGAGGTGCGACAGCTCTCCTCTCGCACTCAAGAGGCCACTGTCAATATCGCGCAGAAGATCGAGACGCTCCGCAGTGCAGCTGATGAAACTGTTCACCGCGTTCAGCGATCGCTCGAAGCAGCTCAGAGCGGCATTGAGCTTAGTAACCAGACCAACGATGGCTTGCATGAGATCAGCGATCTAGTGGGTGAGGTTAACGGTATGCAGAGCCAGGTCGCCTCGGCCGTAACCGAACAACAGGCAGTCGTTAAGGATATAGAGACCAGTATCCTCGATATCGACAACCTATCAGAGGTCACTTTTAATGAGTCCAATCGTACCCAGGCGCGTGCCGCGGAGCTTTTACAGATGGCGCAAAGCCTACAGCAACTAGTGGGGCGGTTTAAGGTTTAAACTGAACGCTAACACCCAGATAAGCCAGCCCTTCGAGGCTGGCTGCTAATCTAGCAAAGTCGCCCTCTACCACGCTCAGAGTTTTTCGCACTGTTTGACTAAACAGCTCGTTTACAATACTCACCCCAGATTGACTGAGCAGACGCTGTATCTGAGGTTCCAGGCTGTAAGGGTACTCAATACTTAACTCACGACGCGGCTCTACCCGCTCCAGTGGCGTCACCCTGAGTAGTTCAGCAACCGCCTGAGCGTATGCACGGATCAAGCCCCCTGCGCCCAATTTAGTCCCGCCAAAGTAACGTGTTACAACGACACCCACATCACCTATCTGTTGTTGCATCAAAACGTTGAGCATGGGTTTACCTGCGGTGCCTGTCGGCTCACCATCATCAGAACTCCCGGCAGCTCGGGGTTGTTGCGGTCCACCGAGTACGTAAGCCAAACAGTGATGACTTGCCTTGTTGTGCTCAATCCGAAGCTTGGCCTGAAGTTCATGGAGCTCAGAAGCATGATTGAGTGGAATTACCTGGGCGATAAAACGACTGCGTTTGACCTCGACCTCATGAGTAACAGGGGTCGTTGGGCGAGAGTACTGAGGCACGGCACCTGGCTCTGTTATACGATTAAGCAAAACCCCTAGCCTAACCAAACCTGTCACTGAGCACCAGTGACATCTCCGTCGTTTCAGCCTTAGCGTCATCGGCACCGGTGCTTTCAGATGATTATCGCGAAGGGCCCCGTCGCGTTGGAGCCACAACTCGAGAGGTATTACTTGCGGTTGGGCTCCTGTTCCATCAGGTGCTTGACCTTAATAAAGCCCCAGGTCATTACAGAAGCGATGACGATAACGCCAACAAGACTTGGGATTAGCGTTTCCAGTACATAAGGGTCCATACCAAACATAAAGTGTGCCTGCTTTCGTCAGTTGTTTTAGTACGTTGACGATAACGCACCACATCATTTACTGAATTGACCTGGCGCAATAGATCATGTTTTCGACAGCAGAGTGGGAAGGGAGGAGGAACAGGTATGCATATCTAAGGTCACAAAAGAGACGCCGGAGCCTAGCAACAACCCCGGCATTACCCGCCGCTTTGAGAGTGGCTGTTCGCGCACTTACCGAATATAACTAGTTAATATCAGCGAGTTCCGCCTCCGTTGGAAGACGCACGTTCAACACCTCAACATCAAAGTTCAGTGTTTGGCCAGCGAAAGGGTGGTTTAGATCAATCTTCACTTCCCGAATATCCAGGTCGACTACTCGACCAAGCTGCGGTTCGCCCTCTCCATCCTCAAGGTTAACTAACATCCCCTTTTTCAGGCCAGGTAAGTCAGAAAACGCCTCACGCGGAACCACCTCAAAGAGTGTTTCATCACGTTCGCCATAACCGAGTTCCGGGGGTACCGCTACCTGAAAGTGGTCACCCTCTTCACGACCCTCCAGCGCCTGTTCGAGGCCCGGCACGAGCATATTTCGACCGTGTATGTAGGAGAGCGGTTCATCGCCACGCGATCCATCTTTAACCTCGGAGTTATCCACCAATGAATAGTGGAACTCAACGTATGCATCCTTAGAAATCTTCATTCAATCTAATCCCATAAAATCCCATTTAATCCGCTTCAGGGTTGCAAACGCTCGACATGCCACCCCGTATCGGTCGCCGTAAAGCGAAAACGGTCGTGCAACCGACTCTCACGGCCTTGCCAGAACTCAAACCGCTCAGGCACCAGACGGAAACCGCCCCAGTGCATAGGACACTCCACCTCGCCTTCTGCTTGCAAGCGCTCAACTTCCTGCTCCAGCAGTTCACGTCCAGCAACTGGCTGACTCTGGTGTGAGGCAACCGCGCCGATCTGAGACCCAAGAGGCCGGGACTTAAAATACGCGACGCTCTCTTCGCGCGACACCCGCGCGACTGAACCGCGAATTCTCACCTGTCGCTCTAGCGCCTTCCAGTAGAACAGCAACTCAGCGCAAGGGTTCTCCTCGAGCTGTCTTCCCTTCTCGCTCTGATAGTTGGTGTACCAGGTGAACCCACGCTGGTCGAACCCTTTGAGCAGAACAATACGAGCGCTTGGATAGCCAGTCGCATCTGCGGTTGCGAGTGTCATAGATGTTGCATCACCCGGATCTGCCACAAGCGCCTCATCCATCCAGTGGGTGAACTGTAGAATTGGGTCTGCGGCTAGCGCTGAACGGTCCAGTCCAGCGTATTGGTACTCACGGCGAACGTCACTTACATCTCTATTTTCACTCATACAGGCTCCTATCTTTTACTGGCACTAACTATATACTAATCACTCACTTATGCGCTAAACGTCGCACAGGGAATCTTTATGAAGTCAGCATTTATCACAACGCTGCTGATCAGCCTGCTGCTCGCAGGCTGTGCCCCGCTGCAGAACAAAGAGTTACGACTGCAGAATCTCGCGAAATCGGAAGTCGATATGATTATCGACCAACACATAGAGGCGGGTCGCGAGCTAACTCGGGAGCTCACCATCAAACTCTACAAACGTAATCCACGTGAGCTGGCGAAGGCGGCACCCGGCACCACTGTAGAAATGCGTCTACAACAGCTCCTTGGCAAACCGCGCCCGATTCGACACGCAGAGCTGGATAATCTGTATGCTCTGGATGCCCTGCCGCTCGCATTTGATGAGAACTTTCGCGGTGATCGAGTCTTCGCTTTGATGGTCGCCATCACCGGGATGCTACATTCGAGCTACAACTATCGCGACGAGTTTTTCATGCTTAACGAGATCGATCACCAGAAACTATACAACTCCGCCCGCAATCTAGAGAAGATCGCTTGGATGATACACAACCAGCGCTACACTAACGGGGAAGTTATGATACTGAGCGACAGTATCAGCGACAATCTGGTCAACCTCAGCTATGAGCGCATTTTTGGCAAACTCATTGCGACCCAAGACATGATGGCGGAGATCGTCGCCACCTCGACAGACCGCTCAATCAACCGCATTGTGCAGGGCGTTGCCACGGCCCCTTTCCTACCGATCTAGCTAACGTAGGTGGATAGCCGCAATCTTGTGATTGCGGTTGAGCTCAAAACAGAGATCCGCTCTTTGAGGAAGGTCCTCAAGCATCCAACGAGTTAGCCGCTCGTAGTGGGCGATAAAACGACCAATCTCCTCGGCGCTCATTATTCGCAGAGTATCGGTCGGACGCCTGAGATCAGACAGAAGAGTCACACGCTCTTGTAGCTTAATCTCTTGTTGAGCGCGCCAGTCGTAGACCACCTGCATGTCGGGTACTTGCAGACAGATCAGCAGATCAATCTGGTCAAAAAGTACCTGATAGTGCTGCTGCAACTGCAAATTGACGTAGTGACGCCAACGACAGTCGGGGTCTTCCAGGCGCTCCAACTCATTAATCGGCTCATCCAGCATCTGGTCGGGCTGTGGCCGCGCGCCCACACACCAACCATCAAAAACGATAATATCGGCTGCCCCCACATACTCCTGCCAAGACTCCTCCGAGCAGCGCTCATCAGTACTCTTGTCAAACAGGGGTATACGGGTGATCTCGTTATCTGTTGCGTTTTTGAGCTGCTCCAGCAAGCGGATACCTAAATCGACGTCGTGTGTACCCGGTACTCCACGCGTTAACAGCATTGGATGTACCTGTTGGGCAAGACGCTCACGTTCCGCGCGTGTCAGGTAGAGATCATGAATCGAGAGGTGCGCGACTCTGAGCCCAAAGCCCTCTGAAAGCACGACCTCCAACAGGTTAAATAGCCGGGCCTTACCCGCTCCCTGAGCGCCGTTAATACCGACAACTAAAGGCCCATCAGCGGGTTTATTCTCCAACACCCAACAGGCAGTGGGAACATAAACTTTCTCGAACAACTCAGACAAACCCAGATCCACCTGCAGGTTACGCACAGCATTTGCAAATGCGCGATTTGTCGCCTCGAGGGCACGTTGACGCTGCTCCTTACTCAGAGGCATACGGTTGGCAGGCCACTCACATAGCAAAGCCATCAGATCGGGTCTCCGTCTATAAATTTTTTGATTTCGTCCACCTCAGACTCCAGCATCAATGAGGGCGCGTGACCAATACCAGGGCGCTGTAGCACTCGCATATCGGGATGCGTAGACTGCATTTGATTGACGATAGCTGGGGTCAGAAGATCAGATGTCAGGCCGTGAACGAGCAGGCATGGCTGCATAATCGACTCCCACAACTCCCAGAGGAGGATCCTTTGGTTGGCACTCGCTGCCGTGTTAGCAGCAATCAGTGGGTCATAGTGGAGAACAAAACCGCCCTCAACATGGGGCTTGCTCCCGTACTTTGTCAGACGCTGCCACTGCTGATCGCTTAAACCAACAAAACTCTCGTAAGTTTGGCGCAGAAACTGGTCGACCTCCTGCAGATTACGAAAGTGAGGCGCACTAATATAACTGGCTATCCGTTGAAGCGCTGTTTGCGGCAGCTCAGGGCCGATATCATTTAAAACCAGTCGGTTGATCGGGCTTTTCGGTTGAGACGCCAAAGCCATTCCCAAGAGCCCACCCAGCGAGGTCCCTATCCAGTGAATTTGGCGCTGACGAAACTTCGATAACAACGGTGCCAGTGCCTCCAGGTAAAGCTCAGGATGATAGTCCTCTGCGTTATCAAGAGACTCGCTCAAACCTCTTCCGGGCAGGTCAGGACAGATCACATAGTGGTTTGATGCCAGCGCTACAGCAATCTCGTCAAAATCACGACTGTGACGCAACAGACCATGTACACACACAACGACTGAATCGTTCTGCGGGTTGCCGCGACTCCAGTACGCCAGGCGCTTCTTGCCCCCTTTATAAGGGTAAGTTAGCTGATGTAATCTCATTGTTGATCTGCTCAAGTGATCGAATTGATACGCGAATACGTTTCAACAGGACGATGCCCCTTAACCTAAGTTTACCCTGTTTTGGCAGGACAGTTGCCCCTACCTTCGAGTAACATACTAAGGTTAGTTTACCTGTTGATTTTGGAGAAGTTTTTCGCGTGCGCCTAATTAAGTGGATTCTACCCGTTGTGGTGCTTGCTGGTGCCGGTTTTATCTTTGTTCAACTCAAAGCCAGTAAACCCGAGCTACCGCCCATAACGCCGCAAGAGCGCTCCTGGACTGTCCTAGCTACGCCCGCCATACCCCAGCCGCTCTCCCCCCAGATTGAGCTCTACGCCGAAATTGAGAGTCCACGTCAGGTCACCCTACGCGCCGCACTTGCCGCCGACGTCGAGGCAGTTGAGGTGCTTGTGGGAAACCGCTTTAAACAGGGTGATATCTTGATTCGTCTCGACACTCGCGAGGTCGATTTCCAGATTCAGCAACAACGTGCGCAGCTCGACTCCCTCAGATCACAACTTGATACTGAGAGACTGAGTTTTGAAACCCATCAAAAAGCACTGCAGATCGAACGCGAGATGTACCAAATTGCTGAGCGCTCGCTGGAGCGTCAGACCAACCTATCAGGACGCAATCTATCCAGCCGGGAGCAACTGGATGCGGCGGAGATGAATCTGGCCCAGCGGCAGCTAAATCTGGTCAGCCGCCAGCAAGCGATTGCGAATCATCCGAATCAAGTGAGTCAGCTAGAAGCAGCAATCGCTCAGGCACAGACACAGCTCGATCGCCTGACGCTAGATCGAAGCCGCGCAGAGGTGAAAGCGCCTTTTGATGGGCGTGTAAGCACGGTTTCAATTTCAGCCGGTGATCGTGTACGCAGTAGCGACCCTCTTGCACGGATCTACCCAACCTCTGCACTTGAAGTCCGAGCACAGCTGCCCATGCGCATCCTGCCCCTAATCAAGCAGGGCAATAACGAACTGCCCGAACTGTCGGCCAGCGTGCAACTGGATGGACGCAAAATGCCGTTGGAGTTGGCTCGTTTGAGTGCCGAGGTCGCAGCGGGCAGTGCGGGTATCGATGCTATGTTTCGCTTTGTCGACACGGCCTATGCGCCAGAGCCTGGGCGTACGTTGAGTTTGCAACTCAACCTCCCGATTATTGACGACCTTATCGCCCTACCACCGGTTGCCCTCTATGGAACAGACCGCGTATATCGCGTTGTCGATTCTCGCTTGGAGGCTGTGAAAGTCGAACACTATGGCGATCGTGTAAAGGCCGACGGCTCACCCGAAGTACTGGTACGAAGCGACAAGATAAGCGCAGGTGATCAAATTATTACAACGCAACTGCCCAATGCTGTTAGCGGCATGCTGGTTGAGGTACGCGAGTGAACCAGCTGACTGGAATCAAAGGGGTTATCGCTCTCTTTGCGACGCACAGGGTCGCTGCGAACCTGCTGATGCTGTTGATGATTGTCGCGGGTATTCTGGGAGTTAAACGCCTCAACGTGCAGTTTTTTCCAACCTTTGAGTTGGATATCGTGACAGTCAGTATCCCTTGGAGCGGGGCCAGCGCCGAAGATGTTCAGACATCCCTTATATTGCCGGTTGAAGAGGAGCTACGTGCACTTGATGGCATTAAGCGAATGTATGCCACTGCTCGTGATGGGAGCGCTTCATTCCGTCTAGAGCTGGAGGAGAGCGCTGACCGGGATTATCTCCTCTCGGAAACAAAGCAGAAGATGGATGGCGTGCGGGGCAGCCTGCCGAGTGACGCCGAGTCGCCCGTCGTACAGATCGTGACTCGATATGACAATATCGCTGATCTGATACTCACCAGTGATCGCGCAGACATTGACGAGTTACGCCATCTGGCTCGCGATTTTGAGCAACAGCTGTTGTCAAAAGGCATACGCAAGATCGATTTTACCGGCCTTCCCAAGCAAGAGATTGCCCTTCAGATTACCCCCGACTCACTTGATCAGTTGGGTATGACTCTGCCCGAGATCGCCAGTGTTATTCGCTCGCGGTCCGTCGACTTGCCAGCCGGCACCGCAGCGAAAAACGATGGCGCACGCCAGATCCGCAGCCTGGGCCAACAGCGCGATGAAGAGGGGTTTGAAAACTTACCTCTGCTAACCAAGGGACAGGGCCAACTGGTGCGCGTGGGCGACGTTACGCTGGTGGAGCGACGAGATCAGGAGAATCAGGTTCGACTCTTCTTCAACGGCCAGCCTGCGATTGTGCTGAGCCTCAAACGTACAGAGTCAGAGGATAGTCTCAAAGCTGCAAAGATCATGAACACCTGGTTGGACGCGACCCGCCCTACGCTCCCCCAGGGAGTTGAATTACACACATACAACGAGTCTTGGACGCTGATTCGCGACCGCATCAATCTTCTGGTTGAAAACGGCATCAGTGGTCTAATCCTGGTCGTCGCAATTCTCTTCCTGTTTCTCAACGGCCGAGTCGCATTCTGGGTCACCATGGGTATCCCGGTCTCTTTCTTAGCGACTCTGGCGGTGCTCTACATGATCGGCGGTACGATCAACATGATATCCCTATTCGGCCTAATCATGGCGCTGGGCATCATTGTTGACGACGCCATAGTCGTCGGAGAGGATACGCTGGCCCACGCGCAAGTAGGCGAGAGTTCCAGACGGGCAGCGATAGGCGGTGCGATGCGCATGCTGGCGCCGGTCACCGCATCATCAATGACCACTATCGCGGCATTTTTGCCCCTGATGATGATCGGTGGAATCATAGGAAACATCCTCATCGATATTCCAGTTATCGTTATCTGTGTCATTCTGGCATCCTTAGTTGAGAGCTTCTTAGTTCTGCCAGGCCACCTGCACCACACATTGGCAAAGGTCGATGCGGTGCACCCCTCGCGACTGCGCCAGGCGCTAGATCGTGGTTTCGACCACTTCAGGGATCGCATGTTCCGCCCCTTCGTTGAGACGGCCATATCGTTCCGCTGGAGTTCTATCGCACTCGCGATCGGTATACTGATCTTCAGTATTGGGCTGCTGGCGGGCGGCCGCATCAAGTTCAACTTCTTTCCGGCAGTAGAACAGGACACGATGAACGCCAACGTGCAGTTCGCCTCCGGTACTGACGCGATCTACGTAAAGGACTTCCTCGAACACCTCGACCTGACGCTGCGCGAGACCGACAGCGAGCTGGGTGGTGATCTTTTGAAAATGAGTCTTCAACGTTTGCATACTGCCCGTTTCAGCCGTGGCGGTGGCGGTGGTTCAACGGGTGAAGAGCTTGGCTCACTATCGGTTGAACTGACACCCGGTGACAACAGGAGTGTTGGTACCAGTGAATTCATTAAAGCCTGGCGTGAGCGCATCATCTTACCAGCCGGCATAGAGAAGTTCTCCATCGACGTTGATCAGGGAGGTCCGCCTGGTAAACCGGTGGAGGTAAAACTGACCGGCAGTGACATTAGGGTACTCAAAGCTGCATCGCTGGAGCTACAAGATAAACTTAAACGCTACACTGGCCTGAGCAATATTGACGACGACCTTCCTTACGGTAAGTCGCAGTTAATATACAAGCTGACACCGGCTGGGGAGACCGCCGGACTTTCGCTCGAGCAGGTCGGGCGTCAGCTGAGAGCCGCATTTGACGGAATAGAGATACAAAGTTTCTTTGAGGGACGTGACGAGATCAGTGTCAGGCTGTTGATGAGCGATGAACAGCGCAATCGGTTAAGCAGTCTGACGGCCCTGCCAATCGTTCTGCCCGATGGGTCCACTACGCCTGTGGCAAACGTGCTTGAGTTTACCCCTCGCCAGGGGTTTGACTCGCTGCAACGTATTGATGGACGCCTATCAATTAACGTTTCAGCCGATCTGGACGAAACGCTCGCCAACGCTAACGAGATCATTGCAGATCTGCGCTCTACAGTGATGCCAGACCTACTTAGCCAGTATGGCATCGAGGCGAGTTTTGAGGGTAAAAGCCGCGATCAACGCGAAACCATGGCCGATATGGGTACAGGCCTTGTGATAGCCCTTGTACTCATCTATGTAATTCTTGCATGGGTCTTCGCCTCCTACAGCTGGCCGATCACTGTCATGTTGGCGATTCCACTGGGGCTTACGGGTGCAGTTCTGGGCCACTACCTGACCGGTCTAGACCTGACGATTCTCTCACTCTTTGGCTTCTTTGGCCTGTCAGGAATCGTCATTAATGACTCAATCGTTCTGGTCACCTTTTACAAGAAGTTACGCGAACAGGGTATGGGTATTCACGAAGCAGTCGTTGAGGCGGCCTGTCAACGACTGCGTGCTGTGCTGCTGACATCGCTGACCACCATTGGGGGTTTGACACCTATCTTGTTCGAGACTTCTCTGCAGGCGCAATTCCTGATACCGATGGCGACCTCAATCGTCTTCGGTCTGGCATACGGTACACTGCTGATCCTTATTGTAGTGCCATCACTGCTCACTATCGTGGAAGGCGCTCGCCTTAAAATGGGTCTGAAGCCAGTGACCGAGCAGGCTGTTACGGCTCCCAATTGAAATGATAGGGAAGAAGCCACCCCAGCCAGGTGGTCCCAGCTCGGTGGATCTGTCGGAACAGGCGGGGTCTTAGAAAGGGGGTGCTGCTGCAGGCTAATCCGGTCACTCAGACTCGAGCTGTAGAGCGCTTGGTAACACATTCTGTAGCGTTTATCACACCGCTGCGATCGGGTATACTTCGCGCCAAAATTTGTACTACTTCCCTACTTTTGTCACGCTCTTTTGGGCGCATTGGAACTGAAATATGAACGCGGATCTGGCACTACTTCAGCCCTACCCATTTGAAAAGCTGAATAAACTTCTTGGTGGACTCACTCCGCCAAAAGAGCTTGAGCATATCTCGCTTGGGATTGGTGAGCCAAAACATCCAGCTCCGGCTGTCGTCACTGAGGCGCTGAACCAGTCGGTTAACCTAGTGGCCAATTACCCCAGCACCAAAGGTGGGGCCGAGCTGCGCGATACGATCGCTGGCTGGTGTACGCGTCGTTTCCACTTAGAAGCAGGCTCCCTCACGGGTGATCATCATGTACTTCCGGTAATGGGCACGCGTGAGGCGATCTTTGCTTTCACTCAATGTGCAGTTGAGCGCAAACCGGGGGCACTGGTCTTCTCTCCCGACCCGTTTTATCAGATTTACGAGGGCGCCGCTTACCTTGCTGGAGCTGAACCTTACTTCCTGCCAACGCTGGCGCAGAACGGCTTTATTCCCGACTACGATGCAATACCTGAAGAGGCGTGGAGAGCCTGTGAGCTATTATTCATATGTTCACCCAACAACCCCAGTGGGGCTGTTCACTCCAAAGAGACAGTGATCAAACTTATTGAGCTGGCGGACAAATACGACTTTATTCTGGCCTCCGATGAGTGCTACTCCGAAATCTACTTCGACGAGGCAAACCCGCCAGTGGGTCTACTGCAAGTCTGTGCTGAGATCGGCCGCAACGACTACAAAAACTGTGTCGTATTTCACAGCCTATCGAAACGCTCCAATTTACCGGGTCTTCGCTCAGGCTTTATCGCCGGTGATGCTGAATTACTGAAGCCGTTTCTCCTCTACCGCACCTACCACGGCTGCGCGATGCCGCTGCAAGTACAGAAGGGATCTGTTGCCGCATGGAACGACGAGACACACGTGCAGGCTAATCGTGAACAGTATCGCCAGAAGTTCGCAGCCGTGCTTCAGATCCTCCAACCTGTAATGGAGGTGAATATGCCAGACGCCAGTTTTTATCTTTGGGCAAAGACTCCGATCGATGACGAAAGGTTTACAGCTGGGCTGTTTGAACAGCAGAACCTAACGGTACTGCCGGGTCGATACCTTTCACGTGAGACCGCCAATGGACTTTACCCCGGCGCCGGCTATGTACGAATGGCACTTGTCGCTACCGTCGAAGAGTGTGTCGAGGCAGCTTGGCGAATTCGCCGCTACATCGAGTCGCTCTGACTTTGAGGCGCAGGGGTCAAAGCCTGCGCCCTCTTCCGTTTCAACTGATCTCTTCGATCATCCACTCACGAAAGGCTCTGGCGATGGTCCGCTCTCTGCCCACGCCCGCACTGACCAGATAGTACGCCTGCTGGCACTTTAACACCTCGCCTGAGGCTATCATCAGTTTATTTTCTGCCAGTTCAGATTGCAGCAGCGCCCTAGATCCTAGCAGATAACCGCCACCCGCAATGGCCGTCTCCAGCGCAAGCAGCCCGTTGCCAAACTGCAACAGCTTATAATCTCTCAAATCCTGACGCTGTTGTTGGATAAACCAGCGTGACCAACCACATGACTCCTCAAAGCGCTCCAAAGTTCGGTCACATAACAAAGGAAGATTGGTATCCAATTGCTTGTTTGAAACAGAGCCCAATAGCGAGGGTTTAGCCATCAACACCAGATCAAGATTCAGCAAACACTCTGGCTCAACATCCCCATAGTCACCGTACCCCAACCTTACCGATACATCGATACCCGCGCGCTTTAGCTGGGAGACACCAAAACCGCATTGGGGCGAGGGATCTACCGAGTGCATACTTGCCTGAAGGCGCACCTCAGCTTCCGGATAACGGCTGTAGAACCGGTGCAGCCGCGGCACAATCCACTTGGTTGCAAACAGCGGCTCGGCGCAAACAGTAATCACGTTGCGCTCATCGGCGTAGAGCCGAATCTTTTCAACGGCCTCGGCGATTACCTTAAATCCTTCATGAAGTTCTGGCAGCGCCGCCTTGGCAGCGGGTGTCAAACTGACGCGTCGGTGGTGCCGAACAAAGAGTTCAACTCCAAGATACTCCTCCAAGGCCTTCACCTGGTGGCTTATTGCGGCCGGCGTTACATTCAACTCTTTGGCCGCCTGCGCAAAGCTCTTGGTCCGAGCAGCAACTTCAAAGTACGAGAGCGCAATCAGTGGGGGCAGTCGTGACATGCAGTGACTCAATTAGAAATCGACTAAGCAAAATAACGGATGGGCCAATAGGCCCACCAGAGCTGACACCACTATAGCAAATCAGTGATGTCACAGGCGTGTATTCGATCCCTACGACCTAACTTGCGACAGCTGACACCGCGGCAGCGCTGTTAAGCCGTTGGCGTAGCAGGAACTTCTGTATTTTACCGGTGGATGTGGTCGGTAAGGCCTCAAAAATAATCTTTTTAGGCGCTTTGAAGCGACTCATGTTCTGCCGACAATAATCGATCATCTGCTGTTCGCTCAACTGAGCACCTGCCCTAAGTTGAACAAAAGCAGCGGGTACTTCACCCCACTTCTCATCAGCTAGAGGCACCACCGCCGCAAGTTCAACGTCGGGGTGGCGCTGAATAACGTCCTCTACCTCGAGTGAAGAGATGTTCTCGCCACCGGAAATAATGACATCTTTTGAGCGGTCAGAGATCTTCAGGTAACCATCAGGGTGCAAAATGGCGAGATCGCCAGTATGGAACCAGCCCCCCTCAAATGCCTCTGCAGTGGCACGCTCATTGCGCAGGTAGCCTTTCATTACTATGTTGCCACGGAACATGATTTCACCCACGGTTTTGCCATCGGCAGGCACAGGTTCCATTGTGACAGGATCCAGAACAGCCACCTCTTCCTGCATAGGGTATGCAACGCCCTGACGACCATTTAGGGTCACCCGCTCCTCCAAGCTGCAGCTCTCCCACTCTGGCTGTTTGACGCAAACCGTTGCTGGGCCATAGGTCTCAGTCAACCCGTAGACATGCGTCAGTTCAATACCCAGTCGCTCGACCTTCTCCAGTACCGCCGCAGGTGGCGCGGCTCCAGCAATGAGTCCGGACAGCTTATGACCAAACTCCACGCCAGTTTCCAGAGCTTTGTCAGCCATCATGGAGTGAACGATCGGTGCCCCGCAGTAGTGGGACACTTTGTGCCGCTCGATCAACTGCAATATGAGATCCGGATCGACTTTGCGCAAACAGACGCTGGTCCCGCCCACTGCGGCGAGGGTCCAGGGAAAACACCATCCGTTGCAGTGAAACATGGGTAGCGTCCAGAGGTAGACAACAGGTCCGGCCATCTCCCAGGAGAGCACATTGCTAACGGCATTAAGGTAGGCCCCACGATGATGGGTGACGACCCCCTTTGGATTCCCCGTCGTACCCGAAGTGTATCCTAGCGCGATCGCGTCCCACTCGTCCTGCGGCGGCTGACAGATACTCGGCTCTCTCACCTGTTGCAGCAGGGCCTCGTACATCAGCTCACCGATGAACTGCTCATCGGTCTGGGTAGCATCACTGACGTTGATTACCACCGGTTTGTTAGCGTCCATGCGCTCAAGCGCTGCAGTCACCACGGGGTAGTACTCAGGGTCGACCAGCAGAAGCTTTGATCGACTGTGTGACAGGATAAAGGCGACTGCCTCTGCATCCAGGCGCACATTAATTGCATTAATCACGGCGCCCACCATCGGAATACCGAAGTGAGCCTCACACATTGCAGGGACATTCGGCAACATGACAGCAACCGAGTCACCACGCCCAATATCAAATGATTTGAGTACCGAGGCCAGACGACAGCTACGCTGATGAAGATCAGACCAACTATATTTCTGCTCGGCATAAATAACAGCGGTGCGCTTGGCATAAACCTTCGCAGCACGCTTTAGAAAACTGAGTGGCGAGAGCGCCACTGAATTTGCGTCGCTCTTGTCAAGCACCTGATTGAACGGGCAAAGATCACTCATACTAAGGTTCCTAGGATTAGGGGGCTGGGTGACTCAGTGGAGATCCTACTGGGCCACAACACAACTCAATATTAACGCCCGGGTTGCTGCCAGGTCGGTTGGCGTTTCTGCAGGAAAGCATCGATGCCCTCACCCGCATCAGGACTCATCATATTCTCTGCCATCACTTGACCGGCAAAATGGTAAGCATCCGCTAAGTCCATCTGTCGCTGTGGATGAAACATGGATTTACCGTATCTGACGGCAGACGGGCTCTTACTGAGTATCATGGCGACCTTTGCGTCCACGGCCTCATCCAGCTTGGCATCATCGACAACCTGACTGATCAGGCCCCAGTCGGCTGCTGTCTGAGCGTCTATAATCTCTCCAGTTACCAACATGTCGAATGCCCGCTTAGCCGAGATACTGCGCGACAGCGCTACAGCTGGGGTTGAGCAGAAGAGCCCAACATTGATACCCGATACCGCAAAACGCGCAGAACTGCCCGCGATAGCCAGATCGCAACTCGCCACCAACTGGCAGCCAGCCGCAGCCGCAATACCGTCTACTTTGGCAATAACAGGCACTGGTAATGCGACAATACTCTGCATCATTCGGCCACACTGCTCAAACAGGGCTTCGTAATACTCCTGATGCGGGTTCTCTCGCATCTGTTGCAGATCATGCCCTGCACAGAATCCGCGACCCTGACCACTGATCACGACGCAGCGCACTGCTGGATCTGCTTTAATGTCATCCAACTGCTGCTGCAGTGCTTCCAGCACGGCCTCCGACAGGGTATTAAGCTTGTCGGGGCGATTAAGCCTGAGGTATACCGCTCCGTCCCGATCTTCACGCAGCAAAACATCACTGCTACTGGTGGCTAAACTCATTTCACTCTCCTGCTAATCGGTTAGCGTGGGTTAATGACAACTTCAGCAATAATAGAGTTGCGAATGAAGCAATTTTTATGAGCCATATGATGGATACGGTTCACCGTTGCATCGTCAGGCTGCTTATCAGAACTGAACACCACCTTAGGTGAGAGTTCAATACGGGTCACCGCCATTCCGCCTTTCTCATGCTTCTCCAGAAAACCCTTTGGCTCATCATCATAAGACTCGACGCAGTAACCTTGGTGGTCTGCAATCGCCAGAAAAAAGAGCATATGGCAGCTTGAAAGTGCACTGACCAACAGCTGTTCCGGATCGGCACACTGGCTATCACCTTTAAAATCAACCGAGGCTGAGACATCCAGCTGCTGTCCGCCACTCAGGGCGATACGGTGATTCCGACTGTAGGTGTCGGGCTCAGAATTGTGCGCTGCACGGCTCCAACTCAATTCAGATTGATGGACGGACATGGTGTTGTTCCTTTTAATTTTGAACTCATTAATGCCCGGACTCTATCAGACTATTCAGACAGGGGTAAACTGATCCTTTCTAAGCAAATAAGTAAGGAACGCTAAACTGAAACCTGTCCCACAAAATTCCATTAAACGCCTTTTTCTGTTCCTAAAAACGCAATTTAGTCGATGGAGTTTCAGGTTTTTTGCATTAGGTTCCCTAACTAAACTACTTAGAGCTTATCGTTTTACCTTTTATCAATGAGAGCGCAGAGTAGTCATGACAAATACACAGCCCATGGCCTGGGTGAATCCTATATATCAGTGGAGCAGCAGCAGTGAAAAAGATCAGTGTGGAATACGCGATTATTGGTGCGGGAACAGCCGGCCTTGGTGCCTACTCTAAAATTAGCCGACAGACATCAAGCCTGGTAATGGTACAGGATGGACCCTATGGCACAACCTGCGCTCGAGTGGGCTGTATGCCAAGCAAACTTCTCATCACTGCGGCTGAACAGGCGCATCAGGCAGCGACTGGCGACTTTTTTGGCGTCCCCACCCGTGTAGAGGTGGACGGAAGAGCAGTGCTTGAGCGCTTGCGGCGTGACAGAGATGAGCGCTTTGTGGGCCGCAACCTAAGCTATGTCGCCAAAATACCGAGCGAGCATAAAATTGAGGGACGTGCGCGTTTTGTCGCTCCGGGTAGACTGCAAGTAGATGATCACACTGAAATCGAAGCAAAGCGGGTGATTCTAGCAGTCGGTTCCCGTCCAGCGATTGACCCGGTGTTTGACCCTGTTAACCACCGCGTGCTGACGAGCGATACACTTTTTGAGATTGAGGATCTGCCAAAGTCAGTGGCCGTCATTGGACTGGGGGTTATTGCGCTTGAGCTTGGCCAGGCCCTTCATCGTCTGGGTGTAAAAACCACCTTTTTCGGACGCTCTGGACGCATCGCTAACCTCACACATCCAGAGATGCAGAGAGAGACGCTTGAGGTGCTTTCTCATGAGCTTGAGATCCACCCTAGAGGGGCTATTCATAGGACTTGGGAGGACAAGGGTGCTTGGATCGAGTATGTAAACGAGGCGGGTCAAACGATTCAGCGCCAGTTCGACCGAGTGCTTGTTGCGACCGGACGCATCCCTAACCTGGATCGTCTTAACCTCGAAGCAGCAGGCATCAGCAGCGGTTTTGACAGCATCACACTCGGTTACCCCGGTCTGCCTATTTTTGTCGCGGGTGATGCGAGTGAGACCCTTCCTGTTTGGCATCAAGCGTTTGATGAGGGCCGAGCGGCGGCCGACAATGCCCTGAGCTACCCACAAGTACAGATGGTAGAGTCTCGCATAGCGTTGAGTATCTATTTCACAGATCCTCAGATTGCCCTTGTCGGTAAGAGTTTTGCGGAGCTGAAAGAGGGTGATTTTCTGATGGCAGAGCTGAAGTTCGATAGTCCCAGGCACATTGTATGGAACAAACCACAAGGGCGCCTGCAGGTGTATCTCGACAAGGAGAGCGGACGCATTCTGGGTTCCGAACTATTCGGTTACCAAGCTGAGCATCTGGCGCACATCCTCGCGTTGGCTATTACTCACAATATGACGGCCGCACAGGTATTACAAATGCCGATATACCACCCGAGCGCAGAGGAACTCCTGCGTGATGTACTGCAACAGGCCGAAAAGCAGCGTCTAGCTCTCCTCTCGTCGCTTCAACTCCATCAATTGCGCCAGGCTTAGCGTCGTCGATTTAATCTCGCGAGTGACTACATAGATGTAGTATCGATCGATACCTATATCTTCATCCAGTAGTTGCTCCACCAACTGCTGAAAATAGGAGAGGCTTGGAGTGATGAGTTTCATTACGTAATCACATCCACCGCCGGTCGAGCTACACTCTACAATCTCATCCACTGACATGATCCGTCGTTCAAAGCGTTCGAAATCCGCTTTCTTGTGAGAATCCAGTGAGACTGTCATATAGACACGCGTGAGATCGATGAGCTTATCGAGACGAATCAGGCCTCGATATCCCAGTATCAGGCCGGCATTCTTCAGTTTAGTGACGCGCAACCAGCAGGGTGTGGGTGAAAGATTGACTATCTCTGCCAGGCGGCCTTTCGAGAGCTGACCGTGTTGCTGAATAGCACTGAGTATGCGGATATCCAGAGCATCAAGAGGTATTTTCTTCATAGAGTCAGCGCTTAGGTGAATGCAAGAGCGAAAACGCGATTCTATGCCCGATCACCCTGCTGTTCAATCAGTAAAAAGCCCCATGAAAGGGGCTCTATTTAGATCTAGACTGAGAGCTCAAGCGGTTCAGGAAGGTGGTTAGCACGGTAGCAGGCGGTCAGAGTATTTGCCAACAGACAGGCGATCGTCATGGGACCCACACCACCCGGTACGGGTGTGATAGCACCTGCGGTTGCTTTGGCCGACTCGAAGTCAACGTCACCGACAAGACGGGTATTGCCGTCTTCCATTTGAATCCGATTAATTCCGACATCAATGACGGTCGCACCCGGTTTTAGCCACTCTCCGGGTAGAAATAGCGGCCGACCCACTGCGGCGACAACAATATCAGCGTCGCTGAGCAGCTGCTGCAGATTAGTGGTACGTGAGTGCGCCACGGTCACCGTGCAGCTCTCACGTAGCAACAGCTGAGCCATAGGTTTGCCAACAATGTTAGAGCGTCCTATTACCACAGCGTTGAGTCCGCTTAAATCGCCGTGAAGCGCGCGCAGCATCATAAGACAACCCAAAGGGGTGCAGGGAACCATCGCTTTCTGCCCGGTCGATAACATACCTGCATTGGAGATATGAAACCCGTCAACGTCTTTGCTGGGCGTGATCGCATTAATGACAGCCGCTTCATCAATCCCCTTGGGTAACGGCAACTGCACCAGTATCCCATGTACCGCAGGATCGTCATTAAGCTGTTCAATCAGCTGCAGTAACTCTGCCTGTGAAGCGGTCGACGGTAAGTGATGCTCAAATGAGTTCATGCCAGCCTCAATCGTCTGACGTCCTTTCGAACGCACGTAAACTTGTGAGGCGGGATCTTCTCCCACCAGTACGACCGCCAGACCAGGCGTTACTCCCTTGGTCTCAATAATGTCGGCGACGTAAGCGGCGACATTCTCGCGTATCCGAGCAGCAAACTGCTTACCGTCGATAATCTGTGCAGCCATAAGGGCCTCCGTATCAGCCGATTTATTTGAGGGCGGCAGGTTGCCCTGCTGAGCCCGCATTTTGGGTTACCCAGTTCGCATTGGCAGCGATACCACCGAGCGGAAAGAAGTGCACCTGTTCGATACCAAAATCCGGATGACGCTTCTTGTGCGCTGCCAGCTCAACCAATAGCTCTGTCGGCTCATAGGGCAAGAGTAGCTTGGTCACATCCTTAGCACGGCGTTGCAACACACGCATGCTCGGACCGACACCACAGGAGAGTGCGTACTTCATTAGCGTCTGCAGCTTGGCAGGTCCCGCAATCCCTATATGAATCGGCAAATCGATCCCTTCAGCAGCCAGACGGTCTGCCCAGGAGATGACAGGAGCCGCCTCGAAACAGAACTGCGTTGAGATCGCCACTCGAGCATCGGTTCGCTCAGAAAATGCGCGTTTCCATTTAAGGGCTTGCATCACCATGCGGTCAGAACCATCAGGATCGATGTCGCGATTTCCTTCAGGATGCCCTGCCACGTGTAGGCGACTGAAATGATCAAACAGACCGCTCTCGATCAACTCCATCGAGTTGGCAAATTCACCTACGGGTTGATTCAGACCGCCGCCCAGAAGCAACGCCTGCTCGACACCCGCCTCGCCTTGGTAGCGATCAATCCAATCGGCCAACTGCTGCTTGCTCTCAATCAGGCGCGCCGGAAAGTGCGGCATGACCGCGAAGCCTTCGTCCGTCAACCGCCGAGCCGTGGCGACCATATCATCTATGGGTGTGCCCTCAATGTGGGCAATGTAGACACGTGTACTGCTTGGCAAGAGATCGCGGAAAGAGTCGATTTTCTGCGCGGTACGTGGCATTACCTCAATCGAGTAGTCTTGCAGGAAGCTCTCCAGCGATTTGGCATCTTTGCGACTGATACCGCTGCCGCGAAGGAAACCTAAAAATCCCAACATACTCTGCTTACTTATGAGAGGCTGGATCTTGTTGCCAGCTAACTTATCAATGAGTGTTCGGGTCATAGACACTATCCTCTGAGCATCCTCTCAGCCATCAATTCTGATGACTGGAGATCCACTAACAGTTCTCAGCGGCACAGCTTGGCTGCACCACTGATTCAGACTGCGCTATTAAGCGGCAGCAATGCTCTTGTTTGGGTCGTAGAAAGGCTTGTCAACCACCGTTGCGCGCATCTTTCCACCCGGCATCACAACATCCAGCTTAAGTCCAAGATTGACTGCATCCACTTCAACCATCGCCAATGCAATATTCTGCTGGAGGCGCGGAGAGTAAACCGCTGATGTCACTTTGCCAACAACGACGCCATCTTTCTCCACCTGCAAAAAGCGAGTGTTCGGGCCGGTAAGTGCTGGTGCTTCGATAACCAGACCAATCTGCTTACGTTTCACACCCTCTGCCTGAATGCGCTTGAGCGCAGCCTTACCAATGAAGTCCGCTTCCATATCAAGATTCACCAAGCGATCCAAACCCAGCTCGTAGGGGTTAGTCTGGTTATCCATATCAGCATGGTAGGAAAGCATGCCACCTTCGATCCGACGGATTGAGGAGGTGTGGCCTGGCTTAAGCCCAAAGGGCTCGCCTGCTGCCATAATTTTTTCCCACAACTCATCACCGCGAGAGCTGTCCTGAAGGTAAAGCTCATACCCTAGTTCACTTGACCATCCGGTGCGCGATACGATCAATTTGATACCATCGATATCGAACTCACGCAGCCAGTAGTAGCGCAGGTCAGTAATGCTGTCACCAAACAGGGCTTTCATAATTTCACCCGATTTCGGGCCCTGCAGCTGCAAAGGCGATACGTCAGGTTCACGAATCTGTACATTCAGCCCCGAATTAATTGCCACGCCCTGCGCCCAAAGAAGGATGTCGCTGTCGGCCAGTGATATCCAGAATTTATTCTCTTCCAGACGAAGTAGAATTGGATCGTTGAGGATGCCACCCTCTGCGTTGGTGATTAGAATGTATTTGCACTGACCTACTGCAAGCTTTGAAAGATCGCGTGGCGTCAGCATCTGCACAAACTGTGCAGCATCAGGACCGGTGATCTCAACCTGACGCTCCACCGCCACGTCACAAAGGATGGCATCGTTAACTAGGTTCCAGAAATTCTGCTCCGGATTGCCAAAATCCCGTGGGATGTACATGTGGTTGTAAACGGAGAAGCCTGTCGCGCCCCAGCGTACTGTTGCGTCAAAGTAGGGTGATTTGCGGATCTGTGTGCCGAAACCGAATTCTTGTTTTTCTTGAATGCTCATATCATCACTCTCTTGTGTTGGGGTATCGCCGCAGGCCGCTAAGGAGATCGTCTTCAGCCCCTGTGGAACATGATCGAATGATAGGACCAAGCGCCCCTTGAAGAGGCCTAAACAGAGCAGAACCCCGGCACTTTTCGGTCTTATTTTCAGTTGCCTTTAGACCAATTGGTCTAGCCTAATATGGATGTTTTTTGGGCAGAAAATGAGCAGCAAAAAAACGGACCCACAGTCACCTGGGGTCCGTTTTCATGGATAATTTTCTGCTGGGCGTTGAGGGTGCCCTCAGGCCTTAATGACCCGGGAAAACCACTGTTTTACTGCCGTTTAGGAAGCTGCGACGCTCGACATGCAGTTTGATCGCTTTAGCCAGCGTCAGACGCTCTGTATCCCGCCCTTTGGCAACCAGTCTCTCAGGTGTGTAGGTGTGATCGACGGGCTCCACGCCCTGAGTAATGATCGGACCCTCGTCCAGATCCTTACTGACGTAGTGGGCAGTGGCACCCACGAGCTTGACGCCCTTAGCAAATGCCTGGTGATAAGGCTTAGCACCCTTAAAACCGGGCAAGAGTGAGTGATGAATATTGATGGCACGACCATGCAACTTACGGCACATATCGTCAGAAAGCACCTGCATGTAACGCGCCAGCACCACTAAGTCAGCGTTAACCTGCTGGATGATTTCCCACATTTGTGCCTCCTGCTCCGCCTTGGTATCAGCAGTAATCGGCAGATGGTAGTACGGGATCTCGTACCAGTCAGCGAGGCGCTTCAGATCAGGATGGTTAGAGATGATTGCAGGGATCTCAATATTCAGTGCACCCGTGCTCTGACGGTGAAGGATATCCTGCAGACAATGATCATACTTGGAGACAAGCAGCACAACACGCTCAGGTGTCGCAAGATCACGTAGATCCCAATCAGCATCAAAGGCAACAGCTCGCTCCGCAAACTCCTCACTCAGCGGAGCCTGGTTAAACAGACCATCACCGATGAAGCGAAACTCAACTCGAAAGAAGAAGCGACCGATCTCATCATCGTCAAACGTATGGATCTCGTAGGCGTAGCACTGGTGCTTGTACAGACAGCTTATAATCAGCTCCAGTACGCCCAGTTTGCTTGCCGAGCTCCCTGTCAGTGTGTAGGCGTTTGTTGTTAGGCCGTTATTAGCAAGTGCCGAAGCAGGAGCGGGTGCGTTCATTGATTCTAATCCTTATTTAACAGTCAGTTACTAGAGAAAATATTGAGCTAAAAAGCCTATCCTCAGCGTTAACAGCCTGTTGGGGTGTTATTCTTTTCGCCTGGGCAAGTACCCTTGGGCATTATTCTTTTGGGATCGCGACCGAGGTCTGACTAGCGGACATCAAACGGTCATCGACTGTTGTGGATAATATAAAGTTCCCGCTATCCAGAAGGCCTAAAGAAAAGGGGTGAACAGCGCCGGTTCAGACTTATTTTCAAGTCTCTTTAGACTATTTGGACCAACAGGTCCGAGGGCCGATTACACCGCCATAGGATTGAGGCTTTAAGCCGCGCTCTGTATCCTTGCTGACGTTTAAAATCAGGAGAGAAACCATGAGCAAATCTGATATCCAACTTTACGGTCTGGCTGAGAGTCGATGCGACACGATGAAGCGCGCCGGCAACTGGCTGCGCAGCCACGGATGCGAATTTTCGCTGCATGATTTCAAAAAAGAGCCACCGACAGAGCAGCAATTGCGCACTTGGTTGAAACAGACAGGATGGGAGACGCTGGTCAACCGACGCGGGACCACCTGGCGAAAGGTGGATCCGGCTATCAGAGACTCAATTGACGAGGCATCAGCACTGCAGTTAATGCTGGAGACTCCCAGTATTATCAAGCGACCGGTACTGGTGACAGGCGCGCACATTGAGGTCGGGTTCGATGCGCAGCGATATGAAGGCTTGTTATCTTGAGTTTGGAGCAGTTAGAAAAAGGCGGCTTCAACCTGCCAAACTTGCTACACTTTCGCGCTATATATGGTCGAGCGATTTGCGCCCCTAGCAGGCTGTAGATTGCAGAACTTATTTACTTATCGATTGGATTAAGAGGGATTTATGACAAACTTCGCACTGGGCCTGGGTGTAGGCACTAAATCAGCCGCTGGCGACCTGCTGGAGGTTTACTACAACGCACCAATTCTGCACGCCGATGCAAGCCTAGTTGAAGCAGTTGCAGGTGCGGTTGGCTACACCGGCGGCAACGTATCCATGGATATCAACGCTGCGCAGCTCAAGGCTCTGGAAGCGGCTTTCCTGACAGTGGGTGCCGAGGAGCAGGCACAGATTACAGAGATTCTGGAAGGTACTTCACAGCCACT
>Ga0102948_1000150_pt1 | contig 25281 bp, 26 predicted proteins | sample SalPonA_A_H2O_MG_FD_78211 | JGI IMG/M metagenome (GOLD analysis project Ga0102948, IMG submission 78211) | Water microbial communities from South San Francisco under conditions of wetland restoration - Salt Pond MetaG R2A_A_H2O_MG | ecosystem: Environmental > Aquatic > Non-marine Saline and... | reverse complement strand
TTGTTCACCTTTGCGATAAACATCGTAGCTCACGTTCACTGGATACAGTTTAGCTTGCACGACGAGTTGAGAAGCACCAACAAACGGTGCCAATAAGAGGCCCAACAAAAAAACGGTTTGTCGAATGGTTAACATCATAATTTATGATTACGGGATCCAAAGAAAAGTGGTTCTCAGCTGCTGAAAAATTGGGTAGTCTTAGACTAAAGAATTAGTATAGAACGACTCGGAGAAAACCAATGCGCTTCAAGAACGCCCTGTTTATCGCTTCACTTGTTCTGACCGCTCCACTGGCTTTGGCTGGACCCAAAGTGGTCATGCAGACCAGCCTGGGCGACATCAAATTAGAACTCAATGATGAAAAAGCTCCCCTCTCTACCAACAACTTTTTAAGCTATGTCGATAAAGATCATTACGAAGGCTTAGTGTTTCACCGTGTCATTCCTGGATTCATGATTCAAGGCGGTGGTATGGATGCCGAAATGCGTGAGAGAAATACCGACAACCCTATAAAAAATGAGTCAATGAACGGTCTGAGTAACGTGCGAGGTTCAATTGCCATGGCAAGAACCCAAGCACCTGATAGCGCTACCGCTCAGTTCTACATCAACACAGTCGATAATCTCAGTCTAGACGGACAAGTCAATCGGCCCGGTTATGCTGTGTTCGGCAAGGTCATAGAGGGGATGGAAATCGTAGATAAGATCTCTGCGGTACAAACCGGAAACGTCAGTTACTACCGCAATGTACCCAGAGAACCCATCACTATATTAAGTGTTGAGCGCATCGATTAACGCGACAACTTTACTTGGTTCAGCCTGCGGGCATTGGCCACGACCGTCACTGACGAAAGGGCCATAGCTGCGCCGGCAATCACCGGGTTAAGTAGCAAGCCAAACATGGGATAAAGAATTCCTGCTGCGACCGGAATCGCAGCAACGTTATAGAAAAATGCACCGAACAAGTTCTGTTTGATGTTGCTTACCGTTAAGCGAGACAACTGAATAGCATCCACCACCGAATGCAAAGAGTTCTGCATAAGTGCCACATCCGATGAGGCTAAGGCAACATCGGTACCACTGCCCATTGCATAACCAACATCGGCTTGCGCCAACGCCGGAGCATCATTAATACCATCCCCAACCATTGCCACTACCTCGCCTTCGGCTTGAAGTTTGGCAATTGTCTGCAGTTTTTCCTCTGGCTGCACACCGGCAACAACTTCACCAATGCCCGCCTGCTTCGCGATCGTTTCAGCTGCCACTGGATGATCGCCCGACAGCAGAACAAGTCGCAGCCCCATCGATTTAAACCTTTTAACGGCCGACTGACTATCTGCACGAAGGGAGTCATTCAAAGCAAACAGGGCCAACGCTTGTTCTTCACTGAACAACCAGACCAATGATGCTCCTTCTTTGCTCCACTCTTCTGCTTGGAAAGCAAAATCCAAAGAGTCGACTTCAAAGGAACTCATCCACTCCCCACTTCCCAAACGATAGATTTCACCATCAATAGAAGCCTCAACACCTGAACCTGAGATCGATCTGAATTGATCAACGCCATAAGCACTCTCTTCAAGCGAATAAACCAACGCTTTTGAGAGAGGATGATCAGAATGGGATGCAAGCCCTTTAGCGATCATTAGTTGCTCAGCTGACGCGTTGTGATGGATCAGAGCAGGTTTACCTTCGGTCAGCGTTCCTGTCTTGTCCATTACGACACAAGTCAGATCTTGTGATCGCTGCAATGCATTGCCTTCCCGAATAAGAATGCCCATCTTAGCGGCTCGACCAACCCCCACCATAACCGCCATCGGGGTCGCAAGACCCAACGCACAGGGACAGGCCACGATTAAAACCGTCATGCTCGCCAGCGTTGCATATGACCAACTCGGTTCTGGGCCAAAAAACCACCAGATAGTGAACACCAGAAGGGCAATAACAATAACGACTGGCACAAAGATAGAAGCAATTTTATCCGCCAACTTACCGAGAGCAGGCTTACTGTTTTGAGCATCTCTGACGGATGCTAGGATTTGAGCCAGCCGAGTCTTTTGCCCAACTTCGGTGACACAAACCAGCAAAACGCCATCACCATTGAGGGTGCCTGCGGTGACTTGGTCATCTGCCTGGCGCTGAATGGGCATGGATTCACCGGTTAGCATCGATTCATCTACAAAGCTACTTCCCTCAACCACAACTGCATCAACCGGTATTGTCTGTCCAGGAAGTACTCGAACTTGGTCGCCCGGAAGCAGAAGCTGGATAGAGACCTCTTTAACGTCACCGTCGACCACTTTAAGAGCTGTTTTCGGTTGCAAATTCATCAGGTGACGCAGTGCTTCTGCGGTCTGATTTCGACCCTTAGCCTCCAGTGCTTGACCCAATAGTATAAAACCAATGATCATGACTGAGGCTTCAAAGTAAAGATGTCTTGCTTGCGTCGGGATCGACTCAGGGATCCACTGAATTAAGATAAGAAGTAGAGCTGAATAGAGCCACGCAACTCCTGTACCAAGTGCAATCAGTGTATCCATATTAAAATCGAGACGTTTAAAACTCTGCACTGCCCCCCGAAAAATATGGCCGCCTGAATGAAACATCACCATCGCAGAGAGCGCTGCAGTGATTAGGCCGTTAATGAGCCCTTCATGACTCTCCACGGGTGGCATCAGGCCAACGAGCATCTGCACCATCAAAAATGCACCCAGCCCGATAGCTACCCAGGCATGAGTAAAGGTCTGTTTTAGCTCCAATTGATTCTGTTGATCACGGGCAGTAAAATCCTCCTCGTTTTCAATAAGAGCCGCACCGTAGCCAGCATTGATGATCAGCTGTTCCACCTCATTCGTCGAGAGCTCCGTCTCAACAGTTGCAGTTCGATCAGCGAAGTTGATAGCAAAATCAGAGATATCATCAGAGGCACTTAACGCCTTTTCAATGGATCGGACACAACCTGCACAACTGACTTTTGACAAGGCATATTGATGGATTGTCATAACACACTCCTATCGCAGGACAGCAACGTAGTCACCCTGAAGTTCAAACACTACAGTCTCATCACTTAAAGCAACACTGATCGGAAGTCGCGCACGCTGTTTCTCTTGAAAACGCAGCCAGAATTGTTCAACTACATGCTCATCTGGCAGTGTTGCAATTGCGTTTAAACGATTGGTGACTGGCGCTAGATAGCGTTGTTCACTTTTGGCAATCATCACATCCGCATCAATGCCACGATCTCTGAGCCAAAGGGTCAATAGACACCAACCACTAAGCGTAGCTATGGAAGCAATAGAGCCAGCAAAGCCGGTCCCTTTATCGTTCAGATTAGGTTCCAGTGGTGCGCCTAAATGCAGCTGATTATCGGCGTAATCAATCTCATCAATCTGCATAGCCGCCGTTAATGGTATGGCCTGATGCAGCCAGCTCAGAAACGTTTGATCACTCACCTGTCCACTCCGAAACGTATTGGGAGCAATCTGCTTGTGGCGCTTTGCGATCACGCATTGGTTGACCTAAGTAAATGAAACCGACAATCTCTTCGTTCTCTTTTAGGCCCAACCCATTTTGCACTGTCTCATCAAACATCAAATCGCCTGAACGCCACATAGCGCCAACACCCTGTGCGAAAGCGGCTTGAACAACTGATTGTGCAGCACAAGCCGCCGTCATTACCTGTTCAATCTCGGGTACTTTTGGATGATCCTGCTTCACCGCAATCGCAACCACGATCATAGGAGCCCTAAGAGGCATATTAAGAAGACGATTACGTTGCGCCTCTTCAATATCCGGATTTTTAGCTAATGATGCATCGAGATAAAGCTGACCTAGACGATCGAGCGCTGCACCATGAATCGTCAGAAAACGGTAAGGGCGAAGCAGACCGTGATCAGGTGCCCGTGATGCCGCTTGAAACATCAGATCCAACTGCTTTGCAGTTGGCGCAGGAGCTTCTAACATCCCACAAGAGGTACGCTGGGTTAGCAATTCGATCGCATCCATTGCAGGACTCCTTATTGACGACTTAAACGTGGGTTAGTTGGCAATGCATCCTGCGTACTACGATAAGGGTTAATATCCAGACCGCCACGGCGTACATACCGCGCATAGACCGTCAACTCTTCAGGCTGACAGCGCTCTAAAATATCCATAAAAATTGTCTCAACACATTGCTCATGGAAATCGCCGTGTTCACGGTAAGAGATCAGGTAAGCGAGAAGACCTTCCTCATCTATTTTCGGACCACGGTAACTTATCTGAACGCTTGCCCAATCCGGCTGACCAGTAACCGGGCAGTTGGATTTAAGCAAATGTGAAACAAGAGTCTCAGCAACCTCATCGCCCTCACTAGAGAGTAGCTCAGGTGCAGGCTCGTAGTGATCTACACGGATATCAAGATCATCGATACAACGACCCTCAAAGTCTTCAATCTGCACCGCATCTTGAGGAGAGGTCAATACCACTTTAACCTCACCACCAGCCGCCTCTGATAGATCTTTAGCCATCTGGCTACCCACCTCATCGGCCGAGTCAAAGCGACTTAGATTGTAGGAATTCAGGTAAAGCTTGAAGGACTTTGACTCAACAATATGCGTTGACGTTGCAGGGATGTGAAACTGAGCCAATGCAACGATCGGTTTGCCCTTAGCGTTTAACCAGCTGATCTCATAACAGTTCCAGATATCTTCTCCAAAAAATGGCAGAGTTGAACGGTCAACGCCACGCGCCTGCCAATTAATATCCCTCTCAATAGGGTAAAGCAGGGACGGGTCATACTGATTTGCATAGACCGTCTCTTTTCCTAAGGGTGAATGGAGGACCTTTTCTGGTTCGTTCATCAGCTTCGAATTCCTTTACCGGTGTTTAAAAGGTGCAGTGCAAAACCACCTAACACGACAATAAACAACATGATCATGCCGAAGGCAAATGCTACGTTTATATCACTGACACCCAAGATCCCATAGCGGAAGGTGTTCACCATGTAGAGTATCGGGTTGAGCTGAGAAACCCCTTGCCAAAACTCAGGCAACAGTGAAATTGAGTAAAACACCCCACCCAAATAGGTTAGAGGCGTCAGAATAAAAGTTGGCACAACCGCAATGTCATCAAACGAGTTAGCGTAAACCGCATTGATAAAGCCACCCAACGAAAAGACGACGGCAGTCAAAAAGAGGATGCTGAGCGTGACCAAAGGGTGCGCTAACGTTAGATCCGTAAAAAATAGCGACAGTAGTGTGACAATAAACCCAACGGCCAAACCACGTGCAACACCACCGATGACGTAACCGGCTAGTATCACCCAATTTGGGACAGGTGCCACTAGAAGCTCTTCAATGTTGCGCTGAAATTTAGTGCCGAAAAAGGACGAGACAACGTTTCCGTAGGAGTTAGTAATCACCGACATCATAATCAGACCCGGGACGATGAACTGCATGTAGTCGAAACCGTCCATCTCACCAATTCGAGAGCCGACCAGATTGCCAAAAATAATAAAGTAGAGCGTCATGGTGATCGCAGGTGGTATCAATGTCTGAACCCAAATACGAGTAAAGCGTCGCACCTCTTTCACCACAATCGTAGAGAAGGCAACCCAAAGAAGATTTCCGTTCATTATTTGGCCTCCTTGTGCTCAACCAGCTCGACAAACAACTCTTCAAGACGGTTAGCTTTATTACGCATGCTAAGCACTTCTACATTTTGCGCCGTTAGCTGAGCAAATACGCTGTTTAAACCATGAGCTTTAGGCAGATCGACTTCTAAAGTGTGCTCATCAACCAAACGCGCATCCAAACCACCGAGATCCGGTAGATCCGTTAAATCTTGATCGAGGTCTAATATAAAGGTCTCGTTATTCAATTTGGCCAATAAGGATTTCATTGAACTGTTCTGAATGATCTCACCTTGATCGATGATCGCAATATTACGACAGAGCGATTCAGCCTCTTCAAGATAGTGAGTCGTAAGAATGATGGTGGTGCCCTCTTCGTTGATCTTTGTAAGAAATTCCCACATCGATCGACGCAGTTCGATATCTACGCCGGCCGTTGGCTCATCCAGAATCAGCAATCTAGGGTTATGAACCAACGCACGAGCGATCATCAGGCGACGCTTCATACCGCCTGATAGTTGGCGTGCTCGGTTGTCACGTTTATCCCACAAACCTAAGGCTTTTAAATAGTGTTCAGCGCGCTCCTTAGCAATGGTAGAGGGTATCCCGTAATAACCCGCCTGAGTGACAACGATATCTTCCACCTTTTCAAAGAAATTAAAGTTGAACTCTTGTGGGACGATACCCATACACAACTTTGCGTTGGTCAGATCAGTTTCGATATTGTGACCAAAGACAGACACGCGTCCATCGGTTTTATTCACCAATGATGTAACAATGCCCAGGGTGGTTGATTTACCCGCCCCATTGGGACCTAGCAGAGCGAAAAAATCCCCCTGCTTTACATCCAGATCAATCCCCTTTAAGGCCTGAAAGCCATTTCCATAAGTTTTTTCCAAACCACGGATTTGAAGAGCAAGTTCCATTAAGTGCTAACCTTTGAGAAAATAAACTCAGTTAAAAATTTATAATTAAACGCGAATTATACAGACAAATAGGGACTATCCGTTGACCGATTTTCACCAATTCCACCTAAACCTGCTTAAGCTTGGCTATAACAATCTTATTAAGCAGCCACCTTTTAACAGCGACGAAACTCTAACAACGGAGTCCGATGAGCTGCTTGCGCTGTTTGAACAGACCATTGCGGCATACGAAGAGCATACAGCAGAAGCATTCGAGTTGGGCCAAACTCTAATGACTCGAATTGTGGGTGCATTTCCACAACACCTACCCCTACTGTCACGCGACTTGCTCTGGCTATTCGGCGGTGACTGCATTCACTATTTGGGCGATGAAGAAATTGCGCAATATCAGGCTCTTGACGAAGCACGATTCGAACAGGAGTCACAAGATGCATCAATCGACTATCTTCAGCTAAGAAATATGATGATTACGCCGTTAGACGAAAAGAGACATTAAAAATGAGGAAGTTGGAGCGGGAAACGAGGCTCGAACTCGCGACCTCAACCTTGGCAAGGTTGCGCTCTACCAACTGAGCTATTCCCGCAAAAATGGCGTCCCATAGGGGGTTCGAACCCCTGTTACCGCCGTGAAAGGGCGGTGTCCTAGGCCACTAGACGAATGGGACGTCGTAGACAATACATTGGAGCGGGAAACGAGGCTCGAACTCGCGACCTCAACCTTGGCAAGGTTGCGCTCTACCAACTGAGCTATTCCCGCGGATGGCGTCCCATAGGGGGTTCGAACCCCTGTTACCGCCGTGAAAGGGCGGTGTCCTAGGCCACTAGACGAATGGGACAACACTTAATGTATTGCGTTCCTCTGTGAGGAGGCGCAAATAATACGGAGCACCCTATTAGCCGTCAACCCCTGACTTCGAAAAAATTACAAAATTCTTCGAATATTTTAGCCAACGGTTTAAATAGTAGGCGCCCTCCTCATTAAAACCTCTAACCTGTTAAACGGTTGGCACGATAATCGGATATCGCTTGCTCTATCTCATCCGTTGTATTCATAACAAACGGACCATACTGAGCGATCGGCTCACCAATAGCTTCACCCGCAATCAGCATGAGTCTCGCGCCTTCTTGACCGGCAGTGAGTTGAATCGATTCACCGTCTGACAACTCTGCTGCTTCATGGATCTCAAGTCTATCATCGGCCAGATAACCTGCGCCTTCGAATAGGTAGACAAAACCTGAAAGGTTTTTAGCGACTGGAAGTTCAAGCTCTGCGTTGGGTGACAAGCGAATCTCCATAAAGATCGGCTGACGACTAATACCCGAAACGGGTCCCGTGAACAGCTGTCCATCAAACTCAAACGAACCCGCCACCAATCGAATAAACGCATTGGGTAATTGAACTTCCGTGATCTCCTCGGGCTCAATGTTTTGATAAGCCGCCGGTTTCATCTTCTCGCTAGCCGGCAAATTGACCCATAATTGGAAGCCGCGCATCAAGCCGTTCTCTTGCTGAGGCATCTCTTCATGAATCACGCCTCGCCCTGCTGTCATCCACTGCACACTGCCGGGACGCAAAATCCCTTCGTTCCCCATATGGTCACGATGCTTCATTAAACCATCAAGCATGTACGTTACGGTCTCAAAGCCTCGGTGGGGGTGTGCAGGGAAACCGGCAATGTAGTCATCCGGATCGTCTGATGAGAAGCAATCCAACATCAAAAATGGGTCGATTCGTGCAAACTGGCTTTTACCGACACTGCGACGAATTCGAACCCCTGCACCATCCATGCTGTCGACGCCAGGCACTCGACGTTTAATGACTCTCTTCATCACCAATCTCCTTCCTAATTTAGCGTTCAACGTTCACACAAACGCGGCACGAGCCTTCTCTAGTGACTGATCACGGTGAGTATCCATGGCCAACCCTTCAGCCAACACAAGACGTGTATCTTTAAGCCCGATAAAGCCTAGGAACTGCTTAACGAAATCAACTTGAAAGTCCTGCCCCTGCTCTGCGTATAGACCGCCACGAGTTGCTACAAGGTATACGGGCTTATCTTCGATTAAACCAACAGGGCCCTGATCTGTGTAGTGAAACGTCACACCAGCGCGAGCAAGGTGGTCAAACCAGGATTTAAGCTGACTTGGAATGTTGAAGTTATACATTGGTAAGCCGATAACAATCGTATCAGCCGACTTAACCTCAGCTAGCAGGGCGTCAGCAAACTCAACGACAGCGTTCTGTTCTGCATCACGTTCGTGAGCAGCGCTGTTCAAAGCAGTAACACGGTAAGCATCCAAATGTGGCACAGGGTCACTGGCTAGATCACGCTCGATAACAATGCCATCACTATTTTCTGCTAGCCATTTATCAACAAAACTTTTTGCAAGCTGTGCTGACTGACCGTGATCGCCAAATAGAGAAGTTTTAATGTGAAGTAAGGTTGCCATATCAATATCCTTTTAATTCATTACTTAGTTGATTAATGCATCATCTCATCTATAATTTCGATATTAAATAGTAAAATATAGATTAAACTAATCGATAAATTGGAACATTTAAGGTGATATCGTTAGAACAGTGGCAGGCACTTATCGCAGTTGCTGATTCCGAAACCTTTGCTAAAGCGGCCGAAGCGATCAATAAAAGTCAATCAACACTTAGCTATGCCATCAAACAGATCGAGCAGAGCTCAGGTGTTAAGCTATTTACCACTCAAGGCCGCCGATCGGTGCTCAGCACCGAAGGTGAGCAGCTTGTCGTTCATGCACGTGAATTAATCGCACGTGCAACTCGTATTGAGACGCTCGCAAGCCAATTTGCCTTGGGTGCTGAGGCTCGCATAAAACTTCGTATTGAGGCGATCTATCCATACAACATTATCCTCGAAGCACTGGAGCGTTTTTCCAAACAGCAACCTCAAACCAAGATTGATTACCAACGATCTGTGCTCAGTGGATCTGAACAGGCACTGCTCGAGCGAGATGCCGATATTGTTATCGGTGGGCGAGTGCCACCCGGGTTTGTAGGCAAGAGTTTAGGACGGTTTCGTTTTGTAGCGGCGGCTGCACCGTTTCATCCGCTTCATCAAATCGAGACACCCATCACTCTTGAGATGCTTCAGGAGCATCGGCAACTCGTTGTGCGTGACACTGGAGTTCGTAACATTGATGCGGGGTGGTTGGGTGCTAGTCAGCGCTGGACACTCGACTCACCAGACCTTTCCATTGAGGCCGCTATTAAGGGCATGGGGTTCGCTTGGTACGCTGAGGCGCTTATCGCACACCATCTTGCCAGCGGCGCATTAAAACCTCTCAACCTCGCCGAGGGTAAGGAGCGCTTTGCCGAGCTCTACCTAATAATGACGCATGGTGAGACATCAACACCTGGAGTGAAAGCACTCGCACAACTGATTGCTGAGGTTCAGCCAGAATTCTGTTGAGACACAATACTTTCAGGGTCTGATGGAACAGGAGCCTCTAATTCCAGCGAAGCTTTTTCAACTAACTCAGCTGGCAGTTCTTTCTGAACCGAGACACCCAACTCTTTAAATTCAGCCGCCTGCTTGATGAGGTTACCCTTCCCTGAGTAAAGCTGGCCCAGCGCCTTATCATAACTGGTGCGTGCACTATCGAGCTTACGTCCAACGTCTTGCATACTGACCAGAAAAGCGCTGAGCTTGGTGTAAACTTTTTCAGCACGATCCGCCAACTGAGCACTGTGTTTAGATTGATCTTCAAAACGCCACAACTGCCGCACGATATTCAAAGCAGTCAACAGCGTCGTTGGCGTTGCAACCAACACCTGTTTTTCAATCGCTTCTTGGAATAGCGTTTCATTGTATTTGAGTGCTTCAACATAAGCTGATTCGATTGGCACAAACATAACGACAACTTCAGGTGAGTTAAGTCCATTCAGCTTAAAATAGCTCTTATCAGACAGCTCTTTAATACGTGCCTGCATTGCATCTGCATGCTCTTTGATAGCCTGAGCGCGTTCCTGTGGATCTTCGGCATTGACATAGCGCGTATAGGCAGACAAGGACGTTTTAGCATCGATGATCAGGTGTTTGTTCTGCGGAAGATAGACCACAACATCAGGACGCTGCCGACCCTCTTCAGTATTAATACTCACTTCACGCTTGTAGTCTTTGTCTCGGCGCAAACCACTTGAATCGAGAACATTCTCGAGCATGAGTTCGCCCCAGTTACCTTGCATCTTCTTCTGCCCTTGGAGCGCAGAGCTGAGTCGTTCGGCTTCAGTGGTAATCTTTGCATTAAGGTCTTTTAGTTGCTGAAGCTCTGTCGTTAGCTTTGAACGCTGTTCGTTGTCGAACTGATGTATTTTCTCGATGCGGTCTTTGAACCCTTTCATTTCAGATGTCATCGGTTTTAAAAGAGCATCCAGTCTCTGCTGACTCTGTTCCTGAAAACTCTTTCCTTTCGCTTCAAGAATCTCTTGCGCCAGCGCTTCAAACTCTCTTTTTAGAAGAGTACGACTCTCGTCAAGCTGTTTAAGCTGCTGAGTAAAGTGGGCCTCTTTCTGCTCAAGCTCAGTATCACGCCGCACTTTCTCTTCTCCGAGCTGCCTCAACTGGTTGCGCAACTGATTCAACTGCTCTTTCTCAGATTGAATCTCATTTTTTAATTCACAGAGGCGGGACTCCTTTTCCACTAAAAGAGAATCTTTAGAAGCCAGTTGAGACTCGGCTACCGCTAACTTAGACTCAAGATGCATCTGCTGCTGAGCTACCTCAGCCAATTTATGAGCCAGCGATGATCGATACCAAAGATAGCCCACAACCATAACAGCAACAACGAACCCCAAGGCGACAAACAACTCCACAACCTGCTCCTAAAACCAACCAAACAACTTGTTCAAACCATTGACACAGATTAACCTGTTTCAATAACCAGACCCAAGCAAACTGTTAATAAATCGAGCACTTAATGACTATCAAAACCGCTATCATCGGCTATGGATTTGCAGCAAAAACCTTTCATGAGCCATTTTTAAGAGCGCTTGATGGCTTTGAATTGGTTGCTGCCAGCGGCTCAAACGCTTCTGATGCCAAACAACACTGGCCTCAGATGAGTGCGTTTCACCACTACCAGGAGATACTCGAATCGAGCGAGGCGCAGCTCTTCATTGTCACGACGCCAAACGACTCCCACTTTGAAATCACTCAAGCTCTACTTAAAGCCGGAAAGCATGTCATCCTCGACAAACCAGCTTGCACATCAAGCGCCCAACTAAAAGAGTTAATCCGTCTAGACAATGAGTCATCGGGCTCGGTAAGCATCTTTCATAACAGACGCTGGGATGGAGACTTTCTGACGCTTAAAAAGCTTCTGGGGGCAGGCAAATTAGGCGAGATCAGACGCTTTGAATCACACTTTGATAGGGCCAGACCCACCCCCAAAACCCGCTGGCGCGAACTTCCTGGCGAAGGTGCGGGCATCTGGTTTGATTTGGGTCCTCACCTGATCGATCAAGCGTTACAACTGTTCGGCAAACCTTCAGCTGTCACCGCTGATATCCGAATATTACGAGAGGGCGCTTCGGTCGATGACTATTTTGATGTGTTTCTTCATTACTCAGATAAGGTCGTCAAACTGCACAGCTCACCCTTCTGTTTTGGTCGTCCTCTGAGATACGACATTCAAGGAACTCGAGGACGCTTTGTGAAATATGCTATGGATCCTCAAGAAACACAGCTCATTAATGGCAAAGCTTTTTCAATACCCAGCTGGGCTGCCGACGAATTTGCTAATTTTGGCAGACTGCATAATGAGATTGGTGATGAGAGAATCCCCACTGAACTAGGCAGCTACGCCCAGTTCTTTGAACTTGTTAGGCGTTTTATTCAAGGCACTGCAGAGAATCCCGTGCCCTTAAACTCTGTTGTCGATCAAATTGCCATTATCGAAGCTGGTTTCTCATCTAGCATTGAACGAAAGAGCATCGAACTTGACTAAAAGGTATGAGTAGGCCCCGCTCCCTTACGAACAATAACGACTTCGTCATCCGTGAGGTTGAGTACTGTCGTTGGATCCATACCGCAGTAACCACCATCAATGACCAGATCAACAGCATGCTCTAGCAGATCGCGGATGTCATAAGGATCGGTGAGAGGTAACGCCTCGTCAGGCATGATCAACGTTGTACTCATGATCGGCTCACCCAAGGCTTCAGCAATGGCCATGGCAATTTTATTATCAGGTATACGAATTCCAATAGTGCGGCGCTTAGGATGCATTAATCGTCTAGGCACTTCCGTGGTCGCATTCAGAATAAAGGTATAAGCACCCGGAGTATGTGACTTAATAAAGCGGAACATACTATTACCCAACTTAGCGTAAGTTCCAATCTCTGAGAGGTCACGACACACAAGCGTAAAATTGTGTTTATCATCCAATCTGCGAATACGTTGAATTCTCTCCATCGCGTTCTTATCGCCAAGATGACAGCCTAAAGCATAGCCTGAGTCCGTTGGATAAATTATGACACCGCCTTTATTCAGTATCTCAACTGTCTGCGACACCAATCGCGCTTGTGGGTTATCTGGGTGAATCGAAAAGAACTGGCTCATAATAACTCCGTGCCATTAGGCACATAACCGCTCAACGATGACTCGCTTTGCATCAAAATGAGGATATCGACCTAGTGCAGTCCAGCGTTGGTCAGGAGAGTGAAAATCACTACCTGCTGATACCCAACAACCGGCTCTGTCAGCCAACTTAATCAGTTCATGCTGATGGCCAGGGGTTACTCCTGGATAGCTAACTTCCAACCCATCAGCACCCGCTGATAACATATCAGCCATCAGTTCACGCAATTTGGTAAAGGTCATCTTATATTTGGTGGGGTGCGCTAACATCGCCACACCGCCTGCCTCTTTAATCAATGCAATACTCTGCTCAATCGCAGGCCACTCTGCTTTAACGTCACCAACACAGCCTTGGCCTAAGTATTTATCAAAGGCCTCTTGCATCGATTCAACTTTCCCCAGTTCGATCAACGCTTGTGCAAAATGCGGACGACCAATTTGTCCATCACCCGCATATTGCTTAGCAAGGTCAAAAAGACCACGAGCAACACCGCGTTTCTCTAGGCGTTCTGCAATCTTCTCGGCACGTTGGTACCTAAGCTGAATAAGGTGATCCATATACTCTTCAAACTTTTCACAACTTGGATCAAAACTAAGTCCCACAAGATGAATCACACGACCACGCCAGTCACAGGTCAACTCAACACCGTTAATGAAATGAATACCTTGCCGATCAGCTTCGGCTTTCGCTTCAGCTAATCCAGCTAAGGTATCGTGATCCGTCAATGCCATCACCTTCACATCAGTTTTTGACATGCGCTGAACTAGCTCCGTCGGACTCAACGTACCGTCGGAAAAATTGCTGTGCATATGAAGGTCAAATTGACCAATTGCTGGAATCATCATTTTTAACTTTGCGTATGAGCTCTTATACTATGAAAAATTTTTAGAGGTTATATATGAAGATACTACTCGATTTTCTTCCAGTTATCGTCTTTTTTGCGGTCTATAAGTTCACCAACGACATATTGCTGGCGACCGCTGTATTAATACCAGCAACGCTGTTACAAATGCTCTACTCTTGGAAAGTCCAAGGCAAAATAGAAAAAATGCAGCTTGTCACATTGGTCTTAGTCGTTCTGCTTGGCGGAGCAACGCTCGCTTTTCAGGACAAAGCGTTCATACAGTGGAAGCCGACCATCGTTAACTGGCTCTTTGCTGTTGGATTTTTAGCGACTCAATTCATTGGCGATAAGACCGTGGTTGAACGCCTAATGGGCTCAAGCATGGAGTTACCGAAAGCAATTTGGTCGCGCCTAAATCTTGCCTGGGTCGTTTTCTTTATTGCGGTTGGCTTCGTCAATCTCTATGTGGCCTACAATTTCAGTGAAAAGATCTGGGTAGACTTCAAATTGTTCGGCATGCTCGGTTTAACAATCCTGTTCATTATTATTCAAGGCCTCTACATTGCTAAACATGCAAAAGAGCCTGATACACCTACTGAAAAATAGAGGTTTTCATGTACTACGCCATTATTTCTGAAGATAAACCCAATTCACTTGAACGCCGGTTGGCTGCTCGCCCTGAACACCTCGATAGACTGAAAGCACTGGCTGCTGAAGGTCGTATTCTGGTGGCAGGCCCTCACCCTGCAATCGACTCGGAAGATCCAGGTGAAGCAGGATTCACAGGCAGTCTAGTAATCGCTGAATTCGCCTCCCTAGAGGAAGCAAAAGCTTGGGCAGATGCTGACCCATACGTTGCGGCAGATGTCTATGCCGACGTTAAAGTAAAGCCTTACAAAAAAGTTTTACCCTAACCCACACTTTTTCAAATCTTGGACTACAGTTCAATTAGGGTTAAGACTCGCTCAGTTAATATAAGCGTTAAGACTTAAATACAGGTCGAAAAAGAAAGGAATTAGATAATGAAAAAGATCGCACTTGCTACAAGTATGTTATTGGCTATTGCTAGCGGCTCAGCAATGGCTCATGGTGAAAATGCTGGCTACCTAGTCTCTGCAAACGATGGTTCGTTTGTACGTGATCATAACGGAAACTGCATCATGACTCCAAACTCAACTCTGATGGAGCCAGCAACTGATTGTATGACTGCAGCTCCTGCAGTTGAAGAGGAGATGGCTAAGCCAGCCGAACCAAAAATGGTCGATGCAAACCGTAAATTTGCTGTCTACTTTGACTTTAACAGTACAAAAGTTGGCTCTCTTAGCAGCGTAATTGATTTTATTAAATCACTCTCATACGTCGAGAGCGTTAAACTAACAGGCTATGCAGACCGCATCGGTTCAGACGCTTACAACCAGAAGCTCTCTCTAGATCGTGCCACTGCTGTTGCATCAGAACTCAAAGGCGCTGGTGTCACAGATTGGAAACTAAGAGTAGATGCTAAAGGTGAAATGGCTCCGGTTGCGAACTGTACTGGCAAAGGTGCTCAACTCATCGCTTGCCTTCGTCCAGACCGTCGTGTAGACATCGAAGTAGCTGGTGAAAAAACCGAGAAGCAGATGTAATCTAAGAATTACACACGCTTTAGAAGCCGGCGCGTTGCCGGCTTTTTTGTATTTAAGGTATCTGAAAATGTTTAAGACTTTCGCTCTGTTTGCCCTTTTTTCTAGCTCGCTAGTCGTTGCAGGCGACTATGAACCGCAGAAGGTGGTATATCACATCAACTACGGGGATGAGTCGCGCATTGGACATACCTTCAGCAATATTTCGAACCACATCAATGAGCTGGGTGAAGAAAATGTCGAGATCAAAGCGGTCATCCATGGGGAAGCCATCGAATACTTTATGGCGGCCGTTGACGACACAGCCAAACAGGGCGCGATCGATTCGCTAAAATTTATGGGTGCCGAGTTTGTAATTTGCGGCAATTCACTGACTGGATACCAGATAGAATATGACGCACTTTACGATGTCAGCGAAGATGATGTGGTCAAAGCAGGACTCCCAGAGATCGTCCGCCTGCAGCAACAAGGTTACATTTATGTCAGGCCGTAAATGCTGATAGCTATAGATACGGAAAAAGTAGATACAAAAAAGCCGCTTCATTAATGAGCGGCTTTTTACAGATAATGACTAACCTTCTGTCTTGGGAGGCTCTACTCCAAGACGCTGAGCAGCAATAACGGCCTGTGTACGGCTATGAACACCCAGCTTACGGAGGATGGCCGTCACGTGTGCTTTGATGGTTGCTTCGGAGACGTTTAGGTCGTAAGCGATCTGTTTATTCAGAAGGCCTTCCGTCAGCATGGTAAGCACTCTGAACTGTTGTGGCGTTAAAGACGCTATCGCTTCAGCAAACTTCTGATCTTCATCTGTCACAAGATCGTCCATTGACTCTTCAAGCTCTTGTGGCAACCACTCATCACCCTGAAGAACCGCAACAATCGCTTCAGAAATTGTCTCCAGCGGAGACGACTTTGGAATAAAGCCTGAAGCACCATAATCGATGGCGCGCTTCATTACGTGGGTCTCTTCAGAGCCAGATACAACCATCACGGGAACACCAGGATGTTGACCACGAAGAAAGACAAGACCCGAGAAGCCCTGAGCACCTGGCATATGAATATCCAAAAGCACCAGATCAGCATCGCCATGCTCTTCTACTGCATTTTGAACAGACTCAAGGGTATCTGCTTCAATAATCTCCACACCGGAAACCGCTTGGGAAACCGCCTGTTTCAGTGCTGCACGAAACAGTGGATGATCATCAGCAATGATAATTTTTTGAGCCAGTTGCATAGTATTCTCCGAGAAGCCTAGATAGGCTGTATAGCGCTTTTTGTAAGGTATAAGTTAATCGAATAATGGATTAGTTTCCAGTTCAAATGGAAATAAAAAAACCCACGAAAAGTCGTGGGTTTTTAAAAAAGAGAGTTTTTAACTCTTACGGTTCATTCGATTTTCAATCAGGTCATCCACTACGCTTGGATCCGCCAAAGTAGAGGTATCACCCAACGCACCGAAATCGTCTTCCGCAATCTTACGAAGAATACGACGCATAATTTTACCGGAGCGAGTTTTAGGTAGGCCTGGTGCGAACTGAATCAGATCCGGTGATGCAATTGGACCGATCTCAGTACGAACCCAGTTCCGCAGCGTTACTTTTAGCTCATCAGAAGACTCCATGCCTTCCTGCAGTGTTACGTAACAGTAGATACCCTGACCTTTAAGATCGTGTGGATAACCTACCACTGCTGCTTCAGCAACCGCTTCATGCGCTACAAGTGCAGACTCAACTTCTGCTGTACCCATTCGGTGACCAGAGACGTTGATTACGTCGTCTACACGACCAGTAATCCAGTAGTAGCCATCTTCATCACGACGTGCGCCGTCACCTGTTGTGTAGTAGCCAGAGAAGCTAGAGAAGTAGGTCTGACCAAAACGCTCGTGATCGCCCCAAATTGAACGAGACTGACCAGGCCAAGAGTCTTTAATGACCAGATTACCTTCACCCGCACCTTCAATCTCTTTACCGTCGTTATCCAGCAGAGCTGGTTGAACACCGAAGAATGGACGAGTCGCAGATCCTGGCTTAGTGGGTGTCGCACCTGGTAGTGGCACGATCATGATGCCGCCTGTCTCAGTCTGCCACCACGTATCAACGATTGGGCATTTACCTGCACCCATAATACGGTTGTACCACTCCCAAGCTTCTGGGTTGATCGGTTCACCAACCGAACCTAGCAACTTAAGAGAAGAAAGGTCAGAGTCACCCAGAACATCCTCACCTTTTTGCATCAATGCACGGATAGCCGTTGGTGCAGTGTAGAACTGATTAACTTTGTGTTTTTCGATAACACGACCAAAACGGCTCATATCTGGGTAGCTTGGAACGCCTTCAAACATCAGTGTCGTCGCACCGTTTGCTAGTGGACCATAAACAATGTAGCTGTGTCCTGTTACCCAACCCACATCGGCTGTACACCAGTAGATATCACCTTCTTGGTAATCAAAGACGTACTGGTGTGTCATTGATGCGTATACTAGATAACCACCGGTGGTGTGCTTAAGTCCTTTAGGCGCACCAGTAGATCCAGATGTGTATAGGATGAACAGTGGATCTTCAGCGTTCATCTCTTCTGGTGGACAATCAGCAGAGACTTTAGCCATCTCCTCTTCGTACCAAACGTCACGACTGTCATGCCAAGCAACATCTTGATCAACACGGTTTACAACGACCACTTTTTCACAGAACTTAGCAGCACCAGGATGAGTCAGGGCCTCATCAACGTTCGCTTTAAGAGGAACGGCCTTGCCACCGCGAAGAGAGAAGTTAGAAGTAACAACCAGTTTCGAGTTAGCACCTTCGATACGAGCTGCAAGCGCTTCTGGAGAGAAGCCACCAAATACAATCGAGTGCACTGCACCAACTCGAGCACAAGCCAGCATAGCGACAGCCGCTTCAGGGATCATTGGTAGGTAAAGAGTTACTACATCACCTTTACGAATACCCTGTGCTTTAAGAACGTTAGCAAACTTACACACACGCTCGTGTAGATCACGGTACGTGATCTTTTCATCTTCTTCAGGGTTATCACCTTCCCAGATAATCGCAACTTGATCACCAAGAGTTTCAAGGTGACGATCCAGACAGTTTGCTGCAACGTTCAACGTACCATCTTCGAACCAACGGATATCAACATTATGAGTATCAAACGATGTATGCTTAACCTTAGTGAAAGGCTTAATCCAGTCAATGCGTTTAGCTTGCTCAGACCAGAACGCATCTGGATTCTCAACTGATTGCTGGTACATCTCGTTGTATTTAGCTTCATCAGCATGGGCGTTAGCAGCAAACTCTGCAGATACTGGGTAGATCTTATCGCTCATTAGTTCTTTCCCTTCGATTTTTGGGGTACGGCAATCATTGCCACACTCTATTTATTAAAGTGTATTAGTTATAACCTGAGCCACTCTAAGTCAGAATTAGACATTGGTCTGTTCAAAACGACTCTTTAGTCTATGCAAATCAAAAGAATCCTATTGCATAGTCTCAGTGAGGCTTTAAAATTCAGCACCTAGTGTGCCTCTGTAGCTCAGCTGGATAGAGCAACCCCCTCCTAAGGGGTAGGTCGGACGTTCGAATCGTCTCAGGGGCGCCACTCTCTGCTCACTCATTTCATAATGGAAAATAAATTATTTTTCCTTATCAATTTGACAGATTTCAAACCCTACACTATACCTTAAGTCATATGACATAAATGACCCAAAGGACAGTTGTACTAATGAGCTCCCTAGATAATAGTCGATACCTCGATCGCACCGAAGCCGCTAAAATTTTATGCGTTGATGATGAGGAGTCTGTAGTCAATTCACTTCGTAGGGTTCTGCGTTCAAGCCACTATGAGGTCATTGGTTTTACATCAGCACCTGAAGCGCTTAATTACCTAGAGTCCAATGAGGTTGATCTGATTATTTCGGACATGAGGATGCCCGAGATGAGAGGTGACGAGTTTCTAGCTAAAACTATGTCAATCACTCCAAATACGGTACGCATTCTTCTGACCGGATATTCAGATTTTGATATGACGGTCAGTGCCATAAATGAAGGTAGGATTCACCGTTACATGTCCAAACCTTGGGACAATAGAGAGCTGCTAGCGATCATTAATGAAGAACTTATCCAAAAGCAGCGTGATGACGAGAAACGAAATTATGATGAGCTAGTGAAAAGTCTTACAGCTACCGATCCACTGACCGGTCTTCTAAATAGAGCCGCTCTGATGGAGCAGGTAGAAGCTCAAGCGATTATTGGGACTGCTTTGCCAGGGGTAGCCCCCTCTTACCTGATTCTTTTAGACGTGGATAACTTTAGCTCTATTATTGAGTCTGTAGGCCCTCAAACCGGTGAAGACGTATTAAAACTGGTTGGAAGACTTCTTAGCTTTAATCTCCGCTCAGGCGACCTCATTGCTCGTATCAAGGAAGATGAGTTTGGCATCATGCTCAATCAGTATGCTCCTGAAGATTGCATTAACGGAATAATGGAGCGTGTCAGAATGAAGCTCAGCTCACGTAGTTATTTAGTCCGGAACCAAAAGATTGATATACAAATCACCTTAGCAGCAAAGGCAATCGATATCGGCGATGATCCCGAGGAACTCTATAAATCAGCAAAAAAAGCACTGAGATTTGCAAAATCTGAAGGGAAAAATCGCTCCGAAATTGCAGACTAGATATTTCATGAAAAAGCCCGCTAACAAACGTTAGCGGGCTTTTTTATTTTTAACCGTCTAAAGACGTTTTAGATATGTTCAGACTTAATGGGCATACCAACTAATTTATTGATCACCTCAACCAGCTCTTGATTATCAAATGGCTTGTTCAGGATGGCATCGGCACCTAAATCGATCGCTTTTTGAAGGGCTTCACCCCCTAATGCAGAAATAACCAATATTTTGGTTGCAGCTATTTCAGGGGTTTCACGAACAAAGCTAAGTACATCATAGCCACTTAAGCCAGGCATACTAAGGTCTAAAGTCACCAAAAGCGGTCGATCTTTCATCAGTTTTGTACCCGCTTGAAATCCATCAGCTGCAACTTCTGCGACTAAACCATGTTTGCGTAACACGCGCTGCAGAGCTCTAGCGATGGCTGGCTCATCATCCACGACCAGCACTTTACGACTATCCTCTTGAAGTTCAGCAGGAATAGGGATTTCATGCTCTACCAAAAAGGCCAAAAAGTCCTCTACGCGAACTCTGTTATTGCCTCGACCGGGCAGCTTAAAGCCTTTCAAAGCGCCTCGCTCGATCCAACGAATGACTGTTCGTAAATTAACGTCACAAAGCTTAGCGATTTCACCTGTACTGAGTGTCTTCATACTTCTATTCCTAAAGCGCAATACTCTCTTTGTAATGCGGGTCTATTGTCTTTCCCTATAAACAGCATAGACCATTTAAAAAAAAACGAAGTCACTTTTGTAAAAAAAGTTAGACAATATTCAATAGACACAATTGTCAGATAAGAAAAAAGCGCCCTCGGGCGCTTTTTTATGGGTTTAGTTACACGTTCGTTAACCAACAAACTTGATCATGACACCGGCAGCAACCGCTGAGCCTATTACACCTGCAACGTTAGGACCCATGGCATGCATCAGCAAGAAATTTTGAGGGTTCGCCTCTAAGCCAATTTTGTTGGACACACGAGCGGCCATAGGAACCGCTGAAACACCCGCTGAGCCGATGAGTGGGTTGATTGCATTACCGCCCTCAAGCTTATTCATAAGCTTCGCCATCAACACACCTGCTGCAGTTCCTATACCGAAGGCAACGATACCAAGCACCAGAATACCCAGCGTGTTCAAGTCGAGGAACTTATCAGCACTCAACTTAGAACCAACCGAAAGACCTAGAAAAATAGTCACGATGTTGATGAGTGCGTTTTGTGCAGTATCACTTAGACGATCAACAACGCCACATTCTCGCATGAGGTTACCAAAACAGAACATACCCAGAAGAGGTGCTGCGTCTGGGAGCAACATAGCCACAAGAATCAACAGAGCGATCGGGAACATGATCTTCTCAGTCTTAGAGACGTGACGAAGTTGATGCATGGCGATCTTACGCTCTGATTCAGTTGTTAAGGCACGCATGATGGGTGGTTGAATCATTGGCACTAGAGCCATGTATGAGTAAGCTGCCACGGCGATCGCACCCAATAATTGAGGAGCAAGCATACTGGCAACATAGATTGCAGTTGGACCATCAGCACCACCAATGATGCCGATCGCAGCCGCATCTTGAACCGTAAAGTCCATGATCCCCAGGGCCGACAGCCCCACCGCACCTAGTACGGTTGCAAAGATACCGAACTGAGCAGCAGCGCCTAAGAATAGAGTCTTAGGATTAGCAAGTAGCGGACCGAAATCAGTCATCGCACCGACGCCCATAAAGATAAGCAGCGGAGCAACACCTGACGCTATAGCTACAGAGTAGAAGTTATAAAGCATCCCATTGCTGTAACCTGAGTCCGCAGCAACCATAGTAGCTGCATGGTGGGTCGAAGGGTTAGAACCATGGTAAGCATGCAGTATTTCATGAGGATCTACACTGGTAATATTCAAAGAAGCTGCCAATGCCTGAAGCACTTCAGGCTTAGCAAAGTGAACGGCATTTTCTACTGCAGAAAACGCGAGTCCGGCTTCTGGAATATTCGCCATAATTCCGCCAAAACCGATGGGTACAAGCAGAAGTGGCTCAAAGTTTTTGCGGATTGCTAAAAAGAGCAATAACAGTCCAACAGCGATCATAGTCACTTGACCGCCAGAGACGTTATAGATGCCCGAGGCTTCCCACAGCTGAAGGATCTTTTCCATTAAACCGTCACCTCAAATTAGGCAATAGATACCAGAGTGTCGCCTACCTGAACGGCATCACCCTCTTTAACGTCAACTGAAGTGACTGTGCCAGCACGCGCTGCACGAACTTCCGTTTCCATCTTCATCGCTTCAAGGATAACAAGCACGTCACCCTCTTGAACCGCTTGGCCAGGACTTACCTGAACTTTCCAAATGTTGCCGGCTAGTGGAGCGGGGACAGGCTCACCAGAACCTGCAGGCGCTGAAGCCGTAGCGGTTGTTGCCGCTGCAGGTGCAACGGCTGTAATATCGCCACCTTCAGCCACTTGAACAACGTAGTTCTGGCCATTAACTGTGATCGTGTAAACTTCTGGTCCTGATTTCTTAGGTGCTGACATAGCTAGCGCATCCTCTAAAGTGGGTACTGGTTCAAACGCGTCTGGATTACCGCGATTTTCAAGGAATTTTAGGCCGATCTGAGGGAACAGAGCGTAAGTAAGCACGTCATCAATTTCACGCTCACCCTTTTCTAGCTCAATACCCTTGTCAGCTGCGATCTCTCTGAGCTCTGACACAAGCTTATCCATTTCTGGCTCAATGAGATCCGCAGGCCGGCAAGTGATCGCTTCAGCTCCATCAAGAACTTTGGCTTGAAGCTCAGCGTTGTATGGCGCAGGCGCTGCACCGTATTCACCTTTGAGAATACCCTGAACCTCTTTGGAGATCGTTTTGTATCGCTCGCCAACGAGAACATTGATTACCGCTTGGGTTCCAACGATCTGTGATGTCGGTGTCACCAATGGAATGTAACCAAGGTCTTCACGTACTCGTGGAATCTCTGACAACACTTCATCAAATTTATCGGCTGCACCCTGTTCTTTAAGCTGACTCTCCATGTTGGTTAACATGCCACCAGGAACTTGGGCCACAAGAATTCGGCTATCAGTGCCACGCAGTGAGCCTTCAAACTTGGCGTACTTCTTACGAACTTCACGGAAGTAGGCTGCAATCTCTTCAAGTGCTCCTAGGTCAAGGCCTGTATCACGATCTGTACCAGCTAGCGCTGCTACAACCGATTCAGTGGCCGTGTGTCCATAGGTCATCGACATTGATGAAATCGCAGTATCAACGCGATCGATGCCCGCTTCAACCGCCTTTAGGATCGTCATATCAGACAGACCTGCCGTTGCATGAGCATGCAGCTGAACTTCAAGACCCGTCTGTGCTTTCAGACGAGACACAAGATCAAATGCACCATAAGGCGTCAAAATACCCGACATATCTTTGATGTTGATTGAGTCAGCACCCATGTCTTCGAGAGTCTTAGCATAATCAACCCACATATCGATGGTGTGAACTGGGCTGGTTGTGTAAGAGATCGTTCCCTGGGCATGCTTACCCGTTGCTTTAACAGCCGCAATTGCTTTCTCAAGGTTACGAGGATCGTTCATCGCATCGAAAATACGGAATACGTCGATACCACTCTCGGCTGAGCGCTCAACAAAGCGCTCAACGACATCATCACCATAGTGACGGTAACCTAAAAGATTTTGGCCACGCAAAAGCATCTGTTGACGAGTATTTGGCATGGCCGCTTTTAGTTGGCGAATACGATCCCAAGGATCTTCACCTAGGTAACGAATACATGAGTCAAAAGTAGCACCACCCCAACTCTCTAGCGACCAATAGCCAATTTTGTCGAGCTTCTCTGCAATAGGAAGCATGTCATCGAGGCGAAGACGAGTCGCAAACAATGATTGGTGCGCATCACGTAAAACTACATCCGTGATACCAAGAGGCTTATTTGCATTAGACATAAACTTAAGTTCTCTCTTGTTAAAAGGCAGTGCCTAAAGTTACTTACGGTATTTATGAACCGCTGCCGTCAATACAGCCAACAACTCATCGTTATTGCCGGTAGATTGTGGCGCAGACGCTTTGATTTTTGGTTCTACAATCGGCTCTGGCAAAAAGGTATTTACCAACTTAGACATGAATGCAGTGACTATGACCAACAGCGTAAGGAATACGAAAACGAACCCCATACCATAGACCATGAGGTTAAGGCCTTCTGATACCAGACTATTCATCTACTCTACTCCGATAAAATAATTAAAAGGGCTTAGCAAAATCTAATGATTCGTACGCAAAAAAGCCCCTACCCAACAGCATAGGTCAACAGTTATCCCATAGCCCCGCAGCCATATCAAGTCCACTTTGTATGTAGTGAATTTACAAGAAAGGTCGTTTTTTTAACTTACCAGTCAACTTACGAGTTAGGCCTTAGCGTTTACGCACCTTGTAACGACCTATCTTTGTGAGTTACGAAATGACTTTCATTTAGACTAAAGAATGATAAATCCATATTTTCTTGTACGAATAATTAGCTGAAGTAAAAGCGGCTTAATACAAGGGTCTGGACCCTCTCTTGGTAAACAAACGAATGGTCGATAAGAAAAACAGCACTGCGGCTAAAATGGGGAGGCACGATTAGCTCGTCTGGACTGGTCAGTTAAAAAAAATGCCACTTTAAAGGTGGCATTTTTTTAAATATGGCGCGCCCGGCACGATTCGAACGTGCGACCGCCTGGTTCGTAGCCAGGTACTCTATCCAGCTGAGCTACGGGCGCTGAGGTGTTGCATGATTCTGAAATGGCGCGCCCGGCACGATTCGAACGTGCGACCGCCTGGTTCGTAGCCAGGTACTCTATCCAGCTGAGCTACGGGCGCTTATTTCAGATGTTGGTCGACAAAAACACTAAAGAAGTGAAAACTCAAGATTGGCGCGCCCGGCACGATTCGAACGTGCGACCGCCTGGTTCGTAGCCAGGTACTCTATCCAGCTGAGCTACGGGCGCTTAATCTTGATGGCG
>Ga0102948_1000149_pt1 | contig 25481 bp, 25 predicted proteins | sample SalPonA_A_H2O_MG_FD_78211 | JGI IMG/M metagenome (GOLD analysis project Ga0102948, IMG submission 78211) | Water microbial communities from South San Francisco under conditions of wetland restoration - Salt Pond MetaG R2A_A_H2O_MG | ecosystem: Environmental > Aquatic > Non-marine Saline and... | reverse complement strand
ATTCTCTGGATTGGGTAACTTCTCCCTTCCTCTGGCCAAACAGGTGGCTGAGTTGACCGCGGTCGAGGGGAGTAAGGAGATGGTAGAACGCTGTCTGCACAACGCGGCCAAGAATGGCATAGAGAATCTTCAGGCTCACAGCGCGGATCTTGCGAACCCGTCTCCTGACGCTCCCTGGTTGAAGGAGCAATACGATATATTATTGCTCGATCCTCCTCGTCAGGGTGCGCCTGAAATACTGGAGCATCTCAAACACCAAAAGGCCCGAGCCCTTGTCTACGTCGCCTGTGACCCAGCCTCTCTGGTTCGAGATGCCGCTACGCTGATACAGCAGGGCTACCAGATGAGTCGATTCTGTGTTGCTGACATGTTTCCTCACACCCACCACATCGAGTCACTCGCACTCTTCGAGAGATGCTAATGCAGTGCCACTACGAAGATACAGAGATGCTTATCCTCGAGAAGCCGGCTGGTGTGCTTTCGGTACCCGGCCGGGGTGAGGATAAACAAGACTGCGTATGGCACAGAGCTCAAAAAATCTGGAAGGATGCGCTGATTGTTCACCGACTCGATTGCGCAACCTCTGGCCTGATGGTTTTAGCGCGCAATAAAGAGGCTCATAGAGAGCTCAGTCGTCAATTTCAAGAGCGAAAGAATTTCAAACGCTATCAGGCACTCATCGCAGGTCATCCAACAGGGATTGACGGTCATCGGAACGAACCGATGCGATGTGATTGGGATCGTAGACCGCTTCAGATTATCGACTACGAACTTGGAAAGTCCGCCGCTACCTTCTGGCGTACTCTCGAAACCGGGCAGCTGGGTGGATGCGACTACACACGCGTTGCGCTCTACCCCATTACCGGTCGATCGCATCAACTGCGTCTACATATGCAGGTGCTTGGTCACCCTATCCTCGGCGATAATCTTTACGCCAGCGGGCAAGCACTTCAGGCGGTCGATCGGCTTATGCTGCATGCAGATCTACTCGAACTGTTTCACCCTCAAACCAAAGAGCGCCTAAGCTTCAAATCGCCGGCACCCTTCTAGAGGCAGCATCTCCATCCAAACGCAGTACGCTGTTAACGTGCAGAGCCTGTTTGCTCAGGCCAAAGATTGAAACAAAAACGGCGCCCCAGGGAGCGCCGTTTTCTATAGCAGGTGGAAAATTAAGCGTCGAAGTCGATCCCTAGGCGTGCACCGACTTCCTCTTAAGCATCGATCACACCACCGAGTCCCTGACGAAAACGATCCTTGTCCATTTTCTTACGCGTCTCTTTATCCCACAAGCGACAGCCATCCGGAGAGAACTCATCCCCAAGGACAACTTCACCTTTGAAGAGACCAAACTCAAGTTTGTAATCAACAAGCAGGAGACCCGCATCATCAAACAGCTGTTTCAGCACAGCGTTCGCCTTGAAGGTAAGCTGTTTAGCCTGCTCTAGGTCAGCAGGCTTAGCCCAGCCAAAGGTCTCAACTAGAGACTCGTTGACCATTGGGTCGCCCAGGGCGTCATTTTTCAAGAAGAGCTCAAAGGTCGGGGGTGATAGCTCCATACCCTCCTCGACGCCTAGACGACGCACGAGAGATCCAGCGGCTAAGTTTCTTACCACACACTCTACAGGCATCATATCCAGACGCTTAACCAGACACTCGGTATCTGAAAGCAGGCGTTCAAAATGGGTAGGAATACCAGCTTGTGCAAGTTTTTGCATAATAAATGCATTGAACTTGTTGTTTACCATCCCTTTGCGATCGAGTTGCTCAACCCGTTTACCATCGAATGCTGAGGTGTCATTGCGAAACTCCAGCACCATGTAATCTGGATCATCAGTTTTAAAAACTGACTTCGCCTTACCCGCATACAACTCTTCACGCTTTTCCATCTATATCTCCAATCACTCCGCCGCTTAGGCTCAGGGAGCGTTAAATTCCAATATTGTCTTTGATCGTCCAAAGCAGCTCAGCCGCTGTATCTTCGGCGACGATCTCCCCTTTACGATCATGCACAGATACCAAAACACCGGACCGCGCTCGATTAAAGGCCAATTGATAGCGTTTAACGACGATCAGATTTCCCTCCTCGTCGGTGCGCTTTTGCGTGTTCTGACCGAAGACATGAACGACCCGCTTACCGACAAAAATCTTGAACCCATCCATCGCAAGCAGCTCTTCTTGCGTCGGTACAGAGCCGACCACCGGTGCATCAGGATCACTGGTGTAGTTTATGCTCTCATCAATAGGCTCGGGTTCGGCAGCGGGGTTCCAATCAATACTGATAGGGCCCGACTCACGATTCTTGAGCCAATCAAACAGTCCTTTAGGCTTCTCTTGCGGCGCTTTAGCGACGAATGTCAGATAGATTCGACCCAGATCTTCCCGACGAGTCCCAACATCGACTCCCGCGCGATCAAGAGCATCGTTAACGATCTGCCAAGCCTCGTCAGCCGGTGCTTTTACACTTAACAGCGGCCGGTTACGCGAATCTCGACCGACCTCTGCTTCCAGTCGTGTACCCTGCTGAAAATCGGATAGCGTTGGCGCAGCCTCAGAGCTGCGACTCAAATAGTCGAGCATGGTGAACATAATCTCATTTGAGTATGGCAACTCTTCGGCATCGCGCTGCCAGTCAATTGAGCGTCCCTCTTGACTCATAGGAATTTGAATCTGTTTCAGACTGATCGCCGTCCGACCCTCGACTTCAGGGTCGGGGCGTAACTCTAATCTCAGTTTGTTCAGTGAGGGCTCATTAGCCTCCGAGTTGAATTTGAGCGTATTGAGCACACGATTGAACGGTGACAAATCTTCACCTTCAACACGAATCCATTGTGTCTCCATGACACCTTGGCGCACATCCTGGGTTTCCAGTGTTATGCCCGCATCGGCCCAGTAGGTCAGCAGCTCCTGCCAGACGTTACCAATCTCCTCATCGACCAAAATTACCTGCTGGCCGTCCAGCGGCCTAATCGATGCGCGATCACCACCGTCTGTGGCAAAGAAGAACTCGGGCCTTGGTGCATCCGCAATGATCTGCGCCTGCGCTGTCGCGGCCACATTGGCCTGAGGCACTGAGAGCGTGTCTCTGGTCTGCTTGGCATTCAAGCCTTCTGGGATCTGCAGACGTTTGGTCGCCTGAGCTTGAGCGTATTCGGTTTTACGATCTTTTATGACTCCGGACTCACCATAGAGGGGGTTGTCAGGCAGAGACTGACAACCGGCAATAAGGACAACCGATGTCAGAAATATATAACGCTTTGCCATGAATGGGTCCCCGCTTTAAAGCAGTCCAGTTTCTTTAAGTACTTCAACCAGTCCAGCACGCAATGACACTGAAAGTGGCGTTAATGGCAAACGAATCCCAGTCTCGCACCAACCCAGCTCATGCATCGCCCACTTAACCGGAATTGGGTTAGATTCGGTAAACATCGCTGAGTGCAGTGGCATAAGTTTAGCTTGTAGTGCTCGAGCTTCATCAGCCTTACCCTCCAAGCCGAGGCGGCAAAGCTGAGACATCTGTGCCGGCGCAACGTTAGCGGGGACCGAAATGTTTCCGTCGCCACCGGCCAAGATTAACTCTATCGCAGTGCCGTCATCGCCAGAATAGATAGCAAAGTCAGCGGGCGTGTTAGCGATAAGATATTTGGCGCGTTCGATATCGCCCGTCGCCTCTTTAATGCCGACGATGTTCTTCACCGTCGCAAGTCGAATCACGGTTTCAGGTTGCATATCACAGGCCGTGCGCCCGGGAACATTGTAGAGAATCTGAGGTATATCAACCGCTTGAGCTACGGCCGTGTAGTGCAGAACCAAACCTTCCTGGGTGGGCTTGTTGTAATAGGGGGTCACAAGCAACGCCGCATCCGCGCCCGCCTCTTTCGCGCCTTGTGTCATCTCTATCGCTTCACGCGTGGAGTTAGCGCCGGTTCCGGCAATGACTGGGATTCTACCCGCGACACGTTTTACAACGCGTTTTACAACTTCAAGGTGCTCGTCGTAATCCAGCGTCGCTGACTCGCCAGATGTCCCCACTGCTACGATTGAGTCGGTGCCATTTTCTAAATGGATATCGACAACTCGGTCGAGGGCATCCCAATCAATATCACCATTGGGGTGCATCGGGGTGGCTAAAGCTACCATACTGCCGCGAATCATGTGATCTACCTTATATTAGCCGAAGCACTCGAACAGCTATGAGGCTGCTCAGGTGCGAAAATGTAATCCTGCGCCATTTTAAACGAATTAGGGCTAACATTCGTAGCCTCAACTCTGACTTTTTCGGTCTATGACACTATATTTGCGTTTCAAACGCACCTCTAACGCTTTAAGGAGAGATAAATGTTAGAAGTTGGCCAGCAGGCACCCGATTTCACAGCTCGTGATCAAAATGGCGACCCCATCTCTTTGAGTCAGTTCAAAGGAAAAAAGGTAGTGCTCTACTTCTACCCGAAAGATAACACACCGGGATGCACGGCTCAGGCATGTGATCTGCGTGACAACATCGATCGGCTCAATACAGCTGGCTACCAGGTCATTGGAGTTAGCACCGACAAAGAGAGCTCACACCAAAAATTCATCGCCAAATATGAGCTACCCTTCCCTTTGATCGCGGATACCGAACATGAGGTTCATGATCTCTACGGCACCTGGCAACTGAAGAAACTCTACGGTAAGGAGTATATGGGTACCGTCAGAACGACATTCATTATCGACGAGTCGGGCACAATAGTAGACATTATCAGCAAGGTAAAAACCAAAGAGCACGCTAACCAAGTATTGCCTGCCTAGGCCCCATAGTCAGCTGAAGTCGAGCGGCCTGCCAGCTAGGTGCTGGCAGTTTCGCTCTCCTCGGTTTTAGGCCAAGCGTTAACAACCGCTTTTACCAAAGTCGCGAGAGGGATTGCGAAAAATACGCCCCAAAAACCCCACAAACTCCCGAATACCAGTACAGCGATAATGATCGAGACAGGGTGCAGGTTGACAGCCTCTGAAAACAGCAGGGGAACCAAGACGTTTCCATCGAGCGCTTGAATCACCCCATAGGCGATCATCAGATACATAAACTCAGAGCTAACTCCCCACTGGAAAAAGGCGATCAACGCGACCGGTACGGTCACTAAGGCCGCTCCGATGTAGGGAATAAGGACTGATAAACCGACCAGCAGCGCCAAAAGCGCAGCATAGTTGATACCGAGCACCGCAAAGGCGATATAGGTTGAGACACCAACAATCAGAATCTCAATCGCCTTACCGCGAATGTAGTTAGCGATCTGATCATCCATCTCATGCCAAACCTGATTCAGGACATCGCGCTTCTCCGGCAGAGCCGTCGTCCACCCCTGTATCAAGGAGTCACTGTCTTTGAGAAAAAAGAAGACCAAAATCGGCACTAGAACCAGGTAGATCAGCAGCGCCATGACACCCGTGACGGAACTTAATGAGAAGCTGAGAATGAACTGCCCTAGCTGACTCACCTCAGCCGCCGCCAAACCAAAAAGCTGACGAATCTGAGACTCAGAGATCATATCTGGGTACTTCTGCGGTAGTAGGAGTAGCAAATTCTGCACCTCGATGACCATACCCGGCAGCTCATTGAAGAGATTCACCGATTGTCGCCAAGCAATAGGCATAACGAAGAGCAGAAAGGCCGTAAGGAACCCCAAAAAGGCGACAAAGACCAAAATCACCGCTGGGAGCCGCCCCACCCCAAATCGATTGAGACGATTAACACCCCCTTGCATCATAAACGCGAGAATCAGGCTGGCGAACACGGGAATTAACGCGCCACCCAAATAGAAGATGACAAGTGCCGCACAGATAAGCAGTGCAAAGAGCAGTAGTGCACCTTCGTCAGAGAAATATCGTTGGATCCATTTACCGAGGATCTTCTGCATCTCAATTAACCTCTACGCAGAATGTGGATATAAACCTGCTCGACCTCTTCAGTCGAGAGTAACTCATGTGCTGATAGATCTGCGTAAGCTTTGAAGTCACGCACGGATCCAGCATCCGTCGCGCGAACCTCGAGAATCTGTCCAGCCGACATTGAATTCAAAGCTTGCTTCGCTTTCAGCAAGGGCAGAGGGCAAGCGAGTCCACAGGCATCAACTCGCTCATCTATGTGAATCTCTGTCATACTCTGTTCAGACGCCTCCTGTAATATCACCGGCAATGTAACCTAGTTTAAACGCAAAGACCACGCAAACGCTCAGGCCGCTATGCACAGATATCTGATTTACCTGACATTTCTGTTAACTACGCTCGGTGTGAAAGCTGAGCTGCCCAATCTCACCTCGGCCAACAGCTCCGCGCTGCAGATCGACCAAGAGTATCGCATCGGCCAAGCCTGGGTCAGCATGGTTCGCGGCCGCACCAAACTGCTTGATGACCCGGTGGTTGAGTCCTATCTGAAGGGTCTGATCGGGCGACTAGCCCCCGTATCTGAATTGCAAGATCAACGCCTAACGCTGGTGTTAATCGACAACCCCGAGGTGAATGCCTTTGCAGCTCCTGGCGGCATTTTAGGTATCAACGCCGGTCTCCTTTTAGCCACCGAACATGAGGACGAACTAGCCTCAGTTGTGGCGCATGAATTGGCTCATTTAAGCCAGCGCCACTACGCCCAGCAACAGGCTGCGTCAGAGCGCAGCAAACCCTTAGTGTTGGCTGGCATTCTTGGCGGGATCCTGCTCTCTTCGGTGAGTACGGACGCTGGCATGGCAGTAATGCAGGGCACGATGGGCGCCACGGCGAGCGCCCAGCTTGCTTTCAGCCGGGCCAATGAGAGCGATGCCGATCAAGTTGGTATGAAGACGTTGGTCAACGCCGGTTTCAGCCCCACTGCAATGCCCAGAATGTTTACCCGTTTACAAGAGGCTAATCGATTCTCTGGTGATTCTGTTCCCGAGTTTCTGAGAACTCACCCAGTCACCCAAAGCCGCATTGCGGATAGCAGCAACCGGGCAATGAATCTTCCGACACCGAGCAACTACAGTGACAGCCCTGAGTTCCTGATTGCGCGCGCACGAATTCATGCGCACTTTGCCGATCAGAGCCGCTTGCAGGAGGGGTCAAGTAAGCCGCTGAATGACTACATGCTGGCCGTAAAGAGCGATCAACACGAGCGTGCGGAGCAGATCTGGGATGGATTGAGCCCCACTCTGCAGCAGAGTCCTTGGCTACAGCTCACTCGGGTGATTCAACTACAGAGCCATGCACCTTTAGAGTCTCAAAAGCTTCAGGAAGAGCTAACCGATCTCTACCTGGGTGACTACCCCATTCAAAGAGCCCAGATCGATTGGTACCTTAGCGCGGGGCGTACCCGTGAGGCTGTGGAAATTCTGAAAAATCTTGTACGAGAGGTGCCCAATAACCCGCACCTTTGGTACCTACTCGCCGAAACCTCCGGCACTCTCGGAGATAACTTCGGCGTCCATCGGGCCCGGGTTGAGTACTTTTTGCTACGTGCCGACTACGACCTAGCACTGCGCCAGCTTGAATTTGCCAGACGCGACGCACGGCGCTACCCGCAGGAGCTAGAGTGGATTAATCAGAGAGAGACTGAGGTGGTCAGGCTGCGTGACGAGGTAGACCAACTGTTCAACTAAACCGCAGGACTAGACTCGGTTATGAGCAGATCTAACGGCCCAATCTGTTTCATTATTAAGGGGCTGTTTCTGCTACTCAGTTTAAGCCCGTAGGCTGGCTAATCTCGGGCCTGAAAACTCAGCATCCGTTCGAGCGGCTTCAATGCTCTGTGGCCTAGATCCGCATCGACAAACACCTCATCGCGCCCCTGGCGTAACCCGTCCAAGATCGTCTGCAGCCCGTTCATAGCCATCCAGGGGCAGTGAGCACAGGAGCGACAGGTCGCACCAGATCCACCGGTTGGCGCCTCAATAAAGGTTTTCCCGGGTGCTGCCTGCTGCATCTTATAGAAAATGCCTCTATCAGTAGCCACTATTAGGGTTTGATTGGGTAAATTTTTGGCCGCTTTAATCAACTGACTGGTAGATCCTACCGCATCGGCCAATTGAACTACTGCGTCTGGCGACTCGGGGTGTACCAAGATGGCAGCATCTGGGTAGACCTGCTTCAGATCTAACAGCCCTTTTGCCTTGAACTCCTCATGCACGATGCAGGCGCCATCCCAAAGCAGCATATCCGCGCCGGTCTGTTTCTGAACGTAGGAACCGAGGTGCTTGTCCGGGGCCCAGATAATCTTCTTATCTTGATCTGCAAGGTGCTCTATTACTTGAACCGCAATACTTGAGGTCACCACCCAATCGGCTCGCGCTTTTACAGCCGCCGAGGTGTTAGCGTAGACAACCACCTCTCGATCGGGATGCTGATCACAGAAGGCACTAAAATCGTCGACCGGACAGCCCAGATCTAACGAACAGGTAGCCTCAAGTGTAGGCATGAGGATTCGCTTCTGCGGACTCAAAATCTTCGAGGTCTCACCCATAAATTTGACGCCGGCGACCATCAAGGTGGATGCATCGTGCTGTGCGCCAAAGCGTGCCATCTCTAACGAATCAGCAACACACCCACCGCTCTTTTCTGCGATCGCTTGTACCAGCGGATCACAGTAGTAGTGTGCAACTAAACAGGCGTCCTGTGCCTTAAGCTCAGCAATAATCTCCTCGTTGAGTTGCTCAATCTGAGCCTCACTAAGATCCTTGGGCAAGTGCTCTTTGGCAAAGTGCTCTTGCACAAGAATTCGCTTATCGAGTTGTTCCTTACTGAGCATAGGTGAATCCTGGATTAAATCATTGGGCAGTCGGAGTGGCCCATTTTAAAGAGATACAGAAAATTATGACTGGTAACGCGTTGGGTCAGCTAAACCGGCCTCAGCAAACCCTTTAGCCCGTAAATGGCAGCTATCACAGCGACCGCAAGCACGTCCGTCATCGTCGGACTGATAGCACGACACCGTCAAACCGTAATCTAAGCCCAGAGCAGTGCCTCGCTGTACGATCTGAGCTTTGGTTAGATCCGCCAGAGGGGTGAGAATTTTGAAGGGCTCGCCAGTTACACCATTGCGTGTCGCTAGATTAGCCATATGTTCGTAGGCCGCGATGAACTCAGGTCGACAGTCCGGGTAGCCAGAAAAATCCACCGCGTTGACACCAATAAATATCGCATCAGCATGAAGCACCTCAGCCCAAGCCAGAGCCAAGGACAAGAATATCGTGTTACGTGCTGGGACGTAGGTGATGGGAATTCCCTCCTGCGCCTCAGCAGGAACATCAATATTCGTATCGGTCAGTGCCGAGCCACCAAACTGAGCCAAATCCAGCTTGAATACACGATGCTCTTTGGCTCCCAATGAGGAGACCAATGTCTTCGCGGCATTAAGTTCAGTCTGTGCGCGCTGGCCGTAATCAAAGCTCAGTGCGTAGCAGTCGTAACCCTGATCAATTGCGATCGCTAAGACGGTAGCCGAATCGAGACCACCGGACAGGAGCACAACAGCGCGTTTACTCATAGAACTCTCCGTTATCGGCTCTGGAAGTTACGAGCCAAACCGGCGGCAGAGCTTCTCGGGTAGTTTGCAATCAGCTGCTCAAATGTTGCAGTTCGTCCGGCCACATCGCCCAAACGATCTTGGGTTACGCCGAGTTTGTAAAGCGCATCCGGGCGTTTGGGGTGTTCAGGAAATCGATCTGCAACAAGCTGGAAGGCAACCCGCGCAGGCTCTAACTTCTGCTGAGCCAATTGCACTTCACCGATCCAGTAATGTGCATTGGCTAGCCGGTCACTCGACGGGTAATTGACCACGAAACCTTCAAAGGCGCTCAGCGCCTCTTCGAAGCGACGCTCACGCACGAGTGCGAAAGCCGCGGAATAGGCTTCGGTATCGCCAATAGTGGGCAACGGCTGACTTGATACCTGTGGAGCCGCTGCAGCCGCTTCCGTCGCCGGGTCTGCAGGCTCTGACGTTACAGCAGTCACTTGCGAGCCACCCTGCTGATCCGCCGTTAGGGCGCTAGCAGCAGGCTCAACCCGGGACGCAGTTGTTGCCTCAATGGCAGACTGAGTTGGAGCGCTGCCTCCGAGGATGAGCGCACTGAGTCTACGATCAACATCGCGATAGCGCTCAAGCTGTTCACGCTCGAGTTTCTGCATACGGTACTGTTGCGTCTCAATCTCGCCTCGCAACTGACGAACTTCCGCCTGAAGTTGCTGGATCATGAGCACCAACTCGCTCTGTGCAGATTGGGAGAGTGTCTCCGCCTGCACAAAGCCCGACGCTAACAACAGCGTCCCAAGTATTACTCTTCTCATTAGCGGCTGGTGTAACTCAGTTCAACACGACGGTTCAACGACCACTCGCTTTCGGTGTGGCCCAACATCGCTGGTTTCTCTTCGCCGTATGAGATCGTCTCGATCTGGCCGTTGCTTGCGCCGTTAACGATCAAAAGGCGTGCAACCGCGTTGGCACGTGCCTCGCCCAATGCAATGTTGTACTCACGGGTTCCGCGTTCGTCAGCATGTCCCTCAAGACGGACCTTTGCGCTCGGGTTGTTGGCCAGGTAGCGCGCGTGACCCTCGAGATCTGCAAAGCCCTCTTGACGGACGACCGACTGATCGAAGTCAAAGTAGAAGGTCGTGCGCAGACGCGCAACGTCGGCGTAGCTGGTCCCAGCCTGCACTCCTGAAGCATCAGCACCGTTTGCTTGCGCAGCACTGGTTGCGTCAGACACCTCTGCACCGCCATCAGTGGTGGTGCTAGTTGAACTACAACCTGCTACTAGAACAACTGCAGCAGCCAGAGCAGCTGCACGGCTAAAGTTAATTGCACGCATCGATTTTTCTCCCCAAATATTATTGTTCTAAATAGTAAACACAGTGCGGCTAAACTATCGATTTAGCCCCTTTTTTTCAACTATTTGCAAACTCTGCAGTTCAACTTTCTGGCTGTTCTATGCCAAGGATGACCCAGTTAGCGCCGGTTTCACCAGCCACGCGACCCAAATGCCAAATTTCCGAAAACTCGCTTGGCTCTTGCTCGCTCTGCTCTCGAATCCAGCCATGGAAGTGGATACTTACAACCGTCTCGGCACGACTCTGCTGAAAACCCACAACTTCGGCCATGCAGGATACCACCTCGGTATGCTGCACCTCCGGCAGTACCTCTCTGTTGGTCTTGAGTTGGGCCAGCAGTTCGGGGGAGGTGTATTCAGATATTTTATCCCAGTCTTGCAGATCCCAAGCTTGCTGAAGCTCGGCAAAGTGCTCAGGCGCCTGCGCCAAGAAAGCTTCTGCATCAAACCAGTCAGGCATCTCCACCTGAGCCTCGTCTGCAGAATCATCAAACCCGGTGCTGCTGCTCGCCAACGGCTCACTGCTCTGGCGAGCGTTTATCGCTGGCTGATCATCTCGCATAGCGCCAGCACCTCCCGCTAACGCCGGTCTGCGCCCCGCCCCAAGGAAACGCATCAGCAGAAAAATTGCTAATCCGATCAGCAGGATATCCATTAACTGGATACCCTCAAACGCGCCACCGAAGAGCAGCGCGCCCAATAACCCGCCGGCTACAAGACCGCCCAACATGCCTCCCATACCGGGCTTAGCGGCAGTGGCAGCGCCACCCGCTGTGGCTGAGTCAGCTTTGGTCGCCGTTGTCTGTTTGGTCGGTGCCGGTGCAACTTTTTTCTGTGTGCTGTAGCTCTTTCCTAACGAGAACCCACCACCGAAACGTTTTGCCTCTGCATGCTGGGTAACACCGACCAACAACATGACAGATAGACACGCGATCAAAAAACTTTTCATTTTTACCCCTAATTACGACGCTGTTTAATCTGTGCACTGATACGACGAATCATAGCCAGCACGATTCCTGCAGCGATTAAAAAAATTCCGACTAGATGATACCCATGTAGCGTCTCGTTTAAAAACAGAATCGCGAGCAACAGCCCGAAAACTGGAATCAAGTAGATAAACAGCCCTGCGGTAGAAGCGCCCACTTCGGCAACTCCTCTGTTCCAAAAGAGGTAGGCGAGTATTGATGGAAAAAGTGCGATGTAACCTACAACGCTCCAGACACGCGAACTCCAGTGAGGCACATAAAGCCCGCCCTGCTCCCAAATTGCGAAGGGCAAGAGCAACACCACGCCAAAGGCGACCGAGAAGCCAAAGAATCCAAACGGGCTGATACTCGCCGGACGATGCCGCAACGTGACTGAGTAGATCGCCCAAGAGATCACTGCGACCATCACCCAGAGGTCGCCGGGGTTCAGACTGAGGTTTACCAGGGCTGTGATATCTGCTTTGGAGACAATAACTAGAACACCACTGATAGAGAGCCCAATTCCCAGCCATTGGAGCGCGGAGACGCGCTCAGCGTAGAAGATTGAACTGAGGATAAGAATCAATACCGGGATAATCGCCTGAAATATTGCCGCATTGCTGGCTGTGGTTGTCTCAACACCCAGATAGATCATGGTATTGAACATGGCAACACTCCAAAAGGAGAGCCAAGCAAGAATGGGCAAGTGCTCTAGCATCGCCCGCCACTCTCTACGCACGACTGGTAACCACCAAGGCAATATGAGTACCAAAGCAACCACCCAGCGCAACAAGGCTAGCAGCAGCGGATCCGTGTCAGGGGCGATAGCCCGCGCACTAATGAAATTCCCGGCCCAAAACAGAGGAGTCAGTACGAGCAGCAGATAGGCCATTAAGTTTTAAAATTCCGAATCCAAGATAACAGGGGATTGGGATTATCGTCCCGCCCTGTGATCAGGTAGTTAAGGGTCTGGTGATTTTCGAGAGTCCACAGTTGGCGGTTCAAAGCACTTGCTCTGCCGCAAAACAGCAGCTCATCGCCGAGCGCTAACTCGGTTAGCTCACCGGGGGTTAGCTCTATTCGATCTGCCCGTTTTAACAGTAGTGGAAAGCATTCTAAATCGACATTGCGGTCATTCGGCTGCTTCATCAGCCGACGCAGGGTGACAGTTTGTCCCATCTGAAGTGCAGTTACCAGTGCAGGGGTATCGGAATCGCCGACGGTGAAGCTTCGACTATCAACCCGAGTATCACCGACCGTATCAGAAATGCGGTTGATGAGCGTATGCGCCCATACCTCATCCTGGTTTCTGAGTTGATCAAAGAAAAGCTCAAGCAGCGGGGTACGAATATGAGCCAGTATCTGGCTTGCCACGGTATGGCCGGGCTGCATTACATAGTCTGCCTGGGAGTGTTCAAACATCAGTTGATTTGACGCATGATTCTGACGGACAACCGTCGTCAACCGGGGGTTTAACTCGCGAGCCGTCATCAAAATGGAGAGGTTGTCAGCATCGTTCGCTGTACCCGCGATAATACCCACTGCATCAGCAACCTGGGCTGCCTGCAGTGTAACGGCCTCGGTTCCAATTCCGCTTACATACTCCATGCCCGGCTCCAAACGGTTTGAATCGGGCTCTATGATGGTGATCGGGGTCTGCTCGTTGCTCATCGCTTGCAGTAACGCTTGTCCGAATCGACCATAGCCACAGAGGATCCAACGCCCTTTAGCATTGCGGTAAAGACTCGAGAGCGGGCGGTGGTTTGGGTTGATCAGCCAATCAATGACGAGGTGCTGATGAGGAGCGCGTACCGCCAAACCGAGGTAGTCGGCGAACTTCCTAAATGGGTCGATTACCAGATCTGTGCCAAAAGAGGCCAGGTTTGCACTGGTCACCTGGTTTTCACTGCGGCTGATAACCAGACGCTGGGGCTTAACCAACTTACTCGCAATCGAGATGGCCAAATTGACATTGTCCTGATCGGTTAGCGCAAGAACCCCAAGACAGTTGTTCCTGCGCAGGCCTGCCATATCGAGGTTATCGGGGAGAGCGGCATCCGCGCATAGACTGTAGGCTGGAAGTGCGAACTCTTCGAGTTCTACACTATCAATACGGGCTTGATTGATATCGATTACAACGGAGCGAATGCCTCGGCGCTCAAGACCCAGAACCACCTCGCGCCCAGTAGTGCCATAGCCACAAACTAGATAAAACGGCTCCTTCAGTTGCGCCACTTTCTGCGCAAAACGGCGTGTGCGTATCAGATTCAGGAAACCCTGATCCTGTAAAATGGCAAGCGACGAACCTATGGCATAGAGCCAGGCGATTACCGTGGCGTAGATACAGACCAACGTCCACATTCGCTGCCCAGGGGTAAAGGGATAAGGGACCTCCCCGAAGCCGATTGTCGACCCCATGAATGAGACAAAATAGAACGCGTGAAAGAAGTCCATTCGCCAGGGTTGACCCTGATCATCCTGGCCGGGAATCAAGACCAATCCAAGTGTGGATACGGCATACACAAAGATCAAAACCAGCAACGGCATCCGCAGCCGACGCAGCATGATGTAGATCAGGGTGTTCATCCTTTAGCGGCGCACCAGAACCGTCTCAATGACCAGCAGTACCACTGAGATAACATTGGCAACCAACGCACCAGCAGCAAAGGAGACGACGCTCACCATCGCCTCATCGGTTAAGCCAGCGGCAGAGATGTGTTCGTAGTAACCCCAGATAGCCCCTGCAGCGATTAACTGAAGATCGGCGACTAAACTCGTCGCTAACATCAGTGCGCCCAAATGGCTACGATCGCCAAACTTAAGCACTGTGCATACCAGACTCACTACAATCGCTAAGAAAAGCTCAATCACCTCATGGTGGGCTGGATTATCAACATCACCCACGACAAATCCAACGTTGAGGGTCAACGCTAGCACGATAAAAAAGGCAAAAATCACCTTCTCTCGGTTCATCAAAATCTCCTTATCTAGTGCCTGCAGCACACAGCCTACACCAGATAATCCATCGCGGCATTAGGATAAACAGCTGTTTCTAGTGGAATTAACTGACTGAATTGCTCAGAATGCAACTCTATTGATCTGTTACTTGGCAATTCATGGATAACAACACCGCGGACTCGACCCTTGCGCAAACCGACTTTTTATCCAGCAGTTTCCTGCTGGGCAATGTCGGAGCCCCCTTCGTAATAGGACTTGCCGTAGGTTACTTTGCAAAAAAATTGCTCAAGCTCGCTTTGCTTATCGGGGGTGGTGCACTCGTCTTGATGTTTGCCGCAGAGTATTACGGTATCGCAAGTGTGAGTGATGCGAGCATTGAGAGAGCAGCCAGCACCGCGACACAAATTGCCAGTCAGTCTGGATCCTTTTTAATGGATAGACTCTCGACTTTTACTACCCGTGGAGCGAGTGCCACGACCGGGTTCCTCATAGGTCTCAAACTGGGCTAAGTGAGCTTGCGTTCATTCCCATTTAAGCTAATTCATTGACACTACCCCAACAAACAATCGCAAAAGTCCCAATCTTTTCTTCGCTTGGTACGTATACCTGTAGAACGACAAAGGAGTTATCTGTGAAGCTGTTTAAATCCTGTTCTGTTTTACTGTTTACTCTACTGACTCCAGCTGCATCAGCCGTAGAAGTCATAAAGAGCGAACTGGATCCGCGTGATTACAAAGTAGTGGAGCTGGACAATCGTATTAAAGTCGCTCTAGTGTCAGATGATCGTTTACAGAAAGCGGCAGCCGCATTGAGCGTTCAGGCTGGCTCGAATGCGAACCCACCTGGGCGTGAGGGATTGGCTCATTTTCTAGAACACATGCTATTTTTGGGGACAGAGAAATACCCAGAGGTTGACGAATATCAGGGTTTTATAAGCGCCAACGGCGGCAACCATAACGCCTTTACAGCCTATGACAACACCACCTACTTTTTTGATGTCAAAGCTGACTCGTTTGAGCCTGCGCTCGATCGATTCTCCCAATTTTTTATCGCTCCCCTATTTACGCCGGAGTATGTTGAGCGTGAGCGCAACGCGGTTCATTCAGAATTTGAATCTAAGCGTCTAGAAGACGGGCGACGCAACTATGTCGCCGACAAAACGCTGATGAATCCCGACCACTCATGGGCACAGTTCACGGTTGGTAACTTAGATACGCTTAGCAACAGCCCAGAGAATCCCATTCGTCCCGACCTGATCGACTTTTATGAGCGTTTCTACTCAGCGAACTTAATGACCGCGGCACTCATCGGCCCTCAGTCAATCGACGAACTAGAGCGCTTGGCCAAGTCTTATTTCGGCCCCATTGAAGACCGAGATGTAGCGCCGTTCATCGAGGATTTACCGCTCTACGATGAATCGCGCCTGCCTTTGAAGCTGGACGTTAAGACGATCAAATCCATGCAGCAACTGAGTGTCAGCTTTGTTCTACCTGAACGACGCTCACTCTGGCGCAGCAAACCGCTCTACTACATCGCCAATCAAATCGGCTACGAGGGTGAGGGAAGCCTACTCTCCTATCTGAAAGAGCGAGGCTGGGTAGAGAGCCTAGGAGCTTGGGTAGATATAGATCTGGATAACCAGAGCCGTTTCGACATCAGCGTAGAACTCACACCAGAGGGCAAATCACATAAGCCGGAGATAATCGAAGCGATCTTTGCCAAACTTGAATTGATTCGTCAGTCGGGCGTCAAAGCTGAACTCTATAACGAACAGCGCCAACTCGCCGAGATCGACTTTAGATTCCAGCAACCCGGAGAACCCTCTCATGAGGTGACACGTTTTGTGCGAATGTTGTCAGAGTATCCAGCCGAGCAGTTGCTGCACGCAGGTTATCTCTTTGATAAGTTTGATGATCAGACAATTCGAGGCTTCATAGATCTGATGCGGCCAGAAAGAGCCATCATTACCGAATATGCAGATGATCTAACAACAGACAGAACCGAACCCTTTTACGGCATCGAATATCGTGTCTCTAAGCCGACTGAGGAGGAGGTTGCCCGTTGGAATCAACCGGCAGCAATCGACGCACTGACAGTCAAAGCACTCAACCCCTTCGTCGCAACGGAGTTTGCACTCAAAGCAGGCGAGGTTGGCGACAAACCTAAGCGTCTAATCAAAAGCGAGACCTTAGAGCTTTGGCATCTGCAAAACCGTAGTTTTGGTCAGCCACGTGGCGCAATCAATTTAGCCATCTTCACGCCCGAGACCACTAACAATGCGGCAAGCGCAGTCGCAAGCACCTTGCTGACACGCATGCTCAACGAGTTGTCTAACGAGGTGCTCTATGACGCGGCGCTGGCGGGTTTGAGCGCAGAACTCTATCCCCACCTGCGTGGAGTCTCTATTAAAGTCAGTGGTTACGACGATCGGCTACCGGACCTCTTTGGCGAACAGCTACGCTCGCTTCGAGCTCCATTGACTGACGACGCGCTATTCCAGAGGCTTAAAGCAAGCTACACCGAGGAGCTGACTAACAGCCTAAAAGATAAGCCCTACAACCGAGCTTTTGCCGAGCTCTTTGATCAACTTATGGATGGCTACAGTGCCACCGAACGACTCGCTGCGTTGGAGGATATGACGCTCGAGGATCTGAATGATGTACGCGAGCGGCTGCTGAGCCGAGGCCAACTGCGGATGTTTATTCATGGCAACTTGACCGAGAATGAAGCGCTAGCCATGGCTCAAGATGTTGAGTCTACCTTTGGATCAATGACTAACCTGCCAATGGCCGATTTGAGGGTTGTGCAACTGAACGAGGAACGCAGCGTCTCAATTGCTGTCGAACATACTGACGCGGCCCTGCTACTCTACCTCCAAGCCGATGAGGAGGATATGCAACAACGGGCAGAGGTCTCCCTGCTTAACGAGATGCTATCGGCGCCCTTCTACTCGAGCCTACGAACTGAGCAGCAACTTGGCTATATCGTCTTTAGTAACTTCCTACCGATGAGCGAGCAGCCCGGCATCGCTCTGGTCGCGCAGTCTCCGGTTGCGGATGCTGACGCACTGAGATCAGCATTCCTAGCCTTTCTCAACAATTGGCGCTCTAACCTACCTACCTTATTGGATGATCGTCTGGAGGAGTTTAAATCGAGTCTAGCATCACGCATTAGTACGCCATCACAGCGTCTGAGCGACGAGACAGCGCGGCTATGGCGCGAGATTGATCGGGAGAACCCAGACTTTGATACTCGCGAGCAACTGCTTGAGGCGCTTGAGGCGGTTGAGGCTGAAGCCCTCTTAGCCCGATTTGATCAACTGATGCAGCGCCAGCTCTGGATCGAAGCACAGCAGTAAAACCCAGCGGCCAACTTATCAAAGATGGTCGCAGGGAGAGTGCTAGGTGTTAGGCATCTGGAAACGGCAGTGTATTCAGTTCGGGAATTGGATCGAAGGGTGAAATCAACTGCGCCTCAAAGACCTCGAAACTCGGCCGTTGAGAACCAGGAGTGTCGGGCCAGGGTGGTAGATCCATCACTGGACCCTCGACGCTTCTTTCAGCGGCGGCATATTCACGGTTGATTCGTTCAAACAGAGCATCCTCTGCTTTCGGGGAGGCCTGCGTCTGTGGATACAAAATCCACTCTGGAGCCTCATTGCTATCTGCTGCTGGGGGCTGAGCATCGATGACAGTCGCCATGTAATCCAAAGCCCTACCAGGCTGTACGATGAAGGGTTCTGGCTGCCTATCATCGTCGCCAGATACCTCGACGAAACCACGTTCGTCGACTAAATAGGGCGCTTCATTATTTAACAGCCGCTGATCAAAAGCTTGGGAAAACTCCGCCAGCGGTGGGTCATTCAACGCCTCAATATCGGGTGTGTCGTCAGCGGCTAGGCTAGAATTTGTGCCCAGGGCTAAACCCATCATTAGCAGCAGAGTGACACATCGAGGGTATTTACGATCGCGCAAATGAGATCGCGGACTAGTAAATCTCCATCGGATAGATTGACTCAGCATAGAGGGCTAACTCCTCTAGGATCACTCGTTGACTGTCGGTCGTTGCTGCATCTGCCGCAATGCGGTTCATCTGTTCATAAAGCTGATCAAAACTGAGATAGCCGTTCTCGCCACTGAGTAACTTATGGCTACGATACTCCTCCCAGCGGAGTCGCTCCCCTTCAGAGAGGGTCTGAGGATAGTTGCGGGCTTTGTATCTCAAAAACATCTCTTCAAGACGTGTATCTTGAAATGGCAAATCCAGGTCAACTAGGGTATCGGCATCAGCCTGACGAACTTTATCAATTAATCGTCGATCGTCCTGACTAAAAAAGCCACCCGAGTAGATTGCCAAATCGGGATCGGCCTCAGCCTCGCGATCATCTTCATAGATAGCGCGAATCTTATCCATTAGCCCCGGTTCATTGCGCAGCAAGGCCAGGTGTTGTCGACAGCTGTCTCCATCTATCGCAAAACGAGCAGCCTCCTCGCCACTCAACATGGTTGCGGGAGCTAGAATTGGACAGCGGTTCACATGCACCGCTTTTAAAGCAATTTTGGGCGCTCCGGTGGGTAAATCGTCATGTCGGGTAAAGAGCAGTTGACGTAGCTCCTCTGTCGAGCGTTCAAACAGTGGCTGAGGATCGTAGCGTAGATCCCAGACCAGTGTTGCATTTGGATTACCCGGTTGGGTTAACAAAGGGGCCACCAACGCGAGGTTTCCGTGCTCTACGGGATACTTGGACGATACGTGCAGAACCGGCTTCATGCGCTCTGTGTCCAGCATTGCCTGCACTCGTGCCTTGGTTCTGTTCTGCAGTACATAGTCATACAGCTTTGGCTGGGCCTGTTTGACCAGCTTGGCCACAGCGATAGTCGCCATCACATCCGAGAGCGCATCATGCGCGTTACCGTGATCGATTCCATTAGCGGCAGTTAAATCCTCAAGCCTCAGACTGGGTGCTCCGTCAGCATAGAGCGGCCAATTAATCCCCTCGGGTCTTAGGGCACGCGTCAGTCTTAACATATCGATGATATCCCACCGAGAGCAGCCGTTCTGCCACTCACGAGCATAGGGATCAAAAAAGTTTCGATACAATGTATTGCGTGTGATCTCATCATCGAAACGCAACGAGTTAAAGCCGACAGAACAGGTTCCGGGTCGAGCCATTTGCTGGTGAATCAGGTCGATAAACTCAGCCTCTGGATACCCCTCCTCCAATGCTTTTTGAGGGGTGATACCGGTGATCAGACAGGCCATTGGATGGGGCAGAAAATCATCCGATGGGCGGGCGTAGATCACTAGCGGATCCTCTATCACATTCAGTTCCGAATCGGTGCGAACGCCCGCAAACTGTAGGGGTCTATCGCGCCGAGTATCGGTACCCGACGTTTCATAGTCATGCCAAAAAAGAGTCTCAACCTGCCCGCCGGCCATGTTTAATCCTTAGTAATCGCGTAAACTTGTGCTAAGAGTAACAGGCAATAACCCGCCTGGCTAAATCTACCCATATTCTAACGAGGTTTGTATGTCGCGCGACCAGAATAGCGCCTGTCCTTGCGGCTCAAGTCAGCTGCTGGATAAATGCTGCGGCCCCTTTCTTCGCAATGAAAAACGGGCAGTCACCGCCGAGCAACTGATGCGTTCACGCTTCACCGCGTTCTCGTTAGGCGTTGCCGACTACCTTGTTGCCACACTGGCGCCCGAGCGGCGCACGCCCAATGAACGCAAGCTTCTCGAATCTGAGCTAAGAAAGACCCGGTGGTTGAAACTCGAAATCCTCGCAACAGAATCAGGCCAACCGGAGGATCAGATGGGTATCGTCGAGTTTAACGCCTACTTTATCCAACCATCGGGCGCCGGATGTCTGCATGAACGTTCTAACTTTAGACGAGAGGGCGAGCGCTGGTTCTATGTTGATGGCAGCGTCGAGATACGCTGACAAGAGAAGTAAGAAAAAGGCGCCATCTCGCGAGGGCGCCTTGGAAGTTAAGACCCTGAGATCTTAGAACATATGCAGACCACCGTTCACGGAGAAGTCTGCGCCGGTAATGTAGCCAGAGTTATCATCGGCCAAAAACGAAACGGTGCGTCCGATCTCATGCGGCTCACCAAAGCGTCCAACCGGGATAGTTGCGGTGATTGAGTCCTGTATTTTTTGATCTATCTTGGCAACCATCGCCGTCATGATATATCCAGGAGAGACTGTATTAACGGTCACCCCTTTGCGAGCAACCTCTTGCGCAAGTGCTTTAGTAAAGCCGTGAATACCCGCCTTAGCTGCAGAGTAGTTGGCTTGACCAAACTGGCCCTTCTGCGCGTTCACAGACGATATGTTGATAATACGACCGAATCCCTTATCCAACATGGGGTTGATGACCAGTCGTGTCATATGAAACATAGAGTCTAGGTTGGCAGATAACACCTCATCCCACTGCTCCCAGCTCATCTTTTTAAACATGCCGTCGCGAGTAATACCCGCGTTGTTCACTAACACGTCTACACTGCCGCCGGTGAGAGACTCAACGATCTCGATACACTTCGCGCATGATTCAGCATTGGTTACATCGCCGTAGGCAACCTCAATCTCATAACCGTCTTTGCGCTGCTCTTCCTGCCACGCTTTAGCCTTGTCATGATTGCCGCCCGAGTTGTAGCCCGCTACTACTTTAAAACCTGCGTCCACAAGTTCACGGCAAATTGATGTACCCAGGCCACCGGTACCACCGGTTACTAGCGCGATTTTTTGGCTCATACTTTTAACACCCTTTGGTTTAATTACAGCGGATAACATATAACCGCTAATGTGTAACAAGGGGACATCATCCCTGATGACACCCCGACCGAATTAATCACATTCGGGTTACGAAACTGTGTCAGTCCTTCCAAATCTTGGCTGGGACTGTGTTGTTGCGCCAATCGAGGATCTTCTAATCTCTAAAAAGCGATTATTCACAGGCTTTCTCTTGTGGCACTGCGCAACCTTTGGACTTAAAACTACCACGCAAAAAACATAAAGGCGATAAGACTTATAGCGGAACACTCTAAGCGTTAATATCTCGGGCTAAACGCTGCTGCACTCTAAGCAACCAAAACCAAGCAAATAGCGCCGTCAACGCATTCGCGCAAACCAATGCAACAAACATCCCTGTAAGATCAAAAAAGTGGTTTCCTAGCCACCCAAGGGGCACGTACAGCAAAAACAGTCGCACTAAACTAACCCGAAGCGCCCTCATTGGTTGATGCAAGGCATTAAATGTCGAAGATGAGAGAAAAGTGGCCGCCTGGAAGCCGAACCCCAAGGGTACTATCAGGATCCACAGCGTTAGCCAGCGGGTCACTGCAGGGTCATCTGTGAACAGTTGTGCAATCCAGCCTGCGCTCAGAGCAAAGATGAGATAAACAAGCAACTGCCACAGCAGCGCAAACTGAATTGCAGTTTGGTAAGCACCTTGGACTCTATGGACCAGCTTAGCTCCAAAATTCTGCGAAATAAAAGGTGGCAAAGTCATTGAGAGCGCTAAGCAGACTAGCAGTGCCAGTGACTCCAAACGATTGCCGACACCGAACGCAGCTACCGCTTCAGGCCCATGACGCGCAACCACTGCTGTCAACACGCCATTTGCAAGGGGCGTCATCATATTGGATAGCGCCGCTGGCAGTGCAATATGGAGCACGCTACGCCAGTTATGAACCACCTCTGGCCAGCGTAACCACTCCAGTAAAACCAGTCCCTTCACACGCTTAAGAAGATAGAGCGCCAAGACCGAGGTGCTGGCCCAAGCTATTAAACTTGCAATCGCCGCACCCTGTATGCCTAGACTTGGAATTGGGCCCCAACCAAAAATAAGGATAGGGTCCAAAACCGCGTTTAATAATGATGAGCCCAACATGATTGCAGCCGTGAGCCGAGTGTCGCCAGTCGATCTAAAGGTAGCGTTACACACCATGTTAAGAACCATGAAAATTGATGCAAAAAACCACACGCTCATGTAGCTCTCGATCAGGGGGTAGAGCTCGGAAGGAGCTCCGAGCAACTCAGAGAGCACAGGGAGTAAAAACTGTCCAATCAAACCGGTTAGTGCCGTAATTAGCACGCACATCAGATAGTTGTCTGTGGCTACCCGAGCGATCCGCTCTCGCTGTCCGCTACCGATTAACCGCGCGAGCGTGGCAGAGGTACCCACACCCAATCCGATCGCTAAGCTAGTGATTGAAAAGCTGATGGGAAATGTGAATGACAGCGCCGCTAGCGGACCGGTGCCAAGCTGACCCACAAACCAAGCGTCAGCTAGATTGAAAAGCATCAGGCTGACCATGCCAAACATCATGGGTACCGTCATGCGGACCAGTGTAGGTCTAATTGGATCGTTGATCAGATCAGCTGCCGTTCGCATGAAACTCGCTTTGTCATCGCCTTTTGAAACCAAGAGGTTCGCTCGGCATCTAATAAAGTGGTTAGAATACCGGCCTTAAACGACGGAGGCACTCTTTTTGAACCTACTATTACTCGAACCTCAAGACTTTATCGATGAAGCTGTCGTCGCCCTGAGTGATCGCAGGCTCAAACATATGCGCGAGATACAGCAGGTGAAAAGTGGAGATACCCTCAGGTGCGGTCTGATCAATGGGCCTCGCGGTCGCTGTACGCTGTTATCGATTGACGACAAAGAGGTTCGTTTGAGTGTGGAGTTGAGCGACCTACCGCCGCCTCCGCTCCCGTTGACATTAGTTCTGGCCCTTCCTCGACCGAAGATGCTCAAACGTATACTTCAGAACTGCGCCACCCTAGGTATCAAAGAGATATTTTTAATTAATGCGTTGCGTGTAGAGAAAAGCTTCTGGTCTACACCCGTGTTGCAGCCAGCAAGTGTTGAAGAGTTGTTCAAACTAGGTCTTGAGCAAGCAGGCGATACACGCCTGCCTAACCTGCACATCCGTAAACGCTTCAAGCCCTTCGTGGAGGATGAACTACCGTCTTTGGCGCAGGGGAAACGAGCACTGATTGCTCATCCCTACCAAGCTCAACCTTGCCCTGGATCCTCATTGGAAGAGACACTCATTGTAATTGGTCCAGAAGGCGGTTTTATTCCGTACGAAGTGGCGCTTATGCAACAACAGGGCCTCGAATCCATTCATCTAGGTGAGCGAATTCTGCGGGTTGAGACGGCGCTCGCCGTTGTTACAAGCCGACTTTTCCCAGTGATGTGAAAATTTAAATGAGAATCATTTACAACTAAGTTGACAATCTAAATATAAATGATAATCTTTCTCATTATCATTTAGATCTGCATTGGAGCCTTGTATGTTTCAGGTAAACACAAAGAGATTCTCATCTGTTGTTACTATATCCACGGTCGCTGCTTTAAGCGCTGCACCTCAGGCCAGCCTGGCCGAAGAGGTGAATATCTACTCATACCGCCAAGAGTTTTTGCTGCGGCCGCTACTAGACGCCTTTACCGCGAAAACAGATATCGACGTTAACGTTGTTTACGCTTCCAAAGGTCTGCTTGAGCGCATCGAAAATGAGGGGCGCAATACACCCGCTGATATACTTCTAACAAGCGATATCGCTCCCCTTTTTGATGCTAAAGAGCGCAACCTGTTGGCCCGCATCGACTCCGCTGAGATCAGTGCCAATGTGCCTGCTCAGTACCGCGATGAAGATGGAACTTGGGTTGGTCTTACCGCTCGCAGCCGTATTATCTACACTTCAAAGGAGCGTGTAGCGGACGGCGAAATTAGTCGATATGAGGATCTTACTGACCCTAAATGGGCTGAACGAATCTGCACGCGCAGCGGAAAACACTCATACAATCTCTCGCTAATCGGCTCATTAATTGAGCATGTTGGCGAAGCAGAGGCTGAAGCTTGGCTAGCGGGAGTCAAAGCCAATCTTGCGCGTAAACCGCAAGGCAATGACCGCGCACAAGTCAAAGCGATTAAAGAGGGACAGTGTGATGTTGCCTTGGGTAACAGCTACTATTTCGGCGCGATGCTTACCAACGAGAAAGAGCCTGAGCAACAAGAGTGGGCAGACTCCGTAAAACTCATCTTCCCAAATCAAGCAGACCGTGGTGCCCATATGAACATATCGGGAGCGGGCATAACCGCAAATGCACCGAATCCAAAAGCAGCACTCGCGTTGATTGAGTTTCTAACATCCGAAGAAGCGCAGCGTATATACGCAGAGGTTAACTACGAATTTCCAGTTCGCCCCGGTGTTGCGCGATCAGCTTTGATCAACGAGTATATGGGCGAATTTAAGGCTGATGACATAAATCTCACACGTGTCGCAGCAAACCGTGGTGCGGCGGCCAAGATGGTCGACCGCGTCGGCTTCGATAACTAGCAGGATACTTAGCCGCCCGGTGTAGTCAGTACAACGGGCGCACTTTTATATGCAGACTACACAAAGCAGGGTCTCAACAACCCCTCGGACGAACGTGGGGCAACTTTTGGGTTTCACATCTGTGAGCCGCTGGACCGCGCTTGGATGGATTATCGCCCTGCTCGTAATCTTACCCATAGCAGCGGTAATCTGGTTGGCGTTCAACCCGACGGAGAACATCTGGCCTCATCTCATAAGCTCGGTGCTTCCCGTCTATGTAGAGTCGACACTGCTGCTACTTTCAGGTGTTGGGCTTATCTCTCTAGCCATAGGTGTTTCGACTGCTTGGCTCGTTACTCTGTGCAACTTTCCTGGACGTCGCCTGTTCGAATGGGCACT
>Ga0102948_1000148_pt1 | contig 25617 bp, 14 predicted proteins | sample SalPonA_A_H2O_MG_FD_78211 | JGI IMG/M metagenome (GOLD analysis project Ga0102948, IMG submission 78211) | Water microbial communities from South San Francisco under conditions of wetland restoration - Salt Pond MetaG R2A_A_H2O_MG | ecosystem: Environmental > Aquatic > Non-marine Saline and... | reverse complement strand
CGACACCCTGGCTCAAAAGGCTGAGGGGTAAAATGACCGGTATAGGCATCACCCAGACCGCGCAGACAAATGACGCCTTGGTCGAAGCGCAACGTATCCTGACGCCCCTCGATAACCTGTATCCCTTCGTCACTGATGGCCCGACGCCAATCATTGGCGGTCCACCACTCGTGATTGCCCAAAACTGCGTACGTTGGTGCGACTCCTGTGAATCTGGCTAGGCTGCCAAGCAGTTCTGTGCGAAACATGCTTGTAGTGGCTGCATCCTCGCCGGTAAAGTCACCACCGAGGAGGATGAGGTCTGGCTGCAATTCCTGCACGGTGTTAATGATTAACTCGAGCTTCTCAAACTGTGAAGTGCTGTTACGAATGTGCAGGTCTGATAAAAAAGCGATTTTAATCGATGTAGTGAGAGCGCCTTGCGTATTGAACTCAGTTATTTGTAATTCAAAATCGTCAGCATTGGCGATCACGTCATAAACTAGCCAGAGCATGAATAACAAAACTACGCCCGACGATAGTTGACTCGGAATAGCAATCGGAAAGAAATTGCGGGTACGAATCTTACTGTTTTCGTTAGCGCGCTTCATACGTCGGAGCTTGACGGCTTAACATCGTATTTTTCATTTTTAACGCCTCCGATCAGTGGATTAACGGTCATTCTTGTAGCGTTTTGTTGTGAGTTAGGTTGTGTCTAACGACGTCTCTGACATCCAAGCCCGATCTACCACCGCCAATGACGAATGACTGCTCTTTGATAAGGTACTCTTCAAACTCAGGCTGGGATGTCAGTAACCCGAAAACCAACAGCCGCACTGCCTTCTCGACTCAACGAGCACTGCCAGCGAGACACCTGGATATTCATCAATTGGAAAGATATCTAGGAAGTGCTCATCGGATTCTTTAGACAGAAGAGCAGAAATTACCTGTTCATCCGTCTCAACATCCGCCATATGATCATCCAACACTAGCCACTCGCCCACGAGAATAAAAGGTCGAAACTGTTCAGGATCTATTCTTCGCTGTAAAGCCCCTTCATATCGAGATCTCCATCCCTTTAGGTTAAATGGAAATCTCATCGACGTCATGGTCTAGTTTCTGGGGGAGAGGTTATCAGCAGGATCGATCGTCACGAAATCTCCCATAACAGTAAGATAATCACCAAGATCGTCACTCGTAGAGTGGTATTGTGGTTTATATTCAGCCTTCAATATGGCCTCATGTAGACGTGGTAACATCGAAATTGAAGAACTAGAATTCTCAAAATATAGTGTAGAACGAGTGCAACCAGATCCCAGATTTTGGATCGATTAGTCTTGCAACTAATGGACTTAAATAAAGATTATGACACGCATCCAAGTGCCTGACCGCCTTGATATGTTAGACTCATAACAATATTTCCTACACCAGCCTAAGATATGACGATAGCAAAAGAAATCCGAGATAAAAGAGCTGCACTTGGGGCGAGCCCAGAACAATTCGCAAGTTTTCTGGGTTTGAAACCCTCCAAAGAAACTGGGAGCAGAATCTTAGCTTACGAGCTAGGACAGCGAGAGCCAACTCCAGCGCAAATTAAGAAGCTGAAAGCACTGCCTGCTGCACCTCCTTTCAGGCTGGATTCATCGCGGTCAGAATTTAAATTTATCGATTTGTTTGCCGGAATAGGAGGGATCAGATTACCTTTTCAAGAGATCGGTGGTGAATGCGTCTTCACTTCAGAACTCGACAAGGATTGTCAAAAAACCTACGCCGCTAACTTTGGAGACGTTCCGAGCGGGGATATCACTAAGATATCAGCCACCGATATCCCCACGCACGACCTTTTATTGGCTGGCTTCCCATGCCAGGCGTTTTCCCAAGCAGGCTTGAAGAGGGGATTTTACGACACTAGGGGCACGATGTTCTTCGAAGTCCAGCGAATCATTGCGGAGCACCGCCCTTCTGTCGTACTGCTCGAAAATGTAAAGCGATTAGTGGGACATAATCATGGCAATACATTACGAACAATCCTAGGCACTTTACGTGGTTCGCTCGACCAAAAATTACCAGATGACATACCAATGAGCGATGAAGCTCGTGCCAGCTTGGGTGCTCAATTGAATTACGCCGCTAGTTTTCGGGTATTTTCAGCGCACAAATTCGGCGTTCCTCAAAAGAGGGAACGAGTCTTCATAATTGGTCTAAATAAAGATGTTTTTGGAGATATCAATGAACGAGATATCGAGGCAATTTTTGATCAAATCGAAGACGATCCTGCTGAGCCAACCTGCCTAGGAGATGTTCTTGAACCTAACGATTTGGTTGATCCTGGGTTCACAATTTCAGATCAACTTTGGAATGGACACCAGCGCAGGAGAAAAGAGCACCAAGAGAAGGGAAATGGATTTGGTTACAGCCTTTTCACGCACAAAAGTCCCACCTGCAATACGATCAGCCAACGCTATTACAAAGATGGAAGCGAAGTCTTAATCGATCAAACAGATCTTGGCAAAAATCCTAGATTGCTCACACCAAGAGAATGCGCTCGAATACAAGGATTCCCAGAAGAGTTCGTTATCGACTGCGTATCAAAGATTCAAAACTACAGACAGTTTGGCAACTCAGTAGCAGTGCCCGTCATACGCGCTATTGCTGAGAGATTAAAAGGCTTTTTGACGTGATCGAAGTCAAGAATGGCTTGTTATGGGAAAATGGTGTTGCGCTTAAACTAGGTGAGCAGAGCATCAGTGAAGTTATCTCTAAGGCAAAGCTCCACAACGCAGCCGCATCAGAAAAGGTCGCAATTCACAACAAGTGGGCTTCCGTTAAAGTAGAAAAATTAGATGAAGTCGATGAATTCCAGATTCTCATCAATGGAATGATACTCGATAGTTCTGCGTCGTCCAACGTCCATGAGCACGGCTACGGGATTATTAACGGCAAGCTTTTGTTCGTGAGTGAGCAGGATAGAGAAACCATCCGCAGACTGTCGTTGGATGTTGTGAGCGAGCAAATGAAAGGACTTTCTCGCCTCAGTGCCAGCCAAATTACTGAAGAGGACAGAGCAGCGTTGTTTGCACAACTGGATATCGTCGCTTCCGCTGCAAGTCCGAATCCTAATGTAAAAATGGTAATCGGACTCTACGAATATCAGAAAAAGGGTTTGGCATGGCTGAAAACAATGCACCGATCAGGATTAGGGGCGCTGCTAGCAGATGACATGGGGTTAGGTAAAACCGCCCAAGTCATTGCCTTTTTGGTCGATGGTTTTGCTAAAGCGATATTCGAAACAGCACTCATCGTGGTCCCCAATTCATTATTAGCAAATTGGGAGAGGGAGATAGCTAAATTCACGGAGGGGCTTCCGACATATGTTCACTGGGGAGCAAATAGAGCTGGCTTCGCCCAGAAAATCCAAGATCATCCCGTGATAATAACTACCTACTCCACCGTAAATAACGACCAGTCACTATTTGAAAGAATGGATTTCGATATCATGGTCTGTGATGAAGCCAGCATGCTCAAAAATCCAGAATCCAATCGCACCGTTTCCGTTGAATCAATCAAACGATCCTTCACTATAGCGATAACAGGTACTCCGTTTGAGAATTCATTAGTTGATTTGTGGTCAATTACAAACATCGTATCGCCAAACTTTTTAGGGCAAAAATCGGAATTTAAGGATCGCTATAGCGGGATAAAACTAGAGGATATCAGTAGTGATGACCTTGCAAAGATCGAGGGCCGCGTTAATGAGATTATGCTTCGGCGACTTAAGAGCGAGGTTTTAGAGGATCTGCCAGAAAAAATTGATATCTACACCGCTCTGACCCCCAAGGAAGATGAGTTGAGGACATACGAAAGAATGCTCACGGAGGTAAAGAGGAGTTCAAGAGAGAGTGCTCTTGCGATGATCTCTCACCTCAGAAAATACACAGCACACCCCTATCTTTATAGCAACGATATATTGAATCGCCCGTTTGAAGACCTTCGAAAAGCTTCTTCAAAATTCGAGCATCTCACGACACTGCTTGAGGGAATCATACAGGCTGGTGAAAAGGGGTTGATTTTTGCAAACCACATCGATCTTATTGAGGCACTGAGAACCGAGATCGAGAAACATTACCAAATTCCGTGTTTTAAAATTGATGGAACAGTGGCTATCGAAGATCGACAAGCAATTATTGATGAATTTCAAGCCGGTTTAGGCAGTGCAATTATCGTACTTAATCCGATAACCGCGGGTATGGGCCTCAATATAACCGCTGCCAATCATGTCATACATTTTAGTCGACAGTGGAATCCAGCACTGGAAGCGCAGGCTACGGCTCGAGCATTCAGGAACGGTCAATCCAAGTCTGTAAATGCATACTACTTGTACTATGCTGAGACTGTCGAAGAAGTTATTCATGAACGACTAATAACAAAGCAAAACGTATCAGCCTCGATCATCACGCCAACGGTAGAGGAAGATATAGACGAGATGTATTTAAGGATCTTAGAGGAGATCTGATGCCCAGCGAACCAATGGAAGTAGACTTATCCCCGTCACCGAGCAGATTAGTAGAGTCCCTCCGTGACACTGGCTACTCGTATCAAGCTGCCTTCGCAGACATAGTAGACAACTCAATCGCTGCTAGCGCGACCATAGTAAAAATCGAAATAGCCGAATCCATAATGGGCGATGAAGTTACTGTCGGTTTTTACGACAACGGAACAGGCATGACCAAGCCAGAGCTAGTCAATGCAATGAGATATGGGTCTGAAAAGCGTCCATCGCCTAAATCCTTGGGTAAATTTGGCATGGGCCTGAAAACAGCTTCCACTGCATTTTGCCGACGATTAACTGTAATTAGTAAAAAAGATGGTGAGATAAGTATCTGCTGCTGGGATTTGGACCATATCGTCGACCAAAACGCATGGGTTCTCTTTGAAGTAGATGAATCGGACTACGGCTCCGAAATAGATTTTTTAGAGAATTTATGTGGTGCCGGCAATGGTACTGCAGTTATATGGGGCAAGGTCGATAGATTAATAGCTCACTCCGGCACAGAGTACTCCTCAACGGCACTCACCGATATTACGAAAGAAATCTGTGACCACCTTTCAGCTACATTCGGAAAATTCCTCATTCAAACAGCAACGGATGGTGGTGTAGATATCTTCGTGAATGACCTCCAATTGGTCGGGTGGGACCCTACTGGGATGTTCTTGAATACTGATACTGAACCAAACAGAGTGATCAACGATAAACGAACACTCGATGTGTTGCTAAAGCAGGGCGTAACGACTACTCGCGCCAATTTTGAACTGAACGGGTACGTATTGCCGAATCAATCAGATATGACTGACGATGAGCAGGCAAAAGTAAGATATTCAAACGACAATCAGGGATTTCACATATATCGCGAGGGGCGATTAATTTACAGTGGCGGCTGGCCTCACCGATTGTACTCACAAGACTCGCACTTGAACTTACTTAGAATTGAGCTGAACTTTGACCACACGTTAGATGACTACTTTGAAATCGACATAAGGAAAAGCAAAATCAATTTCCCACTGACTCTTCGAAGCGAAATAAAGCGCATCACAAGCCCGTGGAGGAATGAAGCGCAAAGTAGATACCGCCGTTCACGTCCTGCTCCTACGACAGACCCAACGACAGGCGAAGCACCAACCGCTAGTACAAGCGGAGTCAGCCACACAGCTTCTTCAGCAGCGATAGGTCGAAAGGAAACCGCTTCCTCAGAACTCGAAGTGATTAGTTATGACGAGAGCAAACAACTTATCCGAATCAAGAACAAATTTGGTGAAATTACGCTCAATAGGGCAGCTGTAGTAGGGGATACCGATATATTTGTTACAACTCGAACCGACACTGAATCGGCACCACTTTGGGATGTTGCTTTCAACAGAGATAAAAAACCTGTGGTGGTACTGAATGAAAATCACGAGTTTTATAAACGATTTTATCGGTCCTCAGAAATCAATCCGATGTTGATCCAGGCGATGGATTCTCTTCTTTGGAGCATGGCTAACGCCGAGGTTAGTTCAGTATCTGACAAGGCAAGAAAAAACTACGAGGAGCTGAGGATGTCTGTCTCTAACAATCTTCGCCAACTCGCTAACGAGCTTCCAGATGTCGAATAATGAAGTCCTCGCTAGCTTTATAGATGCTTTAGAAGCAACAACAAATTCTGATCGCCTAAAAATCGAACTTGTATCACCTAATCAAGCAAAGATAGTACTAGCCGCGACGGAAGAGTCGTACTACTGCGAGATGACGGATGCGAGGGTTATTTCTTACATCTCAATAAACGAGCCACATTCTGACCTAAACGAGAGCATTATCGATACTCTAAAAATCGATGATATCTCTGTAGAATTATATCAAGGAGAACGTGTAATTAGTGATATCACTCGTGCGGATAGCATTTATTTTTACTCACCCCTCTTTGAAATAAGAGCTTCGAAAGATTTAAAACGATACACAAAGTTAGTTAATGATGCCGCTCAACTTTTTATCGACGTTGCCAAAAAAGTCGATTCCCCATCTTATATAGAGGGCGCTGAAATACGGTCTATTTCAAAACGATACGAAAGATCTCCTACTTTAAGATCAAGAGCAGTAGAGTTTCATGGAGTCAACTGCTCTATCTGCGATACTAACTTTGAAACTATCTATGGTGATCTCGGAAAAGGATTCATCCATATACATCATATTATTCGAGTTGCTGATTCTGGAATACGTAGCGTTAATTTTGAGACTGATTTAATTCCAGTATGCCCAAACTGTCACGCAATGCTCCACCGAAGGACCCCCCCGCTTCTGCCAGATGAACTAAAAACACTATTACAAGGCCGGTAGCAAAATGAGATATACGTACAAAGAATTCATTCGTTTTGTCAGCGATCGTAACAGGAAAATACAGCTGGACGATGACATGATATGGTTCAATCGTATTCCAGTGCCAAAATCACTAATCGAGAGAATATTCTTTGGTGGTGAGGGGCTATTGAGCTTGTACATTGATCACTTGAACTCGGCCATTGCAGTTGCAATTTATGATCTAATTAATTCTAAAAGCATTCTTAAAACGGTACCTTCTTCTAAATATGTTACCGAAGAAAGCGAAACGATTGAAGAAGTTTTCAACGAGGCCAGAAAAAACGACACTTTCAAAGAACTAGAGCTTTTTGTAATTAATTCAAGTGGTCTAAAAGGATATGAGGCTATCAGTCTTGATCGATTCAGAAAGGCCCTTTCTCACAATGGGAAAAAATACGAGCGTATCTACATACCAAAAAAAATTAAGGCTCACGTAAATAGTCGTGCACCTAAGATATTGCAAAAAATAGGTACCAGCAATGGTGATATGTTCGGAAACGTACTCGCAGACGAACTTAATATTTATCGCAGTGGTTTTTCTGATGCCTTCGCCAGTATATTCAAAGAGTATCTCGAATTTAAATTTGAGCACTTTTCGAGTTTAGACCCGTCATTATCGGCGCTAGGAATTGCTCAAGAGGAACACCTAAGCGGCATCGGAACCTTAATCAAAAGCAGGCATAATATCAGCTCTCTTTGGGAACCTTCCCTAACAAATGGAGGGATTATTAGTGCAGTATTGAACGAACTCCACCCCTTATACCTAAATGACGAAATTGATACAGAGACACGTTTAAAACTTATCATCCTTGCACTTTCATATGAAGAAATGCACATCATTGATATCCAAGAAAAGCAACAAATTGAAGCGTTCAGACAAAGGGTATCTCAGACTCTGAGAGACTTCGCAGCCACAGTTTTGCAGACTCAATAATCGAAACAACGAAAAGGGTGTCAACGACACGCTTGGAGCAGTGTGCAGAACAGCTCAAATCTCCCCAGTGATACTCCAATGAGAGAGGTAGATCTCAAAACCTGTATTCGTAATACTCCAGTCGTACTCTTCCATCTCCTCTAACTCATTTTGTGAATGACATCGGGGAAAGCAAAATAAGCCGACTAAAATCAAATTGAATTGAAGCTTCCCACTCGGGGCTCGCTAGTACTGATCGTCACCAGTTCTCTCAAGTTCGTATGCGTCCGCTGTACTGGCTATGTACTCAATATGAGTAATGAGTTCTTCAGGGTTCATTGTGCTATGGATCTGGTCGACAGCGACCGTCACAGCATTAAGTTCGGTATCAACAGCAAATCTGCAGTACATGCCAGGATCACTGTTACGCACCAATAAATCCAGCATATGGTCTCTAAGCAATCGGTTTTTCTTCTCCGATAAATCCAAACACGGGGAGTAAAATCTCAAGACCACGTCTCCCTGAAGGTTCGGTTTGCCTTTGGTCACATAGACCACCTGCTTTCTTCCACCCGGTAGTGGAATTTGTGTCCACAATCTTTGTCGAGAGTGGTCAAAGTGCATCTCATAGTGAGCCTCCTGTGCTCGATAATATATCTGCGCAAAGACAGGATCTGGCTTCGCCAACCAAGTCAACAAGCTAAACCCATCACAGCAGAGATCGTATTTAGCCTCCATACCAACAGTTTCTGTTTCGCAAACTGAAAGAAGCTGGCCCGAGCTTGGATGCACTATTTTTTTCAAAACAGCAAGTACAAAATCAAAGTAAAGCTTGGAATTATCTTTAAAACCGACCTCCAGATTTTGATGTCCGCTCAAGGCGCCCAAGAAAAAAGAAGCAAGTAGCTTTACTCTGGATCCTGGATGTAAGGACGATTCAGACACGGCGGCAAAACGCTTAGTGCTTGGACGCAATACGAACAAAAGAATTGCGCGTTTAACAATACTTCTATTGTCTGTTAGCTGGGGAACCTCAACATCAGCATCTAATACTCTAGTAACGACTTGCAACCATTTTTCTATATCAAGTCGCTCGGCCTCCTCCAAGTTTGAACAACCAATCTTTATAAACTGCGTAAATTCGTCTTGATCAAATTGTTCCTCACTGTCAGTTTTGATGCAAAATTCGATAACGCGCTCAAACAACCACTTATCGCCCCTAACACCCGCTTCCTCAGGCTGCTCTGGGCTCGTAAACAGCAATCCCTCGCTAAAAAGATTGTTAATATCAAAGTTGTCTAGTCGAAAAGACAACTCAGCCAACTGCTTAAACAACTCAACACTGCTACGAGAAAACTCATAGAACTTTAGGGCAGTTAGCAAAGTACCTAGTTGTTTTGTAGGATTTAGGGGTAGATTCCTTCCGACCTCTCGCGGAACCAGCTCCTGCTCCGACCACGAAGCATACGACTCATCCGCGATACTAAAATATGATTCACCCGGTACGTTCTCGCGTAATGATCGGAGAACAAAATCTTCCTTCTCTTGTGAGGTTCTAAATACTATTCGTTCTAAATAGCTGAGGGGTAAAATGCCGCAGACAAGGATAAGGTCATCGGGCGATTCGTGCACGGCCATTTCTGGTAACCATTCCACAAGTCTAGAAGAGAACTCTAAGATAACTGGAAAATCCTTCTCACTTTCTAGCCAGATTGGTTTGAAATTTAAAGGGAATGCACCCGCACACAGAGGCACAAGTCCTTTATATAACTCTCTACTGTCAGGGGAATATCTCCATGACTCCGAAGAAACCGTCACATAACCCGCATCCAGCACTGTCAATAAGTTCATGCGACTAGTCATAAACTTAAATGATGAATCTTCCGCTTCGTTAAATAGTGTAGTTTGAGAGCTAATTACAGTTTCCACTTTAGCAGGCCCTCATTTTCGCTGGGGAAAATATTTAAAATTTCTGGATCTTGAGAAGAGTCGGAGTAAGAAAATGCTAAGTAAGACCTCGCTCTTGAAGCCATAACATATAGTTTCATTTTTACAAACTCTTCTTCCATACCTGTCGTACGATATTTATTTAAGGATGGTACAAATACGGCATCGAACTCGAGCCCTTTACAACTCTTATCAGTAAGTATTGTTACAGACCCTCTTGTGCCAAATGTCAGTTTAGATGCATCCTTCCAATCCTGATGGCGAGAAGCATACATTTGTAGATCTATTCCACTGCCAGCCAACGGACCTTCCAACATTTCAAATAACGTCAGCTGATCATGGGCTCTAGGTACGAACACACCAATATCTTGATCATCATTATTTCTCGCGTACTTTGCAATGAAGCGAGCTTCTTCCTCCAAAGACATAAATTTTCGAATCTCAGGCTTTTTGCCGCGCCGATCCTCAGGGAGCTCCGGAAGTTCATTCAAGTTCCCAACGAAAAACTTTCTTGCAACTGCGGCTATTTCGTATGAATTTCGAAAATTTCGATTAAGGATGAAATGATTCTCGTCCCTAATAATCAGGTTCTGCTTTATTTCAAAAATATTTGAGTGCCTATCCGTCTCAAGTCTCTGATGTTGATCAGCTAGAACTGTCATAGAAGGCATTTGCCCTTCCTCGACTGAGCGCTTTATGAGTAAATATCCGGCCAGACTGTAGAACCCCGGAGGAAAGTCCTGCCCTTCATCCAGAATAAGATGCCCCCAATTAATGTTCTCCGGATGAGCCACGTTACCAGCCATTATGGTTTTGAGCGCTTCGTCGAAATCGTAGTCAAACTTTTTAACTGACGGGATTTTTGTTCCTACCGCTTTCCACCACCAATCGTAAATCCATGAATGCCAAGTTCGAACGTGTTTGTGCAGCGATTCATCTTCAAGAGCAAGTTTGGTGTACGAAACCAGAACCTTATTGAACATAATCAAGGAGAACTTTTTATTAGTTTTCGCCAGCAACACTGACCGCAATATCGCCAAGACTGTTTTTCCAGTTCCGGGCGGACCAGATACTAGAACGACGCCGTCCAAGGGCGCTTCGAGAAAAATTTTCTCTTGTTCAATGCTAAGTTCACTCCTCCCTGGTAACTTCATCACTCATTCTCCATTGCTGATACAAACTTGGCAAAGAAACCAGAAATTTGGTCTCTGCCGAAAACCAGACCTCGATCCAGCAGAGAATTCGCAGTTTCGCACGACGTTTCTCCAAGCAGAGAGCAAGCATGGCACGCCGCTTTATTCATACCGCCGTAGCCCTGAAAAGGAAGCTCACTGCAAATAGGGTCGTTTGAACACCACCTTCCTCTGTAAAGAGCCGTTTTCAGAATTCCGTAAAATCGTTCTGGTTCTCCCTCTCTAACTAGTCCGCCCAGTGCACCCTCAGAATCACCAGATGCTGTATATATTAGGATGCCCGCCATATCATCACTGCAATAAATACGTTCGGCAAGTGACGATGAAGAGTAACCGCATTCAAAACAAAGTTGTCGTATCAAAAGGTGAGATAATGTGTGCAGCAGTACAAATCGAGCAGACGCCTCAGGCAAGGACTTACCAAGCCCCGACTGCTCTTGGCGCTCCATCATCGTTCTAGTCGCCGTTAACCCTACTAGCCGCTCCCATTTTTCAAGCTTATTTTGGTTAAGAGAAACAAAGATCCCCTCTCCGAAGATTTCTATAGCGGGAAGCCATTCGGGGCGATTAGTTGCAAAATTCGCTCCCAAAAGAGGTCCTGCGGGATCAAGACGTCGAAAGCCCCTGAGGGCTCTGACAATTCTGATTCGTCGCGCAAGTACTACACGATCCAAAAGTCCGCTCAACTCTTTACTGCATGGATTTTCACTGCTGGGTAACTTGTCGAAAAAACTTTCGAGATCCACTCTCTCAGTCGAAAAAACATCAGATTGAATGTTTTCAGCGCTATTGAAAACCTCCCATTCATCAGCTTTCAATCGCAAATCGTCCGTAATTTGCGGCCCGTCCTCAATGCCAGTTCTATCCTCTACGACAGGCTCACCCTTAAGATAATTTACAATATCGTCATTTGTTGTTCCGATAGATTCTGATATCGTGTCCAACAACATTTTGACTGTCACATCCTCCTTATCCGGATTTAACTCCCATAACTTTGTCAAAAACATATACTGTTGATGAGTCTCCAAGAGATCTCTCCATCCGCCAGTAATCTCAACACCACCTTTCTGTATATCCAACGCGGCGATTGTGGACGGGAAGTAAGCATTACTTGCTCCGCGTTGCACTACTTGCGGAACACGATCACAGTTTTTTGAACTATCGTGATGTTCCCAAGGGTGCCGACCAGAGCATCGCCCCATCCCCTTGTGTTTCAAAGCGTCTTTACTTCCGATATTCTCAAGCGATTGCGAACTATTGCAACTACGACACCTGATACTCAGTGACGCCAAACCGCTACCTTTTGAAGGGTCTGAGACAAACTCAAGGTCCACACGTTGGCATCGAGTACCCGCACTAAAGTGAGCCCACCTAATCCAATCAATGTCTGAAATATGTCCATTTTCGCAAACTGACACAAATCGCATCGGAGCTAATCTAGATTTTCCACCGCAATAATCGCAGGCAGGGGGCTTACCGAGTTTTTCTTCTCTCCAAGTCCACTTATGCATCCCCCGACACTTCGGACAAAATAACCAAGCGGGGAATCTCATATATGGAATACTTCGAAAGGGATCGATTGACTCCCACTTGTTCTCAGAGGCGATTCGCGGCTCACAGAGCTTCAAAACTCCCAATATATTCTGCAACCTTGGTAAGTCACCAATCCGTCTATATGCTTGGGGTTTCCATTGTGAAATATCGAGTGCTAAGAATGATTCATCCCCAAAGTCAAATATCCCCCCTGGTCCAAATGGCGTTATCACTTGCCCCTTGCGGACTTTTCGATCATTACCCATTTATATCTTCACCTCGCACGTATACTCGACACTCTCCATCTATGTTTCTCATAGAGTTCAGAGTCGCCCACGGTATTGAAGGTTTAACCTTCACATCAGCCGAATACGAGGTTAACAGAGGGTCAAAATTTTTCGCGTTTGCTCCCCCGTCATAACGGAGGGATTTCTTAGCTCCACCAGCAAGAGAAGCCCTCTGATGCCAAATATCAACACAGGCATCCATGTATTCTCTGACCAGCATTTCTTCGTTCGGATTACCTTGTGCAGAATTCAACATTCGCTCTAGCAGAGCATTCACATGCTTCATTAAAACTGAATCATATTTATCGAATCTCTGAGCACCACTTGGTCCCGAACAGCCTCCTACATATCTAGCTACAATGACTAATGCCGCATGCAAAGCCCTTTCCATCGCTGGCTGTGCGTATGGAGTAACACTTGTGGGTTCTACAGCTCGATATAGCGCTTGATGATATGGTAAAAATCCTTCGTAATGAGATCTGTCTCGCGCTTTGTTATTTGGGTAAAAGGCTATTACCAAACCAGGAACTTTACCCCTCCCCACCCTAGACGATGCTTGGATATACTCCGCAGTAGTTTTTGGCTGACCATTCATCATGATCAAACCTAGTCTTGGAACATCAACTCCAACGGAAAGCATATTAGTACATGGTAATATATCTACTGATTCTTTATTACTGCAGGTAAGTTCGAGTTGCTGAAGTACACTTGGTATTTCGCGGGACGGTATATTTGCCGACATTTCCACCGGCTCCGTCGATTCGCGCTTTGATTCCTGCGAGCTCGCCAAGACAGCTACTCTCTTGGGAATATCATCTCGCGAGAGAGTCATAGTTTTACCTAACTCACGCCGACTATTGTGGAAAATTATCTGTGTCCAATAGGCATCCTTTGCGCTATCAGTGATAGTTAGTTCGGCTGGACCTTGAGCCAAGGCTGCGGCGGTTCCAGCAAGAGAGAAGACGGGTGATTGATGTGGACTTAAGACTCCCAAATACATTCGACCGGTAGCATCTGGATCTTCTCTTGAGAAATATGAGTCTTTTACATCTATTCCGACTGGTGGAAATATAGAAACATCTCGCGCATACAGACGCTTCGCTTGCTCCGCGGCTCGTCGGATTGTAGCTGTGGCAGCTATATACTTAGGTTTCGCTCCAGAAGATGCCATTACGACGTCGATAGCTGCTTCATATAAACCCGCAACAGTGCCCAACGGCCCTGAAATAAGATGCAACTCGTCCTGGATTATTAAAGACGGTGGATGTCGTTCACCGTTCTTACCGCCACAGAAAAAGGCTCGAGGCTCATCCATCCAAGCTAGCCTCGCAAATTTATCGACCGTGCCAATCAGGAAGGACGGAGGGTTCTGGTATAAATGGGTATCAACTACATTTATGGGTAATTCAGCATGGAAATCACACGCATGATCAGGACAATAAAATTCGAAAAAGCTGTCGTCACATCTGACACCGTACTCTCCCTTCCCCGATTGCTGTTCCGGCATTAGCCTGCAACCACACCATGGGCATTTCAAAAGCTGAAAAGGGTTAACCGGACGTAAATCATTTAAGGTTTCTGTAAATAGCTCGTTGGCTTTTTGGAAGTCATTCGGTGATGTATCGCCTCCAACCCACAGTCCTAGAGTGAAAGGCTCACCTCCAAACTCATGCTCTTCGTTTCGGCGTATTATTTCGCAAGCGCAGATCAAAGAAGAAACCCGTTGGAACTGTTGTGAGGTCAGTAGACGGAGTGTGTAACGTTTAATGATGGCCGTTCCACCACCCTGATTCCCATACTGAAGTCGTCGCCAAAATAATTCAAAGGCCGCAACTGCGAGGTAGGCTTCAGTTTTTCCTCCGCCGGTAGGAAACCAAATCAAATCTACAATATCTCTATCTGTCGAATTTCTGTTTGCTAATGATTCAACAACCGTTAACTGAAAAGCTAACTGGAATGGTCGCCAACGAAATTCTTCCCACTCTTTGTCAAAGTAATCTGGCGTAATATTTCCATGCCCTGGATTTCTGGTCGTACCCGCAAACCTTTCGTTTGCATGAACCATCTGCATAAGCATTGCTAAATTGGCTAATTGGAAGCAATGTTTAGCCCTAGAATTATTGGCCAGAAATTGAATTCCCTTTTGCATTCGAGCTATAGCAAGCTCTAACCGTTCGAGTATCCTGCTGGCTGCTTCCGGAAACTTTCCGACTTCAGCGGCCACCTTAAACTGTCCGCTTATCCAATCCCGATAATCATCCAGAAAAAGCTGAAGTTCAGACACTTTAGACTCAAAGCTGATGCTAGTGTCAGCCAAGTACTGAAGTGAAAATGCCTTCGAGTTTTCTAGGGGAGACCCCTTTGCAAGATTCGCGGTGACCGGTGGCACCTCATACTCGGGTAAGAAACTCGTCTCTACACTGGATACTGCAGGTTGGTTTACCTCCCAAATAACTGATGTACCGTGCCCTATAGCGAAAGTTCGTTTACTCTCGTATATCAGGGCAAGCTCTTCTTCCTCTTCATCCCAAGAGTAACGATCTGGCGAAGGGTAAGCTGCAATCGCGTTTTTCGCGACAGTACATTTCATCCATATCTGATATACAACATGTTCGGGATCGAATTTACCTTTTTCGTCAGCGAAATGTGAATTCAGAACCGTTATCGTAACTAACCAACCGTCTTCTTTTTTCCGCCAAACCGATCTCAACTCACAGTTACCCCCTAGCAGCCCAGGCACTGAGGTTTTCTTACTGGAAACTTCAATTACAGTATTTGAAGGAAGTTTACCCAGTGAAATTCTTTGCCAACGAGTTTCTTTCTTTTCAGAATCATTGAATTCAATCTCTGCTCGCCTATATAAAGCTCCGGAAACCGTAACCTCAACCTGATCGGTTTGGGTAAAAAATGACACTCCAATTGACGACGGTAGCTGCTGATAGGCCAAACTCATAGGGTCGTCAGACGAATTCTCATCTGGGTCCATGGAGGAGTCCAAAGACCCTATACCAGCGCCCTTCGGATATAGCACTGCCATCAAGTAACGTTCATCGGGTCTGCTAGAGTATGGAAGTGTTTCATCTTCACCATCGGCGGGGCCTACCAGCTGATGTTTCAGATAATCAACCAGCGCACGTCGGTCTTCACGAAATTCAGAGTTACTTTTCATAGACTAACTGGCGTCCCTCATATGATCTTCCAATGCTTTCATGTTGGATATTTTATATCCATCAAACATTTTCCTAATTGATGCTGGCGCAATCCAAGATACAACCGCATTTGCGCGTGTCATACCAACATACAACTTGGATATATCTGATTTACTTCCTTCAAATCCCTCGAAGTCTATCAGTACTATGTAGCGGTTCTCTAAACCTTTAAAATCCACAATGCTACTGAAGGTTAGGGAGCTTTGGTGCCACTGAGATCCGCCAGTACAATCTAAAATTTGAAACCTACGTCTGAGATTTCTATCAACCTTCTGAATGATCGAACTGTCCCAGTCTTTGAATGAGAGCACGGAAATATCACCCGGTAGAACCTGTTCTACTTCAATCCATTGAGAAAGTTGATTTTCAATTGCGGTGACTCCATCCGACTCACTCTTATAGAAATAACGCTCGACTTTAAGTCCATCACCTTTTACTTTTGTATTACCAATGTCTCCACCGGTCAGTAGCAGAGTTTCAGCAGCTATTTGCCTTGTGTTCCTGCAATTTTCTCTCAAAGGCCACGGAATCCCTGCACTAGCCAGAAATTTAAAAGCATCAGGATCCATCTTTTCGTATATCGAACCCTGATTATTACTATCCATAAAACAAAGCCAGTTTCCTTGATCAAGTCCAGCGGGAAACAAACTGTCTACCGTCAGAATCGACTCCATATCCATAAAATCCTGACCTTCATCTATGATGAGAACATCAAACTTGGGCATTGTTTGTCTTTGCAATTTTTCCATCAAAGAATCAAAATCGACAACTTCCACCATACTGACATTTAACGTGTCTCGTATGCTCCAAGCCAATAACGGGCTTCGACACAAGTACAAAACGTCCTTTCCCGACTTCGATAAGCGCCTACATGCTTCAATAGCCAAAAAAGTCTTTCCTGTACCAGCACCGCCTTGTACTAGGACTCGAGGTTGAATCAGCAACCCATCTAGGTATCTGTATTGATCTTCTGTCAACCTAATTAACTCGTCGACAGTAGATCCGACTCGACTTATTAGCGCAGGAACGCGATCAAACTCAGGCCGCAATGCTTTTAGAAGTAAAGACAACTCCTCGTCATCAAGCTTATTTCGTCGACCTGTTTTTTTCTCCCAGTATTTGAAAAGCTTATCTAACCAAACATCAAGCTTCCGACGATCATATGATACGCCGTCAAAAATGAGTTCTTCGTCCCATTCTACAGACTTAGTATTGAAGATCACGTCTGGGAACATGACTCCGAAGCCAAAATTTATTTTACGGAGCAACGAGGACGAAACCTTTGTCTCCAGTCGCTTTTCGAGAGAAAACCGAGCACTTTTAGCCTGATCAAACGGGCTTTCTCTTTTATGATGATCCACCCCAAAGCGATCAGTGTATACCCAAACACCACCGCTGCATCGTACACCTCCTCCTTTAACTTCCAACACCAGCAAGCCAGATGATGTCAGAACCACGAAATCCGCTTCAGCCCACTGTTTGTATTGATGCTCTGGAAGGTTCAAGGAATGTATCACCCAGCCATCAGCTTCAAATTGCTGAAACTGCTTGTAGATTTTTTCCTCTGCTTTGCTATGAAATTTATAGACAACTTGTGGGCATGTGATCATAAGTCAGATAAATTAAATTCTAATATGTGCTCTTTATGTAAGGAGTATATCGCCCAGTGACTCGGGTATCGGTAGCTGCCTACCCTCAAGCAAGCTACTGACACGGTCGCGTGGATGTTGAAGCCGAAACTATTTGTTCCTTTTGTTTTAGTACACTTAACACTATTTAACAATTGTTTATAGGAGCATATCGCCCCTCGCATCTACTTGTAGTACCAGAGAGACAGCCAGATGGTCGTTTTTTAGGAAGCCACTTCTCTTCGGGCATATTCAAGAGAACATGCCACTTTCAGACGGAATCCTTGCCAACGAAACGGGAGTCGAAGCTAGAGGGCTTTTCCCGACCTGCAAACGCAGGGATATCATTAGCCAATGTTAAATTTGGGTATGAATCGAATGAGAAACTCAACCCATAAGCTACCGATACACGCTCATATGCGGATTGACCGATACCTGCAGATTCGATCTCCCTTGATCGACTTGGAATACGCACGTCGAAACCGATGTTAGAGCTCGAATTCTTGGTCATTCGATCCAAAAATCTTGCGTAGAGCGGCTCATTGCGCCCCCCTCCGCACAGAATTACTCGATGGTTTTTCCAGTACGCGGGTCCGAAATTCCCATCTTTAATAACGGTTGATCGGCTAAGTTCAACGTCTTCGAGAAATGTCATCGCAAAGTCGTAATCCGGATCGAAGCTACCTGATACCCTTTCAGAGCCAGGAATATAATCTTGCCACGTGCTTGGAAGCCGCTTATCAATCGCCGTATTTCGCTGAATAGTCTCGAAATAGTTTAGTTGCGCCTCAGAGAGGCCGGTAGCGTTTCTTAAAATAGCGTCGACGCGATGGCGGTTCAGCATCGCTGCTCCATGATTGATCACGGCCGTGTAGAAGAAGCTCAAGCTAATATCATTTACCTTTCCGGTGACGCTGACCACACCGATATCAACCGTACCGGCGCCTACGTCGATCACGGTAAATAAACGAACACTGCTGTCCCATTGTTCTGAGCGCATAATGGCATAAATCTGAGCGGCGATTTCAGGTACCAGTTGCACCAGAGTCATATTAGAGTCTTGATAGTTTGGCTGTTCCCACACTCGCCCTTTCCATGCCTCCCGCGCCGCCTGCATACTCAACAGTTTCGCGGGTTGAACCGCCAGATAGGCAGCGCTGTCGAAAACATCTTGGAATCTATTCCGAAGATGTTTTTCATCTTGGAATGAGGCGGGGACACCGAAATTTATTAGCCAGAAAATCTCCTTATTAGAAAGCAGGCGTTTTTGTGTCTCATAGAGATATGCCCGAACACGTCTAACAACCAGAGCAATGAAAAGGCTAGCCCTAAACAGCGATTCTGGATCAGGAGACGCCTCTAACAGTGGTAACTTTAAATCGAGAAACTCGAGGTAGTTCAAGTCATCAGTTGGTACTTCTAGACTTGCATACCCGTTTACGATGAACAATCTGCTGGGAAGTACTAATCCGCCCGAGCCTTTCCGAAAAACAATCGGAATAAGACTGTTGTCACTTAGTCGGGCGATGACTTTTACGGAAGAGGTTCCGAAGTCAAACCCGAGCTGTATCTGCTCAAACTCAGCACTGTTTGGACTCAGCGAGGTCACGTTTCCACACTGGGTTTGCTCGAGGAGTGGCGTTTCAATCAGCGCATTGGGTAACCACGCTTTTTGAATATCCGAGCCGACGCGGATAATTGTAGGGGTAGGCTTGAAGCTTTCAATGGTTTGTTTGTTATGTTGTTTGGATGGAACGGGCCCACCATATGCCTCTCGAATTGTCGCCTCAGAGAAATTCGGTGCTGAGCACATACCCTTTTCCGCTTTTTTCATTTTCAGCCTATTTCGCCGACGATCTCGAGGGGGTATGGAGTGCCGAGCTTTTACCCCATCCTCTCGCTCTTTCGGGCGAGATTTCGGCTTCTTACCGATCTCTGGTTTTTGGCTAGACTTTTTGAGCTCTCCAGACTTTACGAGCGCCTTAATTTGGCTTTTTAGTGAATCACTCATAGGTATTACCTACACCACCCTGATAACGCCCATACATATGTCGCGGGGATCAAAACTAAAATGACGTTGCGCAGTCAGTTGATCTTTCTTAATTTTGAGCAGTTCTCTGTTCTTTCTGATGCGTCCCTCGTTAGCAGGTATAACCCTCAACTTTTTCTCGTCCCGCAGCTTTTTAATAACCGCCTCGATCTCTTTGATTTTAGAGTTGATGAACTCCTCAAAGCTCACAATCTGCTGATTGATAAAATCATTATTCTGAATTGCAGCTAGTTCGTGGTATTCATAGCCTTCACGGTCTAATTCGTTTCTTAAATGCTCTAGCCAGTCGACTGATTGAGGCAGGTCGAGCTGCCCCGCTCCACCCACCATATTGCGCCCCGAAACTGATGTGATATTAATCAGCTTTTCGGCCTCTTCTTCGGTTAGCGCACTACCAGACTCCGTATCCACTGCGCGCACCACTAAAACTTCTTTTGTTTTTGCCCCTGCAAACGTCCAACGCCTGATTATGAATGCATAGTCTGACGTGGGTAAATCAATCTCAGTCCGGCTTACATCTACAGTGATTACTGGGAACCGCGGAGCCTTCCCCTGCTGAATTTCATTGGCCACAAATCGAACTAGGGAGTGGTTTTGGTCGATGACTTCAGTGTCAGGAATCTCAATTGCTGCGTTATGGAATCGACACTTGATAGGACCTTGATTCGCTGCGCTAATCCGACTCCTGCGTTGGCGTGGATTATTTTTTAGATAAGTAGCATACGCATCTGCTGCTGCAGTCGTGAGTCGGATCGTCCCCGAAAGCGTTTCACCATCAATGATTTGGATCTCACATCCAGGATATTCAACCTGAAAGAAATCCCTCACATAGTAGAGAAGATCGTCTCCCTTAATAAAGCGCCCCAACTCTTTCGCGGCCTTTACCTTCTGAAGGATTGTGTCTCCGTGGGCAACCAAAAACGCTGCGTTGTCTTCAAGTTCCCTGTTCTGACGCTCCAAATTAGCGATGGCTTGTTGAGTTTGGATGATTCTTTGCTCCTCCTGCTCTGGAGTGAGCTCATGAAGGAGAAGATCACGAGTCAGATCCTGAATTCTTTCACCTAAAACAGACTCCATGTCACCAATGGCCGAGGCTGAGGCTTGAAGCCGCGAGGCCAATCGATTGTATATTCTCTCATCAATCGTATCCTCATAAATCAGGTTCCAAATGAGAATGCGTTCTGCACTTTGACCAATACGGTCAATTCGACCTATTCGTTGCTCTACCCTCATTGGGTTCCAGGGAAGATCATAGTTGATCAGAAGGCTAGAAAACTGAAGATCCACACCCTCGCTGGCGACTTCCGATGAAAGCAGAAGTTGAGGACCATCCGTTGTTTTAAACCAGTCGATAGCACTCTGTTTCTCGTCTGGGCTTACCCCGCCAACAAGTTTCACCGTTTTTACACCGAGTCTTTGGAAACGTTCCTCTAGATAACGCAAAGTTTCTCGGTAGTATGAGAACAGCACAATTTTTGCGTTGGGATAGGTCGCCCAATACCCCAAAATTTGACGTGAAACTGTGTTGAACTTTGAATCTTGCTCGTACAAATCAGGCAACGATAGCTGCAGCTCTTGAGCCGCGGCAATCAATTGAGCGAGTAGCGGCCCTACGCTTTTTTGATCCGCATCAGATCCACCGTCCGTGTGAACTCCAGATTCGTATACCTCCTGATCGAAGGCATGTGAATCATTCCAGAGATTGCCCTTTTTAAGCCAAGACCTCAGCGCTGCGGGTATCGAACTTGAAATTTGGCGTTGCGGGATAGTCTGAAGTAGACCTTCGCTGACATCGTTATCAAGAGCGTAGCGCCTGACTTTTGCCGTTACGAGATCATAGACTTGTCGTTCCATGGTCGTCATAACGGCAGTAAGAGCGCGTGGCTCACGAACCACTCGCCACTCAGTTACCTCTCGTTTGCGTGTCCGAGTGAAACCGCGGCTAAGTAGGTTGATACCGTCTAATTGGAAAGCTAAACGCGCTCGCACTTCAGATCGGCCTAGCTCATCTTCTGAAGGCGGCTTTTGGATTAGCCCTGCTATTTGTTGGTTCTGCCTCAAAATGTAGTGTTGTTGAGCCATCACCAAATACTCAAGGAATTCCGACTGTGTGAGTGAGCTTGAGAGAATTCGTTGTCGCAACTCAACGATTGGCTGGTTAGCGTTAAGAATTGCCTTAAAACTTTCAACGTTATCAAAACTGCTCTCGTCAACAAGGCTCATTAATTCAAACAAGTCGTCAGTCTTTGTTTGAATTGGTGTAGCTGAGAGTAATACAAGGCCATCGGTCACGGGGCGAATAAGACGACCTAGTTTGGCAGTCTGGCTTGCAGAGTTTCTGAGGTAATGTGCTTCATCGATAACAACAAGATCAAATACGTTACGCTCATACGCGTTTTTATCTAATAGACGGGCAAGTTGCGTCGCTCCAGTATTGATCTCACTATCTTCTTCGTCCCAGCCACGCGGCGGTCTAAGCCCCTGCATACTAACGACGGCCGTGAAGTTCTGAATCAGTCCAGTGTCATAATCGTTTATTAATGTAACCAGTTCCTTTGCGGAGCAATCTCGAGCAGTCTCTCCGAATCTATCCTTTAGCTCTTTGATCCACTTCGGTTTCAACATCGCAGGACACACAATCACCAATCTACGAGCCTCTTCACGAGCTTTCAGCTCCGTCCAGACTAGCCCCGCCTCTATTGTTTTACCCAGACCTACTTCATCAGCTATCAGTAATCCCTTAGAAGGCGAATCGAGAAAATTTAGCACTGGCTTGAACTGGTATGGATAAAACTCAGTGTTGGTCGTATCCATAGAGTAAACGAGATTCGCAAGCTTGCCCGAAAGGCGGCTGTGGGTAAGTGCTCCGCGAAGGTGCTCGACTCCCTTGGAGATGCCACGACTTAGAATATCAATTGGATCATCACTCAGCCCCTCATTGTCGAGAGCAACTAACATTTGACTTGGGTAAGACTGAGTACCATCGTTGAATCTTACTTGGAATCGAACTATCGCTCCGGTTTTACGCGGTTGCCCGACAATGACTCCAACGCGAGTTGGATCGGTCTTGAGGTACACTTCTTGGCCAATCACGAACAAGGGTAGTCTCCATAACTTATAGACACAGCATTTAAGTACTGTTTTTGAAACTAGCCGACTTTGTCATCAAAATCAAAGATTCAATGTGGCCCCCGATTTAATTTTTGACACACGATCGGTTGATGAAACTTACTGCTTATCTGCCACCCGTGGTAAGAAGTGATCTCTCCATCAACTGGGGAATTAAGACTGTTTATATTGACTCAACATAGCCAATCATAAAGCTGTAAACGGTTAAAAATGAGATCCCAATATTTCCGGTAACCCACGCCCAGCGCGACTGACAATCACCTTATCGGTAGAGCTGCCTAAATTGTTCCAACCGTGCAGCTGGTCAGAAGCTGTCTCACCCCGTTTTCAACAACCCGAGACTCTATTTTTCCGCCTTCAATCATGGCTAGTCGTCGAATAGCTCGGTTTGGAGCAAATTGATCACACTGCTCGAATAATGCACTGAGGAATAGCCCAACAACCTGTGGCTCCGATGCAGACCCGATAAACAGCCTTAGTTCTTCGACAATCGCCTCTGGAATCTGCTCAGCTAGCTCATCTAGCGTAGGCAAGCTCATACCATCTAAGCGTCCGTGCTGCATCTTCACTCGATTATTCAACCATCTAGTAAAGGCTTGCGGATCGAAACTCGATACTTCCTTCTCAGTTGGTAAATCAAATTCTTCGTCCGAGCTGAGGAGGAAGGAAGGCATATCTAAGAAGCACATATCATCACTGATAGAAGCCTTATCAATGCTCAAGCGTGTGGATTCATAGCTCATGCTCATATTCTTCCTTGCCCTTATAACAGTCGGAACGTCTTGTGCGTAGCCAAACCCCATGTGACCGGCTGCAGCCATTTGAGGCACCGAACGCAGTTCCGGAATGCCCTCGGATTTTACTTCTCTCTCATCAACAATGGTCATCGCCGTTTTTTCGGTGAATAGCTGGTATTGCACGGCCACAGCCTGCTGTTCGCTCTCATCTAAAGACGCAAGGCCTACGCTGGCACACACTCTAGATCGCGCATCGGCAGAACAGTTATCGGCTGTTAAATTTGCCTTCAGCTCTAGGACAGTTTGAGGTTGGTCCTCGCGATATAAATTAACGTTAACCATTTCGAGTATCGGCTCATGCGAGACGAAGAAAATCGCCTTCGACTCGCCCCCCATAAGCGTTGGCGCGCCCTCACAAACAGCCAGTCCATCGACGCCCCAATCAACTTCAATCACTACTGTCGGCTGACGCATCAATCTGAACTGACGCACAATTGAGTCACTCATTGATTCATTTGGCGTCACCAGCGCGTATTGCCCACCCGTTGATTCAGCGAGGCCACGAACAAGCTGCTCAGATACTGCACTTCCGACGCCAACGGTGAATACACAGTGCTCGCTCTGTTTGGCGCCACTAATGACCTTATCCTCGCCCCATACGGCACCGTCTGTGATAAGAAGCACAAAGGGCTTTCGCTCGAGTGATCCGGGCGTTTGATACGCTCGGTTCAATGCACTCCCAATCTCAGTACCGCCCATATCCGATTCAATCTGCATAATGAAACGTTCAGCTTGGGCAATGTTGTCTGGCGAAACCGGGAGCATTTCATCACTCAGCGCAACATGATTGCTACCGAATTTTATGATCGTAAACTCATCATCGGGGCCTAGCGCTTCAACAATTTTATGCAGGGCTTGTCGAGCTTGAGTGATAGAACTCCCACCCATTGAACCGGAGCAATCGACGACGATTTTTACCGAAACAGGATCCACCTGACCGACAAGATTTGAGATATCTTGCTGTACAGTCAACTGATTGATAAAGGATTCAGAAAACGGATCAGAGTCGACCGTCAAACCTATGAAACTCGAATGACTTGAATCTGAGAGGTGTAGAACGAAGTCCCTCTCTAAAAATCCAACTTCACTACTGAGGCGAATACCGCGTTCAGCATTGTCGCGGTAGATGTTTACCGCATGAGTGGGCGACTCCAGTTCGGCATGTTCTAGTGATTCATCAACCTTGATGTCGAGCGTAAATGGGTGCGTTACGCTAAGGTCTGTCCAAGGACTCTCATGTATTTCACAACCCGAGGTCTGAGGATCGCCGTAGCGGTCTGAAATCACCGTCGGCAGGGAAAACCTTAGAGAGTCGTTAGACCAGCGATTGAGCATCACGAAGCGATACCGAATGGAGGCACTCTCTTCGGGCTGCAAATTCCCAAGGCTGACTGAGTAGAGACAGTCTGAAACCTTGCGAACAAACATCGCTGTGTCCCCGTCCTCGACTGCACGCTCGTACGACTCCTCAGCCTTATTTTTGGCGCTAACCTGACCCGTTAGCTCTCGGTCGGCAATGCGAATGGACACATCGAGCAATACCGCGTGCATTGGGATTGGGAAGGAGTACACAGCTTCAATGGCTACTGGCTCGTCATTACGGTACGTTTGCTCGAGCGTTATCTCACTGATTGATCGACCAATAGAGCCCGTTACATTCAGTCCTTTCAAGGGAACAGCCTGGTCCTCGACCCAAAGACCTTTTGCTACATTATTCACTGTCATTCTCCTTGATGCTCTTGATAAGGGGCACCATTTCTTGTGTTAACGCTCGAAGCTGTTGCGCACTTAAACCGGCTTTGCTTGCTTCAATACTGAGTTCAACGCCATCGCCTAAATGAATGCGCGTCCACATCTCAATCGCACCAACCTGACGTGCCTGAGGTTTATCCCCTTCACCCGCCATAAGCTCCTTAATACGTTCGAGACTTAAACCGTCATTCTTGAGATTTGCGACAGTGAGCAATTGTTCAACATGCAGTTCGCTATAGTGCGCGCCGCGTTTCTCACCCAGGGGCCGATTCACAAGACCTTGTTGAATGTAGAAACGGACAGTGCGTTTG
>Ga0102948_1000145_pt1 | contig 25949 bp, 32 predicted proteins | sample SalPonA_A_H2O_MG_FD_78211 | JGI IMG/M metagenome (GOLD analysis project Ga0102948, IMG submission 78211) | Water microbial communities from South San Francisco under conditions of wetland restoration - Salt Pond MetaG R2A_A_H2O_MG | ecosystem: Environmental > Aquatic > Non-marine Saline and... | reverse complement strand
GGGTCGTGAGCCGAAGCTCAGAACGAGAAGCTGGTAGGACAAACTTTGCTTTAATTTAAACCATAACTAGGCCAATCCGGCCAAACTATGCTTCAAATACCAAATTTGGTGTTACGCAGCGCTCGAACCGCTCCCTCGCTCTGTAAGTACACTTTCGTAAATAGAAAGAATGGTGTGGCTGTTATCTCGGGCCACGTCGGACAAACTTTGATCGCCAAGAATACGGCGCTCATCAGCTATAGCCTCTCGAATCTGCGCATCGGTCCATTGCGCTGCATAGGTTCGAATAGACGCCTCGTATCGGCCGGTATCTTTCTGCACTAAAACCCCCTTACAAAACGATACTGTTTGACTCGGTAGTATGTTAGCACAGGGGCTTCACAAAATTTTGCGTTGAGGCCGTCTAAGTCTGCAACTCTGTGAGAAAGTAACTCTATCGAAACGAATTCTCCTGTGGTTGGGTTGATGTGGTTAGGGCCGGCTGGTGACAGTTCGCCCTTTTTTTTATCCACAGGCAAATGTGAATCGTTCTGTTAGTACAGGGTCTAAACTACGGTCGTAACTGGGAAATTTCAGCCTCCCAAAAATTGATCGAAAAATAGACATATATTAAGGAGCACCATGTTCTTTGTTGGCGAGACACGAGAGGAACGAAACACCAAACTGGCGCAGGTGAAAGCGTTGGACCTGGGCATGGCCGTCGTCGTGGCGGCTGCCGACTTTGAGTGGTCGATTCGGCGCTCAATCTTAGCGCTAGGGTGTCAGCCCACAAAAGACCTCAAAGCCGGTTTGCTGACTAAATTATCGGGGCATGAGAAGTATAAGGAGGCATGGCGCGAGGAGGTTTATCCGCATACCGGTAACACACTTGTAGAAGCTGTCGGAATGCAGGCGTGGCACCAAATTGCTTCGGCCGAAGGTGCATTTAGCCAGCGCCACCGTCTCGTCCACGGTATCCGCACTGTTTCTGAGTCAAAAGGTGAAGAGGCTTATGCTGCATTCCTCGCTGGATCCAACGCCTTGTTCGAATATGCAGAGCATCACAATACGTCTATTTTTAACCGCCGAATCGACCGGCGGAAGCCGCGCGTCGTTTAAGCGATTAGCGGCTAGTTGAGGAGATCTATGTCACTGCGCGAGTTATTGTTTGAACCCCTCCCACTGGTGCGAGAGCTGATGCTCACCTCTGAGGGCTACCTGCGCGCGGGTGTTAGACGCTTCCTGCAGATCGTCGTGATCGCTGGCAGCGTCTCGGGCGCACTGGCGCTTGGCCTGAATCTGTTGGTTTTAGGGTTTCCCTGGCACGGCTGGTGGGTTTGGGGCATTTACGGCGGGCTTCTAGCAACGCTCGCCTTGATCGTCTGGACTGCCCCCTCCCCGGCCGTAGAGTGTGAGGTTACTGTGATCGATCCAGTCTGCGCAAGGTCTCTACTCCCGCGGGTGGCAGGCGTCGCGTGGCGTATGGCGCGCGGTGTACTCTTCATTTGCCTGTCCATCCTGGAAGGTGCAATGAAGGCTCTTACAGGCAACAAACGCCGTCGGCATTCCGAAGATGGTTATGGTGGTGCGTGGGAGGGCGACCACTACACGAATACCGAGCTGGGCAACGAATATTACGACCCACTTAAGGACGACAGGTTTAGCCAAAAATGAGAGTGACGTTTTACTGCCCCTACTGCGAGCTCGATCATTGGATGACTGTAGATCCGGATACTGTCGATCTTTCCAAAGAGAACTATTGGGGCTGTAATCGAGAGCACGGTAGCTGCGATCGGTGGTTCTATGTCCGTATTGCATCGAGAGACCGTATACTGTGCGCCCAGGTCGAAAAGGAGTAAGGAGAAGACCGTGAGTAAAACGCGAAATCCAGTGGCGAAACATTCGCCTACGTACAATCGAAGCGCCGTCTACAAAGACAAAAAGCGTGAGATGAAGAAGAAGGGTTACCAGAAGCGAGAGCAAGGTAGCCCTTTTTTAATTGGGTGTGTGTTTGAGCCGAATACGTTCTCGACTCCCTGTGATGATCAACTAAGCTTCTCTAAATGAGAAACGCACTTCAAGACCCCATACCTGAGCTCGCCATTGCCGCTGACCTCCTCAGTCAGGCGGTAGACGCGGTGCTGGATAACAACGCTCCGTTAGCTTCTAGCTTAATCCGACAATCTGACTTACCCGAAATAATGGAGTATGCAGTTAGAGCCGTTGGCAAGATGACACTCGAAGTCCACCGGTCGACGACGCGGCCCAAGGTGCTGCCTAAGGCCGAACGTCACCCTATCCGAATGCCACCCCAAAGTTACCAAACGTCTATCTTTGAGCGGGACGGCTGGCACTGTCGATTCTGTGGAAGCCCCGTAATATGTAAGACCGCACGAGCACGGCTAGTAAAACTGTTCCCCACCGAAACACACTGGAACGGCAAAGAATTCCAACGGCATTCAGCGCTGTATGCCATGGCCAGCTCTCTTGATCACGTTGTGCCGCATGGTCGCGGCGGCGTCAATGAAGAGTCTAATTTCGTAACCGCATGCTACTGCTGCCAATTTGGCAGAGGTGAATGGATGTTAGAAGAGGTTGAAGTATCAGATCCACGTCAGCGACCGCCAATAACGACCTCTTGGGATGGGCTGACGCACCTAAATCGGCACAAATGATTTCGGCGGCAACGCAATGGAGTCATCCGGTGACTCTACAAAGAGCTCTCACCTGGCACGTTGCCGCGATCCTCTCTGCTCTCAAATACACAGGCGGAAGCCCGCCTCAATCATCTTACGGTCTTGTTCACTGAGGCGATGCGATACTTGATAACCCCCAACCACTCGCGGTGCGTCTAGCATGACGCCGAATTGTGTCGCCTGGCTGATTGCAGCCGCATCGCCTGATGTCAGTCCGACTTCGACTTGAAGGTGTCCCATGCTCACGAACGACTTAACCCTCTCTTTCGGAACTCTAACGTCTGTCGTCGTGTTTTGGAGTGACAGCGTGTAAATTCGCACACCGTAGCCCTGAAGCGTCCCCATATCATCACCCGGATCTAATTTGACGCTCAGCAGGACATAGGGCTGCCGACCTTCAGAACGGCAGTACACAGTGGATTGAGTTACCTGATCATACGGCCCCGTTGCGGTCAGCCTTTTCGCTGCTGCTACAACCCCATCTTTGTACGGATCTAGGAACCAACTATCGAATGTGCGCGGTGTAATAACACGGTACTCAATCGCCTCTTCTTCCGTGAGATAGCGTAGATCGTTCATTCCCGCTTCTGTGGACACTTGAAACAAGCGGGCATCAATCCCCAGAAACACCATGTAGGCAACGATGGCGCCCGAAATTTGTTGGGCGTCACTCAGACCTTCAGCACGAATGCGGCTTGGCAGAAATTCAGATCCTCGATAAAGGGCGTTACCCTCGTGGAACTGGTGGAAGCCCAGATAAGGTACCGCAGCAGGCGATCGCTCAGATCCACCCAGGAACGCTAGTGCACAGGCGCTGGCGCATCGACCTTCGATGAGCTCTCTATCCCAGTCATCAGGTGTACCACTGAGGCGGCCCACTTCAGTGGAGTAACCCTGCTCTCGAATGAATTCACCCAACATCATGCCCTCATGCAGCGAACCACCGGGACTGTTGAGCAGGACTCTGCGTGCTTCGACTCCTTCGGATTGAATGTAGCGTTTGACGGATTCGGTGAGCCCCTGATCGAACGGGCCATCTATGTAGATGACACCCGCCTCGATCGCATTTCCGAAAAAGTGCTCTTGGACTGTTGCGGCCGTGGCAGTGAGACTGGCGGAGAGAACGGTTAAAGCAAGTAACGTTGAGCGAAACATACGGAGTGCCTGTTTTGAGCGTGTATGTAAAGCCTAGTTCATCCTGCGCCCTGTGAATTACGGCGCTCTATTCAGTGTATTTAAGTTCGCGAACGCGCTCTCGAAGTGCCGCGACCTGTTGTTCAATGTCGTAGGACACTGAGACGAGCTGGTGACCGATGTTCACCTGCTGCTTCACCAACTCTCGATACGCTTCCAGAGAAGCCTCAATCTTCTCAAATCGTGTGTATATCTCCTGGCGTGGCAGGTCTTTTACACGCTTAGCAAGCTCGACGTGCTTTGAGTGAAGCAACTCATCTGGGGTGATTCCAAAGACCCCGGCTAACTTTGCGAGATTGTGCGGTTGCGGTTTTTGGGTGACTCCATCTTTCTGCTTCTGAAGTGCGATCAAAGGGACGCCGCTTAACTGCGAGAGCTGTTTGAGCGTTAGGCCAAAATGCGTCATCAGCCAGCCGATATTACTGCCGAGTTGTGTCATGGTTCATCACATCAATTTACGTCGCATCAGTCTACGAGACGCAATGTCCAAAGACACGTCCCAAAACGGTACGTTCACGGAGCATAGAGCGAATTAATACTGAATCGAGCGCGGATATGAAAACTTCTCACTGCGACTTCGCCCATTTAAAGGTTGCCCTGCTATGCTTTAAATAGTCCACAACAGGAGACACAAATATGAACATGCGCCAGACGGTACTTGGAGTCGGTCTATCAGTATTGCTTGCCGCGCCAGCCGCTGTTGCGGGTTGCAACGCCTACTCTGACGGTTTCGGCAACACCAGCATCAACTGCAGCGATGGAACCACCGGCTCTCTGTATACTGACTCGTTCGGTAACACGACGGGCACACTCGGTGGGGAGTCGTACAATACGTACACCGACAGTTTTGGTAACACATCGGGCACAATCGGCGGTAGCAACTACAACAGCTATACCGATTCCTACGGCAATACTTCAGGCACACTGGGCAATGAAGGCTTTAATTCCTACACAGATCCGTATGGGAATACGTCGGGTAACGTCGGCGGTAGCAGCTTTGGATGTTACTCGGATAGCTTCGGAAATATGACCTGTAACTGATAGACGCTTCTTAGGTTTAACCACAAAAAAAGCCCGCTTTTTGATGAGCGGGCTTTTCGGTTTAGAGCAGCACTATTTCTTCCCGAAAGCGCTTCCGGCAGTTTTAATTCCGTCTCTCGACATATTGCCCGCCGCGTTCCCGATACCAGATGTCACACCGTTGGAGCCACTCGTACCGTAAGTACCGCGGTTGCTCGCACCAACACCGCTCATGCCTTTGAGCGCGGTTGAGCCCGTGGCCACAATCAGCGCCATCCAGAGTGAGGGTAGCAGGAAGAGCTGAATGAAGCCGACTAGAAAGACGGTCACAGTGACCATTAACTCGCCCTCCCAGAGTCCAGCCGCAGCCATCTCAGCGAGTTTGTTCTCAAAGTAGTAACCCAACTGCATAATCGCGTTGAGGAACTCGAGGCCAAAGTAGCCGAGTGCCAGGAGCACAAAGTTGTCGAGCTTGTAGTTGCCCCAGACCATCGCCAATGGCGCGATAATGATAATTAACATCTGCGCAATCGAGATCAAAATGGGTACAGCTGTTTTCATGGAATCAGAGATCACTGACATCTGGGCCATGGTACCCAGACCGTCCCACGCTGCAGCGCCACCAATCACGAGATCAGCAACATCGCTAGCGATATTCTCGTACCAGGTACCCGAGTTGGCGTTGAGATCCTCAACGGTTTCCGTTTTCAATCCGAGTGTTGCCTGAGACATCACACTGGCCAGTCCACGGTTCGTCAACACCTTGGCGAGGTAAGCATCCTGCTTCTGTGTTGCGGTCATTGAAGGATCAATAACTTTGAAGCCCTCAGTACTGAAGTCTTGCCACACTTTCGCGTTGTCGTCACCTGTCGTCAGATCCTCCAAGAGCTGTGCGCGGATACCGCTGGGTGAGGTCGAACTCCACATCTCTTTACACGAGCGCACTGACAAGCTGGTGTTGGTATGGCCTTGGTCGTAGACGTTGGACGAGTCATAGCTGAAGCCGACCTGCCCCGTATCTTGCATGACCGCCGTGTCGTCCTGGTAGTACTTGGTCGCGTTGTTGAGGAACATCGACGCGCCGATGTACGAAGGATCTTCCCATGGCATCAGTGCTGTAGGGTCTAACGTACCGTACCCCTCACGCTCGAACTCAGCCAGAGCGGGCTTGTAACACGCGCCAACGAACCAATCGAGTAGCACTTCATTGGACTCATCGTTGAAGGTTGTACGCGATAACTGCGTCTGAAGCTTCTGGTGGTTAAAGGAACACCCCATCGCCTTAATTGTGGTGTACGTTACGGAGGCTGAAACATAGTTCGTTAGTGCCCACATTACCGGCATATGCGCGTCCGTGCCGGACCACGAAGAGAACGCAGAGTCAGCCGATTTTCCGGTATCGTCGCCATCACCAGATTGATCGGCGATATTACAATCGGTCGAGGTGATCGCGTATTTCACCTCAGCCATGTCCACTTCATAGTCGGTGTAGGGGATCACGATCAATATCAGAACAATGATCATCCCCGCCAGATTCATCTCGACCTTGGCGATCGCCTTCTCTGTCGATTCCTCATACGCATTGCGCAGCCCGCTGATGAGAGCGACGATGAAGGGTATGTACGCCAACCCGGTCCCATTGAGCACATCCCAAATCACCTCGTACAGATGCCAAGAGATCAGCGACGTGTAGATGTCGAGCAAGCTAGTAGCGATCATAGTAGGAACTCCAGTTTCTGAATGGCGACTAGCTCAAAGACCGCAAAAAACAGCGCGACCTTCCAGCGACCTTTTGCCACCGCAGCAGCCAGCTCGCCCCAGCGTGCCATCAGCTCCGGTGTGCGCTCATCCTCTGGTACACGCGGGTGAGTGAGTAAGCGAGATAACGGCGTCCACGCGGCCAGAATCAGCGCGTAGGCGGCCAAACGGTAAGGCAGTAACGATACTGGCAGCGATTGGGTCTGTATCTGCTCAGGTGACAGATCCATCATATTGATACCGACAACCATCAGTACCAGCAGAGCGGTAAGCGTGAGCAGAAAACTCACGCCAGTTCGGCGAAATGACATAAGCATCAATTAAACCCCATCTCGTTGTAACCATCGCGGTTTGGCGTACGGAAGACTGGTACTGCTTCACGCACACGCTTCTCAGCAAAGATCAGCAGCTTGTCTGCAGTAATCGACGAGAGGCGTTTTGTCTCTTGCGTGGCTTGCACGATCCAGCGGTTGTTCTCTTCGAGGGTATCGATCGCCTTCTCAATGACGTCGTTCGCGCCAGTGAAGGCCTGAACGTTCGGCTCCATGCTCCCGGTGCGCAGCATGCGAACCGCCAATCGGGTCTGTTCGTGGACACGGGCATAGGCGATTTCGTCCGCCAAGTCAGCGATGACGAGGGCGCGTGTCGCGCTGTCAATTTCACGCAGTTCGTAAATGTGAGGCGGCTGCAGACTGATCGCTGGTGGTGCGGATGCATTCACCAAGTTACCCGCTGTAAGGCTGCTTGCACCGGTAACAATATTGGTAATCTGATCGTTCAAACTCTCAGATAGGATCGCAATTTTGTTTTCCAAACTGGTGCCAGGTTCTGTCGAGATTTTGCGGCAGCTATCACAGACACTGAGTTTGGTTTCACCGACGACACCGCGTACCCACTTAGCCGCTAAGTCCGCGGAGGACCAATACGGTGTCAACTGACTGCCAGTCGCTTGCGCTGTCGTTGGCGATCCGTTGTTACACAGGTCCGTGCGCTGGTGCATGATGTTGTATCCAGCAACTACCACGTCATAGACCGTCTCAATCGGTTGCTGACCGGTACCGCCGCGTTTGTTGCCACAGGTCCAATCTAGACCTGCGTTTAGCATGTCTTTCTCGCCTTCATCGAAAATCTGTTTAGCCCCAACTGCATCGCCACCACTCGCCGCTGCAGCGTTCGCCAAGCTCTGCTGACGCGTACCAGTGGATGCGCTTTCCCACGGAAGGTCGGATTCTCCGATCAGGAAGCTTTGAATCGACTCACAGCTAGTTTGGGCCGCTTCGAAGTCCAACTTACCCTGCAGTACACCTTGCTGTAGCAAGTCATACAGGCCGGGGTTAGCACGTTGAATCAACAAGGCTGGCAGACCGGCAACCGCACTTTTAGCGCTGGTTATGATGTTGTCCATCATGTCCGTGAATCCGTCGGTCGCGCCATTAAGCTGATTTTTTAGGGTCACCTGGGGATCGAATGAGCCACAACTCATGTTGGTCTCCCACTCGACGCCCAGCGAGAGCGATGCAAACGAGTCGTACTGTGTGGGTCGACTCGGCAGACCTGAATTTGAGGAGTCGCCGCCACCGATCTGGTAGCCCCACAGAGCTTGTGTGCGAACTGAGTCGTCTAGCGGAGCTGCAATGCCCATGGTGGACGCAACTATTACACTCAGTGCCAACGGTGCTAAACGGTTCAATTTGGGTGTCTTTAGCATGGTGTAGCTCCGAATCAATTTATTTTATAGAGGAAATAGCCGCGATCACGGCAGCACCCGTATTCACGCCACATATTCCACACGAAGTTGCCATCGTCAGGACGGAAGGCCTTGCGCCCGTCATCGGGAGAGGCGAGCGAGGTCGACATTGGGAAAAAGTGACAGGATCCATCACCCGCAGGACTGACGCTCTGCCATTTGGTGTTCGTAAGGGTGACAGCCGCCGGCGGCTCAAAGGTATCGGAGCTGCTCTGTCCAGCGTAGATATACACGTGAGGCTGGTTCGGCCGTGTAATGAAATGTGCGGCACGGAATGCGATCAGTGCGGAGGCTTTCAGCTCATCCTGAATCGTGACCCACCCTGTGCGCGGCAGGTAATGTCCCCAGTTTTCAGTCGTATCGCCCAGCAGGGCAGCAAACGGGTTCAGCATCTCAGGCGTGAACATCTCAACAAGCCCGATGCGCCACTCAATATCCTGGTTACTGATGTAGTAATGCTGCAGGGGGTTGAGCTTGGGTACACAGACAATATCCGTCACACCTGGAATAAGGCCGGCGCCGTTCATGAGCGGATTACCAAAGGCATCCGCAAGCGCAAACGTGGTGTTGTTGTGGTTATTGGCATCGTTTTCGCTACCCGCACCGCCGCCAGCTTCAGTGACCGGCGACCCGATCGCAGACAGTAAACCGCTAATAATTGCGCCATCATGGTCAGAGGCGATCACAGTCATGTACGGACCTGTGTAATCCCACGGCGGTTCCTCAGCATCACGATATGTCTGTATGGTCAAATCCGGCGCCCAGTGTTCCACCCACGGAGTAAATACAGTTTTACAACTAAACCAACCACATTTAAGGAAGGCGCACACACCCGTAATGCCCCAGTCCGAGCAAGACCAAAACGCGTCAACCGTTTCAGAGAGCACGGTTGCGGTTGAGACCGTCTCGGCCTTTGCGGTCGGCGTCAGCGTAAGTGCAGTGGCCAGCGCTGCAGCGAGCATCGTTAATTTCACTGACCGACCTCCTGCTCAAACTTTGCGATTGCAAACGAAAGTGTGTGTTCCCCCGTTACGAGGTACCGCTCATTGATCAGGATTGCGGGCACTTTCGGAATGCGGTACTTCAGCGCCGCATTGGCCGCGATCAAGTAGTTATCCATCTGTGCCTTAAACTGATTCATGCCGCCTGTCGCAAAGTAAGCTTGTCCTGCGGCTATGGCGCGACGTTTGTATTCGTCTGGATCGTCGGTTGGCTCTACCTTAGCCATAATGGCCTGCGATGTGGCGTCCTCAAGGCGACGTATCTCAGAGAGATCAAATGCGATGATCTGCGGCGCGGATTTGAGCACCACATCGATGCTCACCGGGGCCGTACCCGCTTCATGCCAGATATGCACGCTGCGAATCTCTTCCGACTGGGCAGGTAGTGCGAGCAGCAGCGCCAGCGACGAGACCATCATGGACTTGAGCATTACGCACTTCTCCGCTTGGTCGCACCGACAGGCACACCCGGCTCAGGGCCGATACCGCGCGCGTGGTCGATCATCGCTGCGACATGGTAAGCAGCTTCAACCTCAGTAATGCCGTACTCGCGCATCAGCTCACCACGTTGCGCTTTCTCGTAACCCTCAGTACCCGCCAGGGACAGGAACAGCGACGGTGGCACAATGCGGAACAGCGCCTCAGTTTTGTCTGAGATCACTGTGCCTTCAACGTACTTGTGCTGCTCTTTTCGCGCTGAGAGCATGAGGGCTTTCTGCTCCTCACTAAGCGGGCGAAACTCGGTCAGCTTCTCCACCTCATCCTTCGGTGGACAGAGCGTGATAATGAACTCCGCCATGGAGACCATCTTTGAGGCCTCTGCTGGGAAGTCATAGAGTGATTGGGTGGCGAAGGTCGCCCAGGAATTGAGCTTACGCCACATCTTCGTGATCTTGGTCAGGAAGGTGATCAGCAGTTTGTTGGTCGTAATAATGTGTGCTTCGTCCGTCACCAACAGCAGCTGACGGCCGGTATGCTGATGCTTCTCAGCCAATGCGTTACATTTTTGTACCAGCGAGGTGTATGCCAGCGCCAGCTGTGATTGATAACCGTCTCGGGCCAGTGTTGCAAAGTCCACGATGGTGACATCAACATCAGGCCACGCCTCATCTTCGCCGTTGAACAGCTCACCCTCGAAACCGTCACAGTACATGCGGATCGATTCGCCCATTTCAAACGCTCGCTCGCGGCGCTTATCGGGGTAGGTCTCATCCTGAGAGATCTGCTCGAAGCCCCAGGCAACATCTTCTGTGCGTGTGGTACGCCCCTCATCAGTCGCTTTGCGAGCCCCTTTTAAGATCGCATCACGGATCAAACGACGGTCAGCACGCATAAGGCGCTTGAGCTCCTCGTCTTCACCGCCAGTAATCATCAGCTTGGCGATGATCTCGGCTTCACCGAGAATATCGCGCTGATCATCACCTTCGAGTGCATCTTCAACATCCAGCGTGGACTCTGCTAAGAGGTTATCGACAGCCTGGTGATGCAGAGCGGTCTGCTCGTCGTCAGACAACTCCTCAAAATGCACCTTGATCTCACGCTCAGTGATCAGTCGGATAATCTCACGCTTGATCTCTGTCTCACTCAGCTTCGCTTCTGCAGCGGCTGCGTCAGCAACAGTCTCTTCATCCTGCGTGCCCAGTACTTTATGCACATCGGCGAACGGAGCGAAGGAGACGCCCGCCCCGGGCTTGATCTGGACGCGATTGACGCTAAGGCCATTGGCTTTGAAGAACTCAGCCTCCAAACCAAATGAGTCACCCGCTTCCCCCAAGAACAGGCGCGGACGGTGGATAGCCATGACGCCTGACAGCAAATAGTTCAATGTTGCTGACTTACCCGTACCTGTCGGTCCGACGAGGATTGAGTGAGCATTCTTAGCGCGATCCGCGCCGTTGTAGGGGTCAAAGGTCAACGGCTCGCCGCCTCGGTTAAAGAAAATCATGCCCGGATGTCCGGTGCCACGGTGACGACCAAACAGGGATGAGATATTCACCGCGTGCTGCAGCCACGTCGGACGCGTCGCTTTGAAGTCCTTATCCATCCTCGGATCAAACACGCACGGCAGATTCAGAATGTAGGCATCAAGGCCGACTGGATCATCCTCAATGCGGTACGGCTGAAGCTGTGCCGCCATAAGCAGACTACAGACAGTGTTGTTGCGCTTCTTGAGCAGTTTTGGGGTCTCAGCACGGATGTAGACCGCCATCGACATGCGCAGCAGTTTCTTGCGCGTTGATAGAATCTCGCGGGCCGTTTCACAGTCGCGGCGTGCATATACAGCCTCGGTGCTCTCCCCGTTGGATTTGTTCTCAATACGCGAGATATGTTCTTCAACCAGATGCTGCGCGGTGACAACAATCGTGTTAACCACCACAGAGCCTGGCGGGAGCTTATCGATCAAGTTCGCGATCTTCTCGCCTGCTCCGGCGGCCGCCTCACCGCTGATAACACCGACTTTCGGTGCGCGACGCAATTTGTTGACGCGAATACACTGATGGTAGACACCATCAAACAGCCACGCCTGCTTCTCAGCATCCGATTTGGGCATCGACATAAACAGAGACTCGGCAAAGTCATCGCCGTAAGGCAAATCATCTTCGCCGGGGAAGGTTGCGAGTTCGTAGAACTTGCGGCGGTCGCCCTCAGTCATCTCTGGACGCGGGTTAAACCACTTGAGCATCCAATCGTAAAACTCTTTACCGCCAGCGCGCGCGAGGTTAACCCCCACATCGCGCATCGCCGCCTGCATTTTGTCGGCGATCTGGTTAATATCTTCTTCCGGTGTCAGGCCTTGCGAGTGGCGGTAACCCTTCGGTAGGTAGCGGTAGACACAGACAAAGGTGCGCTGCATTTTGCCGCCCCATGGCGAGCCCAGCACTTCTTCATCGAAGAACAGACCTTCTTCCTGGCTGATACCCTGAAGATGCTTGTCCATTATGTCTAACCACGCTTGCGTGTATTCAGAATCACGGCACCATTTTTCCGGATACTGACGCAGGCGATCGATCCACGCGCCAAAGTTGGCATCTTCGAAGTTGTAGGTCTGCATGATCCACGGATGATCGGGATCCTCCTCCAGAGAGTCCGCAATAACATCTTCGATTTCGTCGCGCTTCATCTTCAGAAACTCGGCAGAGCGACCTTCTGTCGCCAGCGGTACCGCCTCAAACATTGCCATGACACTGCGACCATCGGAGAGCAAAAAGGTTTTGCTGTCAGTTTGATATTCGTACCACGGTAGCTTGTCGATAAAGGAACTCGGGCGATCGTACATGCGCCGCACCAACGCCTCGGTGAGTGGCTTCTTCTTACCCTCGACCGCCTTCATGGCTGGCTGAGCCTTCGGTGCAGGCGGTGTTGCTTTCTTTCGTGAGAACAGTCCCATGATCAGCTCCTTACATCGCCGGTGCGACTTCGCCCGGTAGCGCGTAATGGTCTTTGGTGAACAGCTTGAATTCAGTCAAGTAGCCGGGCACAGGCACGCCATCATTTGTGGCCAGATGAGGCGCAACAAACATGAACAATGTCGGGTTCGGCAGCAGCGTGAACTTACGCTCAAGCTGAGTCGCCTCGGTGCGCACAAACTCGCTGTAGTCGGTGTCGGCTTCGGTCATTGAGCGGCGCAGTACAGAGCGCTCGTCCATCAACTTGCCCTGCCCTGTTGAGCCCATGGCACCATTGAACACGGTCTTCATATCCTGCTCGGGCTTCGGCAACATCGCCTCTTTGCTTGAACAGCCGGCCAGTGTGACGACGGCGAGGGCTGCTATGGTGAGTTTCTTAATCATTGTCCTGCCTCTTCCTTAGTCCAGACCGCCGACACGTACGGCGCTGAGGTTGGTGTATTCTTGGTGCTGCACTTTGCGGCCCGAACCGTTGATCGGGTAATCAATCTTCAGCTCTTTCTCGACGTGGATTGCGATCTCAGTACCGGGCTCGACGTAGACCACATCAAAGCTGCGATCCATGCGCTCATCCAACCAGGTTCCGACTTCATTCAGACCTTGCTGAATCGCGGCGTTGCGTCCGACTACAGCCGCATCACCCGTTAGACTGCGTGTTGAGCCTTCTGGCGACGTGGTTGTGCTGTATTCGCCCTCAGCAATCGCGCCTGCATAGGCACCCACTGCGCCAAGCCCGACACGGCCGGCAAGGTAAGGTACTGCGTTGGTAATCAGACGACCTGAGACACAGGGAATACCGTAGCGATCAGAGAACCAGCCAATGGTCTCGCCAGTGCTGCCTGATTTTGGATCGGGATAGGTGCTGATAGACCCATCATTGAAGGTGAAGGTCATTGAGGTGATTTCACCGGAGACACATTTCAGTGTGAGGTCGCCCGTCGCTTTACCGGACATCACGATCCCGCTGACGTTAGGAATGTTGATCCCATTCGATGCCAGGTTGTCTGGACCCACGATCAGTTTGAACGGGTATGGGTCAGTCACCACACCGTTGATAGGAATACGACCCAGCAGTGCGGTCATTGACGTTGACGCCATCAGTGTCGCGTTCTGCGGAATGGTGTAAGCAGGCACGGAGTTTTCCAGCTTGCCAGACTCTTTAGCCTGTTCAGCGTCAGTCTCAACCATCGCGCTTGATGGCTTGAACTCGGGCAGCGTTACCGTTCCCTTCTTTGGATCGACCGTGGCATCGAGCGGGTTTTTCCAGATGATCTCATCAGAGGCCGTGGAATCACCGAACCCCAGTCCATCTGGGATGCCCGCTGTACCGATGTCGTATCCGCCCGCGCTCGTTGCGCTGCCCGGACGACGAGGCCCTGAGGGCGCTGCCGAGGTTGCAGATTCCAACTGTTTGATGCGCGCTTCAATACGCTGCATCAGCGATTGGTTCTCACGTGCTTGAGCGGCCAGCTCGGCTTCACGGGCTTTCAAATCTGCCTGTGCGCCAGCAACTTGCTGCTCGACTTTACCGGTGATCTGATCTTCCATGTTGAGCAGCTGGTTGGCCTGGCGACGGAGTTTATCGTTCTCGGTCTTCATGCGCTCAGACTCTTCGCGCACTCGCTGAAGCTCGATCGTCATACGGCGCAGCGTATCTTCTGGCGAGTCAACGTCTACCCCGTAGGTTTTGGCTAGATCCTTCTCCGACAGGGGATCAAATTCCAGACCGTTATCTTGAAATTCAGGTGCCTGCTGAGTCGGTGTCATCGGTGGATTGATGTCATCCGTTGGTGATGCGGCCACAGCTGTATTGTCTCGCGCCCCTGACATAACGACGGCCAAGGCACCCGTGATCGCAACAAGACCTACACCGCGCAGTACAATATTTGCTTTCATTGCTTCGCTCCTTCATTCAGTGCGTAGAACGTCCACGGAACCAACGTCTCGCTCAGTGGGCGATCATTCACGAGGTAGAGCATGGTACGGTCACCGGCCTGTCCCATTGGGCGCAGGCTGTGATGCTGATAGGTCGCGTGTGAGAACGGCAGGTTGATATCCATGTAGTTCAATGTGACGTTCTCCGCTGTTTTGTTCTTCAGCAGAATCGCAACGACATGCAGGTGACCAGCGCGGTAGGCCAGCACCGGGGTTGAAGAGACGCTGAGTCGGTTCATACCTTTGAATGCACGCACCTCCTGCCCCGACATATCGTTCAGATTCGCCTCAGAAATCTGCGGCAGATCTTTATGCAGGCGGGCTGGCGCATAAAGTTTTTGCGCGATGTAACGTGTTAGCGTGATCGGTGTGATTGGCTCGGCAGGCGGCGCAGTCATGCTCTGGCTGCTGCCCTTGGCTGTATCCGCTTCGACGACATCTTCGCCGTCAAGGTAGACGCGCACATCTTCCAGTGGCTCAACGCCATCCGCGACCGCTGGGCGGGCAACGAGATCCAACAGCACAACGCGGCCGTCGGTCATCCGTTTGATCTGCACTCGCTCGCGATCAAATTCCTTATTCGGTTTGATCAGAACGGCACCCTGCGCAGACTGCGTGCGAAACAACTGATTGCGCTCCTGCGACTGGCTGACACCCACCGCGACGTGATCACCAAACTGGATCAGGCGCTCTTCGCCCTGGCGCAGCTCGATCACGACGGGTTTGTTGTCGTAGTGAACGATCTCTGTGGCCAGCGCGGACTGAGCAAACGCGGCGGTTGCGAGTGCTGCAGAGAGTAAAGTTTTTGCTAGGGTTTTCATTCAGTCAGTCCTCTCTTAGTTCGCAGCCAGTGCGTCGTCTTGGGCATAGCCTTCAAGGCGCTGTGGTTCGTCGTACATACCGTCTAGGGCTAGACCCCACGGGTTACACTCTGAGTTGTTGTCCCAACGGACAACACGGATGGGGTAGCGGGCAAACAGGTCCTTCACCTCTTCACCGCGGAAGAACTCTTTGATATTCACGTCCATGTAAGTCACCCAACTGTCCTGAGACTCAATCCAGACGCGTTTAGGTTCGTAGGGACGGTCATACATTTCGTTGAGGGCGCGAGAACGGCCGAGCTCAGCACGCTGGCCTTTCGCCGCGTAATCACGCTCAAGCTCCGCTTTGTATTTGGGCGTGATGAAGCAAGCCAGTCGCTCGATGTTCGCCTTGTAATCACGCTCACCCGATACAGGCCAGGCGTTCATCTGCTGGAAAATGTACAAACTAAAACCATAAACATTGTAGGGATGTCGCTCTTCGATACCGCGGCTGGAGCCGGTGCGCAGGTCCGGTGGAATATCGACTTTAATGCGTTCAGGTATTTTGCTCGCTGAGAATTGTGAGAACGCCAGCGCGCCAACCAGAATCAGAATCACGACCCAAAGGGATTTGATGTGCGCGTCGCGGCCGTCTAGAGCCTTATGGATGCGGTTCATGGTTTAGTCCTCGAGAGAATCAGTAGTGCGTTGCTCTTTCACAACGGGTTTGGATCGACGGATGTCCCAACTTTGGCTTTCAGTGATGAAACCAAAGCGGCGAATCCCCCACTCCTGTAATTTGCGTTTGAAATGGACGACATGTAGGCCGTCCGGCTGTTTCATCTTGAGGCGCTGCAGTCGACCTCCAGCAATCAACAAAGTGCCGATTGCCGCTGCGAAGCCGACTGCAAGGCCAAAGGTACCAATGCCGAAGAGCGATAGGATCAGGACACAGACTGGGATCCAGAACGCGAGGCTAACGACTGAAATCAGCACCACCTCAGCGTCTGTCATCCCCCTGAACACAACAGGATCTGCGATTAAGCGATCGGGAATGTAGTGAATTTCCCCATTCTTAACACCGTCAACGTCCTTCGCCATATCCGCTCTCCTCCGTCACCTACGCCGCGGCCGGAGCGGCGAATATGACATCGCTGGCATCGGTCATCAGGAAGACCACGATGACAATCAGGACGACACCTGCGATACCAAAGGCACCCATGTCACCCCAAGTTTTGCGGCCAGCTGCGATCTCACGGTAGATACCGACCAACTGCGCAGCGACCGCAATCAGCGCCACGGTTGAGATAATGAGGCCGAGGGCTACACCACCGTCGTAGACCCAGCCCTTGAACAGCTCGATGTAGTTACCTTCAACGTTACCGTTCGTCGGTGCCGCTGGGGTTGGAAGCGCTGCCTGTACGTTGGTTGCCGCGAGTGCCGCCATCGCTGAAAGAGCGCCAATTTTACGTTTGATATAGTTCATTATGAGTCTCCTTTGACCTTAGAACTGTATGAGTAAAAACAGCACGATCGATAAGATCAGCACTGCTCGGATCGCGACGCCAAATACGCCACTGATCCTTAACTCGCCTTTGCTCCACTCGAGGTAGCTTTTGACGAGAAACCATGCGGCAAAGATGAGGCCGATCGTGGCTCCCGCTCCCTGCACTGTTGTGAGAAGGTCGCTAACCGTCAGAAACGACGACGCACCTTCGTTAAAATCGCTTTGCCAGCTCATTACTTGTTGCCTTTGGTGTAGCTGCCACCCAGACCCGGCTCATGACTTGGCATCACGGGATTCATCGGCTGACTGAGGTGGGTTGCAATTCCGGCACGGATCGTAGAGAGATCCACCATGAGCATGTCGTAGTTGAATTGAACGCGCGTATCGTCTTCGCGCATCTGGCTGGCATCGTTGACCAACCGCTCAAGGGCGGTCAGCTCCTGGGCGATCGCTGCAAGCGCTTGTCGCTCAGCCCAGACATCTGCCAAAGCAATCTGAGATGCGCTCAGAGAGATTGCTGCTGTCAAAATGCTTGCGGTTTTCATATCCAACGTATCCTCTTGGGTTCGGGTTCCATTGCAGACTAAGCCACTGCCTACGATTCCTCTTGTTTTAATAAGGCATCCAAAACCGCCCTATTTTTTCAGCCAGATTTCAGGTGAAAAATGCACCTCAATGGTGCTTGGTGCGGTTATCGGGGGATCTAAGTTGCGCCACCGGTGAGAGACTGAAAGGGTCGAAATACACACAGGAGCGACCTGATGCAGTTACCAACAACGCAACGCTTGCTGACCTATCTGGGGAAGCGACGCGCGCTAATGATTGAGGACATCAGCCGAGAGGATGGAGCGGATCAGCTGTTTGACATCATGCTGAAACCCGGATGGCAAAACTCCGAAGGTGAGACGATTGTGATCGTCAACTTAGCGTGCTTCGAGACAGTAGATGAGTACCTTAAATGCATCCGCTATGAGTTTGATCGCATGGAGTACACGGATCCGGCAGGAGGTGCGTCATGAAAAGGGAGACCTTCAAAGCACTGATGCGCACCGCGCTTACCTCAGTAATCGATGAGATAGCGGCAGGCCGAATGACCTGGCCCTGCAACGCGACCGATCTGAAATCTGTCGAAGCGTGGGGCGCCTTTCGAAACCGTATTGAGCTGTCGTGGCGACCCTTTATTCCCGACAAACACGTGCAAGCGATGGATCGCGTATCGATTCGGCGCAACCGAGACACTTCGACTGTCGATTTAGTTGAAATGGCGCTCTACGCGGCGAAAGAAGCCTTAGACAGCTATGCGCTTGAGCAGCTCAAAGGGATGAACATCCCGTTTACGCCAACACCCCCACTGGACGGTAACGCATCGGCACTGGATGACGATACGTGGCACTTCACGCACGCTGCGTTCTACGACGCGCATGTCGGTTCTGCAATCATCGTCGCCAGCGAGTACGAGGCCTCCGAACCGTTTCTATTGATTGCGCCAGCCGATGCACAGGGGCGTTACCATCCTGAGGAGGGCGGCGACCCGTTGTGGATCTGCCTGCGCCAACACAATCATCTGGTCCAGGCTGGATTTGAGCACGTGGCGAGGCTGTATCGCATCGACAACAGCGAGTGCAGCTGCGGTGAAAGGGAGGCGAATCATGACTAGCGTAGGACTGCTTGATCTTGAAAATGTAAGCTTCGAGGCGGCTGGATTGGATCGCTATGATCACGTCTGGGTTGTACGTGGGTACCAGCAACACAAAAAACGTGCCCCCACCTGCCGAGCAAAGATTCACTATATCGACACACCCTGTAGCGGTAAGAACGCCCTCGACTTCGTTCTTACCGTCAAACTGGGCGAACTGGTGAAAACCGATCCCGATGCACAGTACACGGTCATCTCCGAAGATCGTGGATACGATCCGGCGATTGCCTACTTGCGGGCCCAAGGTGCTCGGGTTCAGCGTACAGGGCGCACCGAGCCGAGTGAGGCAGACATTGCGGTGAGCATTTTGCATAAGACAACGAAACCGCGCACCCTACCCCGCTTACTGAATTTGCTCCGCTCTCAGCTACGCGGTTCTCAGTCTGATCACCCCGCCGAGTGGCATGTCCAGCAACTCCAGCGTCTTGGAGCGGTCACTGCGCACAATGGACAGGTGCACTACCACCTCGGTCGCGTCCACTAGATGTAAAAACCCCGACAGTTCCCTGCCGGGGTTTGCGTTCACATTGAGCGACCACTGTTTATTTAAACTCCAAACCGACCGCTTTGGCTGCAACCATCAGCCCATCTCCACGGCGCTTCAGATAGCCCAAGATCAATCCCAGTGACCACGAGGCCATCAAACAAGAGGGCAGCGTCAGAACGGCATACGACATAAGCGCCCCAACATAATCCCCACCTGCGTCCTGAGTCGCATACTGGGTCGCCTCGCTTGAGGGCCAGAAGTAGACCGCAAGCGCACCCATTGTGAGTACACCAAACAATCGAAAGTATTTTTCGTTACGCGTGGCTGGTTTGAACATCTGATACTCACAAAACCCACAGGAAACCCGAGAAATGCGCCGCCCATCTAACTCAACCTCGAGCTTGCCGCGCTTATTGCAGGACGGGCAGGTTGCTTCGCGCTGAGTCAAACACGTATAGAGATCTTCCCCTTCGGGTATGACTGGGAGCGCCGGAGGGCTAAATAGACCCCGCTTCGCCTCGGCGTCACTCACTAAACGCATTGCGTCTCGCCGGGCGCGATCCAACTCACCAGCTATCTTAGATAACGCATGACTGAACTCTTCAGACTCGGGGGGGATAACGCACTCCGGATCGTTTAACGCGTGGTCAATCGATTCGATGTCTTCAATGATTTGCTTGACGTCTTCCATGATGAAGCTGAGCCGAAGACCCAGTAGCGGCGCGAATCGCTTTCTTTTTACCGAATCCTCGGCCTTGCGAAGCAACCCCCCCAGTGCAATCGTCGATTCACACAGATCTTCAGTACGTCTGAAGTTATCGCGAGCCGTGACCTGTGCTTCTGCCTCTACTTCTGACTGACTACTCATATACGCCCCTTTGATTGATTAGCTACCCGCCGAGACGAGGACTAACACCATAAAAATTGCAAAATTTACGCCACCTTATTGATCAGTTGTTTGAACCAATCACGTAGGGTCGCTTCCTGCTCTCGGGGCTTGGTTTTGGGTAGCCACTTCATCTTCGCGGCCGCGTCACGTGCCAGCTGATTGTCATCGGCGACATCGGTGGCCGTGACACCGGTGTACTTCCACTTCGCGATCAAACTACCGACCCGCCTGATATTGCGGGTGAGCTGTCGGATCAAGTCACGTGCACGCGTGGCATCGATGCGCCCCTCATCTCGCGCTTCCAGAAGATCACAGGCTAGATCATCTGAACGGACAGTGAGGTCAATAAGTGCCCAGCCTAAGTCGCTGCGATGCTCCATCTCGTAGCATTTGCTGTGGAACTCCGTCTCCTTCGTTTGCAGCGCAATCTTTGAGTGCTCAGCCGCCTCAGCTGAATCCAGCACGGACTCCATCTCTGCCAGCTGCTCAAGCGATTGTCGGATATCCGCCTTAATGATCTGGTAGGTTTCAACCGCCCACGGATCCGTCGCCTCGGCCGACTGCTCAAGGTTACGACAGCGACGCAACATAAACGGGATACTGACGATTCGGGGTTTACCTTTACTTGGCTCGCGTCCTTCCCAAGTCCCCTGCAACGCAACGCTCTCGAGAGAGATCATCGCACCTTTGCGCTGCACATTTGCACTCGAGACCTCAGGTTTGTGTTTACCCTTCTTCGTTGTGTGCTGCTCCTGTTTTTGAGCAGACCCTTTCACGTTACCCGCAGCCTGCGTACGTGAATGCTCGTTCTGATAGGTTCGTTGCATAAACACTCCTCAGAGGTATTTTTTGAACTTACTCGCGGTGACAAGGATCGCGAGACCAAAAAACAGGCCGAATGGCAGTACGATCCAGTTGGGATGTACCGAGATCGGCAGGGCGAGATACAACACCCAGCCAAAGATCAGAAACGGCATGACCGCACTCTTGGAGAGGTGGTAAACAAATGAAGACTCGTGGCCACCGGTAAACTTGCGGATGTCACGGAGCATAAGCCCATCCACCAGACCTACAATGGCGAAGAGAACGAAGACCGGCGATGACAGTATCAGGATCGCCACGCGCACGATCACCATCATAATGATGAACACGGCCGCTATGAGATAGTCATAAATCGCGGTATTCAGCGTCTTCAGGAACAATGCCAGTCGATTGTCCCCCGGCTGTACCGTATGCGTGGACGCAATCCACTGGATAATCCCTGAGTCGTGAAAGATAAAGTTGACCGAGTTACTGACCCAATCCAGTGCCATCAAGTGCGCCTCTGCTTGATGTGCACCAGCAACAATGCCCGAGTTCAGGTATTTTATCTCGCTTTGAAAAAGCCCCTGAGCATGCGAGTAGCCCTCCCCTTCGTAGAAAAAGGCCATCCCCACCCATTCGACGCAGATACTGATCAACGTTGAAAACATGACGACGCCGATCAACCGAAAAAGCAAACGGAAAGTGCCACCGATGACACCGCGCTTGTCGCCTGGATGGTTGCGCGCGTCTGAAACTGAGTTATCTGCTACCGCCGCCATTATTGGTCCCACCATCGATCTGAAGTTGTGTAGGTTGCCCGCATCTTATCGACCATCTCACGCAAGGTAGCTGGTATCGCGACATTGCTTGGCTTTCTCAATGGCACACGGATTTTGAATAGCTCACCGCCGTTAATCAGTCCGAAGAGCTGCCCCTTCGGCAAACTCATGATGGAACTCGGCTCGAGCATCGGCGCGGCAGCGACCGAGATCCTGTCTTGGGTGTTGGATGTAAAGTCCGCTTCGTTATCAACATTGGAGGAGTCCGTTGCGCCAGAGACCTGCATCACCGTCGAGAGTTCGACCTCGGGAAGTTGATCGGTCATCAGTTCGGCGGTGTATTTATCACGACAGCGGAACATCAACAGGTTGTTAAAGTTACCCTCGATCTGACGCGCTTTGGCGGCCTCGCTGCCAAAGGGAACTTCCATATCGGCTCTCGCCTGTGTGTAAGCTGTTTGGACGATACCCGCACCCGCGCCGCGATTGACGAGCGGACCATACTCATCACCGATCAGACTGTTCAGCTCGTCTGCGTGGACATAGATTTTTGGCATCTTGCCTTCTTCCCCGTCGAGCATGCCGTTCTCAGTACCGTGCTTGTAGATGTGTCCGGCAACAGACACCAGATCGGAGAACATGGAGTTACCGACCACCTTAGCAATCTCGAAGTCGGTCAGGCCGTCGAGCTGAATCACCACAATTGCCTTCTTGCGGATCGCCGACATGAAATCGAACACGGGACGCTCATCATCCAGGTCGAAGTAGTCAGGCGCGAGCAACGCACCGAGTTTGCCTGTTGTTAGCTTCTCAAGCAGCGGTATAAGCGAGGCCACTAGCTTTTCATAAAAGGTTTTGTCGTATCGCAATGCGCCGAGAAGACCGTGCATTACACCATCGGTGCTCTCCATGCCCTCGACGTAGTGGCGCAGTGCATCGGTACGCGGTGATTGGTATTTCGCCCACTTACGGTTCTTCTTGTACTCGACCGCATACTCCTCTTCAAACGCGTTCACATCTGACTGCCAATCTTCCGGTGCATTGCGCGGAAGCCAGTACTCGGCAAACCGGCGGAACAGCGGTTCGATATCCGTCACGGACCGAAGCATGTTGTCGTAGTTCGGACGCTCACCCAGCATGACCAGTACCCGTGCCACGATGTTAAGGAAGCGCCAACTGAACGCTTGGAAGACGGCGCTGTTGCCCTCGGAGGAGAGCTGGTTGGTGATACGCGTCGACACGGATGAGATCACATCAAAGTTGCCGACCGAGTTGTACCGTGCCGACATCTCCGGAAAACCCAAGTTGAACGCGATAAAGTCATCCTCACGGCCCGCCGCTTTGGCCGCTTCGTAACAGGCTGTCAGTACCTCACAATCGCCTTTAGGTTCAAACACGATTACAACGCCGTCGCCTCGGAGGATGTCTTGGGTCGCTAGCAGAGCCAACATCACAGATTTACCCTGGCGCGTCGTTCCCATCACGAGGGTGTTGCCCACGCGTGAGTCAGCCGTTAGGAAGATATCCTGCTCTTTCTCGATACCGCAGCCATGCAAAACGGAGTTGCCGCCGACCGGTGGACGCGGCCGTACAGGGTTGAAGATTGAGTTAATTGACGTGAGCCGAGTCAGGGCACTGTTGGGAAACTTGCGCTCATGATTGCGCGCCCAGGTGTACCACTTCCCGTCCTCGATGTAGTGGCGCAACTTTGGACTCGAGGCATCTTTCAAACGCTGAGAGTGCTCCTGCCCCCAGCGGAACCCCTTCCCAACGAACAGATAGTTTCCCTGCTGAGGTGCGTCTTTGAGATCAATTTCGTAGTGCGGTACGCGTTTAAGTCCACGACGGTATTTGACCACCTTATAGGCTTGATTCAACCGACGTACACCCAGCGCGCTCAACAGCCCCGCCGCTGTATAAGCAACGCCTTCTGTCATTAGGAACCATGAGGGAGCAGTGAAAACAATCGCAGCGGCGGACAGTGAAGTCGCCGCGCTCCAAACTTCTACAGGGGGGCGCAGCCGCGCTTCGAGTAAACTCAACGTACGATTCCTTGTCGATCGATGTAAGCGGGGTAGTGTCTAAGGTTTGCGGTGCGTGCTATCTCTTTTCCGGGCACCGCCACCAACGTCAGGCGGTAATCCGTTGCAGCACGGAGTTCATCGAGTTGTTCGGGTGTGTCTACATTTACGACGTAGCCAATCGCCGCATTCTCTTCGAGGATATCGACGTACTCTCGCATCCAGTTGGCCGACACGCGGTCGTAGCCAACGATGAACAGCGGTTGTGTTAGCAGATAGGCGGGTATCTCCGTCGCCTCATCGGGACCGATCGGACCGATAGTCATCTCCGGCGTGGTGACCGGAAAGCGGCTTCTGTCGGCCTCTACGGGGTCTGGATTGGCCGCAACCTCTTGCGGCAAGGGAATGTCACCCTGCTCCTCATCGCCCAGTAGAACGTCTGCTAGGGGTCTCCCACCGCCATCATGTAACAGAATGGGAGCAGGCAGTGGGCTCTCAGGCGCACGGATTCCCGCCGCGTTGACTGCGAAGCTCACACTGGCCAGACAGGCGCAGATAAGCGTGCGAAGGTATTTCGGGTTCATAGATTCCACCAGATTTTCAGCACACGATCAGCGTAAGCATCGGCGATACGAAGATCGGCCTTGCCTCTGGCTGGGCGGTGATAACAGCCAACCGCGATCTTCCAGTCGTTACATTCCGGACGGTCAAACTGCTCACGCAGATGACGGGCAGCTGCGGTGAGGTTTTCATAAGGATCCAGCGCGCGCCACAGGTCATAATCAAAGCGCGATCGATGCCAGCGCCAGTTCATCTGCGCAATTCCAAGATCAAAGCTGTAGTCACCTTGCTCAACCAGCATATTCGCATAGGCATAAGCGTCAGCTTGAGTATGGAAAAAGTGTGGGTTACCGCGATGGTTGATTGTCCAAGGCCACGCCTTCGCGCCTGCTTGAGTGCGCGAACGCGATTCCGCCAAGACAATCGAGTAGAAGATTTGGTCGGGTACACCCTGCTCTTGTGCCACCTGAGCGATCATCGGAGGGACCTTCGCCCAGCTCAGAGAAGTCGTCAGAGACAGAATGAGGAAGCCAACTAAGCGCCAACGCATGCTGGCCTCCTACCACCGCGTAAAGGTCTTCTGGACCTCACCGGTTTTGAATGAGCGTGTACGCACTTCGGGTAAGTCCATCACGGATACGTCAAAGGCCAAGAACTTGCCGTCATCGAAATTCAGCGTCACCTTCTGCTCTCGCACCGCTTGCGGATCAATACCAACACCCTGAGCCCAACGGCCAATGGCTTCAGCACTGGTCCCTTGTGGGAAATACACATCTAAGCGCGCGCCCCGACCTTCCGAGGTGGTTGCAGACACTTCGTTGTAGAGCTCTTTACAGGTCTCCACACAATCCGCATCGACAAACATCGCAACCTCATGGGTCCTTGCCATGTACTTTCGGCGCCACTCACGGTCAATGGCAGTTCCATCGATCATCGGGGTATTACCGTGCAGTCGTTTCGCCGCCGCCATGCGCTCAACCTCAAAGGCGAGCTCTAGCTCTACGCGCGCAGTTTCGACTTCCATCCAAATGTCAGCGTAACGACGGCGCTCCATCGGATCCGTTTCATGCACGCCAAGCGCACTGATCGGGTCCAGCCCTGGCGACCAAATCGCACGCGGGTTCCCTTCTGACATCAGCTCCTTGTACTTGATCCAATCACGGTCTGTCAGTCGCCATTCGCGCGCCAAGGCACGCTCCTCTTGGCTGAGCTGTTCTTGCTTCTCGAGGATGGAAGTATCGACTGATTGTGAGATCTCCAGCGCGTTTTCTTCAACCCGAGAGTTCTGTTCCACCGCGGACACCGCTGTACTGGCGAGCACTGCAGATGTAACGGCGAGCGTGAGAATCTTGCGCATGCTCAGGCCTCCTACTTGCCAGCGAACTGCTCAGTCGGTTCAGCCGACAGGTCAGTAATCAGGTAGCCCGACTTTGAGCGCACGTAAGTACCCTTGCCGTACTGCTCGACTCGCTGCTGAATCACAAAGCTCACAGACGGATCCGCACTCATCTGATTTGGCTCCTGCTTTACCTCAACCATCGCTGGCTTCTGATTAACAGGCTTCCAGCCCTGAGACGCGGGCTTCGCTTTTAACTCTGCTTGCTGCTGCTCGTACTCATCGAGGGTCTGGACCTGTACAACCGGTTTTAGCGTTTCACCAGTCGG
>Ga0102948_1000143_pt1 | contig 26099 bp, 28 predicted proteins | sample SalPonA_A_H2O_MG_FD_78211 | JGI IMG/M metagenome (GOLD analysis project Ga0102948, IMG submission 78211) | Water microbial communities from South San Francisco under conditions of wetland restoration - Salt Pond MetaG R2A_A_H2O_MG | ecosystem: Environmental > Aquatic > Non-marine Saline and... | reverse complement strand
TGAGGAGACCGCATAAAATGGCCGTCTATAGTTTCCATGGGGGCATACATCCCCCCGAGAACAAGCTGCAATCAACCCAGACACCACTGGTTGATGCACCCTTGCCCAGGCACCTGATTATTCCTGTCCAGCAACACATCGGTATGGCTGCTGACCCGATTGTAAAGATTGGCGACACTGTATTGAAGGGCCAGGTAATCGCAGAACCTATAGGTCGAATCTCGACGGCAGTCCACGCACCGAGCTCGGGCCGGGTTATCGATATTTCTCAACAACCTGTGCCACACGCCTCAGGTCTGGAAGCCGAGTGTATTGTCATTGAGACTGATGGCGAGGAGCGTTGGTGCGAGCATGATGGGCTGGATGATTACAAAAAGCTGGCGCCCAATGAGTTGATCGATTTTATACGCTCCAAGGGAATTGCCGGTATGGGCGGAGCAGGCTTCCCGACGGACGTGAAGCTTCATCTGGGTGATGACCATATCGTCAACACACTGATCATAAACGCTGCAGAGTGTGAGCCGTATATCACGTCGGATGACATGTTAATGCGCACCTGCGCCGATGAGATTGTGGGTGGTATCGAAGTTATCGCACACTTGCTCAAACCTCATCATATTCTTATTGGAATTGAGGACAACAAGCCGGAAGCGATAGCTGCCCTGAGCAGTGCATGCAAAATATCACGGGTACCGATCGACATTCAGGTCGTACCAACCAAGTATCCCTCAGGTGGTGAGCGTCAGCTTATTCAGCTGCTGACCAATATAGAAGTACCCAGCGGTAAGATTCCGGCGGACGTCGGTATCGTCTGCCAGAACGTAGGCACTACGGCGGCGATTTATGAGGCAGTCACCACGGGACAACCGCTGATCTCAAGGATCGTTACATTGACGGGGGCGGCTCTCAAGCAACCCCAGAATCTGCGAGCGTTGATCGGAACCCCCTTCACCACACTCCTTGAGTTCGCGGGACTAGAGCCTGACAAACTGAGTAAGCTTGTCATGGGCGGACCGATGATGGGCGTTCCATTGACCAGTCCACATCTTCCAGTGATTAAGACAACGAACTGTTTGATCGCAACAACAATCGAAGAGATGCCCCCTGCGCCACCGGCACAAGCGTGTATTCGTTGTGGTCTATGCGAGCAGGCCTGCCCAGCACAACTCTTACCCCAACAGCTCTATTGGTTCTCCAAAGGCAAGGAGTTCGAGAAGGCACGCCAACACAACCTGTTTGATTGCATTGAGTGTGGTGCCTGCGCGTACGTCTGCCCCAGCAACATTCCCCTGGTGCAGTACTACCGTTTCGCCAAATCTGAGATCCGTAACGAGGAGCTAGAGCAGCGACGCGCTGACCATGCACGCGCCCGTTTCGAAGCGCGTCAGGCACGACTCGAGCGCGAAGCAGCCGAAAAAGCAGAGAAGCGCAAACAGCGCGCTCTCGAGGCTGCAGCTGCTCAGGCAGCCAGAAAGAAGGCTGAAGAGAAGGCTGCGGCCGAGGCAGCGGAAAGCGGCGAATCTAATGCAACCGATGAAGCTGCACTTAAATCTCTTAAAGTTGCTGCTGCTGTCAGTCGTACCAAGTTAAGCAAGGCCGAAAAGGCACTCAAAAATGCGCGCGAAAAAGAGCTAGATGGAATTGATAAACTAGAGGCTACTGTCGTCGAACTGAAAACGAAGTCCGACGAGGCTCAGGCGATGTACGACGCAGCAGTTAACGCGAGTACCAGCCCTGAAAAAATTGCAAAATCGGATGCAGAATCGGACGCAAAAAAGGAAATTACTCTCGATTTAAAGGCCCTTAAGCAGCAGGTTTCGATTATGCGCACCAAGTTAAAGAAGGCCAAAGCGAGCGAAGTGGATGCAGCTGAGATCCTCGAGCTTGAGGCTCGACTGAACACTGCTCAGGCTGAACTGAATACTGCCGAAGAGCAGCAGATGGCTAAAGCGGCCGCCGCAGGTATTGACCTCAAACAGTTAAAAATTGATGCGGCTTTGGCCAAAGCCGCCGTGACCAAAACTGAACGTGCCGCCAAAGCGGCCGAGACAGACGAAGAGCGTGAACAACTAGAGGCTGATTTACCACAAAAACGTGAAACTGCCGAACAATTGGCGCAACAATTAGCGAGGTTCGAGTAGCTCATGACGTTACGACTCAGCTCACCTCACGTCACACGTAACAACAGTACGGCCGGGGTCATGCAAAAAGTGTTGCTGGCCCTGCTACCGGGTATTACCGCCCTCACCTACTTGTTTGGTTGGGGTAGTCTAATTCAGGTTCTGATCTGTCTGATCTCGGGTTTGGTGTTTGAAGCTCTGGCGATCTGGCTACGCCGGCAGAGCATTAGCTTTTTCCTGTCAGATTACTCTGCCGCGGTAACCGCCGTGCTACTGGGTGTCTCCCTTCCCCCAACCGCGCCCTACTGGGTGGCGGTTGTCGGTATGTTAGTCGCAATTATTTTTGGCAAACAGGTCTATGGTGGACTGGGAAACAATCCATTCAACCCCGCGATGGTCGCTTACGCCCTGTTGCTAGTCTCTTTTCCAGTCCAGATGACGGCGTGGATTATCCCGGGCGAGACGCTTTTGAGCCTTGCTGACACAACGGCTGCAATCTTTGCAGCTGGCACTATCGATGGCTACAGTGGAGCGACGCCGTTAGACCTGATTCGTAATCGAGCCGGCTTAACCACCAGCGAACTCTGGATCCCAGGCTCTAACCTGAGCGCTATAGCGCAAGCTTACCAATGGGTCGCACTGGCCTGGGCCGCTGGCGGAGTGGCACTTCTCTATTTGAAAGTGTTCACTTGGCACACACCGATTAGTATGTTGGCAAGCCTTTTTGTGATCAGTGCTCTGTTCTACGGTTATGACCCCGATACTTACCTAGATCCCGTGTCGCAGCTGACACTGGGTGCAACCATGCTTGGCGCATTCTTTATTGCGACTGACCCCGTTTCTTCAGCAACCAGCACCAAAGGGAAACTAGTATTTGGAGCCGGCATTGGTCTGCTCGTTTTCGTTATCCGTACCTGGGGCAACTACCCGGACGCCGTTGCTTTTGCGGTACTTGTGCTTAACTTAGCCGCCCCGATGATCGATCAATACACCCAGCCACGCGCATTTGGGCACAAGGGCGTGCGTATGGGACCACAGGGAAAGGAGTGAGGCAGGCATAATGGAGCAGCAAACCAATTCCAGCCTTGGTGATGCGGTCCGCAAAAGCGGACTGGGCATTGCGCTATTTGCCATCTTAGCAGCAGCCATCATCGCTATTACTCAGGTCAACACCCAAGAGCGTATCGCGAAGAATCAAGCTGAGGCAGCAGCGCGCGCGCTGTTTGAGATCTACCCCCGTGAGATTGATGCAGAGCTTTATCAGAACCGTCTGCCTCTGCCGACTGGCGCTCTAGGTTACCCGGACCCGATGTTCGCCTTCCAAGCCATTGAGCAGCGCAGTGTTAGTGGGGTCATCCTGCCAGTGCGAACGTCGGAGGGGTATTCAGGTGATATCGATCTGCTGGTGGGTATTAATCGCGATGGCTCCGTCGCGGGCGTTCGCGTCGTTTCGCACCGAGAGACACCTGGCCTTGGTGACAATATCGAACTGAGCAAGTCTGACTGGGTTCTAAGCTTCAATGGTCGCCAGAGAGACAGCAGCGAGGATTCAACCTGGGCTGTGCGTAAGGATGGGGGACAGTTTGATCAGTTTACCGGTGCCACTATTACGCCACGTGCCATCGTCAGCGCTACGGCGCAGGCGTTGGATTATTTTGAAGCAAATCGCGCCACGCTGCTCAAACCGGTTGCGAGCACAAAAGGAGCCGACGCATGAACGCTCAAGATACCAATCTGATTAAAGCGGGGCTCTGGAGTAACAACCCCGCCCTCGTGCAGTTACTCGGCCTCTGCCCGCTGCTGGCAGTCACAAACTCGGTGGTCAATGCCCTTGGGCTTGGGCTTGCAACGCTGGTGGTTTTAACTGGATCAAATCTCAGTATCTCGTTATTCCGCAACCTGGTGCCTGAATCCGTTCGCCTGCCAATTTTTGTCATGATCATTGCTGCATTCGTAACGGCAATTGAACTGATGATGCAGGCGCTTACCTATGACCTCTACCTGATACTGGGTATCTTCATTCCGTTGATTGTGACTAACTGTATTATCATGGGACGCGCCGACGCATTTGCCTCTCGTAATCCCGTTCGGGAGTCACTGATTGACGGCTTTAGCATGTCGGTCGGCTTTATGGCAGTGCTGATCCTGCTGGGCGCTATTCGTGAACTGATCGGCACGGGGGCGCTTTTTGCCAACATGCACCTTCTTTTCGGTGAGGCGGCACGTGACTGGTACTGGGTGCTCTCCGAAGACTATCCGCAATTCCTATTTGCCATTCTACCGCCTGGAGCTTTCGTTGCACTGGGCCTGCTGATCGCTCTTAAAAATCTAATTGATGCGGGTATTGAAGCGCGAAACAAAGCAAAAGAGGTCGTATTGCCCGTGCAAAAAGGCGTCAAAGGCGACAAGCGCGTGCGCGTTACAGGGCAGATCTCGTGAATCGCACTAAACGAACAGAAATTTTCGAACGACTGCGAGCAGATAATCCCAACCCCAAAACAGAGCTCGAATATAGCAGTCCGTTTGAACTGCTTGCAGCCGTGCTCCTCTCCGCACAGGCGACTGATGTCGGTGTCAACAAAGCGACGCGCAAGCTCTTTCCTATCGCAAATACACCACAAGCAATTATCGATCTTGGTCTTGAAGAGCTGAAGGATAAAATTAAGACCATCGGCCTGTTCAATACCAAGGCAGAGAACCTAATGAAAACTTGTCAGATGCTGGTGGAGCTTTACGGAGGTGAGGTGCCACAAACCCGTGAAGCCCTTGAGGCGCTGCCAGGGGTTGGGCGCAAAACGGCAAACGTTGTACTCAACACCGCCTTTGGACAGCCAACGATGGCCGTCGATACCCATATTTTTCGCGTCTCCAATCGCACCGGAATCGCACCGGGTAAAAATGTGCTTGAGGTCGAGCAACGCCTTTTGCGTTTGGTACCCAAGGAGTTTTTAATTGATGCTCATCACTGGCTAATTCTTCATGGGCGCTATGTCTGCGTGGCCCGCAAGCCACGCTGTGGCGCCTGCCTCATCGAAGATCTATGCGAATTTAAGAAAAAGTCCGATTACACCGAGCGATAAATCTGGTCTAATACTTGCAAAGCCAATCAGGAAGATTGGGAATAATGACAACACTTTGCAAAGGGAATTAAGCGCATGTTGAGTATTACTCGCGACCTCAAAAAAAACACAGTTGTTATTGGAGATGACATTATCGTTCGTGTCGTGGCCATCAACGGCAGTCAGGTTAAACTGGCAATAGAGGCACCTAAGGATTGTAAAATCCTACGTTCAGAACTGCTAGAAAAGCACGAAAAGTCCGCCTAAAACTGAGGTCATGTTACACTGGACGCTTTCTGATTAGTTGGAGTGTCCTATGAGCCAAGACGAATCTTCGAAGCCCTATCAGGGCGAAACCAACCAGACAAAAAACGGCTATCTAGCGCTGATGTCTCGCCTCGTGATCGATGAGAAACTGCCGGTGCGCTTTATGTACAAGACGGTGCCAGAGCATCTGAATGACACTGGCTGGCGTCTGTTCACAGGCTACGAGGATGAGGTATTCCTCGCAGACGAACAGGTCAATATGATCCCCATTCCTACTGAGCGGCTGGTGCAAATTGATGACTCTCTCGCTCCGTTGCTTGAGTACAATGCCGGCACTGTCTGGGAACGGCACCCGGAGTCGAAAGGTTGGGAGCGCGTCTATGACTATAAAATACCCTCACCCAACGTCAGCGTCGCCATCACCAACGATCCTGATCAGTTTAACCAGAGCCACTAACCCACCAACCGGCGCCGTAGGAGTTCATAGAGCTCCTACTCACCACTAGTTGTCACGCAGAGCTTCACAAACCTCTGGGTATATCTAGCCACCCCAGAACAAGCCCTTGAAATTAAAATTACGCACCCCCATTTTGACTAATGAGGCGGGGGCATCTGCACCGCCTAAGCTTTTCGCCAAGCCAGAAGGTTGGCGAAACCACTGATTTATAGCTTCTAACATATTGCTTTGAATTGAGGATATGAACTATGCGTAATTTTGATCTCTCTCCACTGTATCGTTCTGCAATCGGTTTCGATCGTCTGGCCAGCATGCTTGATGCAGCGAGCCGCAATGAACAGCAACCAGCCTATCCGCCCTACAATATCGAGCTAACCGGCGAGAACGCCTACCGAATTAGTATGGCCGTTGCCGGATTTTCGCAGGAGGAACTGGAAATTTTAAGTGAGAGCGGCAACCTGGTAATACGCGGTCAGAAGAGCGAGGAGCAGGTGGAACGCCAGTATCTGTATCAAGGCATCGCCGCGCGGAACTTCGAACGTCGCTTCCAGTTAGCCGATCATGTGCGTGTTGAGAGCGCTACTATGCAAGACGGTCTGCTGCACGTTGATCTGATCCGTGAAATTCCAGAAGCGATGAAGGCGCGTCGCATCGAAATTCGCTAATCCTCAACACCGGTGCTCTGCTGAGACGATTCGACAGCCAGCGCATCTCAGGCTTAGGGTTATCGATGATATCCAGCGTTTTAGCGGGCCAGCCTTTAAGCTGGCCCGCTCAGCGCGCACTAGGGCCTGATTAACTATTCGGGAACAGCGTTCTCATAACCTGCTCGTTTGCGTGAACAATATGAAGGCGCAACAACTCACAGGCGGTCTTTACATCGCGTTTAAACGCCGCTTGCATGATCTGCTCATGTTCATCCACCCTTGGCCTGGCCGACGAATCAACAGCACTGGTCAATGACAGACGCCGAAATCGTTCCGACTGGTCATAGAGCGTAGAGATAAATCTTAGCTGCCACTGAGACGGGCAACCGCTGATTAAAGCCATATGAAAACGGCGGTTCTCACGCGTGCGCTGCACCGCGGCTTCACTATCACTCAGATCAATTCGACTGCGCACAGCCAACTCACGGTGACGGGCACCAGCAATACGCGCTTCCCAATCCAGATCACCTGATTCGATCGATTGCCTGAAGGCGTCCACTTCCAACATCTCCCGCAAACGCGATACTTCGACAAACTCATCAGCTGAAATCGGTGCTGCCCAATATCCGCGCTGGCCCCGACGGGTCACAAGACCCTCGGCAGCAAGGCGCGATAAAGCCTCGCGCACGGGTGCTGCACTGGAGCCGTAACGCTCCGCCAGTACCGCTATGGAGAGCTTAGACTCCGGTGCTATCTCGCCCTCAAGAATATCGTTCCGCATTTGCTGATAAGTCGAGGGAGATTCGGTAACTTCCACATTAACGCCCTGATTATTGATTAACGGCATTATTATCGTCTATTTGGCGTCTGGATCGCTATCTTAAATATCAGCTTGTTAAGCACTAAACCCGTTTAGCTACTACTTAAACCGAATCGACATGTAAAGCCGCACGATCTAACAGCAGAGGCAGTGACTTGTTCCGACTGGAGTTGACTGCTCTGTCAATGGCTCGGACGCGAAGAGAAACTGGAAGTTGTGGACGCAAAAGATGCAACAACCGCTGACCCTCAAGCGTCGGGTCTATCCATAGATTGGCCTCTTCCAGTGATAAGAAGGCTGGCTGGCGAAGGTGAAAAGGGCTGAACCCCTCTACCGCTTCAGTCGTTATCATCGTACAGCTGAAGAGCTCCCCCTCGATACCCTGCCAGTGCGACCAGAGCCCGGCAACAGCCATCGCACCGCGCTCATACTCGATTAGGTAGGGTTGCTTAACCCCAGCCTCTTGGCGCCACTCGATAAAGCTCGACATGGGGAATATGCAACGCTGGTGATGAAGCGATGGTTTAAATGCAGGACTGGAGGCGAGGGTCTCGGAACGAGCATTAAACATTGAGAAGCGATTGTCGGGCCGTTTTGCCCAGGCCGGTGTTAGCCACCACCGCATCGGCTCAAGTCCGGTTTCATCCTGTGACCTGACAACAACAGACACCTGTTCCGTTGGTGCAATATTCACAGAGGTTGACAAGTGTTTACCCTGAGTACTTACACCCAGCCCCTCAAGGAGGTCACGTACCCCGTCACTATCTAATAGGTTATAGCGGCCACACATCAACTAACTCTCTTTGAACGCTCTATGAAGGCTTCGTCCACACCGAGTGCAGGTAAAAGTTAGCGCTCTGCACGATCCGTCGGGTCAACCTAAAACTAAGGTCGATTCGCTATCAACAGTTCGGTAAGCCGCCTGATATCGAACGGTTTGGGTAGCACACCTAGCGCACCCATCTGTATCAGGCGCTCAATCTGCTGTTGATCACTGATACTACTCAGAATGATAACCGGGATATGGGGATACCTCTCTCTGGCAAGTTGCGTCAACTCGTCCCCCGCCATACCCGGCATCACAAAGTCACAGAGGATGTAGTCAAACGCTGACCTACCTAGCTGTGCCAGCGCTTCAATGCCATTCTCAGCCAATACCACCTCCGCTCCTGCTCTCTTAAGGAGCACCTCACCGAGAATGCGCAGCATACGTGTATCCTCAACCAAGAGAATTCTGAGTCCCCTTAATACATTTCGGTCCCCAACGTCTATCTGCGGTCGTGGAGCAACCTCCATCGCAGGCTCGGCGCTGAATTTTAGATGAAAGGTGGTGCCGCCACCCGGTGTTGGACTGACATCAACTGAACCCTCCATTCTCTGTACAATCTCACGACAGACGGCCAAGCCCAGTCCACTTCCGGGAGAGTGACTCTGACCATGTTGATAAGGGTCAAAAATCCGCGTCCTGTCATCTTCAGGGATACCCTTGCCGTTATCGATAATCAGAAGCTGGTAACGATATAAGTCATGTTTCAGCTCGCAGCTGAGTTCGGCTCTTAATTCAGTGGCTTGGCTATGTAAGGCTGCGTTTCTAATTAGGTTAGTAAGCACCTGCCGCAACCCGTGTGTATCAAGCATGGCCGCCTCACTGGCAAGAGTATCAGCCCGTAGCTCGTAGCTTATACCCCTCTCGTCAAGAAGCGGTGCCAGTGAGTTAATCACCTTCTCCACTGTTTCAAAGGGTCGCGCTCGCGCCATAGCTACCTGCTTTTCTCTGCCCAACGCGAGGGCTTCGATATCCGCTGTGATCGTTTGCAGATGCTCAGTTGTCTCCACCATTTCGCGTCCAAGCGGAAGGCATTGATCAAGTTTGGACTGGTCCTGCATCATCTTTAATGAGGCAAGAGGCATGCGCAGTTCATGTCCTAACACAGCAACCAACTGCTGCAGTCTCATCTGTTGCGCACGGTAGTAGAGACGGTCCAAACGCATCTCAATCATGTCGCTCGCTACCCTCGCAAAATCAGCAAGCTGCTGAAGCTGAGTTGCGCTCAACGGAGTCATCTGAGTAAAAATAAGGCAGGTGGTTCCCAGTTTGAACCCTTGAGGGGAGATAATGGGTGCACCGGCATAAGTACGTATATGGGGCTCCCCGGTCACTAGCGGATTGTCGTAGAAACGCTCATCCTGTGTTGCATCCTCTACGTAGAAGACGTCGTTGTCGAGAATGGCATGCCCGCAAAAAGAGACCTGGCGCGACGTACTACATACCTCTAGCCCCTGACGGGACAGAAACCACTGCCGATGAGAATCGATTAAGGAGATGAGCGCAATGGGTGCGCCAAACGAACTCGCCATCAAAGAGGTCAGATGATCAAATTCTAACTCAGCATCTGAATCGAGTAGCTGATACTTGTCCAACTCTGCAAGCCTTGCAGCTTCATCAAGCGGTATCTCTGGCGCTAACATTCTTATCCTTATATTGAGTCCAGCTAATCGAACCCTCGGGACGTGGATCTGATAACAGACGAGTTTGCGGATTCGTTATACTAGGATATCTTAGCTCAATAGCTGAAGAGAAGGAGCAACTCATTGGCGGTTTATAATCTGGGTTCTATCAATATTGACCATATTTTTCGTCTATCCCATCTGCCAAAAGCGGGAGAGACCCTGCAAGCCAATCACTATGCTTGCGGTTTGGGTGGTAAGGGTGCGAATCAGAGCCTGGCGCTGGCCATGGCAGGTGCCCAAGTTCACCACATTGGCCGTATGGCCGCGAACGATCTTCATTTCATAGATCCGCTAAAACACGCAGGGGTCGAGATGAGTCACACATTCGACGATGCCCTCGCCAGCGGGTCAGCCATTGTCATGGTTGATGAGACCAGCGGTGAAAACCAGATTATTCTCAATCCAGGTGGTAATCATCAGATTGGTACAGACCAGATAGACAGGGCGCTAGCGCAGGCAAGACCCGGAGACTGGGCGCTGACTCAGAACGAGACAAACAACGTCGCCTACTATCTACGTCAGGCGAAAGCCCAGGGTCTGAAAGTCTGTTACAGCGCCGCACCTTTTGTTGCGGCCACGACAGTGGATCTTTTACCCCTCGCGGATCTTCTGGTTGTAAATGAGGTCGAAGCCCAGGCACTGGCATCTGCGTTGGGGTGTATGGTTGAAAACATACCGGTTCCTCATCTTTTGATCACGCTAGGCGCCTCAGGTGCCCGCTATGTAGGTCAAGAGGGAGCCTGGCTATTACCCTCCCCTAAAGTTGAGGCAGTTGACACTACGGGCGCAGGAGATACTTTCCTCGGTTTTCTGCTCGCTGCCTTGACACAAAATCAGAACATCCAAGCCGCTATGCATCTGGCACTGAACGCAGCGGCTTTGCAGGTTACACGTCCGGGAACGGCTGCAGCCATACCCACGTTAGATGAAGTGAAGCGTTTCATAGCGGCGCACAACTGAGCTGCAGCTTAAGGAGAGATATGAACGTAAAACAGATCGACTATACACACGCAAGTGCTGGCAAAGATCTCGTCGCCTCGCTGCACGAATCAGGCTTTGCGGTATTAAGCAACAGTCCGATTACGCCGCAAAGAATTGATGACTTTTACCGCCTATGGGCAGACTTCTTTAACTCGGCTGAGAAGTATGACTATACCTTCGAGCAGACCAAACAAGATGGCTACTTCCCTTTTCGTAGTGAAAATGCCAAGGACTCGCCAGCGAAAGACCTGAAAGAGTTCTACCATGTTTACCCCTGGGGGCGTGTGCCGACTTCGCTGGAGAGTGAAACTCGATCTTTCTACGCAGACCTGCATGCCTTAGGTAGTGAGCTGCTCGAGTGGATTCAGCAATACGCGCCAGAATCGGTTCGCGCGGGCTTCACCGAGGCACTGGATAGTATGATTGCAGGCAGTGAACAGTCGTTACTAAGGGTGCTTCACTACCCTCCGATAGCGGGTGAGGTTGAACCGGGAGCAGTGCGTGCAGCGGCTCATGAAGATATCAATCTGATTACCCTTCTGGTCTCGGGGTCTCAGCCCGGGCTTGAAGCCAGAGACAAACAGGGTAACTGGTTCCCTGTTGAAGGGGGTCAGGGCGTCATTACCATCAATACTGGCGATATGCTGCAGGAAGCAAGTGGAGGATACTTCCCTTCCACCACTCATCGAGTGGTAAACCCCCCAAGCGTTGCTAATGTCTCACGCTACTCCATACCTATGTTTGTGCATCCACGCTCTGAAGTACGCCTAAGCGAGCGCTTTACGGCGGGTGAATATCTGCAACAGCGCTTACGGGAGATTGGACTGATTTAATCGTCTGTATGACACCTGATGCCGACCTGAACAGTGAGTTGAGGCTGGCATCAGACTTCAGAGCACGGGCACCGAGGTCTAACTCTCGCGCGTTACCGCTTTCATCCTTTTGGCGAAAGCCAATAGGGAGAATCCCAGTTGATCACTTAGGATACGTGCTCTCTCCTTGTACGCTCTCTGGCTAAGTTGCGGCATGTGATTGGTAGCCAATAGTAACCAGTTACCGTCTTGGGTAGTTGAACTAAAGAGGTACTCAAACTGCTTATCCAACAGATCCAGTACCTGATCGGCTCGATGCTCGCGCCAGCAGTTCAGCACCAGCCAGCCTTTCGGCTGGAGCCGTTCGATACAGCCCTGCAAAAAGCGGTCATCAATCTGTGTCTCGCACAACCCCTGATCGTCATAGAGATCAGAGAAAACCAGATCAAATCGCTTACTAATTGGCTCCTCAATATACTCAGCCGCATCCTGAACACGTATCTCCAAGGCTTTTGAGCGCGGTAGGTAGAAGTATTTGTAGGCATAGTCGACAACGGTCTGGCGCAGCTCAACAACCTGCTGTTTGGCTCCTGGACAAGCCAGAGCGATAGCAGAATTGAGAGAACCTGCCCCCAGACCAAAACTGAGGACGCGCTTGGGTTCGACATACAGTAACGCTAACAGCATAGTGCGGATAAATGGATATTGAGGATGACCGGGATTACTTTTGAGTATGCAGCTCTGTTCATCCTCGACACCGAAGCTGAGGTAACGCTTGTTACCATCGTCAAATACGGCCACGGTGCCATGCCAGTCCTGCGTGCGTGCAAGTGGCTTCATTAACTCTCCAGAGGAAATTCGCAACTGACCCGGGTACCCGATTCGGGGTGACTTGTCACCTGTAAGGAGCCACCATGATTACGAACGATAGCCTGTGCTTTACTGAGCCCCATACCGATCGCCTCACCCACAGGCCGAGTCGTAAAGAAAGGATCTAACACCCGCTCCAGATTTTCAGGGGCGATACCACAACCCGTATCACGTACCTCGAGAAGAATCTCCGAACCCCGGTCGTAGGCCAGCAACTCAACATCGCCACCATCGCGGGTTGCCCAGAGAGCATTTTCGACGAGCGCCTCTAGTAACTCTTTGATCTGAGGTCCGTCAGCGCAAAGCGATCGGGTTGTCTGCAGGCTGATCTTAGCATTCGGCGGTGCCACACTGGCGAAAAGCTGCGGTAACTGGATATCTACATATTTATGCGGCAGCTGATCGCTAAAATTCTTTAACGCTTTAATAATCGCACTGACTCGCTCAACACCCAGACTCATTTCACTCATTAAGTCCGAGAAATCATCGATGGTCTCCAGAATCTGCTCACGACTCATCTCTGAGCGAACTGCTTCTATCGACTCCTGCGGGTCAAGAGCGCGCTGCAAAAGACCCAAACTGGCAGGTAAATTGTCCTGCAGAAAACTTAGATTAGATTTCAAAAAACCAAGCGGGTTGTTGATCTCATGCGCAGCTCCGGCTGCTAACTGACCGACACCCGCATAGCGTTCGGCTGCAAAGCGTTTGGCATTGGCCTGATTAAGTTTGCGCCGCAACGCAAGCGTTCGGACTCCGACAGCCAGACGTGCGGAAATTTCCATCGCATCAAAGGGCTTGGTTATGTAGTCATCGGCGCCGGCACCCAACCCCTCAGCCAAGTCTTCACTCGATGCGCGAGCAGTAACCAATAACAGATAAGTGGCCGCGTCAGGAAAGTCGTTTCGAATGCGCCTGCAAAGATCTGGCCCCTCGATATCAGGCATCTCCCAGTCAAGCAGTAGGAGTGCGTCCTCGATACTCTGGACGTTTATCCAATCCAGAAGTTGTTGGCCGTTATCAAATAAAACGGGACTAAACCCCTGCTCGCGGCAGAAGAACGCCAAATGCTCTCTCGAGACTGCACTGTCATCCACAATCAGTACTTTCATTCGCCATCCATTACCGGGCTGTTCAATTTATCAGAAATCAGAGGGATCAGATTAGAATAATCCGGGGGGATAAGAAAGACATTTGTGACAAACGGGACCGCTGCCTTGGCGCTCCCGTTTTAGATGAGAGCAGTAGTTAGGGTCGAACGTAAGCGTAACCCTGGGATTGCAACTCCATCAAACGAACAACACCTGAGTCCACTAGTTTAGAGCCGTCCAGAAGTGCTAACTGCTTACCAGCCTTCTTCTCCATTTTGGCCAGTGTATTGCCACAAGCCGCGAACGTGTAACTCTCATCAAGCGAAAGCGCTTCGATACGCTCTTTGACTGGGCTGTTCATTGTGTACATCTGAAGACCAGGACCGTAAGCAACTATCTCTACTTTCACGCTATCACCCATACGCTGATAGTGGCTCTGTACATTTTCAGCGTTATTTAAAGCGATATGCATCTTAGCAGGATCATTATCACTGACTTGGATCGCAAGTTTATACTCGGCTGCCGAAACAGCAACAGAGGCGAGCGACAGGCCGAGCGCGAGCAATGAATTCTTCATAATTTTCTCCGATGAGTTTGTGAATTATTGTTGTTGAGTATCCATCAGACTTACTCACAGTAAAAACAGAAAAGCTGGGACAAGTCCCAGCTTTTTCTATCTATCACTCAGTTAAGAGTTCTACCAGACTGACCATCTCGTCGCCTGTACTCGATTCGCGGTTCTCCATACAAACCGCTTTATCGCGCACCTTAACAATCGTACCATCACGACGTTTCAGGCGGTAAGTCATATCCCAGCTCTTCGCTTCCTGATCACGGTACTGTGCAACCACACGTTCACGATCATCATGGTGTACCACATCGAGGTAGGTCTCCGGATCACGAGTCAGCACTTCTGCTTTACGCATCAGAATCTCTTCCATACGCGTACTCACGAACAGTACCTCGGTCAGACCGCGACGTGACACCAGAACACCCTCATCAATCACCGTACCGATTGTCTCCAGAAGATGCTGAACATAAGCAGCACGGTCCTGAGATTCACTCAGTTTGGTCGTCTCAGTGAAGGTCAGCACGGCACCGGAGATGACCCCCTGATCACGGCGATAAGGTGAAACGTTCATCAGGTATTTTTCACCCGGACGCTCAATCTGGCGGCGAACGGGTGTGCCTGTACTGATGACTGAGTCGATAACCGCGCCTAGGTCTTCAATCTCAATATGCTTTGGCAGCTTAGTGAGCTTGTGGCCGATATCGTCTGGCAAAATACCGAATAGACGGACAGTTTGCGGCGTAAACCGCGTTACCCGATGATCAACGTCAACAACAATAAGACCCATATCCAAAGAGCGCTGGATATTGTTCAACGTCTCATTGGTATCAGTCAGCAGTATCGATTTGGCCTGTAGTTCATCATTGACCGTGGTGAGCTCCTCGTTAGTCGCCTGCAACTCTTCGTTGGTAGTCTCCAACTCTTCGTTTGACGCCTGCAACTCCTCGGTAGAGGCCTGAAGCTCTTCGTTGAGAGCCTGCAGCTCTTCATTAGAGGTCTCTAGCTCCTCGATAACGGCCTGAAGATGATCTCGGGTACGATCAAGCTCTTCCTCAAGTTCGGCAACCGCCTGCACATCTTCAGGCGCAATCGCCTCAGCTCGCAGTGTTGCACTGGAGCCAGTCGACTCCAGACGCTTGAAGGTCATCAGGTAGATGTGTGAATCAGTCACCGTATCCAGCAGCTTACGCACGATGATATTGACTGAAGAGGCCGCATCATCATTTGCGAAGCGGAATCGCACCATATGTTCGACCTTCTCCGCATCGCTACGAGCACAGCGGTTGACCAACGCCCGCACCTCTGTCTGCAGCTGCGGACTGGCGAGACTGACGATATCGAAGTTCGCTTTACCCGGGGAGATCTGCAGGAAAGACGAGACATCACCGAAATACTCCATCGGCTGAAACGCGTCATTCAACTGAATGGTGGGCGGGGCGTAGGTCTCAACCAATACACTGCGAACTCGCTCTGCAAGTCGAGAAACGGGTGCTACCACTTTGCTCGCTGAATCGGAATGATTTGGCTTGGGCGCAAAAGAGGCTCCGAAGCGACCATAAGAGACTACGCCTGACTTTCGACGGAATATCTTGTTGGTTTTACTGACCACTTCGAACAGTTTGTCACCGGTTGTACCGATTGACTCGGACTTACCAAGGAACAGAAAACCGCCTGGACTCAGCGCGTAGTGGAAGTTATTGACCAGTTGGTTCTGTAGCTGCGAACTCAAATAAATCATTAAGTTACGGCAACTAATCAAATTCATTTTGAGGAATGGCGGGTCTTTGATCAGGTCATGGCGCGCGAACATACACATGTCGCGAATCCACTTCTTCACGCGGTACTTATTCCCCTCCTGATCGAAATAGTTGTAGAGGACGCGTTCATCGAGGTGCTCAATCACGGCATCAACATAGGCCGCATGGCGAGCGATCTCCAGGCTAATATCGTCAATATCGGTAGCAAAGATCTTGACCTCATAACCCCGCAGAGTCGGTCCAAGACGCTCTGCTAACATAATTGCGATTGAGTAAACCTCTTCGCCCGTTGCACAAGCCGGTACCCAAATACGAATAATACGCGTCTCAGCGGCCTGCTCGATAACGTTGTCGATAATACTTCCGAGTGAGGCAAAGGCCTCCTCATCACGGAAGAAACCTGTCACCGATATAAGGAAGCTTCGCTGAAGTATTTCCAGCTCTTCGGGATCGCCATCAATATGGGCGAAGTACTCCTCGATGGAGTTAAGCCGCAGGGCAGCGATTCGGCGTTGTAACTGCCGCTCGAGTGTTGCTTTTTTGTACTGGCGGAAATCGACACCTGTAACAGTAAACACTCGGTCAATGATGCCATCGAGCGATACCACCTGATCGGGCGTATCTTCGACCGGAGTCGTCGGTTTACCCGCTGGGTGCTTGTGCAGTTCTGGTAGGTAAGCCGCAATCTCTTCCGGGCTCAAAATGAGGTCGGCGGTGCGCGCACGGATAACCGAGTTGGGCATGCCATCATATTTAGCCGTATCAGGGTTTTGCACGATCGTAATGCCACCGGCATCACGTATCGCTCTACAACCCTGAGTACCATCTGAACCTGTACCAGACAGCACAATACCGATCGCCTGGTTACCAAATGCATCCGCTACCGAGTTGAACAGTTTATCGATAGAGGGCTTGGCGCCAATGTCTGTCGTCGGCACCTTAAGGTGAATGCGGCCATCTTTAACCACGATATCAGTATTCGGCGTGTTTACATAAACGGTGTCTGGCTTTATCACCGCCCCTTCCGTTGCACCTACTACACGGTATTCACAATCTTTGGACAGCAGTTCCACCAACACAGACCGGTGTTGTGGCGCCATGTGTTGCGCAATTACAAATGCGATGTAGCCGTTTGGTTTGCTCGCCCGAAGTAATGACGTAATCGCTTCAAGTCCGCCAGCCGACGCACCAATGGCAACAACAATAAGATTCTGAAAGCGTTTAGCTTCTGTGGTCTCGTCGGCCACTTCTACCGCGCTCTCTGCTTCTTTATTCGTCACTGTCCTTTAACCTCCATTGAGTAACCTTTCAATCACTCGATATTAACCTGTTTGCGAGTGAGCTCAGCAAACGTCCATTCACTCGCTTTACCCTTGGGCGCGGCAGCCAGTTGCTGCTCTGCTAGGTGAATCATTTGACGAATCGCATTAGCTGAACCACCGCGGTCCGTGCGCAAATCCTCAGTATGTTTGAGTGAGGCTCCACCACCAGTAATTTCAACGGTCGCCAGCTCCTGACGCACTATAGCCAGGTGTGAGCTGAGCGATTCGAGTAGCTTCGACGCCAGGGTACCAGGGGCCTCCTCGGCACAATCGGGAACCAAAACCAGAAATTTATCACCCATATGCCTGGCTGCAAGATAGCCCCGTGCTTCACACACTTCATGCAAACAATGGGCCACATCAGATAGAAGCTTATCGCCCGCTTCAAATCCTTGTTCAGCGTTGACCTTGGACGTGCCCGCAACGTTTAGTACCAGCAGAGCTGAGGTCGCACCAGTAAAAAGCCGTTTGAGGATCTGAATTGCACCGCGTTGAATAAACACATCGCGAAGCATCAGATCGGTTGTCTGGTCCACTTCCAACTTGCTACGCAAAGTAGAGAAGCGCTTGCTGATTGCCAGAAACGAGCGAACACGCAGCTGCAAGCGCGCAAAGCTCATCGGTTTCTCTATAAAATCGACGCCGCCCGCCTGGTAAGCGAGACGTTCCATCGCACTATCGGCAAAGGCACTATAAAAGAGTACCGGAACAAAGTGATCACCCGAGTACTGCTGTGACAAACGCTCGCACAGTTCTATTCCATTCATCTGCCCCAGGACAATATCGGCAATCACCAGATCGACTCGACCACCCCTGGAGACAAAACTGAGTGCATTCTCGGCATTGGAAAAGGTCACAACGTTGCCCAGATCGGACAGGCAATCGATCAGTGACTGTTCAGTGGTTGGATCATCCTCTACGACCATAATCGTTGCGGAGGTTTTATTTAGGCGTTCAATCATCTACGTCCTTGCGCGTGTGCAGCGCTCTCACTGAGACGCTAACCCTGACTTATATATAGTAAAACGAGCAGAATTAAGCGAATCAATGATGCCTGATAAACGCATACAAGCAAAGGGAATTAATCAGTGGCGCTGCAATATACGCTCGCCCATCCGTGACCCTGAACCGGTCTACTCAAGCATATTTTAAAATCGAACACTGATGCTAAATTAGATGGAGTGATAATGAACCGGATATTCGGTTCGGCTGCTCAGATAACCCGTGCGCCAGCACCAGATTGACCGGGTTTATCTCAGATGAGTGCTTAACTTCTGCTAGTCATTCTTGCTCACCCTGAATCTAGACATGAGACGCGTCACAGTTGAGACGCCTGTAGTTGCTCGGACAACTCTCGGAGTGAAGTGACGTGCTCTTCTTCTCAAACCTGTGGACGAAAGTTCTTTGGTAAACCGGCTTGAGCGACTCCACCGTGGAGCGGTTGATCCGGCATCGTTTCGCTTATCACCCTGCGGACTTCTACCAGCCGTGCGATATCAACTCCAGTGCTGATCCCCATCGTTTCAAACATAAAAAGCAGATCCTCAATGACCACATTACCTGTGGCACCCGGCGCGAACGGACAGCCGCCCAGCCCAGCGAGAGATGCATCGAAGATACGTGCACCGGCTTCCAACGCAGCGGCTGCGTTTGCCAGTCCGGTTCCGCGCGTGTTGTGAAGATGGACCGTGTAAGGTCGCTCACCCATGAGCGCCGCCATCTGCTGACAGAGCGCTTTTACTTGAGTTGGCCCGGCGTATCCCACGGTATCCGCAATACCAACAGTATCCACACCCAACTTCAGGCACTCTCTGGCCAGCCTCAACACCTCATCTGAATCAACCGTACCGGCGATTGAACAGCCGAACGACATCGAGATAATGACATTGAGAAGCGTCTGCCTGCTTGTCTGGTCACGTTGTTTCACCGCATGACCTATCGCCTCCAAGCTAGCTTCTCGACTCCGCCGGGTGTTAGCCTGGTTGTGCTCCTCAGTTGCCGATAGCACGAGTGTCAACTCATCGACTCCGGCTGCAAACGCCTCCGAGATACCGCACTCATTAACAACCAGTGCAATCGCCGTAGCACCTGGCAGTGACTGGATGTGACGGACAATCTCGCCAACATCGGCGAACTGTGGGAAACGCGAAACTGGCAGGAAGGAGCCAGCTTCAAAATGACGTACACCGGCGGAGTACTCCAAGCTAATCCAGCGTTTCTTCTGCTCGGTGGTAGGAAACACCTGCGCCATCTGAAGACCATCTCGCAAGCCAACTTCGCGAACAACTACCCGCCCTTTGGGATAGTGATGTTCTATCAACTCGATACTCATGAACTCGTCCTCATCAAAAAACTCGGCCTGCTTCACAAATCTGCGCTCAAGGCTAGTCCAAATTTCTGCTAAAAAACATCAAAAATGTTAGTATGACGGACATCAACGTACGGCGCGGTTAAGATGACAAAACCGGAGACTGAATGACAGACATTGCTCTTCTTGATGGTGGCACGGGTCAGGAGATATACAAGCGCGCGGGCAAACCTCGGACAAAACTCTGGTCCGTGGAGGTTCAACTGAGGGACCCAGATATTGTCACAGCGGTGCACCTTGATTTCATCCGCGCGGGTTGTAGGACACTGACTCTCAATACCTACACAGCCACACCGACGCGCCTTGAGGCAGCAGGTATTATCGATCGACAGCAAGAGATCTTCAACGGCGCCAAAGCGGCCATGGAGAGTGCAATTGCCTCTTCTGGGGCAGTGATAGAACGCGCGGGGTGCCTACCCCCGTTACATGGAAGCTACCTACCCAACCCACCTCGCCGCTACGACTCCATGGTGCCTGAGTATCAAAAACTCTGTGAACTACAGTCAGATATGGATGTACTCCTTATCGAAACGATGACCAACAGTACAGAAGCGAAAGCCGCCTGTGCTGCGGCCAACCAGAGTGGCATTCCATACACTCTTGGCATTCGAGTGGAACCCAACGGACTGTTGCGCTCGGGCGAGACATTAGAGGCCTGTATCGACGCCTGCCTCCCCTTTGCACCCAAGGGTATCTGGCTCAATTGCAGTGCGCCCGAGGACATCACGGCAGCACTGCCGCAATTGCGGGGCTACAATCTGCCATACGGGGGTTATGCCAATGGGTTTATCTCTGTAGAGGCCTTGGCGGCCGGCCAATCAGTTGCATTACTCGGAGAACGTTCAGATGTCAGCCCGCAGCGCTACGCAGATTTAACGTTCGAGTGGGCGGAATTGGGCGCCCGTTTAATCGGCGGTTGCTGCGAGGTGAGTCCCGACCATCTGCGCGCCACTGCAGAGCAATTAACGGCAAGAGGGTATCAGCTGGCCGGGGTCGCTAAAGGGTTGCTTTGAAGCCGCTATGTACTTGCGCAAACCACCAGTAAAACCGATACTCCCCACATCAATTTTCAGCCGAGGACTCAGCCTTGTCACACATTAGCGATAACACCGTAGTGCAGTTTATCTACACGCTCACCGATGCGGAAGGCACGCAGGTTGAGAGCAATATAGGGTCTGACCCCCTAGCCTACCTTCATGGACACAAGGGCATGATCCCAGCCATAGAAACGGCTCTAACAGGCAAAGCCGTGGGCGACAAGATCAGTGTGACGTTGACACCGGATCAGGCCTACGGCGAGCGCCGCGAGGGCCAGGAGCAGCGTGTGCCTCTGAAGCACCTGCAGGGTCTTCCAAAAGGCGTTCGTAGCTGGAAGCCCGGCATGGTGGGCGTCGTCAAAACTGATCAGGGCATGCGTCAGGTCAGGGTTGTCAAACCCGGCCTAAAAATGGTCCTAGTTGACCTCAACCATCCTCTGGCGGGCAAGACACTCACCTACGATATCGAGATAGTTGACTTGCGGGCAGCTACCGACGAGGAGATTGCACATGGTCATGCCCATGGCGTGGGCGGTCACCACCACTAATCGACGCAAAACCCCTGCCCGTGAAGGCGAGTATTGATGAGCCATTACACTGAACTGGTCGTTGAAGATCTACTCGAGGGCAGTGGTGCGGTTGTCAAAAAAGGGGGGCGCTCATTACGGCTCATTATCGAGGCTTTCTTGAGTATGGTCGCGAATTTGACTCATCGCACAAACACGGCCCCCCCTTTCAAACAGTCTTGAGTCGCAAAAAGGTGATAGCCGGCTGGGTAGAGGGACTGAAAGGGATGAGAGTCGGTGGAATACGCCGCCTAAAGGTGCCAGCAGCACTCGGTTATGGCGAATATGGTTTCAAGGGCAAGATTCCACCGAATGCCGATCTGGTTTTCGAAATAGAACTGCTTGAGGTGCTCAATCGCGAGTGAGGTTGCCGCTAAAAGAGTAGACGGAAACCGGTTGACTAAACCCCTTCAACAACCGATCACCCAACCGCTCAAACCTGTGTTCGCCGTTGACGTTATTTTTCACTGAACTCGATACCAAAATCTGTCCGGGCGCAGCCTCAGCACAGAGTCTAGCAGACAGCTGGACTGTAGCGCCAAACAGATCCCCGTGCTCCTCAATTGGCTCTCCAGCACTCAGACCGATGCGAACCTGCAGCGGGTGTTCGGGCGCTTTTGCGTTGTGTCGACCAAATGCCACTTGAATCTGACTAGCACAGTTGATCATCGCGCCTACATCATTAAACGAGACCATAAATCCGTCTCCGGTGTGCTTCACTTCACGGCCATCGAATCTTCGCAACTCCTTTCTTATTAAGGCGTTATGAATATGAAGCTGATGTAGCGCACGTCCGTCCCCGAGTGTGCTGGTTAAAAGTGTCGAGTCCTGCAGATCAGTAAACATCACTCCACGGAATGCGCTGTCAACTTCTGGGATAGTAGTCGCAATTTCACTAACTGGATCTGCAACGCGCCCTAAAAATGCACTCACAATTGCAGGGTCTACCTCAATAATCTCATGCGGAATGTCACCGTGAGCGGCGTTGTGTGCGTCAACAATAGCCTGTTTGTTAGGCGCATCAACGAGACAAAACGCGGTGTGACGTGCCTCATCAAACCAATAGGTTAGAAACTTCACATCGAACTGCGCTTGAATAGCCAGGTCCTGCGAATGCGCCAGCGCTAGCGTATTCTGAGTCGCCTCCTCTGCATAATGACGATCCATAAAAATAGGCATCGGACACCTCAAAAGGTTAATTGGGAACCTCATCAGTATAGTCAACAAAACCTGCTAGACTTCACTTAAGGGTGTGACAACAGACACCGGAGCTGCGCTGATCCAAAATCTGACGCCTCGGCGTAGCAGCATTCATCAGGGGGTGAAATGTCAGATCTGATTCAACTGGTCTATGTAAGTAAAGCGACAAGAGAGATGTCCGCTGAGGATCTCACCCGGCTTCTGATCAAAATTCGACCCAACAATCAACTCAACAACATCTCTGGCATGCTGTTGTTCGACGGGGGGGCATTCATGCAGGTGATCGAGGGAGCACCTTCCGACATTGCTCATCTTTTTTCACGCATACAGCTCGATTCGAGACACCAGAGCATCGTACATATCCTTGAGAAACCGATCGCAAAACGTCAGTTTCCCGACTGGAGCATGGGGTTCCGAGAGGTCACCGACGAAATGCTCAGCACTATTGATGGTCTTAACGACTTCTTTGTAGCCAAAAGCTGCCTGGCCAACATGGACGCAAGCCGAGCGGTTCGCATAATGGAGTCATTCTCCAAAGGGAAATGGCAATGAACCCCCGGGACCCCTCCTATTTTCAGGCTGAGGGTGTGACAGTTAAGTTCCTAAACGCCTATCAACCCATTATCGATATCAGAGATTCCACTACATACGCCTATGAATCGCTTGTTCGGGGCGCGCATGGAGAGTCTGCCTTGTCCGTTTTCAGGTCAGCACCCCGAAAACTCACAAGCCCGCTGGATCAGTCTATTAGGGAGGCGGCCATATCAAGGGCAGTCAATCTTGGAATGGAGACCCGCCTGACTCTGAACATAACCAGTGAATGCTTGATCAGCGAAGAGATGCACACGCTTAAAACACTGGAGCACGCACAAAAGGTTGGATTCCCCATGGAGCGGCTGATTTTCGAGATCAGTGAGTCTGATGTTATTCATGGTATTCCGAGATTAGTGGATGTGCTGCATCGAATTCACAGTACGGGCGCTACCGTCGCGCTAGATGACTTTGGGGCAGGCTATGCTGGCCTCAACTCACTCATTGATGTAAACCCGGATATTATCAAGCTTGATATGTACTTGATACGTGATATCAACCGCAGCGGGCCGCGACAGGCAACCATCAGAGCACTGGTCTCACTTTCAGATGAACTTGGGATTGAAATAATCGCAGAGGGTGTCGAGACGCTTGCTGAGTATGAATTCCTAAGGGAAAGCGGTATCTATCTCTATCAGGGGTACCTTTTCGCGAAGCCTGCCCTGTGCGAGTTACCCGATGCGAAGTTTCCGACTCAGAGCGCTCTCCTTTTGGATGTCTAGCGACATCGAGCGAGGAATGCCAGGGGCATACCCCATTTTTTGTACCCCTGGTGCCAACCGCGTCTATAGTCAAAGGAGTACTTCGTGATCTCACTAGGCTGATGGCAAATCGATCCGGCAAGCATAAACTGAGTCCAACACAGATAAGGCTGGGCGTTCCAACGCAGTGGGCGCTTTACGACTCTGATGGAAACCTGCTCCTACGAGAGGGAGCCACGGTCGAGGGTGATCATCAGATCGAGAGCCTGATTCGCAGAGGTGCATATTACTACACGGGACCCGCTCTAACCGAATACAAGCCGCCAGATCCGGTGTCCTCGCAGGCAAGCAGTTACGAGATGGTCAACGTCCTTTTAAACCAGCTCGAAACTGCCCACCAAGGGTTAGTAAGTGCCGTTTCTAGCCCGCTCACATTAGGCCTGCTACAGAGTTTGATTAAACGGATCCAGGCAGTCTGTAAAGCGAACCCAGACGCTATTCTGGGTACAACCCAGCTAATCATCCACGCGCCCAGCTCGTTGATCCACGCTCTACACTGCTCGCTGATTTGCGAGATCGCCGGAGCGCGGCTGGGCTGGCCAGAGTCCGACCGTATACCCCTAATCGGTGCGGCCCTTACTCAAAATATCGGCTTGTTCGCTCTGCAATCGGTACTCGACAATCAGAAAACTCCGCTCACACCAGAGCAGCAAAAACAGATCGAGGAGCATCCCAAGAGATCAGCAGAGCTCTTGGTCAAAGTGGGACTGAGAGATCGTCGTTGGCTTCAAATAGTACTGCAACACCACGAGCGATTAGATGGGTCTGGCTATCCAAGACAGTTAACGGCTGACAGAATCATACCAGAGACGCGCTTATTGGCGATCATTGACAGCTACGTAGCGATGACGAGACCGCGCATCTATCGTCAAACAATGCGTTCTCAGGAGGCCATGAAGGAGCTCTTTAAACACCGGGGTGAGGCGATAGACGGACGGATGAGCGAGCTATTTCTGCGCGCTATGGGTCTCTTTGCCCCGGGATGCCTCGTGAGGCGATCAACTGGAGAGGTCGCCATAATTCTTGCCGCCGGACCCACTCCTGATAGGGTTATTATCTCTTCAATCACGGACAAGCAGAGCCGATCACTCGAGAGCCCAGCGCCGCCAGAGGAGATAAACACTACCGATATAAGTGGCGTACTCAATCTTACAGACCATGAAAAACTGGTCGCCCATCTTGGTCAAATCTGGCCTGACCCACAAATGGCTGGCACTTTAGATACTTAAATTGCCTTGTAAATATTTAATGGTGTGCCGGGCGAAACATTCTGTTCGAGGGTAAATCCCGCATCCGCCAACAAACTTTTGAGTTCATCCTCCGTCCACACACGCCCACCCGACATCGCTGTTTGCAAAGTGTTGAGTGCAGCGATCATCGGGTCATCTGGCAGGGTGTAAACAGCGACAAACAGCATCCCTCCTCTTCGGATAGCGCGCCTCAGCCTTGGCAGTGCCGCTCTAATTACCTCTTCGGACAAAAACATCAGAGGTACAAAAGCGGCACCATATCGACTCTCTTTATCTAGATCACAGATACTCTGGTGCAAAAAAGTAACGCGATCGGCGACACCACTCTGATCTCGATTCTGCACAGCCCTCTGTAACGCGGGTTCAAAAACTTCTACCCCATCAACATAGAGCTTCGGCCATTGTTGGGCCATGCTGATCGATATCCAGCCGACACCGCTACCAACATCCAAAAATGGCTCGCCGCGCTCTAAAATATCAAAGAGATCCTGATCTTGTTGCGCGTGCCGGGTTAAAAACCTTGTAACCGCTCGGGAAGATTGTCCCTGAGCCTCAAGCACCGTTGGATCGGTATAGTTCCATTGACCGGCAGTTGCTGGTTGTTCCACAAGATCGGTAAGACGACGAAGGTTACCTAAGGCTGTCGCGCCTAAAAACGTTAACTCTTCGGTTCTCAAGTCATCGAAAAATAGCGGGTCCCTGATGGTCATCACCTGTGTAAGAGCCGACTCAAGGTTTTCTGCGCAGACCAGATTAGCCGATTTGACTCGCGCCAGAGCACCCAGGGCTGCTAACTCCTCAGTTGATCGAATGAGTTGCTGTATATGTTTCAGGGCATCGCTGTAGCTCATAGGCCTCACCGTTTAAGTAAACCATTCATGTGTAGACTAGCATCAACTTGAAACGGAGGTATTGGCCACTGAGCCCCTTACTAGTGCCTGTTGAAAAAGAGTCATCGGGCTAAACGGCGGCTTCGGTAATTAAGGCTATACTGATTACAATATTAAAAGATCGGTTTTGCGCCCAACAGCTCAAATTCGATGG
>Ga0102948_1000141_pt1 | contig 26380 bp, 28 predicted proteins | sample SalPonA_A_H2O_MG_FD_78211 | JGI IMG/M metagenome (GOLD analysis project Ga0102948, IMG submission 78211) | Water microbial communities from South San Francisco under conditions of wetland restoration - Salt Pond MetaG R2A_A_H2O_MG | ecosystem: Environmental > Aquatic > Non-marine Saline and... | reverse complement strand
GTCCAAGTGAATCCAAGACATCATCTGTTGACCATCAACAATACGGCCACCGAGCCCTAGTTTAAAAGCGGGTAGCATTTTCTTTAATGCTCCACCGTTGCCTAGAACAATCCCCGTTCTCAGCAAAACCACTCTAACACCCTCTGTTTTTGCACTTAAAGCGATCGCCTCCCAACGTTGGCAAAGCTCACTGGAGAAGTCGTTAAGCAGAGGCTGATCCGCCTCAACAAGCGTCTGATGGCTGCGAGTAGCACCGTAAAAACCGATCGCAGAGCCACTGACAAACACCTTGGGTTTAACCTCTTGCTGAGCGATCCAACGCACCAGTTGTCCCGTAATTCCTTCACGACTGGCGCGCAGTGCGACTTTTCGCGAGTTGGTCCATGGCTTATCGGCGATCGGTAAGCCTGCCAGATTGACGACAGCATCGACAGCAGTATCTATTTCTGACAGGTTCGTGATTGATTGAACACCAGCGACCGACGCGTGTCGTTTGTGTATCAATATGGTTACACGGTCACCTCTCGCGATGAGCGATCTCGCGACTGCTTCACCAATAAACCCTGTACCACCTGTCAAAAGAATGTGCATGCTGTTAAACCCTTAACTGTTTGCTTTATCTACGTCCCATGCTAGCGTTCGGACTGCTAAAGCTAAAGGAAGAATCAATAATGTTTACTGGAATTGTTCAAGGTGTCGCGACGGTTACTTCGCTAACCCCGGCTAATAACTTTATGACTTTGCAGCTTGAGTTTCCGGCTGACTGTTGTGATAACTTCCAGATTGGAGCCAGCGTCGGCCTCAACGGAACCTGCTTGACCATTACCTCTTTTGAAGGCAACAAAGCAACGTTTGATGCGATTCAATCAACATTAGAACTCACCAACCTTGGCGAACTAACCGTTGGTTCACAGGTCAATTTTGAACGAGCGGCTAAAATAGGCGACGAAATTGGCGGACACCTGATGTCCGGTCATATCTGTGACCGAGTAGCGATAACCGCCATCGATAGAACAGAGACAAACTGCAGAGTAGAGTTTGATCGACCCACACAATGGGCACCCTATCTTCTGGATAAGGGGTTCGTGGGCCTCAACGGTTGCAGTCTAACTATGACGCAGGTGTCTGAAGAGCGCTTTTCGGTTTGGCTTATCCCCGAAACCTTGGAACGCACTCTGTTTGGCAAAGCTAAGCTAGGGGATCTCATCAACCTAGAGATCGACCCTCAAACCCAGGCGATTGTCGATACGGTGGAACGATACCTTAAAGAGCGAGGCAAAAATTGATATTTGTACTGCGGAATTAGCCGCGCTAACCCTATTGAAAGTAAATCAACCAATCCGCGTAAAAAAGGATAACGCCATGTCAGCAGTCAAAGATCTTGGAACTTATGATTACGTTATAGTAGGAGCCGGTTCGGCTGGCTGTGTGTTAGCTAACCGTTTGAGCCAAGATCCAAATACTCGTGTGCTTCTTCTTGAGGCAGGTGGCAGTGATAACCAGTTTTGGGTTCATGTTCCAGTAGGATACCTTTACTGTATTGGTAATCCAAAGACGGACTGGTGTTTTTCAACGGACACTGAAGAGGGTTTAAATGGTCGTTCATTAATTTACCCTCGCGGTAAAGTCTTAGGCGGCTGTTCTTCGATTAATGGCATGATCTACATGCGTGGTCAGGAGCGCGACTACGATGAGTGGGCTTCACTCGGTAATGATGGCTGGAGCTGGAAAGAGGTTCTCCCCTATTTCAAACGTTCTGAACGTCACTACCAACCCGCTGATGAATTCCACAATGATAGCGGAGAACTGTTCGTTCAAGAGCAGCGTTTGAGCTGGCCTATTCTGGAAGCGGTTCGAGACGCTGCCGAAGAGATTGACGTTCCGAAAACTTCAGATTTTAACCGCGGAAATAATGAAGGGTCCGGCTACTTCCCTGTTAACCAAAAAAATGGCGTGCGCTGGAATGCTCGTAAGGCGTTTATTAACCCAGTAAAAGCACGACCAAACCTGACCATTTTGACTCATGCTCAGGTGACCAAACTGCGAATTCAAAATAGACGAGTTGTGGGTGCCGATTTAACCATAAATGGGCAACCTGCAAGTGTTGCAACCAATAAAGAGTTACTTCTCAGTGCCGGTGCAATCAACTCGCCGCAAATTTTGCAGCTATCGGGCATTGGCCCAGCTAATGTTCTAGCCGATCACAATATCGAGATGGTGCACGAGCTACCCGGCGTTGGTGAGAACTTACAGGACCATCTTCAGTTACGCACGATCTATACTGTAGAAAATACCAAAACTCTGAATGAGTGGCAGTCTACCCTCCGAGGGAAAGCTCAAATTGCTGCTGAATACTTCTTAAAACGTTCAGGCCCAATGTCGATGGCCCCAAGTCAACTCGGTATTTTTACTAAGTCCTCGGATGAGCATGCTACAGCGAATATTGAGTACCACGTTCAACCACTATCACTAGAGAAATTCGGGGAAGATCTGCACGAGTTTCCAGCCATCACGGTTTCAGTCTGTAACTTGCGACCAGAGAGCCGAGGTACCTGCCATATCCAATCGACTGACCCCAATGTACCTCCTGCGATTAAGCCGAACTACCTATCGACAGAGGGTGATCGAAAAGTCGCTGCCGATAGCTTACGTCATGCTCGAAAACTCATGGCAACTCAACGCCTTAGCGAATTCAACCCGATCGAGTTAAAACCGGGGGCTCATCTGCAATCGGATGAGGAGCTCGCCAAGGCCGCAGGTGATGTTGGAACGACTATATTTCATCCGGTCGGCACCGCAAAAATGGGCAATGATGAAATGTCTGTTGTGGATAATCGCCTGAAAGTACACGGCATTGAAGGCTTACGTGTCGTAGATGGATCGGTGATGCCAACACTGACCTCAGGTAACACCCATGCTCCTATTACTATGATTGCAGAAAAAGCGTCTGACATGATCCTTGAAGACAACGCTTAAACACAAAGGGGCCGATCAATGATCTGCCCCTTCAAACGAGCCACTATTTGTAAATTCGTTCATCAAACGGGTCAATGGGCTCTTCTAACATTTCGTCCTCTTTAAAGAAAAGTACTCGTCCTTCGAACTTGAAACCTTTAGTGGAGAACCATCGTTCCGCCTGTTCACGTCCCTCCTCTGCTTTACGCACCTCTAACCAAGCCATGACAACTCGATAGAAGAAGATGCCAAACAGAGCAGCACTTGCACCTAAGAAAAAATCAGAAGCTAGAGCAAAGATCAGCAGCACCAGTGCAACGATCCAAACCTTAGAGCTTCGGGCATTTTTTAGTGCGTCGTTCTCAACTCCATACTGATCTAGAAAGTTCAGATAACGACGGTAGTTCTGTTGAAGATCGAACTTAATTTCAGAATCCATAGAGATAGCCATATCAATGACTCCTTTTATACCAAGCTCTTACTGACGACTTCATACACATCCGGCGACAGTGCCTTTTGATCCATGATGCGCTCTAGTTGAGCCCTCATTAACGTTTGCTTTTCACTAGTATAGCGCTTCCACCGAGTTAAAGGCGTTAACATTCTTGAGGCAATTTGAGGATTCTGCTCATTTAAACGAATAATCCAATCAGCTAAATAGCGGTAGCCAGAGCCATCTGGCGCATGGAATTGAACCGGATTCGCACCGGCAAAAGCACCGATCAGGCTGCGCAGTTTGTTGGGGTTTTTCGCATCAAAAAGCTCATCGTTCTCGAGCGCTTTTACTCGATCAAGAGCCCCCTCTTTAGGGTCACAGGCCTGTAATGAGAACCAACTGTTCATCACAAGGGCTTCACTTGACCACTGCTGCTTAAATGCAGCAAGAGCCTGTTTAGCGGCTTCGGTATCGTCTGAATGAACCAACGCTGCCAATGCTGCCTGTTGGTCTGTCATATTATCAGCACGGTCAAACTGCTCCAGAGCTAATTCAATAGCACCTTCATAATTTGCTGCGATCAAATAACTAAGCGCTAAATTCTTCAGACTGCGCTTAGCCACCTGCTCTGCACTTGGCTGATAAGCCTCTGCTGAAGTACAACGCTGATAAACTGCTAGCCACTGAGGCGCTAAAGCTTTGCCAAGTGCTTTAACAAAGGATTTACGAGTCGCATGAATCGCTTCAACCTCAATAACCTCAGCCAATTCACTTAGATAAGCTTCGCTTGGTAAGGTGCATAACTTAGCCAACATCGCCTCATCGAGGGACTCGTCTGCCAGTAGCGCTCGCCAGGCATCTAACAGGGCACTGTTGGGTTCGACAGTCGTACCCGCAATGCCTTCTTGCAGTTTGTTTACCAGGTAGCGTTGCCCCGATTCCCAGCGATTAAAGCCATCGGTATCAAAACGCATAAGATGCAAAAGCTGCTGATCCGTGTAGTTAAAGCGTAATTTAATCGGGGCCGAGAAACCGCGAAGCAGAGAGGGTATTGGTTTATCAGTAAAACCATCAAAGGTGACACTCTGCACCTCTTTCGTCAGTTCAACCACACCTGAAGAGAGTTCGGCGCCCTCTAGCGTGAGTAGTCCATAACGGATGGGCATATGGAAAGGGGCTTTACTCTCTTGGCCTGGAGTACTTGGGCAGCTCTGTGTAAAAGTCAGTTGGTATCTTCCTGACTCTTCGCTCCACTGTTCAGACACCTCAACCACAGGGGTACCTGCCTGAGAATACCAGCGTTTAAACTGGGTTAAGTCACGTCCAGACGCCTCTTCCATTGCTGCAACAAAATTGTCCGTCGTCACTGCTTGACCGTCATGACGTTCGAAGTAGAGATCTGTCCCTTTTCTGAACGTATCTTCGCCCAAAAGCTGATGAATCATACGCACCACTTCAGCGCCTTTCTCATAGACCGTGAGCGTGTAAAAGTTAGAAATCTCGATAAACGATTCTGGCCTTACAGCATGTGCCATAGGACCGGCATCTTCGGCAAATTGTGCGGTACGTAATAACGTCACATCTTCAATACGCTTCACTGTCCGCGAGTTCATGTCGGCTGAAAATTCGGCATCGCGAAAGACGGTAAAGCCCTCTTTGAGGCTTAACTGGAACCAATCGCGACAAGTCACGCGGTTGCCTGACCAGTTATGGAAATACTCATGCGCGACCACCGCCTCTACACGCTGAAATCCAAGGTCTGTCGTTGTTTTTTGGCTGGCCAAAACACAACTGGTGTTGAAGATATTAAGTCCCTTATTCTCCATAGCGCCCATATTGAAGAAGTCGACTGCAACGATCATATAGATGTCAAGATCGTATTCACGACCGTAGACCTCTTCATCCCAACGCATCGAGCGCTTTAAAGAGTCCATTGCATAAGCCAGCTTATCGTGATCTTTAGGCTCAGCGAAAATTTGCAATTGAACGTCACGGCCAGACGCTGTCGTGAACTGATCTTCAATGCAACTTAAATCACCCGCTACTAAAGCAAACAAGTAGGCTGGTTTGGGGTGTGGGTCTTGCCAAGTGACCCAATGACGGCCGTCATCGGTCACCCCTTTATCAATGGCGTTTCCGTTAGAAAGTAACACGGGATACTGTTCAGGATCAGCCACAATCGTTGTTTCGAACAATGACATCACATCAGGACGATCTAAGTAGTAAGTGATGCGCCTAAAACCCTCGGCTTCACATTGGGTACAGAAGACACCATCAGATCGATAGAGCCCCTCCAACGCAGTATTAAGTTGAGGCTGAATGCGACAGACCGTTTGCAACGTAAACTGGTCAGGAACAACCTGAATCATCAGTGACTCATCAGAGACTTTGTACTCACCCTCAGGGACCTGTTGGTCATTAATGCAAAGTCGCTTAAGTTGGAGGTCTTTATCACCATTTAAAATTAGAGGAGCGTTGCGCATATGCGATTCGGGATTACGACGCATATGCAAAGTAGCAAACACCAGCGTCTCTTCTTCATCCAACTCAAAACGAAGCGCAACCGAGTCAATTAAAAATTCAGGAACGCGGTAATCTTTTAGATAGATGGTGTTAGGTTGTTCACTCAAGATTGTATCTCCAATCACGCGAAAAATTTAATGTTATACGCGCCAAACTTTCGCAGGTTGATCACGCCTGTATCCAAAATAAGGTACTGGCCTTTAACCCCTTCCAGGATACCTTCGACAACTGACGTTTTATCAAAGTTAAAACTGGTTACCTTGACGGGATGATTACGTACTGGGAAGTTGATCTCAACCACCTCTGCATCAAGCTTACGGATCGCATCACCAGATTGAGCACTGATGAGTTGTTGCAGTGGCTCATGACAGAGTTCAAAGAGACGATCACGTTCCTGCTTCAGATCAAGAGGGGAAACGTCCCCTTTAAGCATGGCACGCCAATTGGTTTTATCCGCAACCTCTTTGGCAAAAATGGTTTCAACAAGTCCAGACTGCAGGCGATTATCAACTTCCATTATTGGGAGTGCTTGCACAGCACCCTGATCAATCCAACGCGTGGGAATCTGGGTTTGACGAGTAATACCTACTTTAAGCCCAGAGGAGTTGGCCAGATAGACGATGTGTGGAGCAAAACAGTTCTTCAAGCCCCAGCTCTCATCGCGACAGGTGCCCTCGGCAAAATGACAGGTCTCAGGCTTAACGATACAGGTATCACAACCTGGAAGCTTTTTGAAACAGGGGTAGCAAAAGCCTTGATTGAAACTTTTGTTGGACTTTCGTCCGCAAGAGAGACAGTTGATTTGACCCATGTATTCAAGGCGAATGGGTTGGCCGATGAAATCATTTACTAGAGGCCCAGCCTCACCGTTCAATGAAAGCTCATAACTCACAGGCGTGTCGAGATGCACTCGCATCTTCTCCAGAACCCCCTCTGCACGCAGTGATAAAGAGTCATTAGTCATCGGTTAAAATTCTCAATACGTCGGGCTGCATTGGATCTGAGCCATGCTGCTTACCATCAGGGCGAGTACGGTCAATGAAGCCTACACGCTGATCCTGCGGAATATCACGTGCTACCTCATAGGCAATGACCGCACGCATACTGGTTTCACGTTGCTCAGGAGATAGTTTTTCACCATTGGGCCATTTACCGATTTCGACAGCCACTTTCAGCGCATGATAGACATCAGGTGTCATGGTTTCGATCATTTTGTCGTAATTCAAACCGCTACCTATTCATTCAAATTGGAAGCGTTCAGAATACCATAGAGAGAAGCTTTTGAGAGGCTTTTGCTCGCGTTAGCGTAGCCAAAATCGACTGATGAATGCGAAGACTAAACCCGACATAAGACCGACTAAATGAGCGGTATTTGCAATGGCGCCTAAGCCAATGAATTCAAGTGCTCCGGTATACCCTAGAGCCAACCAGAACAGCATAAATCCAAACAGCGCTTTAGGCAGCCTAAACAGTGGCCTGTTGCTCAAGAGGTCCCATAACCATGTGTAGCCCAAAACAGCAAAAACCACACCAGAAAGACCACCAAATAGAGGCCCCGACACCCAAAACTGGGCCAAATTGGAGAGCGCTGCCGAGAAGAGCACCAACAGCATAAAGTGGGTTGTTCCCTGAAGCCTCTCTATCGCCCCACCGATCATCCAAACCCAGAGCACGTTAAACAAGATGTGAAGCAAAGAGAAGTGCATGAACATCGGAGTCCAAATCCGCCACCACTCACCGGAAGAGAGCATTGTGCTCAATGTGTGATACTCAACCTGACTCGCACTAATTGCATAGTCAGCAAAAGTGAATCTCACCATCCAGCCGGCATCACCACCAAAATCAATTAATAGCGTAAGGGTGGCTGATAGGACAATCAGCAAGGCCGTCGCAGGCAGTTGTTTCAGGTCTGATATTGTGAAAGAAGAAAGGCTTTTAGGATGATGTACTTGAACATTGATCTTTGCAAGATCCCCACCCTCTTGCCAGTAGTTAAAAAGCTCTAACACTTTGTCATGGTTGATATGAGCCGCAACAAACAGTGTTTGGCTGTCACTCTCCTCCACGACACGATGAGGAATAGCGTTTGCCCATAAGAATTGAGTGAACTCTGTTAAATCGACCGTAAGATCGGTTTTAAACACAGGAGACACTAGCGAGGAAACTCCGCATCGACATCTATCCAGATAAACTTGCTTCTATCCAGTGTTTTTTCGCCATCAAAACGGTAAGCAACTAATTTGCCGTATTTAACCGCACTGTAGTCAAGACAGGCGATGTTATCGACAACCGGCTTAGGCTCGCCTTCGCACCAGTAGTGTCCGATAAACAGCGGTCGCTCATCGCGCGAATAGAATTGAAGATCAACATAATCAGCCGGTGTTAGCTCAGTCCGTGCAATATGCTCTGGCAAAGGATCAGGTTGAAACACGACATCCCCCATTCTTTTGGGTTCTTGTGCCCAAAAACGGGTTCTAAAAAAGTGACGTTTAAAACCATCTTTACTGATCATCACTTCATTGTTGGGCAGTCGCAAATGGGTGCCACGAGTCAGTCGATCCATGACCAAGAACTCAAAACTGTTGGGTATGACTGAGTTCAAAAGAAACTGCTTATCAACAACAGGGGCAGAAGCTACTCGCTCTTTTAAGCGGTTGATCAAGGTCGAGTGCCAACAAGCATGAACGACTCGCAAATCATCATGCTCAATAAACAAGGGGATAGACTCAATCCAATCTAATAGCTCTTGCTCATCCGAATGACGATGCGCAAATTGATCTAAGGTCTCTTGAACAATTCTCTGGTGCCTTGGCGTGTGCTCGCGAAGAAAGTCACCACTGCCATCACACTTAGGGGTTTTATAGCAGTAGTAGTTGTACTCATGATTACCCATTACAATTTCGGCGCCCGATTTTTCAACCATGGCCCGAACGATCTCGTAGGTCTCAACGATCCGTGGACCACGATCAATCACATCACCCAGAAAAATAACCCGGCGGCTAGGATGACGGTAAGCACCATCCATCACTTTATAGCCCATACGGTTAAGTAGAAGCTTTAAGCTCTCTGCGCAACCGTGAATATCGCCAATTAAATCTATACCCTGTTTTTGCAAAACTACTTGTCCCAGAGCTTTGAGCTCCAGCCGAGCTTGGTTCGGCAGGTGCTGTAGAAATCGTAGTTTTCTGGGTGAAGTAGACGCAGCTTTTGCGGCTTCTTACTGATGGTCACAGTATCCCCTGGTGCCAAAGCAATATTGCTTTGACCATCGCAGGCAACCGATGGATAGGTATCATTATTTTCACTGATCACCAGTTTCAATTCTGAGTTACCATCCACCACGATTGGGCGACTTGAAAGCGTGTGCGGGAACATTGGCACCAGGACCAACGCATCCAATTTAGGGTGCATCAATGGACCACCCGCCGACAAAGAATAGGCAGTAGAGCCTGTTGGTGTGGCAACGATCAAACCATCTGAACGCTGCGTGTAGACATATTGCCCTTCAATCCAGAGTTCGAATTCAATCATGCGCGTCGCTTTACCTGGGTGCAATACGCAGTCGTTTAAGGCCGTTGTCTCGGCAATTGGCTCACCATTTCGTTTAACGGTTACATCCAGCAAGAAGCGCTTATCGACAATATAACGACCTTCTAACACCTGATCGACCATCTCTTCGATCTCTTCAGGTTTAATATCCGTTAGGAAGCCAAGATTACCGCGGTTAACACCCAACACCGGCACATTTGACGATGCCAATGAACGAGCTGCGCCTAGCAAACTACCATCACCACCAACGACAATCACGAGATCCGCAACTTCGCCCATCAGCTTTTGCGGAGAGACTTGCAGACCATGGCCAGGCATGAGCTCTGAAATTTTATCGTCTATAACGATATTTAAATGACGCTGCTCAAGAAACCGAATGAGCTGCTTCATGGTATCGATGACTTTTTTGCTTCCTAAGCGGCCTATCAGACCAATATTGCGAAATTGATACATACCCTGTGCGTTTCCCTGCGGATATCGTTAAATGATTAAGAAACAGTATAAAGCTTGTAGAGGTGGAAAGTTAGACGACCTAGGTGTAAAAGGCTGTTAAAACGGGAGCGGCCCAACAAATTCACCTGCTAGTCGATTGATACGGTGCTGCTGTGCCCTGAGACCTTGCAAACCTCCAGTATGCACCATAAGCACTCGCTTACTTTTTATACGATCAGTCAAAAACTGGCGGTTCAAGTAGTGGAAGACGCGCAAAGTATAGATAGGATCTAAAACCAACCCTAACGTTTGAGCTCGAACATGGGTGGCTGCTAACTCCGCAGTCACCTTACCATAGCGCTGTTCAACGGCGACTTCGATTGACCATTGTTCGGAGTGAGTTTTTCGGTCAGAGGGCACTTGTTTCAGTAAATCACTAACACGTTCTTCTAGATCAGCGCGGCTTCCCAAGGCAGAGACTCCGATCAATTCAATCTGTTCAGGGGCACCTGCTATGAGACCTGCCAGGGTTCCCCCGGATCCCACTGCCACATATAACTGATCGTAAATGACGCCCTGTAAACAGGCTTGATTCCAAATAGAGGCACAACCTTCAACGGCTTTTAGATTGCTTCCACCTTCCGGTATCCAGCAAGAATCGAGTAGCTGATACCTGTCTGCTAGTAACTTGGAGGACTTCTCACGGTAAGTGTCACGATCGATGAATATCAACCGCATTCCGAAGGATTGAGCATCCTCAAGAGTGGGCGTAGATTGAGGCTCACCACGAATAAAGCCTACCGATCTAAGCCCTAGATTCTGAGCCGCGTATGCCAATGCATGGATGTGATTGGAGTGAGGACCACCAAAGCTGGCGACAAGATCGCCTTCATTGAGATTATTAAGATTGGGAAGCAGTTTGAACCACTTGTTACCCGAAATCAGAGTGTCCGTTTGATCCAGACGCAAAAGATCGAAGCTAATGCCATTGGGTAGCTTTATAGAGTCTATTGTGATTAATGGTGTCTGCATGAATCAGAACTCGATATGGTGGGCGAAGAGGGGTTCGAACCCCCGACCCTCTGCTTGTAAGGCAGATGCTCTCCCAACTGAGCTATTCGCCCATATCGCAGGCGTATCTTACGAAGAAACATTTTCTCGAGGAAAATGGCGGAACGGACGGGACTCGAACCCGCGACCCCCTGCGTGACAGGCAGGTATTCTAACCAACTGAACTACCGCTCCGTTATGGTGGGCGAAGAGGGGTTCGAACCCCCGACCCTCTGCTTGTAAGGCAGATGCTCTCCCAACTGAGCTATTCGCCCATAACGGTGGTTTGTCTAACGACACAATCTTTCAAACCAATTTATGAAAGATGGCGGAACGGACGGGACTTAGCGACCCAGAACACTCCTCTTGAGCTGACAGGCAGGTATTCTAACCAGTCAATCTCAAAAATGGCGGAACGGACGGGACTCGAACCCGCGACCCCCTGCGTGACAGGCAGGTATTCTAACCAACTGAACTACCGCTCCAACGGTCAATGAGCATTGCTGCTCAAGAACAGGGTGCGAATTTTAATGGCTTTTCGATCAGAGTCAAACCTTTATCCGATATTTTTCTTAAAAATAGTGATTTTTTTAAACCAAACTCAAACTTGATTATTTGTTAACCTACACGCTGGATAAATTAATGAGAACCGACATGTCCACCGTTTCAACTCAACTGACCCGCCTTTTCGATGGATATAAAGCAGAGTGCCAACAACAAGGCCATCCAACCATTCTGGTTGAAGAGGATTGGTTAAGCCCTGCACTACTGCCCGGTTATGTGGTCAATGAGGAATCTGAGTGGACACCAACGCCTATTGAGATTTCAGATCTGGATATGTTTGAACGGCTCTCAGATGCACTTGAGACTGATATACCTCAGTCGATCATTGACTACTACACCCGTTATTGGTCCCTGCCAGTAGAAGCGACCCATAGCGAAGGCGAATTAAGTCTCATCTTTGTTTGGAATCCAGAGGATTTGGAGAGATTAAGAGAGAATCTCATTGGCCACGCCCTGAATAAGAGACGCTTACGACAAACCGTTAGCTTCTTTTTTGCCACTACTGAACCCTATGGTGATCAGATACTTTCTGTGGAGAGCGATACAGGTCACGTGCTGTTAGAAAAGCCGGGGCAGAAAAAATTCAGCGTGCTAGCAGAAGATTTAGAAACTTTCCTCAGCCAAGTAACACGCTTACATCCATAATCGGTCAACCAATGGATCTGGATAATAGACGACTGATTTGGCATAAATCGTAGCCAGATTCATTTCGCCAGTGGTTGAATGCATCTTGAACGATAAGCAGATCTCGCTTAGCCGTTGGACGCTTATCGACCACACCCTGCGCTTTAAGTGCAACCACCACATCATCTGTTAGCACTGGACTGTCGCGACCTACAATACGCAGCGCATAAGCACCTGAGTTGCCTCCCAACTGTGCGCCCTCTTTTTTCAGAAAGCCCCACAATCCAACAATGGTATCCTCGACCGGCCAATCGGCCAAAAACTGACCGAAGCCTCTCTGCTTTTGACTCACTTCATGAATCATCAAAGCATTGGTACGAGTCGCTTTAATTTTTCCAAAATGGCGAATCAGATCCCTATTCTGCATCAGCGCATCGAGGTGATCATCACTCATTAGCGAGACCTTCTCTGGATCGAAACCAAAAAATGCCTTTTCAAACGCGAGCCACTTTCCATCCACTACGGATCGTTTGAGACCCGCACAAAAGATACGCCAAGTCATCGCCGACAAAATACGGTCATCTGGGGTGGCCTTAAGTTCTGCCTGATTAGCGGCCCTTGGGCCAAGCAAGTCGCTATCACCCCACCCCGGGTGAAAGTGTCTAGCCTGCTGCATAAGGTGTGGAAATGACTTCATCAATGATCCGGTTCAAAGTTTAGGGATGCTGAGTTGACACAGTATCGCACACCCGTTGGTTGCGGACCGTCAGAAAATATATGCCCCAAATGCGACCCACATTGACTGCAGGTAATTTCTGTACGCACCATACCATGTGAGTGGTCTGGATGCTGATCGACCCTCCCCTCGCCAAGCTCATCAAAAAAACTAGGCCAACCACACCCTGAATCATATTTCAGTGTGCTATCAAACAGCTCGGTGTCGCAGCACTTACAACGGTATAAGCCCGATCGCTTCTCATCAAAATAGGCCCCTGTAAAGGCTCGTTCTGTCCCTTTTTGGCGACAAATGTAAAACTCTTCTGGTGATAACTTGTCACGCCAGTAATCATCGTCTTTAAAATCATCATTTTGCATTGTAAAAAACCTCTCTGAGAGTGTTGTAAACTCTATACCCAAACCCAGCAAAGTCGTATAGTTACTATTAATACGGTTTGCATAATAATTCGTTTGTATTACGGCGTTTTCTACTCAAATCGATCCCCTACAAATTAATCTCCCTGTGAGAAGAGCTCTACCGATGTCTCAGATAAGAAAGTCCAACAAACTCAACAATGTATGTTATGACATTCGTGGACCCGTCCTTCAAGAAGCCAAACGCTTAGAAGAAGATGGCCACAAAATATTGAAACTGAATATCGGTAACCCTGCCCCTTGGGGATTTGATGCCCCAGACGAAATAGTTCAAGACGTCATCTATAACTTACCAAGCGCCCAAGGCTATTGTGATTCAAAAGGTCTGTTTGCAGCTCGTAAAGCGGTCATGCAAGAGTCGCAACGCAAGGGAATTAAAGATGTCACTATCGAAGACATCTACATCGGTAACGGTGTCTCTGAGCTCATTGTCATGGCAATGCAAGGGCTACTCAACGATAACGATGAGATGTTGATTCCGGCACCAGACTATCCACTTTGGACCGCTGCAGTCAGTCTAGCGGGTGGTACACCCGTACACTACCAGTGTGACGAGGAGCGCGAGTGGTTCCCAAACATTGAGGATATTCGCAGTAACGTTTCTGAGCACACCCGTGGAATTGTCGTGATTAATCCTAACAATCCAACAGGGGCTCTATACCCAGAGTCGATTCTAAAAGAGATTATCGAACTGGCGCGTGAACACAATCTAATCATTTTTGCTGACGAGATCTACGACAAGATTCTCTATGACGAAGCAAAACACACCTCGATCGCCTCACTTACAGATGATGTATTGGTCTGCACGTTCAACGGTTTATCGAAAACCTATCGTGCTGCGGGTTTCCGGTCAGGTTGGATGTTTATGAGTGGTCCTAAACACACGGCAACTGACTACATCGAAGGCTTAGAGATGTTGGCGAATATGCGTCTGTGCGCCAACGTACCGGCTCAAAATGCGATTCAAACTGCACTGGGCGGCTATCAATCGATCAATGAACTGATTATACCTGGTGGTCGCCTTTGCGATCAGCGAGATTTGGCTCACAAGCTGTTAAACGAAATACCCGGTGTCAGTTGTGTCAAACCAAAAGGGGCAATGTACTGTTTTGTGAAGTTAGATCCTGAGATTCATCCCATCAAGAATGATGAGAAATTCGCGTTGGATTTACTTCAGCAGCAAAAAGTACTGATCGTTCATGGAAGTGGGTTTAACTTACCCGACACGCAACACTTTAGAATTGTCTTTCTTCCAGAACCAAGACTCTTAGAAGAAGCCATCTCTAGAATTGGTACCTTCCTTAAAACCTACAAACAGTAACCCGAGCTCTACGGAATGGAGTCATGTCGTATCATTGTCACATTGTGTGTCTATAGTGCGACTTTTAAACAGGAGTAGTTATGTTTTTAAAGATCAAAAAAAATCGCGGTATTCAAATGAACCACAACGGCATGGATAAGAAGCTGATTGTGGACATTACCTCAAACTTTTTAATCAACATGGCGCATATTGGTGAGATCTCTTTTTACTCTCAGCATGAGCCGCGCAAGCGCGTTGACCTTGCAGGCCACTCATTCACTCAACCTGCAGGCACACGAGTCATTCACTTACAGATGGCTCACACCTATGCCTCCATGACTGGCGATAGCCGTGAAGGGATTAATCGCGTACGTGAAAAGGTCTACTACAAGCTCTATTTTACTCCAGAGAACATCGACTCTTATCAAGAGTTGCGCGATGCAATCGAAGCTCGAGTCGTCAATCTTTAAGGTTGAATTTAGGTTGCTCTGTCACCATTTAAGATAGTAAGTCAATTGTTTGAGGAAACAACCTAAATGCTCAGAATACTTCTTTTCTTAGCGACCAACCTTGCCATCATCGTAGTGGCTAGTTTGACGCTTAATATTCTTGGTGTTGGTCCCTACTTAACATCTAACGGTCTAAACCTCGGTGCACTGCTGGCTTTCTGTGCAGTCTTTGGTTTTGCCGGCTCGTTCATATCTCTGTTTATCTCTAAATGGATGGCAAAGAGAACGACAGGTACTCAAATCATTGAACAGCCACGAACAGCCGAAGAGAAATGGCTAGTCGATACCGTTGCCGAACTGGCTCAAAAAGCGGGCATTGGCATGCCTGAAGTCGGTGTGTTCCCATCGAATGCGGCGAATGCTTTTGCAACTGGTTGGAATAAAAACAATGCACTGGTCGCTGTGAGTAGTGGTCTCCTATCTCGCTTCAAAGCCGATGAAGTAAAAGCGGTGCTGGCACACGAGGTAGGCCACGTCGCAAATGGCGATATGGTCACGCTGTCCTTGATCCAAGGCATTATTAACACGTTTGTTATGTTCTTAGCTCGTATCGTCGGTTACGCGGTGGACAGTTTCTTACGCCGTGGTGATAACTCCGGCGGTGTAGGCATAGGTTTTTACATCGCAACCTTTATCGCTGAAATAGTATTTGCCGTATTTGCACACATGATAGTGGCCTGGTTCTCACGTCGTCGTGAATTTCGCGCCGATGAGGCGGGGGCCGACCTCGCGAGTAAACAGGGCATGATTAATGCGCTGCAACGTCTTCAGGCTGAGTCTGGTCAAGCTCAAGAGCTATCAGGTCAACTGACGGCATTTGGTATCAGCAGCATCAAGAAGCAGGGCTTCATGGAGATGTTTGCCAGCCACCCTCCTCTAGCGGCTCGGATTGAAGCGCTGCAAAACCGCCGTTAAATACCCACTCGGTAAATAACAGCATCTCGATAACCGGTGTGGACTGTAACCACACCGGTTAATTGTCGATCCAACTCAGGATCACCACTGTCGATAATCAGTGGTCGACCGTTAAGCCCCACGATTTTAGAGCGTGTCGCAACGACATAGAGACCAGAGAGCCCAACCTTTTTAATCAACTCCGCACTTAGCTGCTGATTGCCTCGACCAAGCAAATGCCCCTGCCCACCAATCGGAGTAATCACCACTTTGAACGGCGCATCATCAACCAGTTCGATTAACTGCTGAGCTGAGCAGTCTTTGGCGATAATCTCACCATCTTTAATAAGATCTGTGCCCAACAGGGTATTGTTGAGTCCCAACTCACTCATAATCGCTGCAACCGTGGTACCTGAGCCCATGACGTAAAAAAGGTCAGGATCCATCTGCTCAACGAAACCAGCCGCGATATCCGCAACAACCAGCTCCTCAACCTCTTTACCCCCCTCTTTAACGGATTGCACATACTGATGCTCAGCAGGAACGAGCAGTTCACCATAATATTTTGCACGCACTCGGCCCTGCCTAAATTCAGACTCATCGATGTCACGAACCTCAGCCTGCTCCATTCGAACTAAGCGACCCTCGATAAGATCTGTAATCAGAGATCCCGCTAAGGAAGGTGTCAACGTATAAACACCTGAATGAATTTTCACACCCGCCGGAACACCCAGAACCGGAACCTGTTGACCTATGGCTTCATAAATATTGCGAGCCGTACCATCCCCCCCAGCAAACAGAATGAGATCGACGCCCACTTCAACCATTGCCTTGGCAGCAATCAAGGTGTCTTCAGCGGTTGTCGGCCATCTCTGCGGCGAGCCCAATACTTGGCAATCCAATTTCAGGGCTCTAATTGACTCTTCACCCATTGCGCCACTCCAAGTCAAAAGCTCAATTTGGTCACTTTGGATGGCCTCTAAAGCGTGACTCATTTTGACAGGAGCGAGTTGCTGAGCACCTCGACTTAAAGCTTCATCTCGAATCGCTTCGCCATCACTCCCTTTTAGGGCGACACTTCCCCCTATGCCAGCATAAGGGTTAACCAGTACGCCTAAGCGAAATTTCATACCTGAACCTCATCAACCTTGAAACCAAGAGCAGAAAGCTGAAATTTTATCGTTTCTGTCGTTTTACCTGACAGCTTTAATGATGCAAACTCCCGACGCACGGGGTAGCACTTTCGCAATTGATCAAAAGCTTGTGCCTGACTCTTAATGGGGTTCAAAGAGGCTATGAAACGCTGGTGATCTTCGTTAATTGAGTAGACTGATCGAATCACTTGCTGCACTGTCGTTTGCCGAGTTAAATCCATGCTAGGTGTTTGATAATCTGTAAAAAGAGAGTCAAAAGTAACAGAAACAGGAAGACCAAGAAGCTCACAGTATCGCTCATAAAGCATGTAAGTTCCGCGCAGTTTCCCCTCTAAACTGTAACCGGCAATATGAGGCGTGCCTATTAACACTCTCTCCGCTAATTCAACATCGACCTCAGGTTCATCTTCCCAAACGTCCATCACCAACGTGACGTCCGTTCTCTGCTGGGCGAACTTTAGGAGTTCTTGACCATTAATAGTGGGCCCACGTCCAGCATTTAAAAGCAGGGATCCTGGAGCAATCTGATTTAGAAGGGAGCCGTCAATTAAATGATGAGTCGCATGCTCACCACTCATCGTGAGCGGGAGATGACAACAGATGACATCCGAATGTGCCATTAGCTGCGAAAGAGGTGTATCGACAAAGGAGGTGTCTCTTTTAGCCCGAGGAGGATCAGATACAACAACTTGCACCCCTAATGCGGTTAATCGGTTGACTAATCGAGATCCAACATTACCCGCACCGACAACCCCATAGGTAAGACTCAGTGGATCTAATGCTCTCTTCTCTGCAAATTCATAAATAGCCGCGAGTGCGTAATCTACAACCGAATCGGCATTACAACCCGCCGCATTGGAAAAGGGAATTGTGCGTTCAGTGAGACAGTGAGTGTCCATGTGATCCATACCAATGGTCGCGGAACCCACAAACTCTAACTGTTTAGCGTCTTTTAACAACTGAGCGTTGACCTGAGTAATTGAACGAACAAGTAGCGCATCTGCCTCGACTAACTGACTGGCTTCCAGTGAGCGCCCCGCAACACGACGCACCTCACCAAAGGAAGAAAACAACGACTCAACGGCCGGCATATTCTCATCCGCAACAATGACTTTTTTGAGCTTTATCATGATCACCCCTTAAGATGAGATGTATTATACGGTCTATCAGCAAAAGTGCGATCTGAACCAATACCGGTATTAGTATGTAAAGATCTGTGTAAACAAATGTAAAGTTGTTTCACTGTGTCAATCGATCATGAAAACATAACTAAAACAGAGTTAGGAAAGTCATTGGCCAATCACGTTAAACGAGCAGTTATCATTCTGTCCCTTATCAGTGCAATTGCCTTTTTGTCCTGGGCTCTGCAAGACTATAAAAATGCAGAATCTATGTCAGGGTGCGATATCAATAGTGGTCAATGCGAGGTCTTCAGACATGACATTCAATACCGATTTACTCTGGGGCCGATGCCCGCTCGATCGCTCAACAACATGACGCTGACAGCTGAAACCAATCTGCCAGGAGTCGATCGTGTATGGGTCGATTTGCAAGGTGCTGACATGTACATGGGTGTGAACCAGTTTGAATTACACGCTAGTAAAAAAGCATGGGAAGGAAGTACCCAATTAGCCGTCTGTACCACGGGAACGATGACCTGGTTAGCCAACGTCATTTTCGAAACAGACTCAGAGCAAAAAATAGTCGAATTGAGGTTTGACGCAAGATGATTACTCGCACTAAAACGCTGTTAGCCATTGGCATGCTGATCTTGGTGATGCTCGTTGTTGGAACTATCCTTTTCAAACCCAATAACAGTTTTCAACCGGTCCAACTTGGTGGCGAGTTTCATGGCAACAGTATTGATGGCGCTGTATCACTTAGTGATTTCAAAGGTAAGCTGGTGTTGCTCTATTTTGGCTACACCTCTTGTCCAGATATCTGCCCAACCTCACTGACCAGTATGAAATTTGCGTTTAATGAACTCAAGAGTGATCAGCTCGCGCAAATTCAGCCCATTTTTTACAGTGTAGACCCTGATAGGGATTCACTTGAGCAGTTGCAGGTCTACTCTCATTTTTTCTCACCTCTTATTCTCGGTATGACCGGCAGTCGTCATCAGATCGATAGCGCAATCCAGCAGTATGGTGCTTACTACAGAATGGTCGAGCAGCCGGATTCCGCTATGGGATATACGGTAGACCACTCTTCTAAAATCTATCTAATCGATCAACAGGGAGAGTTTTTGGGGACCGTTTCTCACAACAACCCAAACCAGCTTGTTGAAAAAATCCGTTCCATTTTGCAATAGGAAACCACTATGAAGAAACTATTAATCGCGTCGTTATTACTAAGCACACTTGCACAAGCTGATGTAGAGATTTCAGACGCTCGTGTACGCGCTGTTCCACCGGGGCAGAAAATGACCGGCGCTTTTATGGAGATCAAAAACAGTGGCGCGGATCTTCAGGTGGTTTCAGCTGAATCCTCTATCTCTAAAGTAGTCGAGCTTCATACCCACATAAAAGATGGTGAAGTAATGCGCATGAGAAAGATTCCTGCCATTGATCTGTCTGCTAACAGCACCACTCATTTGAAACCAGGCGGTCTGCATGTGATGTTTATTGGGCTAAAAGAACCACTTACTATCGATCAAAAAATCGATTTAAAATTGAATTTTAGTGATGGTAGCAGCCAAGCTTTGGAAGTACCTGTAAAAATGATTCAAAAGCCGGGTATGATGAAACACGATATGAAACACTGATCTATCAGCACATCTTACAGCCACGGGTACGACTGTCGAAGTGGCTGTATACTGTTAAACAGGCATCTACCTCCGTCTCAACAACTCCCAATAGTTCCGCTTTATAACCGTCAACAAACTCAACTCGACAGCCGTTTATCTCTTGAGTAACCCGATAAGATTTGAAACCAACACGGTAGACACCTTGGTAGTGAGGGTAGTCGATCAAGACGCTCTTTTGGTATTTAACAACGGGCCAATCCTGCTCAATTCGTAACGCTGGTACTTTTAACGGATTGTCCTTGTGCAAACCAAGAAAGAGCTGTAACTGTTCGAAGTGGTCGAACACACCGAGTACCCACACCCCTCTATCGGATAGTCCAAGCTCCAACTCACCTTCAGCGTAAAGGTACTCTTTTGTTGGGAGAACGAGTCTTAAATAGTTATAGCGTTCATTCGCAATCGAATAGAGCGACCAGTCAGGCCCCTTAGCCTGTAGGGACCAATCCGTTGAAGTGACGCTTAAATGACGCACTTGGCGCTGTTCAACTTGAACTGATCGATACTAAGAGGCTCAACAGCATAAAGAACCCTGAGCGCCTCACTCAGCGCCTGCAGGCGAGGATTCATTCCATTGATGAATGTCTCCTGCACTTTGCTTAAAACAGATTGCTTAAAACTATCTGAGGCCCCTAGTCCTTGAGAGAGGTTATCGGCACTAAAGTGAAACTTTCGACCTGCTGACAGCGTTAGAATCCACTCATAAGCTTGGGGGGAAACCTCCACTCGCTCAAACTCAGATTGCTCCTCTTCTGTTCGACCATCTGGCTTGTACCAGTACCCAAAATCCTCAAGCAGACGTCTTTTCGGCCCCGCCACACACCAATGAGCAATCTCGTGCAAGGCGCTGGAAAAGAATCCATGTGCAAATATAATTCTATGATGTGGATAATTAGCGTCGGCTGGAAGATAGAGTGGTTCACCATCACCCCGAACGAGTTCGGTATTTAGTGATTTCAAAAATAGCGTATTAAAACACTCTATAAGTTGATCGACTTGGGGATCGAGATCCATGACAGACTCCACAATAAGAACCGTTAAATTATAGTCCGGTAAACGTATGGAATTAATCTTACAGGCACAAAAAAAGCGCCAAATGGCGCTTTTTTTTAAGAATCTAAGTCTTATGCTACAACGTTTACGTTGTCAGCTTGAGGACCTTTCTGACCCTGAGTAACTTCGAAAGTTACTTGTTGGTTTTCAGCTAGGCTACGACGACCTGTACCGTTGATAGCACGGAAGTGAACGAATACGTCTGGACCGTTCTCCTGCTGAATGAAACCAAAACCTTTCTCGTCGTTAAACCATTTAACTGTACCAGTTAGCTGCTCTGACATTTCTTGCCTCTTAATCCTGTTCCCTATAGGAACCTTAGTGCATCCCCGAAGGGAGTTATCTACCAAGTAAACTACTTGGCCTGAGTGCGACCTGTGTCGCGTACCAGTTTACAAGCCTATCTTGTAACCCAGTTATTTATTAGCAGGATGAAGTGACAAAATAATGACACAACACTCAAAACTAACAAAATTAGTGCTTAGTTCAGAGTGGAAAAGGAGCAGAAGATCAGATGCGAAGTTTTACTTTCGGTGTTCTAGCTAGCCCTTGGGGGTAGCTCTAGTGCAACTTGTTTCTCTGGACGCTTTAAACGCCACAACGTAAACAACTGCAACCAGTGTAATCCAGTTACGACTGAATACAACTGTTTTTTATCAATCTTACGCTTTTTGTCGTTTTTTAACGCTAGATGACCCCTTTTTGGTCTTACCTCGTGGAGGTAAGCCAGTATGCTGAGTCAACAACCTTCCTTTTTTAACACTCTTACTGTGTTTGTTGACATTCTTACGGCGCGGACTCCGATATTGATCACCCTCTGAATTCTTAGATGGGATTAGGTGATTAGGTCCATCACCAATCAAATCAGCACGCCCCATCGATTTCAATGCGTCACGAAGCAGTGGCCAGTTTTCTGGATCGTGGTAACGCAAAAACGCCTTATGTAAACGTCGCTGTTTTTCACCTTTGACCGTTTCAACCTTCTCTGAGGACTTTTTGTAGCTTTGGCGTTTTAACGGGTTTCGACCAGTATGATACATGGCGGTAGCTGTCGCCATCGGGGAAGGGTAAAACGCTTGAACCTGGTCGGCTTTAAAATCATTTCGCTTTAACCAGAGAGCCAGGTTCATCATATCTTCATCGGTTGTACCCGGGTGAGCAGCGATGAAATACGGAATCAGATACTGATCTTTTCCGGCCTCTTTGGAAAAACGCTCAAACATTTTCTTAAACGCATCGTAACTCCCGATGCCCGGCTTCATCATATGATCAAGCGGGCCGCGTTCTGTATGCTCTGGGGCTATTTTTAGGTACCCACCAACATGATGAGTCACCAGCTCTTTTACGTACTCAGGGTCTTCTACGGCCAGATCATAACGAAGACCTGACGCAATCATTACCTTCTTCACCCCTTTGGTTTTACGTGCTTTGCGATAGAGCTCAGTCAATGAGGAGTGGTCTGTATTTAAGTTATGGCAGATCTCAGGATAGACACAAGATAGCTTACGACAAGACTTTTCAATCTCTGGTGACTTACAGGCGATTCGGTACATGTTGGCCGTTGGACCACCCAGATCTGATATCACTCCAGTAAAACCTGGAACCTTATCCCGTATCTCTTCAATCTCATTCAAAATAGATTCATGGGAACGATTCTGAATAATACGCCCTTCATGCTCTGTAATAGAGCAGAAGGTACAGCCTCCAAAACAGCCTCGCATGATGTTCACCGAAAACCGGATCATCTTATAGGCTGGGATCTCTAGCCCTTTATAGATAGGGTGTGGAACACGTGCATAATTAAGCCCAAAGACAAAATCCATCTCTTCTGTCGTTAATGGGATGGGAGGTGGATTCAACCATACCTCTTGGTCACCATGCTGTTGGACTAACGCGCGAGCATTACCCGGATTCGTTTCTAAATGGAGCACCCTGCTCGCATGAGCGTAAAGTACAGGGTCTTTTGACACTTTTTCAAACGGGGGAATGCGAATGACGGTTTTGCTGCGATCAAGATGTACCTTAGGTTCTATGTGCAGAACCTGTACCTCATCAACCTCAGGCTCTTCCTTGGCACCATTTTCCAATGCACACTGATCAAGGTCTCGAGTATTGACATAAGGGTTAATCATTCGATCAATTTTGCCCGGTCTATCGATGCGAGTGGAATCGATCTCCATCCAGCCCTCAGGGGTATCCGTGCGAACAAAAGCCGTGCCTCTGACATCGGTCAGATCACACACTGCATCACCCTCTGACATTCGCTGAGCCACTTCAACAATGGCTCGCTCAGCATTGCCATAGAGCAAAATATCAGCCCTAGAGTCGAGCAAGATTGAACGACGCACTTTATCCTGCCAGTAATCATAATGAGCGATTCGTCGCAATGATGCTTCGATACCCCCCAATACGATAGGCACGTCTTTGTATGCTTCGCGGCAGCGTTGGCTATACACAATGCTCGCTCGATCTGGTCGACTACCAGCTTTACCACCCGGTGTGTAAGCATCATCAGAACGAATTTTACGATCGGCCGTATAACGGTTGATCATAGAGTCCATGTTGCCGGCCGCCACACCAAAAAAGAGACGCGGCTTACCCAACGCTGTGAAGGCGTCGGCACTCTGCCAATCCGGCTGCGCAATAATGCCCACTTTGAAACCTTGCGACTCCAAAAGACGACCAATGATGGCCATACCAAATGAGGGGTGATCTACATAGGCATCACCGGTCACAATGATGATATCACACTGATTCCAGCCCAACTCATCCATCTCTTTACGTGACATTGGCAGAAAAGATGCAGACTTAAATCGAAGAGATTGTGTTAGTTGAGTAACCGGTTGTGAGGGGACCATTTAAAAACCTATCTAATTAATAGATGAAGTATACAGGGCTTATGATTCGGAGTCAGTTGGGTCTAATTTCGAACTTGATAACGGTTGAAACGTCTTTCGACCAACCTGAATATACCTAGAATGACAGCTGCCATGAGAAGGTAAAGAAAGCCAGCTGCGGTAAATATTTCAATAGGCGTATAAGTTCGAGCAATGATTGTCCTAGCCATGCCCGTTAGATCAAGCAGTGTGATTGTCGATGCAAGGGCACTACCTTTAAGCATTAGTATCAGCTCGTTGCCATACGCTGGTATGACAATACCAAATGCTCGAGGCAGAACAATTCTTCTAATTTTTACGCTAGGACTCATACCCAAAGCATCAGCAGCCTCTAGCTCACCCTTAGGAATGGATTGTATAGCACCTCTTATAAGTTCGGCGCTGTAAGCGGCAGTATTAAGACTAAAAGCAAACACAGCACAAAAGTATGGCTCTTTAAATAGTTCCCACAGCACCGTGTCACGCACAAATGAGAGTTGAGCAGCTCCATAGTAGACAAGGAATATCTGCACTAACAAGGGCGTACCACGGAAGAAATAGATGTACGTCCACGGGACTCCAGATATCCAAAGATTTTTAGAGGTGCGCATCAAGGCAAGAGGAACCGCTACAATAATGCCAATAATGCCTGATAGAAAAACCAACTCAAGTGTAAGCCATACACCATCAATCAGACGGGGAAAATATTCCCAGATAACTTCCCAAGACCAATTCATGCAGTTTTTCCTGCATTGGCGGCTGGATCAGCTGCGCGTTCAAGAAATGCAGCAATCAGGGTAGCAATTGCACTCATTCCTAGATAAATCAAGGCTGCTACTAGATAAAAGGTAAAAGGTTCTTTAGTCGATCCACTGGCGACATAAGCTTGGCGCATAAGATCATTCAATCCTACAACGGACACCAAAGCGGTATCTTTAAGGAGTACTTGAAACAAGTTACCGAGCCCAGGCAAAGCGAGCTTCCACATTTGCGGAAGAATAACCCTATAGAAAGTTTTAGTCGGTGGCATTCCCAAAGCATAGGCTGCTTCCCACTGCCCTTTAGGTATTGCCATCATCGCTGCACGAAACACTTCTGTAGAATAAGCGCCAAAAGCAATCGAAAGTGCTGCGACACCCGCCGCGAAAGAGCCAACTTCGATGTACTCGTCATAACCAAAGTTAGATGCAATGGACATCAGCAGCATTGAGCCGCCTAAGTAGAGCGTCAAAACAAGCAGTAGCTCAGGTATGCCACGGACTAAGGTTGTATAAGCGGTCGCTAACCATCTTAAAAAACGGTATGAGGATAGTTTTGCCGCTGCGCCCATTAGCCCTATGATCAGACCAAAAAACAGACTCACCACGGCTAACTGAATGGTTATCCAAGCTCCGGACCATAGCAAATGACCGTAACCCTGAAGATCAAACATTAACTATCCTTAAAAAGATAGCGGCCCGATTGCGGGCCGCTTTATAGCAATTAGTAGATATCGAATGGGAAATATTTAGCGTTAATCTCAGCGTACTTTCCGTTGCCACGGATCGCCTTGATTGCATTGCTAAATTTACCTTTCAGACCGTCACCTTTACGGGTAGCGATAGCGATTTTGTCATCAATATCAACATCAGCACCTTTGAATTCAAACCCCTTACCTTCTTCGGTACGGATCCAATCATATGCTGGGAACTTATCACTGAACATTGCGTCTAGACGACCAGCGGCCAAGTCGAGATAAGCATTATCTTGAGTGTCATACAACTTAATGGTCGCTACATCAGAGTAATTATCTTCTAGGTACTGACCCGCAATTGTCGAGCGCTGAGCACCAATAGTCATACCTTTTAGAGACGATTTATCTGTGCCCATTTCAGTACCCTTTGGCGCAATAAAAGCGAGTACATTTGAGTAGTAACGTTCAGAAAAGTCTACAACCTTTAGACGTTCTTCTGTGATAGACATTGAGGCAACAATTGCATCGTACTTACGTCCTACAAGACCTGGAATCATGCCATCCCAGTCTTGCTGAACTAGGGTGCAATCGGCATTCATCTCTGCACATAGTGCTTTCGCGATATCAACATCAAAGCCCTGAAGCTCTCCGTTTGCGTCAACCATATTAAAAGGCGCATAAGCACCCTCAATGGCGATGCGCACTTTATCTGCAGCCACAGCCGCAGTAGAAGAGATAGTGACAGCTGCACCGAGTGCAAGTGTTGCTACAACGTTTTTGATTTTCATCAGAAGTTCCTCTTTATTGTTACTTTTTATGGCTTGCCATAAAGGTTTTAACCCTATCAGACTGAGGGTTATCGAATATTTGTTGTGCACTTCCCTGCTCTTCTATGAGGCCTTCATGAAGAAAGACAACCTTAGATGAGACATCTCGTGCAAAACGCATTTCATGGGTCACTATAAGCATAGTACGCCCTTGTGAAGCTAAGTCTCGCATTACTGCCAATACTTCATTCACCAGTTCAGGATCGAGTGCGGAGGTAGGTTCATC
>Ga0102948_1000140_pt1 | contig 26510 bp, 21 predicted proteins | sample SalPonA_A_H2O_MG_FD_78211 | JGI IMG/M metagenome (GOLD analysis project Ga0102948, IMG submission 78211) | Water microbial communities from South San Francisco under conditions of wetland restoration - Salt Pond MetaG R2A_A_H2O_MG | ecosystem: Environmental > Aquatic > Non-marine Saline and... | reverse complement strand
TGTCGGCTCTGCGAGGAGCCCTACCCGGACTATACTGCACGAGGGGAGTTAGTCGATCCCGAAGCGGTGCAGCCGCTCGTGAGCAGGGGGCTGGCGCTGCAAGCACTAGAAAAGAGACCCTGTCCGCGTAATCGATCAAAGGTATTTTAACTTGTCACAAACCACATTTATTCCCGGCCAGCGTTGGGTCAGCAACACTGAATCGGAGCTCGGCCTTGGAATCGTTGAGTTAAGCGAGAATCGCCGGGTTGAAATCAGTTTCCCGGCGGTTGGCGAGCAGCGCACCTATGCGGTCAACAATGCTCCACTGAGCCGGATCATCTTTGTGGCGGGTGATCGCGTGCAGGTCGAATCGGGTGAGATAGTCGAGATTCTAGACAGTGTTGAGCATCAGGGTAATCTCATCTATCACTGTGAAGATGAGACAGGTGAGGGGTTTGTCATTCCTGAACGTCTGCTGGCGTCTGATGTGCATTTTACCAAACCGTCACAACGCCTCTTTGCTGGACAGATTGATCGTCATGCGTTTTTTAAGTTGCGTATCCAGACGCAGCAAGCGCTTGCGCGTCTCAATGCATCTCCCGTACGCGGCCTGCTTGGTGCCCGCGTACAGCTGTTGCCCCATCAGTTTCATATCGCCAGTGAATTGTCCGTGCCCGAAAGTGCCAGAGCCCTGCTAGCCGACGAGGTGGGGTTAGGCAAAACGATAGAGGCTGGTCTTGTCATGCACCAGCGGCTGCTGACTGAGCGAGCCCAAAGGGTGTTGGTGGTCGTGCCTGATAACCTGCAACATCAGTGGCTGGTTGAGTTGTTGCGACGATTTAATCTGCGCTTCAGTTTATACGATGCCGAACGTTTGACAGCGGCGCTGGCTGAGGAGGATGGAAATCCCTTTGAGACCAGTCAATTAGTGATTATCCCAATGAGTCTGCTGACGCAGCATGACGTTGCACTTGAGTTGGCATCGAAGGCCGGATGGGACATGTTGGTTGTCGACGAAGCGCACCATTTAGGCTGGAGTCGCGAGGCGGCCAGTCATGGCTATCGAGTCGTTGAGCAGCTGTGTCGCCAAATCAAGTCGGTACTGTTGCTGAGCGCAACGCCAGAACATTTGGGACCTGAGGGGCACTTTGCCCGTTTGCGCCTGTTAGACCCCCAGCGCTTCTGCGATCTTGACGCCTACTTGCAGCAACGTTCGCGATTTGAACAGATCAGCGCCTTGGTTGAGCAACTGGAGCTAGGTAACAGGCCGCGACAGGAGTTGATTGATCTGTTGGGAGAGCCACAGGTTGAGGCAGCAAGCTGTGAAGAGTTGATCGAGTTGCTGGTTGCAACTCAGGGCCCAGGGCGCACTCTGTTCCGCAACAGTCGTCGGTCAGTCAGTGGGTTTCCACAACGCATCCTTAATTCATATCCCCTAGACGCCCCCGAGGACTATCGACAGCGTGCAGCTGAGCACCCACTGGCCACACAGTTTCATCCTGAATTGGTTCTCGGAGCTGATTGGTTGGAGCAAGATCCACGTGTTGCTTGGCTGACCGGTTGGCTGAAACAGAACAGTAAACGTAAGACTCTGTTGATCTGTGCCAACGCCAATACAGCGGTTGAGCTAGAGGAGTACCTCAACTTGCGAGTGGGCGTTCGTTGTGCTGCCTTCCATGAGGGGATGTCTCTCGTTAATCGCGACCGCGCAGCGGCCTATTTTGCTGATCGCGAAATGGGTGCTCAGTTGCTCATCTGCTCTGAGATCGGTTCTGAAGGTCGAAACTTCCAGTTCGCATCAGATCTGATTCTGTTTGATTTGCCGCCCAACCCCGATCTGTTAGAGCAGCGAATCGGGCGTCTTGATCGCATCGGTCAGCAGCAGGATGTGCAAATTCATGTTCCTCTGCTCAATAACTCGGCCACTGATGTACTATTTCAGTGGTTTGACCGGGGCCTAAACGCCTTCACACAGATCACCACTGTCGGTGATACTTTATACCGTCAATCAGCGACGGTGCTGTCTGAGTTAATGCATCAGCGCGACGAGGAGAAGCTGCAGCAGCTTATCAGCACCACCGCGACTGAGCGTGAAGCTCTGGAACAGCAATTGGCGAAGGGTCGCGATCGCTTGCTTGAGCTTAACAGTCAGCCGGTTAGGGGCGCGCCCGACCTGGCGGCCGCGGTAGAAGAGGCAGAGCGACGCAGTGAACTGCAGGGGTTCGCAGAACACCTGTTTGATCGTTTTGGGTTGGAGATGCAACCGCGTGGCGCAAACGGCTGGGTAGTTCGCCCAGGCGAAGAGATGGTTGCGCCGCTCACTACGCTAGACGATGAGGGAATAACGCTCACTTTTGATCGAGACGAGGCACTGGCGCGTGACGACATCGCTTTCATGAGTTGGGAGCATCCGTTGATGGTTGAGTTGATGGAGTTGATACAGACCTCGGAGTTTGGGAACGCCAGTGTGTGTACCTTGAAGTTGCCCGCGCTACCGCCGGGCACTGTGCTGCTGGAGACCTACTATCGCGCACATCTGAGCGCCCCAAAAGCGCTACAACTTGAGCGATTCTTCGATAAATCTCTTTTGCGATATCTGATTGATCCCAACGGCCGTGATCTGGCCGCGCATCTGGCACATGAGCCACTGAACAAGCTTGCTCAGCCCTTATCGCTGAGTGCTGCACAGAAGATGATCAGGATGATCAGACCGACGCTTGAGCCCCAATTGAGTCAAGCTGAACGTTTGGCAAAGTCGGCTCAGCTCGAGGTGATTAGCGCGGCACAGAGCGCTTACCAACGCGATTTCCAACAGCGTCGACAACGTCTTGAGGTACTCAGTGAACAGGGGTCGGTTGATGCCAAGCGGGAGCTTTCGATGATCGAGTCTCAACATGTTCAGGTTGAGCAAGCGCTCACACGTCTCGAGTTGGTGCCAGATGCTTTGCGAGTCATTGTAATCGGTGAGTAGATGAGGCACTTGGACTCTCTGGAACTGCGCATTCACCCGCCAGTTCTGTTGATGATCTTTGCACTACCGACTCTTTTTGGGGAGTGGTCATATTGGTTACATCCGCTGAGTATGGTGCTGGTAATTGTTGCTGGAGTGCTTGGCCTAACCGCTTTGATAAACTTCCTTATCGCGGGCACGACCTACAAACCGCATCGCCCGGAGCTGACACAATCGCTGGTTACATCCGGGGTTTACCGTTGGTCGCGTAACCCCATGTATCTTAGCTTGGTGCTGCTCCTGACCGCACTCTACCTCGCCTCATGTGCTTGGTGGGGAGTGTTCCTCGTACCGCTGTTTGTGCTCTGGTTACAGCACTTTCAGATTCGCGTGGAGGAGCGCATTTTGCAGCAACGTTTCGGCGCAGAATATCAAGATTACTGCAGACGGGTTCGCCGCTGGTGTTAGTGTCCACTAATCTGCGCATGGCGCTGGCTCTCCTCACTCTTCTCCTGTTGCCACTGAGTTGGTGGGCGCCGCTTTTCACCCTGACACAGCTATGGTTATTTGATGATAGGGTCTCCATGCTCTCCGTAGTCGCTTCGCTTTTCAGTGCTGGAAACTGGCTACTGATGCTTGTTATCACCATCGCCAGTATGCTGTTGCCCCTGGCAAAGGTTATGCTACTGCTTCTCCAAAACTGGCCGAACTCCCGACTGAGTCTCTCAGCAAATGTACGGTTATGGCTTGCTCGACTCTCGCGTTGGGCGATGCTCGATATCTGGGTCGTAGCGTTGCTGGTGGTTTTGGTGAAGTTGAGCGCCTGGGCCGATGCGCAAGTTGAGTGGGGTTTGTATCTACATCTTTTCCTGGTCCTTTTTCTGCTTTGGCAGAGCAGCCTCGAGTCGTCGCGTTAAAAATACCTCAATTTCCCTGCAATTCTGCCGCTCTTGACTAGACTGTTACTATTGCGATTAAAGCAAGGATGATCCGTGTCGTTCGCTCTCACACAGTACACTAATAAGCCACTCTACACGGCGTTGTTGCAGACTGCGTTGAGTCGTCTGCCCCAGCCGGTATCTGTTTATGATGCAGCGGCAAACATAGCTTATGCCAATGATGCTTATCTTAAGCTTTGGGGGCTCACGGATGAGGCGTTGTCGCCAGAACGAAACGCCTCACGGCTGGCGCGCCAACTAGAGATGCTAACCCCGGGTTCTGCTGAGGCCTTTGTTGACTCTGCTGAGACGGCTGGAGAGTGTCGCCGCATCGAGTTTCTAGACGGGCGGGTTTACGACCTGCTCGAGCTGAAGTTCAAACTCGACGCCCGACAGAACTTTAGTCTCAGGCTTTGGCGGGATCAGACCCACCAGACGCTTGAGGTGTCTCAGTTGGAAGAGCAGTTGGGGATTTTTAAAACGCTCACCAATATGTTACCCGACCAGCTCTTTTTCAAAGATGCCCAGTTGCGTTACACCGAGGTAAATGACAGCTTCCTGCTTCATCACGGGCTTGAAGATGTGGACGCCATTATCGGCCTGAGTGATAGCACACTGCTGGCAAAAGAGTATTGGCAGCGGTCTGAAAATGAAGAGTTGGGCATTTTAAAAACAGGCAAACCGATAGTCAGTGATCTGCGCGAAGAGGTGCGCTTAAATGGTGACCGCGTCTGGAGTCAATGCACTAAGCTGCCTTACTATGACGCCAGCGGTGAAGTGGTCGGGATCTTCGGTTTCTCCATCGATGTGACGGATCAACGCAGAAATGAGCAGTTGATCTGGCGTCAGGCCAATTATGATCACCTCACCCAGTTACCTAATCGGCGACTGCTGGCCGAGCGCTGGCACAGTGCCTGGCAAGCGCATTTGCGCGATCCAAAGGGGATCGGCCTGCTGTTGATTAACCTTGATCACTTCAAAATGGTCAATGACTCTCTGGGCTACCAGGTGGGTGAACAGTTGCTGGTCAGCGTGGCTGAGCGGTTACGCCGTTGCGTACGCAGTAAGGACTCCATTGCGCGTTTGAGCGGTGATGAGTTCGCTATTCTGGCGACCGATGTAAAGAACGAAGAGGACCTCAGAGTCGTTGTACGTAAGGTACAGACTCAGTTTGAGGAACCGTTTATTCTCGACAGAAACCCAGTCACCATTTATTCGAGTATCGGTGTCGCACTTGCGCCTGATGACGGTGAGGATCTGGATACCGTCATGATGCATGCTGACCAGGCGTTGCATGAGGTAAAACGCAACGGTGGCAAGGGTTGGAAACGTTTCACTGAGGCGCTTCATGCTAATGTTTCACAGCAGTTTAGCTTGGCGAATGACCTGCGCTACGCCGTCAAAAATCATGAGTTTAGTATTAATTTTCAGCCGATCGTCGACATGCAGTCAAACCTCGAATGGGTCAAGGTTGAGACGCTGATTCGTTGGCATCATCCGCGTCGTGGGTGGGTCTCCCCAGCTGATTTTATACCGGTAGCTGAGCAGACCGGTTTAATCGTAGAGATCGGTGAGTGGGTCTTCTACGAGGCTGTCGAGCGTCTGGCAGAGATTCAGCAAATAACGGGCCTGTCTCTCAAAGTGTCGGTTAATGTTTCACCGCGTCAGCTGAAAGCAGAGAGCTTCGACCCCAATCGCTGGTTGCAGCACGCTCAGAGCCAGGGTATTGACCCTCATAATATCATTATCGAAATCACGGAAGGGATGTTCCTTGACCCTGATGAGCGCGTGCTCGGTCATCTGGACCGCTTTGCCGATCTGGGTATGAAAATTTCATTGGATGATTTTGGAACTGGATATGCGTCGGTATCTTTTCTTGAGAATTTCTCGGTGGATGTTCTCAAGCTTGATCGGGCATTTGTTAACGATGCAGAGAAGACGCCTCGACGACGGATCCTGGCCGAAGCGATTATCAATATGGCGAGTGCACTGGAACTAGAGGTAGTCGCTGAGGGAATCGAGACTGAAGCACAGAGTGATTGGTTGAGGGCAGCTGGCTGTGAGTATGGTCAGGGTTATTACTACTCAAAACCACTGACGCCCGGGAAGCTGCAACAGCAACTTCTCGAACGTTTGGGTATTGACGACAGGTGATCAATGATTAATCAGGACCATAATCAGTCCGGTTAGCGTCATCAGAACAGTGTAAGGCAGAGCCATCCACACCATCGTGCCATATGAGAGTCTAATTAGTGGTGCGATTGCAGAGGTCAGCAGGAACAGGAAAGCCGCCTGGCCGTTTGGCGTCGCAACTGAAGGAATGTTCGTTCCGGTATTAATCGCAACTACCAATGAATCGAAATGCTCTCTGCTAATCTCGCCTGCGTTGAATGCTGCGTAGACCTCGTTTATGTAAACCGTCGCCACAAATACGTTGTCACTGATCGCTGACAGAATGCCGTTCGCTAGGAAGAAAACAGCCGGTTGCGAACTCAGTTCCAGCGACAGTGCATAAGTGATGATCGGTTCGAACAGGTGCTGCTCGTGTATCACTGACACGATCGCAAAGAAGACGACGAGCAGTGCGGTAAAGGGCAGTGCCTCCTCAAATGCTTTGCCAATCTGATGTTCCTCAGTGATACCGTTGAAGGCAGTCAGCAGAATAATAACGGTCAAGCCAATCAGGCCAACCTCTGCCAGATGCAGCGCCAGGCCGAAGATGAGGAAAACGCCAACACCCGCTTGTATCCAAAGAGCGACGCGATCACGGTGCGCTTTGTTAGCCGACTGTTCCTTGGCGTAGTCGACCAGGATCGCCCGTACGGTCTCTGGCAATCGAGCGCCGTAGCCAAAGCGACGACTCTTCTCGAGCATAAAACAGGTTCCCAGTCCGACGAACAGCACAGGGATGGTAATGGGGGCCATTCGGAGGAAAAATTCGATAAAGTCCCAACCAGCTCGTTGTGCGATCAGTAGGTTTTGCGGTTCACCTACCAGAGTACAAACGCCACCCAAGGCTGTGCCTACCGCGCCATGCATCATCAGAGAACGTAGAAATGCTCGAAAGTTCTCTAGATCCTGACGGCGCTCATCTTGAACCGAGTGATCGGTCGAGTGATCATGCGATTCGGCAAAGTGTTTGCCAGAGGCCACTTTGTGGTAGACAGAGAAAAAGCCTACACCCACTGTGATCAGAACTGCGGTGACTGTCAGGGCATCCAGAAAAGCTGACAGAAATGCTGCGAATAGTGAAAAGAGCAGTGATAGTGTGGTTTTGGACCGTACCTTGACGAGTAGCTTTGAGAAGAGCCAGAGAAGCAGGTCCTTCATAAAGTAGATCCCGGCCACCATAAACATCAGTAGCAGAATAACCTCAAGGTTAGCTGACACCTCGGAGTAGACCGAATCTGGATTGGTCATTCCGATAATGATGGCCTCTAACGCCAGAAGTCCGCCGGGTTGCAGCGGGTAGCATTTGAGTGCCATGGCCAGTGTCAGAATAAACTCAAATATCAGCACCCACCCTGTAACGGTTGGGCCCAGAGTGTGCAGGAGTATGGGGTTAATAAACAGAAACAGAATAATCAGCTGTTTATACCAAATTGGTGAATTTCCCAAGAAATTGCGCGTCAGAGCGCTGACGGTGCGTTGCTTCATGTATATCCTTATAGCCTCGGCAATAACAGAGCATCGATCGACCGTTCTCGGCAGATCTGGTGATAGATTTTTGATAAATTAGCGATTGCGCTACGAATCTCACCAACAAACGGCGAGGTTGCGAACTAACACACGGAATGCTTGGTGAAATATTTACTCGCGTATAATAACAGACTCCTGTCTGATACTCATAAACTCTGTCTCTTTTCGTTGATACTAATCGAAGAGTATATCAGTCACCGAGCGCCCATAGAGACACTGGTGATTGATGAGGAAGTCAAGTTGGTGAGACTAAATCATCAGCCCGCCGAGCTCGAACCGCTTGATTTGCGCTCGCATCTTGAAGTGCTTGATGAGGAGCAGTATCGCTGGATTGCTCGCGCCCAACAGCTGCTCAGCTGGCGAATGCAGCACCAGTTCTGCGGACGCTGCGGCGAGCCTCTGGAGCAAGCTGAAGATGAGATGGCACTGACTTGCGCGAGCAGTCTTTGCCGTAACCGTGTTTACCCTCGTATCTCCCCCTGCATCATTGTTCTGGTCGAGCAGGGTGACAGGGCATTGCTCGCCCATAATGCGCGCTTCCCATCTAATCGGTTCAGTACGCTGGCGGGCTTTGTTGAAGCAGGCGAAACAGTGGAGCGCGCAATTGCCAGAGAGATTCGTGAGGAGGTAGGCGTGGAAGTGTCCGGATTACGCTACTTTAACTCTCAAGCCTGGCCATTTCCGGACTCTCTGATGCTCGGCTTTCATGCTCAATACGACGGTGGTGAGATCTGTCCAGATGGTATCGAGATCACTGAGGCTCGCTGGTTCACCGTTGATCAACTAGACCAAGTCGAACTGCCACCGGCTTTCTCTATATCTCGACAGCTCATCGATGACTGGGTGCGTCGCCAAAGCGAAAAGGCTTAGTGTCGAAAAAGCTTGCCTAGGCGTGTTGCTAACATGAGATTCCCCTCAGCACGCAGCTGGCCTTTCATGAAGGCGCTCATGCCATCTAGTTCACCGCTCACTACTTTGGCGAGCGTCTCCTCGTTGAGGCGCAGTGTAATGTCCGGATCCTTGTGCTCACCCCAGTCTGCACAGAGCTGTTGTTGGCGAATATCCAGATAGAAGGAGTCAGCGTCCTCCAGACTAAACTGGAATACAGCTTCAAGCCCAGCTGCACTCTGTGCATTGAAACGCTCGGCTAACTTAGCGAAGATACGCTGGACGTTGATCTCTTGTGACATGTTCTACTCTTAGAGTTGACGGCAATTAGCGAAGCCTATGTTAACCTACCCCAACTGGTATCGACAGCTTAGACTGAGGATTGAATGAGCGAATTTTTTGCGCAATACGGGCTGTTTTTAGCCAAAACCATCACTTTTGTACTGGCTATTGCAGTAGTCATCGCACTGATTGCCGCCGCAGCACAACGGCGCCGCCGCGATAACGAGGGCGAAATTCAGGTGCAATCCCTCAACGAGCACTTCCAGGATATGCAGCACGCTATCGAGGATGCGGTGTTTGACGAGTTTAAACTTAAACAGATCGCTAAAGAGCAAAAAAAGCGCGACAAGGCCGAGGCTAAAGCACAGAAGCAAGCGGCTAAGAAAGGGTTGGATGAAGAGCCCGAGCGCAAGCGCATCTTTGTCATTGACTTCGATGGGGATATCCACGCTTCGGAGGCCGACGCGATGCGCGAGGAGGTGAGTGCCATACTCAGTCTTGCCCGTGAAGAGGATGAGGTGGTGGTGCGCCTAGAGAGCCCCGGCGGTTTGGTGCACAGCTACGGATTTGCCGCCTCACAGTTGGAGCGTATTCGCCGACGCAACATTCCGCTGACGGTCTGTGTTGACAAAGTGGCTGCCAGTGGTGGGTATATGATGGCCTGTATCGCTAATCGGCTACTGGCCGCTCCCTTTGCGCTGATCGGTTCGATTGGGGTGGTTGCGCAAATTCCAAACTTCCATCGCCTGTTACAGCGAAACGACGTGGACTATGAGGTGCTAACGGCGGGTGAGTACAAGCGCACACTAACGATGTTTGGTGAAAATACTGAGGCAGGTCGCCAGAAATTTATCGAGGAGCTTGAGGATACTCATAGTCTGTTCAAAGAGTTTGTATCCGAGTATCGACCCCAGCTCAATATTGAAGAGATCGCCACTGGTGAGGTTTGGTTCGGCAGACGTGCACTGGATAAAGGGCTCATTGACGGATTGGAGACCTCTGATGACTACCTCTTCAACGCTATCGATGAGGCGGACATTCTAAAAGTGAGCTATGAGCAGAAACTGAGCCTGCAGGAGAGGCTGCAGGGGTTTAGTGTTAATCTGCTTGACGCAAGTTTCGGCCGACTCTGGTCGCGTCTTTCACAGAGCCGTTTCTGGGCACGTTAATGTCCAAGCGCCATATCGAGATCTCAGTCGGTCAGCAGCAACTGCGTTTGCTAGAGGCGAGGCGAGAGGTCGCCTGTTGGTCGATCTCAAGTGCCAGTGCAGGGATTGGTCAGCAGCAGGGGAGCGGCTGTACTCCGCTCGGGCGTCATCGAATTCGTATTAAGATTGGTGATGGCCAGCCGTTGAACTCAGTTTTTGTCGGACGTCGGCCGACGGGTGAGATCTACACTGCAGCGTTAGCAGCTGCCGAACCGGAACGGGACTGGATACTGACGCGTATTCTCTGGCTACAAGGGCTTGAGTGGGGATACAACCGCGGTGGTGATGTCGATACCCTGCGACGCTATATTTATATACACGGTACGCCTGATTGCGAGCCGGTGGGCCTGCCCGCCTCTCATGGCTGTATCCGAATGCACAATTCCGACTTGCTGAACCTCTATGAGCAGGTAGAGGCAAATACTCTGGTGAGGATAGAAGCCTGATGACAACCGGTGCACTAATGCTTGATATTGCGGGTACTGAACTCACTCCAGCCGAGGCGCAGCAACTTGCGCGTCCCGAGGTGGGTGGCCTCATTCTCTTCTCCCGCAACTATGCGTCGCCAGCGCAACTGCGAACACTTATGGTCAGTATCAGGGCGATTCGACCTGATCTGCTGGTGGCGGTTGATCAGGAGGGTGGTCGTGTTCAGCGTTTCAAAGAGGGTTTTACCCGCCTGCCGCCGATGGCCGTTCTGGGTCAGCGCTGGCAACAGGACCCTAAACGGGCTATTGCCGAGGCCCATGAGTTGGGTTGGTTGCTCGCATCAGAGTTGCGCGAATACGATATCGATCTAAGTTTTGCACCGGTTCTGGATTTGGATTACGGTCGCTCAAGTGTGGTTGGTGATCGGGCTTTTGCTTCCACAGCCGAAGCCGTTGAGCAACTGGCCGGAGCGGCGATGTCCGGTATGCATGAGGCCGGCATGGCCGCGACCGGTAAGCATTTCCCAGGTCACGGTTGGGTCGAGGTCGATTCTCATCTGGGGCTACCTGTCGATAAACGCAGTTTTGCTGAGATCGAAGCCGCGGATCTGAGGCCTTTTGCGGGGCTCATTAAGCGCGGTCTGGACGCCATTATGCCAGCCCATATTCAGTACACTCAGGTCTGTTCCCAGCCCGCTGGTTTCTCGGAGTTCTGGTTGCAGCGCCAACTGCGCGAGGCGCTACGCTTTGATGGTGTGATTTTCAGTGACGACCTCAGTATGGAGGGCGCTGCTGGCAGTGGCTCCTTCGCTGAGAGAGTTGATGCCGCGCTGCAGGCCGGCTGCGATATGGTACTGGTCTGCAATGCACCAGAGGCGGCAGCGACTGTGCTTGAACACCTTGCTGGCAAAACAGAAGCGGCTTCCCATCGTATCGCACGGATGCGGGCCAGACCTAAGCGTCTGGCCGACCCCGAACGTCTGGCGAGAGCACGAACACTAGCAGCATCTCTGTTGGAGGCTAGTGAATGAATGCTGTACTGAGCTGGATGCTCGATCCACTGTTCCTATTTGTACCATCACTCAAAGATTACTCTTGGGCGTTGCAGGGTCTGCTGATTCTGTTGTTCACCGGATTTGTTGGGATACTGGTCAATTCGATTTTGGCGAAGATTGTGCGGGCTTTGGGTGAGGGGCATCCGCGCTGGAGTGAGTTGGTAATAGACGGTGTGAGACGCCCTCTGTCAGTGCTTGTATGGGTTGTGGGTATCACGCTCTCACTGGAGATCGCCGCCAAGGCGCTGGATGACATAACGCTCGATGAGGCTGAGCACTTTCGCAGTATTTCGTACACGCTGCTATTGGCCTGGGCGCTTATTCGTTTGGTTTCGCGCATTGAGGTTCGTCTGGTAAAAGGGGAAGCGAACAAGCCGGGTATGGACCGAACCACGGCTGACGCTATCGCAAAATTAGTGCGACTGACGATTTTGGTGATGGCTGCGTTGGCGCTGTTGCAAAACCTGGGTGTCAGTATTTCTGGTATTCTCGCATTTGGCGGTGTTGGTGGTCTGGCGGTCGGTTTTGCCGCTAAGGATCTGCTGGCTAACTTCTTTGGTGGTCTAATGATTTATATGGACCGCCCGTTCAAGGTTGGCGACTGGATCCGCTCCCCGGACAAAGAGATAGAGGGGACGGTGGAGGAGATCGGTTGGCGTCTGACCCGCATTCGTACCTTCGATAAACGTCCCCTTTACGTGCCGAACTCTACCTTTGCGAATATTGCGGTGGAGAACCCATCACGCATGACTAACCGACGTATCTACGAAAATATCGGCATCCGCTATGACGACGCCGCCCAGGCCAAGGAGATAGTAGCCGGTATCAAGGAGATGCTGGAGCAACACCCGGACATCGATCAACAACAGACTCTCATCGTCAATCTCAACCACTTTGGGCCCTCATCTCTCGATATACTGGTCTATACCTTCACCAAAACAACGGTGTGGGTGGAGTACCATGGGATAAAACAGGATGTACTGTTAAAAATTATGGATGTGATCAGCGCAAACGGGGCTGAGGTGGCATTCCCCACCTCCACACTGCACCTGGCGTCCATGCCCGATAGGGTTGAGACTGAAACTAGCGCTCGATAGGCGCTCTCTATTTGCCTTAGCGCGCAAGACGGCGGTGCAACCTCAATGGCTAAAATAGACTACCTGAACGGCTACGCCCCCGAAACCAAGCAGCAAGCGGAGACGCTGATCGATTCGGGCCGCGCTGGCGCATGGCTGCTTAAGCGTTATCCCTTAGCCCACAACCTAAGCTCCGAGAGAGCTCTGTACGATTACGCTCTGCAGATAAAAAATCAGTTTTTGCGCAGCTCAGCACCCCTTGCGAAGGTGATATATGACGATAAGATTCATGTAATTAAAAACGCGTTGGGTCTGCACTCTTATGTATCACGAGTTCAGGGCAACAAACTGAAGTCCAAAAATGAGATTCGCATCAGTTCAGTATTCCGTCGTGTGCCTGAGCCCTTCCTGCGCATGATTCTGGTTCATGAATTGGCGCATCTGCGAGAGAAAGAACACAACAAAGCCTTCTACCAGCTCTGCAACTACATGGAACCAGAATACCATCAACTGGAGTTTGAAGTGCGCTTATACCTTGCTTATTTAGAGCGCTACGCTGCTTTGTGGTAATCCCTCGGCTAAATTCTCGGTTTGGGCCGCCCCTATTGAGGATTTGGGTAGCCCCAATCTGGTCAGGATAAGCAGGATGAGCTCATCCTGCGTCTTTGACGGGGCGAAATAGCACCAGCATACCCATGACGGGGTGGTCGATGTAGTGGATCTCCTGTGAACGCATGCGGCGACTCTCCTGTAAGCGAATAACACTTCCCGGCTGCTCTGCACCCAGAGCCGTGTATAGGTTTACCTGTGGGTAGACGTGAAGGAAGCGCTGGCGCTCTATGCGGACTGTCCCCTCGAAGCTACCGAAAGGGTCTACCAGCATCAGTGTGCTTTGTGTGTTCGGATTAAATTGTTGTAGCCAAGCGTTATGGTAGAGCACCTCGTAACCCTGTCGTGCCAAGCGATTGGCCTCGTCGCTCAGGCCATAGTCACTCTTCGCAAGCTCTTCGTTGGCGCTTAGCGGCATACCATCGTTTGGAATTGGCAGGCGAGCGCCGGTGAAGTCGATTGCCGGCAGGTCTGTCGGCCAGACCTCCTCGTTGAGTGAGGGAGCTTTCTGTTTGAACAGCACGAGTTCGACCGTGTAGAGATTGTCCAGCGCCTTTAACTCCGGAGCCAGCGGCAGCAATGTATCTTCGGCTTGCGCCGTGAGGACGCTAAGACTCATTACAAGTGCAGCCATCACCTGCTTTAACTTCATCCCATATCTCCTTTCGGTTCCAGCCGAGCCAGCAGCGCTTCAAGTGCTTGGAAGCGTGCCTCTGGTTGCGTCATGACCTGATTAAATCTAAGCGCAGTCGCTCCCTCCAGTTTATAGACTGTTGGCTGGGTCTGCACCAGTTTCACCAGTGTTAATGGGTCCACGGCAGTCTCCTCCCCAAACTCCAGACGACCCGATTCGGCACCCACATCGATCTTATCGATACCCAGGCGTTCGGCCGTCAGTTTGATACTGGTCTGGCGCATGAGATTCTGCAGTGCGGGCGGCAGCAGACCAAAACGATCGATCATCTCCACCTGCAGTTCGCGCAGCGCCTCGTCAGATGTCGCACTTGCAATGCGCTTGTAGAGGATCAGGCGGTTGTGGACATCAGGAAGATAGTCATCTGGAATCAGTGCCGGCAGTCTGATATTGATTTCGCAACCTGCGCGTAGCGGTTTATCGAGATTAGGGGTCTTGCCCTCCTGAATCGCTTTGACTGCCTGGTCGAGCATCTCCATGTAGAGGCTAAATCCAATCGTCTGCATCTGACCACTCTGCTCCTCTCCGAGCAGTTCGCCAGCTCCACGGATCTCTAGGTCGTGCGTCGCCAGAGTAAATCCAGCACCCAGAGTACTTGCCTCCTCGATCGCCTCGAGACGTTTGAGGGCATCCTTAGTCATTGCTTTGGGGTGGGGTGTCAACAGGTAGGCGTAGGCCTGGTGGTGCGAACGACCAACGCGGCCACGCAATTGGTGCAGTTGCGCCAGACCGAACTTGTCTGCGCGGTCGATAATAATGGTATTTGCGTTGGGTACGTCGATACCCGTCTCAATAATGGTGGTGCAGACCAATATATTGAAGCGTTTGTGATAAAAGTCACTCATCACCTGCTCAAGTTCACGTTCGCGCATCTGACCATGCCCGATGCCCACCCGGGCTTCGGGTATCATTTCGCTGATTTTACGCGCAGTCTCTTCGATGGTTTTGACCTCGTTATGCAGGAGGTAAACCTGACCACCACGTAATAACTCACGCAGGATCGCTTCTTTTATCAGCGGTGCATCATATTGCCTAACGAAGGTCTTCACCGAGAGACGACGGGGGGGAGGTGTCGCTATGATAGAGAGGTCGCGCATACCCGACATCGCCATATTTAGGGTGCGCGGGATGGGTGTCGCTGTGAGCGTGAGAATATCGACCTCAGCACGCAACGACTTCAGACGCTCCTTCTGTTGCACCCCGAAGCGGTGCTCCTCATCGATAATCAGTAGGCCGAGATTGGCAAAAGTCAGATTTCCCTGAATCAGCTTATGCGTACCGATAAGGATATCCACCTGGCCCTTCTCAACCTTCTCCACGATCGACTCTTGCTGTTTGCCGGTACGAAAACGCGAGATTAGGTCAACCGTGACTGGCCAGTCTGCGAAGCGATCACGAAAGTTCTCGAAGTGTTGTTGCGCAAGGAGAGTTGTAGGCACGAGCACAGCCACCTGCTTGCCCGCCTGAGCAGCGATGAACGCCGCGCGCATAGCTACCTCTGTCTTACCAAATCCAACATCACCACAGACCAGACGGTCCATTGGTTGGGGTGCCTGCATATCGCGGCGAACGGCTTCAATTGCGATCTGCTGATCCGGTGTCTCCTCAAACGGGAAACCACGGGCAAACTGCTCATACATCTGGTCATCAAGTGTGTATTGAAAACCTTCTCGTGCAGCGCGCCTGGCGTAGATATCCAACAATTCGGCAGCGGCATCGCGAACCTTCTCGGCGGCTTTACGTCGCGCTTTACTCCACTGTTCGGTGCCCAATTTGTGTAGGGGTGCGCTATCATCGCCCGCACCTGAATATCGGCTGATAAGATGGAGCGAGCCAACAGGCACATAAAGTTTGGCGCCCTTGGCATACTCCAGTGTCAGAAATTCAGTGGGTGAGTTATCGATATCGAGTGTCTGTAACCCTAGGTAGCGACCGACCCCGTGGTCGAGGTGGACAACAGGACTACCGATCGTGAGCTCTGACAAGTGGTTAATAGCTTGATCGGCATCGACCTTGGCTTTATCCCGACGTCGGCGTTGGAAAACCTGATTACCGAATAGTTGAGCCTCAGTGATCAGTTGCACGCTTCCGGGTATGTAAAGTCCGCGCTCAATTGGTGCAACACAGATAGAGACGCGCTCGGGTGCTGCTGTGAAACTTTGCCAGTTATCGAATAGCTTAGGTCGAATATCCATCGCCAAGAGTTGAGTCAGCAATGCTTCGCGACGACCAGCAGATTCCGCACATATGAGAACGGGCTCGGCGGCTGCGTGAATAAGATTCGCCAGAGGACGCAAAGGCTCCGCCGCTGTCGGTGCCGCGCTGAGGTTGGGTGGCTCACAAGCCTCTAGGTTGTCGCGCCCCGGTTTGGACTCTTCTGCTGTGGTACTTAAACGCACCGCGGGCCAGTTTTTCAGCTCAGCTGCTAGGCTATTTGCCGCTAGAAAGAGCTCGTCAGGCGCGAGAATAGGGCGTGTAAGGTCACCTTGTCGCTCCTCATATCGGTTACGCACGCTCGTTTCGAACGCGGTCGCAGCCTCATGCATTCCGTCGTGCTGAACGATAAGGGTGTTCTTGGGTAGGTAGTCAAACAGTGTTGCACACTGCTCAAAGAACAAGGGAAGATAATACTCTATACCTGCGGGCGCCAGCCCGGCGGAGACGTCTTGGTAAATCGGACAGTTACCAAAATCCACATCGAAGCGTTGGCGCCAACGAGCCTTGAAGTGATCAATCGCCTCTTTATGGAAGGGGTGCTCACGCGCTGGCAGAATTCGAACCCGCTCGACCTGTTCGACCGAGCGCTGAGTCTCAGGATCAAAGGTGCGCAGAGTATCGATCTCATCATCGAATAGGTCGATACGCAGAGGCTCGGCACTTCCCATCGGAAACAGATCGATGATCGCCCCACGAACGGCGAATTCGCCGTGTTCGTAAACGGTGTCAACCAAAGAGTATCCCGCATCAATGAGCTGTGTTCGCATCTGATCTGGGTCCAGTCGTTGTCCCGACTCCAGCCAAAAGACGTTACCGCCTACATACTCTTTTGGCGCGATGCGCTGCATCGCGGTGGCGACAGGAACAACCAGTGCGCCGCGGCGCATCGCTTGTAGCCGATAGAGCGCCTCCAAACGCTGTGAAACGATGTCCTGGTGTGGAGAGAAACTGTCGTAAGCAAGCGTCTCCCAATCAGGGAATAGCAGAACCGGCAGTTTCTCACCGGCAAAAAAGCGAATTTCACGACGCAGGCGGCTGGCGCTCTCCGAATCATTACAGAGAATAAGAATTGGCGCCTCGCTGGCACGACTCAGTTGTTCGACTATCCAGCCTGAAGCGGCCCCCTGCACAGAGCCCACGCGCCGGAGGTCACCTGCTTTTTTGGGAGGGGTAAAGCTTAGCCCTGAGCTCAATGTACTTCTCCTGCATGCGAAAAAAGAGGGCACAGTTTAGCGGGCATTGCGCAGATGCAAAAGTCAGAGAGCTATGTCAGTTGAGACAGACAGGACAATCATTGGCGCAGTTCAATATTCAGGTCTACTTTTAAGTGGAGCAGGGGCGAATGCGTGAGCCCGTCCTGCCCTCTATTCTCAGAGTACGAATCACACAGGAACAGCTGCGTAATGCCAAGGCCGGTTAAATCGTCGATATCTCTTTTAATGGTGGCGTTGAGCTTCTGTGCGATTGGTGTTTCTGCGCACTACTTCGCCGCAAAAGCAGTAGCAGAGGCGCTTGAAACCTCTGTTCTGATTGCCAGTGAAGCGGCCAACGAGGACCTAACAAAACTATTTATCAACGAAGTGTATGATTCACTCGACTCAAGATTACAACTTAATGCAGATCTACAGCAGCAGACTGAACGGTTGTCGCAGGAAGACTACAACTCAATCAATAGTCGAATCAGTGAGTTTATGCTGGGTACCGATTTCCTAAAGATTAAAATTTACAATCTTAGGGGTATTACGCTCTACTCATCTGATCCACGTCAGCTCGGCAGTGATTACAGTCAGAACACAGGTTTCGTCACTGCCTCCCGTGGAGTCCCCTTCAGTTTAGTGGAGTTGCGTTCCGAGTTTAACGGTTATTCGGGCGTGGTTTATAATCGTGATGTCGTCTCCAGCTATGTACCAATTCGGCTTGGTGCTGGTGCTGGTAGTGTGAATGGTCGTATTATCGGGGTGGCGGAAGTCTACACTGACCGGACTACACAGATGAATGCGGTGCGGGATACGGCCTCAGCCTACTCACTCGCTATCGCGATTGCGTTGCTGCTGCTCGCGACCTTTAGTGCTGCGACTGTCTGGTATTTGTCGATTAGCATTTCGGAGCGGTACATCAATGATCTGGAGGCCCAAGAGTGATCTCGACTCAATCGAGCCGTAAGCTACTGGTCATCATGATCCTTGCCACACTGATGGTGGGTAGCGGCCTGGTCGCCATTTCCTTCTGGCATACCCGCAATGTAGAGCGCAGCACTCAAATCTACGCTGCGCGATCCTATGCTAACTTGATGTCTTATGTGCGTAATTTCTATGCCCAGGAGATACTGCCCCGAATTAAAACGGATCAGATCGAGATTACCCATAACTATCACCGCCTTGATAACGCATTGCCGGTACCGGCGACTCTCTCTAAAGACTTGGCCAGCTATGCCAACTCCTACAATACTGACATCAGCTTCGATATTGTCAGTCAATACCCCTTTCCTTGGCGCGCGAGTCGTCCACTGGACGGTTTTGAGTCGCGGGCGACCACTGAGCTATCGGTGCTGAATGGCGCTGAGGAGTATTATGAGTTTGTCTCAGTTGGCGGCGAAGATATGCTCCATCTGGCTCTGCCGATGCGCATGACCGCAGACTGTGTCGCTTGTCATAACAATCACCCTGACTCACCAAAGCGCGATTGGGTGGTGGGTGACATTCGAGGGATACAACTCGTCAAGATGCCTTTGCTGCATTTGGGTGGTGATCATCGTGGCGGCATTTTGCTGCTTCTGGGCTTTATCGTTGTCTCTTTTATGATCACCTTCTTTGTTATCGCTGGGCTGTCAAACCGCAACCTAGTGATTATGAACAACCTGCGCCTGGCGAACCGTAAGCTGGGGTCGACGATGAATGATCTGATTCAAGCGCGTGACGCAGCTGAAACCGCGAACCGCGCAAAGTCAGAGTTTGTTGCCAATATATCGCATGAGATTCGTACGCCGATGAACGCCATAATTGGGATGTCTGAGTTGGCGTTGGATGATGAGCGTGCCAGTGGTGGGCGCGGCTATTTCGAACGCATTCAAGAGGCTTCCAGAGGCCTGCTGAATGTCGTTAACGATCTACTGGATTTTGCCAAAATAGAGGCGGGCAAAATTGAGTTGGAGCGCATTGATTACGACCTCAAGCATCTGGCCGAGTCAGCATTGGACTCTATCTCGGTGCAGGTTCCCAAACAGGGGCTTGAGGTGCGTCTGGAGTTGGACGAACGTCTACCGCTCTACCTACGAGGCGATCCTACCCGCTTGCGCCAAGTGTTGGTGAATTTGCTCTCAAATGCTGCGAAGTTCACCGCTGAGGGCGAGATCGTATTAATGATTAGCCGCCGAGATAATTCACGGGGTGATATGGTCGCGTTTGCGGTACGCGACACGGGTATGGGGATCAGTCCAGAATTGAAAGAGCGACTGTTCAAACCGTTTGAACAGGCTGATGGCAGCGTTACCCGACGATTTGGCGGTACGGGACTGGGTCTCACGATATCTATGGATCTTGTACTGTTGATGGAGGGTAAGCTGCAGGTTGAGTCTGAGTTGGGTCAGGGTAGCTGTTTCAGCTTTGAGATTCCGCTTGAACAGGGAGAGAAGCCCATCGCAGATCCGAGTAGAGAGGTTCGGTTACCCGGAGAGGGAGACGCTCCAGATACCAAACCCTTACAGGGTAAAGAGGTACTGCTGGTTGAAGATAACGAGATGAACCAGCGAGTCGCCACCGCATTCCTTGAGCGATTTGGTCTGATTGTCCATTTGGCTCATGATGGCATTGAGGCGCTTGAGCGGGTTGAGTTACAGCAGTTTGACCTGGTGTTGATGGACGTGCAGATGCCCCGTATGGATGGCCTCACCGCCACACGAGAGTTGCGCAAAAGCGGCTTTACTAAACTGCCCATTATTGCAATGACCGCGCATGCTACGACGGAGGCGCGTGCCGAGAGCCTCGAGTCGGGTATGGATGAGCATATCTCTAAGCCCATCGATAGTTATGAACTCTATCGCACCCTCGTACGTGTTCTGGCACCTGAAATCGCGTCTGATATTACTGAGGCGCAGACTGAAGCTGCTGTCGCTGACGTGATTCCTCAGATTGACGGATTGGACCCGCAAACGACTGAACTCGTTCAACGCTTAGCCCCTGAAATAGACCCCATAACCGGGATGGAGCGCTCATGCGCGAATGTTGAAGAGTATGTCGAAGAGGTGCTGGAGGACTATCTACAGCGCTTTGGTGATGTTGTTGAAAGAATCGAGTTAGAGCTGGCCAACGAAAATTGGAAAGCGGCCAGTGATTTGGCGCACAACCTAAAATCGGTCAGTGCCATGCTAGGTGCTCAACCGCTCTCAAACGCTTTTGCTGAGCTTGAACAAGCGCTGCGTAAATTGGAGTTAGACCAGCTTGATAGTTTGCTGCAGACACTTAGGCAGCAGGATAGTGCCGTGATAGCGCGAATTCGCAGCTACTTTAGTGTGGAGGATACCGAGGCAGAAGAGATTGAGCAGCCAATCCAGTCTGACTCAGCCATTGTGCCCGAGAGGGATGGTCTTGCGTCCGAAACGGTAGCGGATCCGTTGTCAGAACAGCTGGAACAGTTGCAGGAGCAGTTGCAGACTCAAGACAGGCGCGCTGCTGCATTAACACTTGATCAGTTAAAACCTGCACTCAAAGAGGCGCAACTCAGTGCGTTACATCTGCAGCTCTGGGAAGAGATTGATGAGAGTGAGTTTGAAGATGCACTGGAGACACTCAAAAAGATTAGACTGAGGCTGTAGTAGCGGCGATGAGAATGAATCGCATCTGTCTGCACAATCGGCTTGAAATCTATGTGTTTATTAGACTTTAGTCTATGTTTTGTCTGTGGGTATCCGGTTCTCGGCTGAGCGTTCTTGTAATAGTTACGTAATAAACTTACATATACCCGCCTAATTCTCAGATAAATTAAACATTCTACGTATTTTTACAACTAAATCAGATGTTTACGTGATAGCCACTAGAACTAAAGTTTGTTGCCGGTGGTTGGAACGACTGTGACAATAGCCTAGGCATTACTGAAAACCGACGGAGTAGATTGTGACCCAAGAACTTATGCTAGCCGAATGGAACGCCCGCGAGTCAATTGCTGAAGCGATGATACCCCTGATTGGTCGTCTCTATCGCGAAGCCAACGTAGAGACCTCTATTTTCGGTCGACTTTGCGTCAAAAACTCTGTGATCAATCTGCTCAAATCGCACCGCTATGTTCGCCAGATTGAAGGCGAAGAGCTGTCAGTGGTCGATACCTTCCCTGTGCTGGAAAAAGTTGTCGACCTGGGTATCCGCAACGCACACGTGGACCTGGGTAAACTGGCGGTTAAATTCCGTAAGCAGGGCGGCGGTGACCTTAGCGCATTCCTCACTGCTGAACTGGCGCCAGCATTGGAGTCTGAAGAGAACGATGGGCAGGATGTAGTGCTCTATGGCTTTGGCCGAATTGGACGCCTGCTGGCTCGCCTGATGATAAACCGTTCAGGTGCAGATCATTCGCTTAAACTGCGCGCTATTGTGGTACGCAAAGGCAAAGCCGAAAATGATCTTGAGAAACGCGCTAGTTTGCTGCGCCGCGATTCCGTGCATGGCTCGTTCAATGGCACGATTCAGGTTGACGAAACTAACGAAGCGCTGATTGTTAATGGCAATCTGATCAAAGTGATTTTTGCCAGCAACCCGGAAGAGGTGGACTACACCGCCTACGGAATCAACAACGCCCTGGTGATCGATAACACCGGCATGTTCCGGGATAAAGAGGGTTTGTCGCGTCACCTTCAGTCTAAGGGTGCCTCTCGTGTCATCCTCACGGCTCCTGGCAAGGGCGTTAAGAACATCGTTATGGGCGTGAACCAGGGTGATATTAGCCCCGAGGATACAATTCTATCTGCAGCATCCTGTACCACCAATGCGATTACTCCAGTGCTCAAAGCGATGGACGACGAATACGGCGTTATCAATGGTCACGTTGAGACGGTGCACTCCTACACCAATGATCAGAATCTGATTGATAATTACCACAAAGGCGACCGACGCGGACGTGCAGCGGCGCTCAATATGGTGATAACGGAGACGGGAGCGGCGAAAGCCGTTGCCAAGGCGTTACCGCAGATGGAGGGTAAGCTGACGGGTAATGCCATTCGGGTACCGACCCCTAACGTGTCAATGGCGATTCTCAACCTGAATCTGGGTAGAGAGACAGATCGTGAATCACTCAACGACTACCTTCGCAATGTGGCCGTTCACTCAAAGCTCCAAAAGCAAGTGGGATTCTCAAACTCACCTGAAGCGGTATCGACAGACTTTGTCGGCTCCCGATCAGCGGGCGTGGTCGACGCTCTGGCAACCATCTCCAGCGGTAAAAGCTGTGTACTCTACGTCTGGTACGATAATGAGTTTGGCTACTCTTGTCAGGTACTGCGCCTAGCGCGTGAAACCAGCGGCTGTACACTGCCAGCATACCCGATCGAAGAGTAAGAATAGGTTGCGCAGGCGCGCTAAAGGATTAGCGAGGCGCCTGCGTTCTGATTAGTCGCTTCCGCGTATTGACGGGCGTGCAAAAGTTGCGCGGTTAACTGCCTGATCAGTTTTCGTGCATGGCCAACATCGCCTCTTTGGTCCACAGCAGGCTTTGTCGGTAGGCACTCTCGAACAGTGTTGAGTCGAAGTCGGCTGGCAACTTGTCCCAGTCTCCCGACTCGTAGGCAATAGCGTGGGTGATTGTACTGCCCATGAGTCCAGCGCGGTCGCGTACGGCCTGCTGAATATCGTCACCCAGTGGGATCTGATCCATTAGCTCCTCTGGGGTAATATCCAGCATCAGGTGGAAGCCCGACATCATCCCCGCCATGAAGAAGCCGGAAGGGTTGGGGTACTTCATCCCTTCAGCAATCAACTCACACATACGTCCTCGAATCAGCAGTGTTCGTGACAGCTCTTCTGGTTTATCCTGATGGCTGGTTGCGGCTATCAATGTGGCCCACTTTTTCACCTGTTCCATACCGAGCATAACCACCGCTTCTGCAATTGATTCCACCTTGCGCACGAGGGAATAGGCGGCTGAGTTGACAATGCGCAGTAATTTATAGGTTAGAACTGGGTCGCGCATCACCAGTTGTTCGATCTCTTCAGGCTTCACATTGGGTTTCTGCAGCGACTGTATCAACTGCATTAGGGCCACCTCATTGGCGTTGATCTTGCGTCCTTTGACGACTTTAGGCTTGCTGAGAAAGCTACCCTCAAACAGTTTACAACCCGCCTCAATACACTCGCCCAACTGCTCCATGCTGGCAATCTGAACAGCCATCACCGCTACTTTATGTTGGCGCAGAACTCTGACCCATTTAGCGATATCCTCCGCGCTTTTAGTGCTCACATCGACGCGTGCAATTTGTACGATATCAAACAGCGGCACCATCGACTTCGACAGTTTGTCCACCTGTAGTGCGATGCGATACCCATCCGCTACTAAGGATGCGAGTTTCTCTTGAAGCTGTGGTCGTGATGTATCTGAAGAGTGCACCTGCATGACGACCTGCCGAGCCGGTAACTGGGGTAACTGGTCCTGCAAAATCATCGATTCGGGAATGGTGACGAAGCCGGGAACACGTTTCTCTTCGCCTTGCTCGGAGAGCGTGGTATAGACGCTCAGTATGAGCTCACCTGAATCGTCGGCGGCCATCAAGTTGAGATCTGTAGCGGCGCCACTGCCGAGCAATTCATAACCAACGACACGCTGTTCGTGATCGAAAATGGGCTGTCTTACCAGTAGAACCTGAGAGTTTGCTGCGGTCATCAATCTCTTCCCTGCGAATATGTAAAAGCAGTATAGATCACAAGTAGAGTCGCGACTGAACTGGTATACTATGGGCACCACTATTTTTCAGGTTTTTTATGGAACGGATTAACTGGTTTCCCGGCCACATGCACAAGGCGCGAAAAGAGATCGCTGAACTGATGGATGAGGTCGATATCGTTATCGAGGTGCTTGACGCCCGTTTACCGCGTTCAAGCGAGAACCCGTTAGTGGAACAGTTGCGCCGTGGCAAACCAGTGCTGAAGCTTCTCAATAAAGCCGACCTAGCAGACCCCGCCATTACTGAGACTTGGCTTGCAGAGTTCAATGCGCAACCTGGAATTACTGCGATTGCATTGACAACAGCGGATAAGACGGCGATCAAACGAATTCCTCAGTATTGTAAGCAGGCAGTGCCAGCGCGCGTTGACAAAGAGCGTCCTGTACGTGCGATGATCATGGGCATTCCAAATGTCGGTAAGTCGACGCTGATCAACGCGTTGCTCGGTCGCAAAATAGCTAAGGTTGGAAATGAACCGGCCGTGACTAGAGCGAATAAACGCTACTCGGTGTTTCAGGGAATGGCGCTGTCGGATACTCCGGGAATCCTGTGGCCAAAAATTGAAGACCAGGACTCCGGTTATCGCCTCGCAGTTAGTGGTGCAATCAAAGATACGGCCATCGACTATGACATGGTCGCGGTTTACGGTGCCAGTTTTGCGCTCAGCTCCTATCCCGAGCGCTTAGAGGCACGTTACAAACTCACAGCGCTGCCCGACACCGGCGAAGGGTTGCTCGACGCTATTGGACGTAAACGCGGTTGTCTGCGTCCAGGGGGGGTTGTTGATACACATAAAGCCGCAGAGATACTGATGAACGAGATGCGCTCAGGCAAGTTGGGTCGTATCAGTTTTGAGCAGGTTGATGAGTGGCGTGAGAAAGATCGAATCGCGGCTGAACTTGCAGCCGCAGAGGCTGAAGCCGCTGCCGAGACGGCACTGCTCAATGAGTCGAAATAGTTAAAAATAGAGAGTAGACGTGACACGTTTAAAGAAACAGCGCCGTATGGCCAACAAAATCGTCCTTGATAAGACACCGAAGAAGCAAGAGCGTCTAGCCGACCCGGATAGCTATGAGAGCCGAAAGCAGCGCGCCATGGCTAAGAAGAAAAAGCACCAGTCAGTAGAGCAGAAGCGTATTAAAGCCAAACCGACGCAGTCGGCAATTGAGCGCGATACAGCAGCCGGAAAACGAGGTGAGCGACAGGGCGGTCGACTGGCTGAGAAGATTCGCCGTCTCAACGCGCAGCAGCAAGAGTCAGATAGCGACGTTACTGAAGAAGAATGAGTCAACTCCCTTCCAGCGTCGATGTGATCGTCATAGGTGCCGGTGCCTCAGGCTTGATGTGCGCAATTACCGCGGGCTATAGAGGCCGCTCGGTGCTGCTGTTGGAACACAGCAACAAAGCTGGGCGCAAGATTTTGATGTCCGGTGGCGGCCGCTGTAATTTCACGCACATGTACTCCACGCCGGTTAATTTTTTGTCCTCCAACGCCCATTTTTGTAAGTCAGCATTGAGTCGCTACAGGCCGCAGGACTTTGTCGATATGGTGGATCGTCACGGCATCGATTACCACGAGAAGACCCCCGGGCAACTCTTCTGCGACGTCTCTTCCAAAGAGATTCTTAAAATGTTGCTGACAGAGTCAGAATGGGCCGGAGTGCAGCTGGAGATAAACACTGCCGTGACTGGGATCGAGTCTCTGTCATCAGGTTATTGTGTAGCGACCTCAGGTGGAAAGGTGCAGTGCCAATCGCTGGTTATTGCGACGGGCGGACTATCGATACCGAATGGCGGCGCCACCGGATTTGCCTATGATCTGGCCCAGCGTTTTGGTATGGCCGTTACTGACCGACGTGCTGCACTGGTGCCTTTCACACTTCAGCCAGATCTTCTGACTCCGCTCAAGGAGCTATCGGGTGTGTCGCAGCCGGCGCGTGTCAGTTGCGGGGGGGCAAGCTTTAAGGAGCCAGTCCTCTTCACTCACCGAGGGCTGTCAGGTCCCTCTGTGCTGCAAATATCCTCCTACTGGACGCCAGGTGCGACGGTCGAAATCGACCTACTACCCGATGTCGATTTTGAGGAGCTGCTTAAGCAGCAGCGCACCGCACACCCCCGCTGGAGTCTGGAACGGTCGCTTAGCGATTACATGAGCAAGCGCACTGCGCAGATTCTATGTGAGCTTTGGGGATTTTCAGGTGAAGAGCTCGGTCAACTGAGTAACAGTCGGATCGAGGCGATCGTACAAGCCTTCAAACATTGGCATTTAAAACCCTCGGGCACCGAGGGATATCGAACTGCTGAAGTGACTCTCGGTGGCATTGATACCGATGAGGTATCACAGAAAACCTTTGAGTCTAAGAGGGCCAAGGGGCTCTTCTTTATTGGCGAGTGCCTGGACGTGACCGGCCATTTGGGCGGTCATAACTTTCAATGGGCATGGGCAAGTGGCTTCGCCTGTGGCGAAGCTGTTTAGGTACTCAATCGAGGTGACTGGGGTGTTGATCGCGCAAGGTATTACTCACTCTTGCGCGAACTAAAACCGAGCACCGTATAGAGCGGGCAG
>Ga0102948_1000138_pt1 | contig 26661 bp, 41 predicted proteins | sample SalPonA_A_H2O_MG_FD_78211 | JGI IMG/M metagenome (GOLD analysis project Ga0102948, IMG submission 78211) | Water microbial communities from South San Francisco under conditions of wetland restoration - Salt Pond MetaG R2A_A_H2O_MG | ecosystem: Environmental > Aquatic > Non-marine Saline and... | reverse complement strand
TTTCTTACCTTCGGCTGTCTCAACAATAACGTAGTTGGCACCGAGAGTAGAGATAACACCTACTTCGTCGCTCTCTTTAATAACTACTTCATCGCCAACAGAGAATAGTTCGCCTTGTACAAACTTCTCTCTTGTTTCAGAAACAGGCTTTAGTTCAAGGTGATTACGGAACTCAGTCATTTCCTGTAGACCCATGCCTTTGCGTACATCGTTAAATAGTTTACGCGCATCAGAGTTTGACATAGACTTCGGTACGCCTTGACTAAATGCTACGAAATCGTTGTTAGAAGCATTCTCGCGCTGTTTGGAAGCAGACATACCTTCAACGCCATCAGCGTCTGGGTCGCGCTCTCCTGCAGAGATAACTGAAATACGTTCGAAGTTATAGAACCCATGACGAGCCTTTTCGCCATTATATTTGTTCAATAACGTTTGGAATTCGGTGACTCGATCTGAGCCGACAACCATAGTAACACGCTTATAGCCTTGGTCATAAAGAGCGACCATAGCATTAATAGCAGTCTTAACGTTTTTATCTACCATAACGTTACGAGCGTGTTTAGGGAACATTTTACGAATGCCCTTTACTTTGTCAGAATAAGAAAGAGGATTCTTTTTAGCGTCTTGTGTTTGTGAAACATAGACTTTATAATCGTTCTTGCCTGATTTAGAAGCAAGCGTATCTAATACTTTACCGTGTCCGATAGTAGGAGGATTCATACGCCCAAAGGTAAAGAATACTTCGCGTTGTTCTTCTACTAGATAATCACTAAAATTCTTAATCATTTTGCCTCACCTTTGTTCTTATTACGTTTTCTTTCCATTTCAGCTTTACGGATAGAAGGTAACATTTTCTTAGCAGAACGAGCAATACGTTTTTGTACAACAGGTTTTTCTAAACGCTTTTCCAGTTCTTTTTTACGGGCAACTGACAATTCTGCTTTAGGAATATCTTTAGTGAGTCTCTTAAGAATCTCGTTACGGGCATGTTTGCGTGCACGCTTTTTGAGTTTTTCCATGTTAGCGATCTTTCGCTCTGCGCGACGACGACCAATAGCAATCTTGGCTTTATTACGCTTCATGATCTGAGCTCTCTTGCGACGTTGAGTTACATCAAGAGCTTCTGTCTCTACTTGTTCGTTACCGTCTTGTGGGCGATCAGTAACTGTAAATTCTTTGAATGATAATGGCTTTGCCATCGTTAGTTCCTTTTTAATTTGGTTCAACCCATCAGCCGCGACTCGGAGAGTCCCAGCCTTTTAATATATCGGGAGAAAAGTTGTTGTACGAGAACTCCATACGATCAACCAGTTTCACCGCGTCACCACCAACAGTATCGATAGCCACGTAACCTTCTTCACCAGTTACTTTGTAACCGTTAGAAGTTTTTACGAAAGTTTCAATACTTTTAAGTTCATTAAGTTTATTTATAAGTTTTAATTTAGCCAAAACCAAAACACGTTGTAACTCGAATAGATTGACTAATGATACCTTATTTGACTCTGAAAAGAAAGCTAAAACCGCATCTCGTTTAGCAGCTTTGCCAGCCTTACCCTTTTCTGTCTTTAACTTATCAATTTCCTTTTGGTATTTATCATTAATAAATTTAATCAAATTTGTAACGTGTTTGCGAGTATCTTTTATCACGATACCTTCACGAACGTGTTTGTTGTTGAATTGCTCTATTAGTTTAGACAATTCCGAGTTAGCTTCTAGTTGACGCAAGGTTGAACCAGATACTTTATTGAATAGTTTACCTGCTTGAGATAGTAAAGAAGTAACCTCAGCAGTTTCTTTCTCGGTCATAGTTGCCTTTGAAACGTCTTGTAACATAGCGTCTTGAGACCAAACGTTTTTAGATTTCTTTAACGCCTTTACATCTACGCCATAGTCCGCTGACATAGTTTCAAAAGAATTACCCTTATACGAGGTGTGCCATACAATACCGATTTTAGCAGATAGGATTTCGCTCGCTTGTTCTACAGGAACAGCATAAGCGATTGTGTTAGGATGGAATACTACGTATTTCGTTCCGTCAATAGTTTTGGTTGTTAAGTCAGACTTGCTGAACAAGAAGTCCCCTTGAATGACACCTTTGATACCCAACTCAGGGAGATACTTCAAAGCGTCTTTCATTTTAGCCGTTAGCGCAGGACTCATCTCGTCTAGGTCAATATCTTCTTCTGTCTTAAACACCTTTGGGTTCTTGTTAAAGATACCTTTCTTCGCTACAAAGAACTTACCGTCACTTGGATCAGTACCACAGAAAATAGCAGGAGCTCCATCCCACTTAACAGAGATCTTACCTTTATGCTTACCAGCTAACATATCGCGTAGTGAACGCAAGGCATTAATAGCTTGGCGAGTACCGTCAACACCACCATAGATCACCTTGTCTTCAATATGAGTCATGTGAGTGTTTTTTTGTTCGGTAATAAATTCTCTAAATTTCATTGCGAATCCTATGACAGTTTACAGTGTATAGATGAGAAGTCGTTCATCTTAGCTGCAGAATAGTAAAATTTCTTCAATTGTTCTGGAGTGAAACTCAAGTACAGTGCCATGAAGTACGTTAAATATGCTGACATTTTAAGTTCGATTTCATCGTCAGGGATAGGCTTGTCTATGTAAACCACTTCAGAGAATCTAGTGATCTTAGGCAACGTCTTGTTAATATATCCCAACGGGTCAGCAAATATGGCTTTTTTATCAGCAGTAATATCGAAACCATTAGCTTCGGCTTCAGCTCGTACGATCTTAGCAGACACAGCACCTAACTGTACAGAAGTCCCAGCCATACGTCCTTCCGAGAATATGTTAATATCCGCTTCAGTCTTAGCCTTCTTAGCTTTAGCGCCAACTCGAATATTAAACCCTTGGATATTACCAGTAGTTTCAAAGATAAAGTTAGTTGCTCCGAATGCGGTAAACAGTACACGCTTTAATCTTAGGTCGACTTGAGGCAATTCGTTTTTCTTCTCATTAACAATAGAGAACTTGCCCTTCTTACCTTTAGAAACTTTCTTGAGAGAAACACCGATAATTTCACGGTTCATAAACTTATCTCTCAACCAAGAGTTAAACTCAGCCAAGCTTACCATATTCTTGGTTTGCGCTACAATTTCTCGTTTACTAATGGTCATAACCCAAATGTCTGCTGGGTTCCAGTTATCTTTAGAGTCTTTTAGACCCAAACGCTTGGCTGTTTCAATAAGAATGTTAGAGTCGTTTTTACCAGAGTCAAGATAGATCTTAGCGCCTACTATATTGCCGAAGTGTCCATAAAATGCTTCCCACTGCTCAACAAAGTTATGATACCATTCGGAGTCAAATTCAAAACCGACCTTAGCACTGATCTCTGCTACAGTCGGCTTCTTACCCATCATCATTTGTTGGAAGTAATAGATAGTACCTGATTCTTGTTGATCGTTAGTTGGGTTGTTTTTCTTATCACCAACTTTATTCAAACGACCAGAACCACGCAAACCAGCAGAGGCATATAGCTCAACGTTTACAATAGCGTTTGTCACAAACCCTTCAGTATTCCTGACTAGGTTATATTCAGAAAACCTTTTATCGGTAGAGATCTTCTTCATAATAGCTGGGTCAGTTATTTTGACAGTCAAACGCTTGCTTAACTTGGTATAGTCGTGTTTGGTTTTAAGGTAAATATGACGTTGATCGTATTTAAGTAATAGCTCTAGAAATCTACGAAGATCTTGGTGAGTGTTATTAGGTAAATGCTCTACACCCATCCAAGGAGCAGATGATTCGTTAATCATCTTCTCTTCTTTAGCAATAAATCCTGAAAACCGCATCATTTTAAGTACCTTTTAATTAATTATGGTACTATTTATAATGATGGATGAACGAGATTATTCTCCTCATAGTATTGCTTGATAGTTTCGATAAGCTTACCAGACCAGTTATCTCGGTGTTCTATAAACACCTGTGGCTCATTCTCGCCATCTACGGAGATAATAGTCACTAGTTGCTCAATGGGTTGACCAGTACGCTCTTCCCACATAATAGCATATGCAGTTTCCTGCATAAAGTAGTTTGTGATCCAAGCTTTTGGTTTAGGTTTCTTAGAGGTTTTAAAATCTATAATAGAACGCTTACCATCAAACTCAGCGACACAGTCCACGCGACCAGCAACACCCAAATGTGCAGAATAGAGCGGTGCCTCTTGAGCAAATACTCTCCCGATGCGATTATCGAGAATAGGCTTGACAGCAAGAAAAGAGTTAATAATATCAGGTGTGTAACCATCTTTAAATCCTTCTACGTTATCAATGTATTTCTCAATAATTTCGTGTACAGCTGTACCGCGAACAGAAGCGCGATAAGAAACCCTTGCGGCTTCTTCTTCACCAACACGAGCTTTCCATTTTTCAATGACGTCTCTAGAGAGAATACTTAGCGTTGTAGTAATTGAGGGAAAATGTCCCTTTGGAGTAGCGTAATGACGAACACCATCATCACGAGTCACAGCGTCTAGCTCTAATAGCTCAACGGTTTCATGAATAAAAGCCATAATAATCCTTAGCGAGTTTGGTCAATAATAATTTCAACGTTAGAACCGTTTGGTCCATACATGTAAATTCCATGCTCATAAACGTTGGTTTCAATGCCTTCTACAGTAGCGTCACCACCAGCCAAGATGTAGTCTACACCATAAGCTACAGCTTTCTTCTTAGAAGTATAAGTTCCACAGTAACCATCTTCACTACCCATAACGACATAAACTTTCATAATCTCTACTCCAACTCAATTTACAGAGGAAGTATAACTGTTATGAAAACAAAAGTCAACACTTTTTTTAAATAATTCTCAATCTTTTTTTAGGAGATAACCATTTCTTCCAAACGTTAGTGAATTTTTCTTGCGAGCAATCTATACCTAAATTCCTTATAGAGGAAAGAGAGTGTTCTACTTCTTCACAGAAAATATCTTCGTACCAAACGAAGCGAGAATTCACAAGAGAGTCTTTACTCAAAAGCATATTCATATGCGTAAGCATTTTATACTGTATGGAAACAAACCTCATCATATCATCAGTAGGTTCTGCGTCGTTAATGTATATACCATGATAATTATTTTTGTTATATGCATTCTGAGCACTTATAAAGACTTCTCTAATATTAGCCCTAGAAAGAAATATAACAAGGTCAAAATCTTTGGCTCTTTCTCTAACCCACGTTTTATTTTGAAAAATTATCGTCTTAACTACACAATTTTCTGGTATATCTTTCGGAGGAGAATTCAACCAGTTGTCTTCTCTATGGCTTCTCTGGGAGTTGAACGGCTCAAAGTAAAGTGTATCACCAGTAAGGTTACAAATAGCATTAGCTAAATTTGTGCTGCCAGATCTAGCGTGTGCTATTATTAATATCTTCATCTATTGTTTTTCTACTTCAACTCCACACTTGTTTAGAAAAAATACCCCTTCATTACAACGATACGGATGCTTGTACACAACACGGTTTATACCAGACTGATAGATCAATTTAGCGCAATCAAGGCAGGGTTGGTGTGTGGTGTATAAAGTAGAACCTTCACAGGATTCAGAGCTCTTAGCAACCTTAGCGATTGCGTTAGTCTCTGCGTGTAGAACTTCGGGTCGTGTTACAAAGTTATCGAACTCGCAAACGTTATCCCAACCAGAAGGCATTCCGTTATACCCGATAGAAATAATACGATTATCCTTAACTATTACCGCTCCAACTTGTAACCTCTTAGCGGAAGAAAGCTTAGAGTAAACTTCCGCAGCTTCCATATGAGCAACGTCCCATTTATTCATCTTCATCGTCACTCAAGTGAGTGTAATCATAATCACGTTCTCCATGGAAGAACTCTGCTTTTACAACACTGGTTACAGTACGAAGTTGTAAACAAATCTTATTAATTCTATATGATAAAAAGAAAACATAAGCTGTAAGCATAGTTATAACCATGATTAATAAAGTATGCATCCAATCTAAAGACATTTAAATTACCTCCAATATTTTGTTAACCACATTTGCGGTATCTTCTAGAGTTTCGTGACGCATCTCAACGATACAGCCTTCCTCTTCGCCAAATAGCGTCATTTTATCTCCATATTCTTCAACGATATTTCTACACTTCGTCGCGACAGTTTGGATAAATTTGTCAGATTGATCGGAACCACGTTCAGCATATCTTCGTTGTCGTTCTTCATCCGATACAGTTAGATGTATAATAACCTTATCATCAAAAGTATCAAAGAAACGTTTATTATTTAGCCTATCACCTTCTCCTATGACCACCTCGTTAGGTTTTGTGCTAAAGTACTCCACCGCTTTAGGTGCTACTGCCATAGAAAGGCGGTCTGTTCCTGAGAACGTTTCACCTTCTTCATACTTACCTAGAATGCGAATATTACCGTTCACGTGAGAGTCCAGTAGATCTATCGGACGCTCTGGGGTAAACTCACCAAGTGTTTTCATAAGAGACTTCATAACAGTTGACTTGCCCGTCCCTGGAAGTCCAATCAAATATATCAATTTCATTACATAAATTCCTCAAGTCCAAAAGTGACTTCTTTGTCTTCTTTAAACATCCAGTCAAGTCTGGCTATTTTTCCTTCATCAACAAATGCGCTCATTTTACCTTTATCTATCATCTTGGAAACAGACAGTTCTTTATCCAAGGTTTCGTTACGAGCGTCCCAAAGTACACGCCATTCTATACCATCCCAAGAGTCTTGCTCTACGCGACGAATCTCTTCAGCAACACGATCGTTATAATAGCCAAGGTATCTGCCGTCTCGAATGCGATAGACCTTCTTATAAGCACACAAAGCTGTTTCCATTGTATACGGATTTATGTCAGAAGTCAAGCTTTTAAATCGATCTTGCATTTCAATCAACAATTCTTTAGCTTGACTCTCTAGCCATTCATACTCTGATGCGCTTAGTTTCTTATCATACCAATCGTCTTTACCCAAAGCGAAACAGAAACCGTTACGATGCGAGCGACTGCCAGAGTAATCATTAAACAATAGCGTACTAGGTACAGCGGGAACGTTACACGTTGAGTATAGGTGCTGTAGATAAAACCAAGCAGAGTATCGACCGAACTTGTAGAACTTATCCTTAATAACACCATATAGGTTATCGAACGTTTGCTCTTCAGTATCACCATAATGCTCGGAAAGAGCCTCTTCCTGTGTTTTATCTCCTACGAACTCTGCGTAAGATTTAAACATATCAGGTAGATGACCTTTAGACCATTTAGTATCGTTCTGATAGCGAAGGCGCTTATAGTTCTCGGTGTTCCACTCATTCATTCTATCATAAGTCGCCAGCTCAAAGTCAGGGAACTCGTTGAGTAGAATAAACGCAGTGGGTAGATAATAAGTGTTACCATATAACCAAGCGAACCACAAACGCTGTTCAGAGTTGTGCTCGTATCTCTGATTAAGGTAGTTAGTCATCCAAACCGCAGGGTCGCAATCTTTATATTGAAGCGACCATGCGTACCATTTTATAAAAGACTCTCGTCTATTTTCTTGTAATCTATAATCCATTATGCTGCATCTTCAAAGGCGGGGAGAACTTCTACAATAATATCATCTTGAAGGTTGTGGTGTTCTATTGTCTCTATAATATCTTCAACCCAACCTTCTCGGGTAGCTTTAATATACTCTTCAACTGAAGAATAGTAAAGTACAATCGCGGCTTTAGTTGGTTTCGTGTGTTTTTTCTTAGCTTGCTCTTTCTCGTGACGAAGCGCATACCAACCAACTTCTTTATACTTCGATACCTTAGCTTTTACAAAAGGGATGTTATTAAGTTCATATTTGTGAACTGCGTATTTTAAAACCTCGTTATCAGTTCTCTTAATAAGTTTTTTGTTGGTATACTTTGTTATCTCATCTTGATCTATAATAGATTGTATAGCATTTTTAGCTTGAACCTTGGGCTTAAATCCTTGTAACCCGTGTAATTGAGCGCAAATATATTCTATGCGTTCTGATTGACCTCGTTTGTCTTTAATAGGGTAAACAAAATATTCTTCGTTCTCTTCAAGTAGTTCTAAGATAACACCTCTGATATCACCCGCAGTATTCGGTGAAGTAACTACAAAGTCTTGGTCGTTACTAAATGAACCGTATAGGCTAAATGTACGTCTAAGTCTTTTAGGGTCGCCAAACTCTTCAACGTCTATGTATATAGCAGGAACCTTCTCCCACCCAACGAGAGTTGCTGCCCGTAACCTAGTGTTTCCGTCTAAAATAATGTTCTTACCGTCTTTCATAACTGCTACCGTTATTCCGGACATTGTCTCTTTAGCCTTAACTGGGTCGGACTTTATCTTCCCTACAATTTCCTGAACTTTACCGTACTGCTCTTGTCTAACTTGAGACTTGCCGTAAGTTAAAACCTTGTTAATATCAACCCAAGTTGTGATGTACTCACCCGCTTTAACTGAATCGCGAATTTTACGGGCAATGGTATTTGAACAAGAAGCTAAGTCTATGGTTTCATCTAAAGGATTACCGTCAATATAGTTTACAATCTTAGCCTTTAGTTTTGTGTCTATATCAGAACCCTTACTAGCATTAAATGATAAATTATAAAACTTCTCTTGGGGTAAAGTACCAAACATGTACTTCAACGCAAAATATTCTGCTGCTCTCGCTTCGTCTTCTTCCCCTTTGAAAATAATTAAACGGTTGATTTCTCCCTCGTTATACGCCTTTTCTAGTTCTGGGTTATTGCTTGATGAAACGTAATCGCGAATATCCTTTCCTCGTTCGGTTTTTACCCCAATGTATTTCTTTCCGTTAATGGTATTCTCTAAAGCGTATAGGTATGAATTCATAATATAGTCCTCAATTAATCAACATCAACACACTTATTCTACTACACCTCTTCGTAAAAGTAAACATCTTTTTAAAAGAAATTTGATAAACCTTCTGGTTCAAGAAAGACTTTAACACAACCACCCTTACCTTTTTTGTGGACGGCTCCATAGATGACTGGATCTTCTATATCATACCAGCTGTCTTCAATAGTATTGTTGATTCTACACATAGTCAACTGGCATTTGCTCTTTTGTTCACCGAGCATTACAAAGCCAATTTTCTCGTAGAAAGGAACGGCAGGAACTTCACAGGATACGCGATAGTATTTGACACCAGCTTCTTTGGCAGCTTTAAAAGAATCCTCTGTGAGTATTTTAGCAACACCTTTGCGACGGTGTTTAGCGAAAGTATGGAGCAGCTGTAGGTTAGCAACCTTGGGCAAACGTTTAGAGTGAGTGGTGATAATTGCCCCAGCCAACTCATTACCTTCCCAAAGTCCAATACAGTACTCCCACTGATCCTGCATATTCGCTTTAGCTACAAAAGTCTTAGCGAACTTATCTGCAGGATCATCAGAAATAGCCGAGATAAATTCCTCGGCTGTTGTTTTACGCAACTTCATGGAATTCACGTTTCTTATCACCTCTTGACTTATCATACTTAGTATTATTCCAACCCGCATATTCGCGTTGATTCCAAACGAACGGAGGGAATTCGTAATCATAAGCAGCCAAGATTTCAGAAACGCTTGGACCATCATTAAGGGCAGCATCAATAAATGCTTCTGCGAACTTAAACTGGTCTTCAATCTGTTTACGGTTAGTGCTAGAGCGGAAGCAACGGAACTCGATAGTACCAGTATGCTTCATACAGTAAGTATTAATCGCGAATCGGAAAGGACGTCCCATAGAAACGCCATCTTTACCAGCAGCGTGGAGTTTGATAAAGTGGTCAAAGTCTTCGGCTAGGTTAATAATATTATCACACATATAGTCTGGCATAGGACGACCACCATCCCACTTGAGGTATTGCTTCGCGCCTTTACACTCTTTGATAGTACGATAGTCGTGGTACTGATACAACGCTTCGATAGTTTCTTCTTGGTTAGCCTTAATGTAAGCAATTAGTTTCTTTAGAGCATTAATATCGTCTTTTATTCCTGGGACAAATACGTGTAGGTGACCATGGTTCACCACAGAAGCTGATGGATTATACCCAGCATCAACAAACATGTCGTGTAACTCCATTACTCGATCGACTTGCTCTTGCCAAGTAGCAGTTGGTTTGGTATTAATCTCACCGCCCATAGGAGGTTCAACACCCATGGGGTCGCAAGCAACATACTGATAAGGTTCGTGGATATTTACAATATCCGTTTCAGCATATTCCCATGCGCCTAAATGTTCTGGAATTTCCATGTCACGAGGAATATCTCCCCATTCAATCTCATATCCCCAAGTAAAGTCTTTCTTATCATACATAATTTAATCTCCTATGGCTGTAAATCGTTTCCTTCAAAAGAAACCTTATATACACCCGAAGTAATTCCAGATCTTTTCAATACATCCTCAGTACTGGCAAGGATAATTCTACGAGCAGACTGATAGATCCATAAAGGACGTTTACCATTTCTATTGTAGCTTATACTACCCGTATCCGTCAACCAAATTGCTGAAATAGATGCGTCTTCCCAGTACTCAGGTTCGTGACCTTCTTTCAACGTATGGAACAACAACTCACTATCGTTCTTAGTTTCGGTTTTAAATCCGTATAAGCTTTCCCAGTTATCAGGGAGCTCTTGAGAAATAACACCATTATGTACCAAAGATAACGTATCGTCCGCAATAGGTTGATTGTAACGTAAGTCAGAAGTGCTATAGCGACAGTGCCCGATAAAGGTTAGAGTATCGCCATCTACCCAATCAGCAGGGTCGTGTAACTTAATAAACTCTTCAGCCGAAGTAGGTTCTTTAATAGTAACTAGAGAACCGTCTTTATAGTAAGTCACGCCAGTAGCGTGTTTACCTCTGATTTGTGATTCATAAAACAGCTTGCGAATCGTGTCTAGATCCGCAGCTGTAACGTTTTGAATAGAAGCACCAAGTACTCCACACATTAGAAAAAGTCCTCGAGGCTGGCGACTTCTTTCAAAGCTTCAGGATGATACTCAGCCAACATATCCTCACCACCATTAGTTCGGCAGTATTCGTACCACTCTTCACTATCCCACATATTAGGAGAGACGCCATTCCAATATTCACGCCACTCTGGGTGGTCTTTGTTCAAGCGACGATCATCAACAAACTGACGACGGAGTGTTTCGTATTCCCAAGAGCCAAGCTTATCCATATCCTCACGGAAATAGAATACTAACGACATACGAAGGAAATCCTCTGGACCAGAATCTGGTGCTTCAATAGGAGTATTACCGTGAATGACACGCATATTGTCGATTAGCAAAAGGTCTCCAGGACGAACGTTAATCGCAGCGCGAACTTCCGGAGCAACCAAGTAGCCACCTTTCCAGTTTTTACCTTCTTTAGTAATTACTGTCAAGTTAGAGAAACCTTCGTTCAACGAGCCAGCATCGCGGTGACACGCCATACGAGCATTACGGTCGGCAGAGGTAGTGTTTACCGTAATAGTGGTGAACGTAGTATCTTCACCAATAAGGAAACGATTATCCAAACGGTCGGCAAACGCTTTCTGAGCAGCATAACGATTAGGGAGTAATCGAGCCATCTCTTTATCTAGTTTACGCGCAAAGGGATAACACTTCTCGAACGTCTCACGGTTGTGGTCGGTAAATGCTGTTGCGCGACCATATGGAATACGAGGATAACGACCATAGAAACCAGCGATACCTGACCAAATAGCAGTAGCATAAGAGGTATCAGAAACGAAGTCTTTACGTAACTTCAACGCATAGGCACGAGCTTCACTAACACTTAGTTCAGCAAGCTTATCCATCGCTTTGGGGAAGAAGTTGCGATAGTCACCGAACTCTTTCTCTACTTTTTTACGTAACCAAACTGAACCACGAGTTTCATATTGCTTTATAGCATGCTTGGTAATAATTTCTTCTACTGGATCAGAGCCATCTAGATTCTGTGGTTGGTTCTTAATGTAGTGGTCTAAGATATCCGCTTGGAACGGAGTTAGCCAATCTCGACCTTCACCACCACCAACGTTCTGAGTTTCGGAACGTGGACCAGCAGCCATACCGCGATTATTAGATTCTACCGCAGCACCATATAATCCTTCGAACGCACCTTGCTGTTCTTCAGCGCTGAATACGTTTTTACGGAATTTAAACGCAACACGAGACTCATCAATACACCCGATACATTCACGGTTACAAGTTGCTTCTTGTACCATATCGCATTCTGGTGGTAGATAAAAATCTGCGTCGTTATCAACTAGAATGTCATACGAGGAATCGTCGACATAGCGACCAATTACATCTTCGTCTTTGATCATAAATTGTGCGACATATACATCTTGACCTTCGTCACCTTTGTATTTTTGCCACACATAATTACCGAATTTAATTTCTTCCATACTATACTCCCAAGGTTACAGGATATATTATAACCCATATTTCATATATTGTCAAGTTATTTTTTAATCTAAATCTCTAGAAAGTTGCCAGTTGCCTGCCCATGGGTCGGCTTCTCTAGTAGCAGTTTCACTTTGTAGAAAGGGGAATTGGCGTATATGGCTTCGCAAAATAACATCCAATTCTATAAGAACGTTAAGAGGAAATCCCTGCCTAACAGGACGTTCTGGAGTGTACTCGTGACACCATAAATCGTTCTCAATATAATTATTGAACTCTTGGTATCCGTAGAGTAGATCGAATTTCTTAGCTATATGAGGATATAGGCTCTCTATAGCAGAGAGCCTATCTGAGTCGAGATGTTCTGATAATTCTGGGAATAACTCGACTAAACGTTTCATTACGCAGCAACCGCCATTTCTACCGCCAACTCAGCAGCACGTTGTTTACGACCTTGGTTATAACCATACCAAGCCGAAGTCATACGAGAGTCCGCAGAACGACCCAATTGGTGGTCAGTCAAGTAAGTGACCGAGTTGAAAGCTTGCCACCAAGTACCGCGACCATATTCTGCTCCAGGTTGAGTCTCCAACACTTCGAACGCTTTCTTAGCGTTAGGTGCTAAGTCGTTCACGGTTTTAACTTCACCGCCAGCAGGGAATAGAGCGTTGTAGTAGGTGATTAGATCATCCATTTTAAAACGCTTAGTAGATAGTAACTCAGACATTTCTTTAAACTTGTCAAACTTCTCGTGAGCTAGACCAAGAGTGATTTTAACTTCTTCAGGGTCAAAGGCTTTACGATGGTTAATCTTAGCAGAAGATACTGCTTTAGTATTTAGTGCTAAAGCTAAAGTGTTCATACAGGTCACACGAATAGGAGTAAAGCGAATGTCGATAGACTTACCATACTCGTGGGGATTAGAGAACAACAAGTAGCTATCCACTTGATCTTTACCGAGAACGTCAAACGACTCTTTGATCTTAGCCAAAGCCCAAACCATCTTGCCACCTTTCAACGAACCAGCAGCGTTCATTTCCATGTCACCTGCTAGGCAGTACTCATTAAAGAAGTTAAATGCTTCTTCGTTCTGGCAAGGATTCCAGTTACCACCCACTTGAGTCAACACAGCACCGTCGCTGTCGCGTACGAGAGCCTCTTTACCAGTAGGTATTTTTTCACCTCGGAAGTCTACGAATGTAGGAACTTTTTCGACTCTCCAGTCTACTCCAGCCTTCTCCATCATCTGTTTAGGTGTTAGGTCAGAAGATACCGAAGAACCGATACCCCATGGGCAACCACCAGCAACAGCTGAAGTTTCGATTTGTAAAACGTTATTCATACTCATAATATATTCCTCAATTCATCAACGTTATGTATACATTATATATCTAATGAAAACAAAAGTCAAGTTATTTCTTGAATTTTTTTCAAAACATTTTCTTTTTGCTTGGGCGTCATAACCTTTACGATTTCTGACACATTAAGTACGTGGCAGATGTCACCGTCACAAGGAGGAAGTCTTCCATAGTTTTCGCAGTACTCTTTGATTAGAGCCGTCTCTTGGTTATGCGCTGGAATCTTTACTTCCTCACCAAACCCCATGGGCATGTAGGCAGCATAGATGTGTTTACGGTTCTCCTCGCCATATTTGCCTCGGAACAGGATTCCGTTAGCATAAGGATTTTTCTGCTTATACCCTACTAACACCGTCCCAGCAAAGTCTCTAGTTCGCGATACCAAGCCTCGAGCAGTACTGCTACCAGCTACACCGATATACAGTACACGTTCGTCTAGGTGATTAGGAGAACTTTCCGCTATTGTATGTGATGGGTCATAGGCATATAAGTAACAGCCACCTTGCCAATACCCTTCTGAATTTTTCTGCTCGAAACCGACATACTCGTCGGTGTATTTGATTTTGTTGCCTTCGTCGTCGAATACTCTAACCCATTTGATAAACATAGTTTCACCCTCACCATAATTATAGAGAAAGTCTACTATGATTTAAAAAGAAAGTAAAGTATTTTTTGAAAAGAATTGGCGGAACTCTCATCCGCTTGTTGTTTTGTGGGAACAACTAAACCGCTTGCCTTCCTCTGGGCACCACTCATTCAGTTATTTTATAAGGGGAATGAGACCCTTCGCACCACACTGGGACTAGTATATATACAGCGTTTATTTCGCTGTGATATAAAATTGGTGGAGAATAGCGGGGTCGAACCGCTGACCTCCTGCGTGCAAGGCAGGCGCTCTCCCAACTGAGCTAATTCCCCATATTAGGTATGATATATTTATATCAAAAATGGGGGAGAGTTTCCCCTCCCCCTCACTACTAAGCGTACACCCCAAAATCTTCTATTTCATCCCAGTGGGATTCTATAGAAATAACACTCGGGTCGAGCGCCAAATCTTGAGTAAATTTATAAGCCGCAAACGGAGAGCAAAAACTCTTCACCATAGGCTCTGCCAAGTCATCATTACGAACGTATCTTACGATAATAATCTCCATCGTAATTTCCTCGTCTTGATTTGTTACTTGGTTAAAAAGAATCAGGCAGATCAGAAATAGAATATATGATAATAATAAAATAACAACCTTATTATTTATACGTATTAATTATTACATCCCAAATCTATCTTAGACTGATCGTCCGCATTAATTATACAGTTACCAGTAGGCAACGCAGCAGGTTGATAACGCTCTAAATTAGGATCTCTAAGAGCTTCCTCTACGAACGCAGTCAAGTCTGTAATCTGTTCTTCTGTAAGGTTTAACGGAACGAATCTATAGTCTAAGTATTCAGCAGGAATATCCGCTTGGGGAATTGCTGCGTTTTTATATTCAATAACTTCGCGGACGCTAGTAAATGAACCACCGTGACCATAGAAATTGACATCAGCTAAGTTATACAACGTAGGAACTTTAAAGCGATAATTGTCCCAATCGTTACCAGTAAACCCACCACGTCCTTTACGAGTAGCATCATCGATCATGCCTACAATAGTGTTATTGTAATCTAGGTCAGCAAACCCGATAGCCATAAACGTATCTTCATCCGAAGAGCCTACATCAGTGGCTAGGGCTGGTCCTTGGTGACACCCTGAACAACCAGCTTCTCCGAAGAATAGTTTAGCTCCAGCAGCTTGTTGCTCGGTCATAGCACTATCATCTCCAGCCAACCATGCTTGGAAAGGAGCTTCAGTAGCGAGTTTAGTACGCTCGTACGCAGCAATTGCTTTAGCTACTGCTACTAGTTGGTTGTCGTAACCTTCGGGGAATGCTAGATCTAGCATATGATTATACGTTTCGTTAGTACGTACAATACCATCAGCTAAACCGAGAGATTTACGGTGAGCACCATTAGCGAATAGAACCTGAGTCTCAGCACCACCGAGTTGGAACAGGTTATTGGTTTTTGGAGTACCTTCTGGCGCTAATACTTCTTCAGGCAATACACCATTAATAGCACCACCAATCTGATTACCTGCCATACCATTCCATAGAGTCACCTCTTGATACGCCAAGTTAAGAGAAGTTGGAGTAGAAATTGGAGGAGAGTCAGAGTCAATACCATCATAAGCAAGAACACGATTCTCGCCGAACCCTAAACCACCTTCACCAATACTTTGACGAATAGCGTCACGGAATCCGAATTTAGCAGAGTGACATGTGGCGCAAGACCAAGTGTCGACTAGCTCTGTGTTACCTTTAGTAGCACCAGTTTCGTGGAAAAGAAATTTACCCAGTTCTACCTTCTCTGGAGTAATAGGGTTGCTGGGATCAGCAGGGATATCGTAAATAGATGTCGGGAACATCAAAGAATCGGTATCTCCTATAACTTCACGTAACTCATCGTACACCGTAACTTTAGGGGCAGACAAATCAGGAGAAGGTTCAGGAGAAAGGGAAGCTACAGAAGGAGCATTCCCTTCACCACAAGCAGTTAGTACCAAACTAGCAATAACTGTAGAAAGAATATTTCTTTTCATAATATAACCTTTTAATAACAACTCAATTTACAGTTATTCTAAAACATTAATTATGAAAAGTAAAGCTTTTTTTAAACTTTTTTAACCGCCTCGGGAAGCGCCTCGATCTATTCGCTTAGAAGCAACGTTCGCATTTCCTTTGAAACTTTGTTTAGTTTCTACACGTTGTTTCTGAGAAAGTTTACCTTTGCCGTCATTAGCTTTCTTTTCTTCCATGGCGGCTTTTAGTATATCACCGAGTTTCATACATATTTCCTTAGTTTAAATAATAAAAAAGTGCGGGAGTTTCACCCGCACAGTGTTTAACGTTATACAGCAGATAGACCAGCAAAAGTGCCTGATTCCATTTCAAACATGTATACACGTCCTTCTTGCTCTTCCGAGCCATCTTCGATCCAACCGCCAACAACAGCCCAAGAATGACTATTATTATCATAGTCAAACCCAGCAACGTGGAAGTTAGCTGGCCAAGGTTGGTTGTCTACGCGAACAGGACTACCAACATAAGAGTTTAGCGTATAGGATTGAGCCAACTCTATTTCCCAAATACCGCCACCAACACCTGTAGTTGCCCACTGAAGTTTCTTACCATTACCGTTAAACTGAACGTTTACCATATTAGGCATGAAAGTAGGGATAGACTGCGTAGTCGGGTTTTGGTTAGCCACTGGATAAGTAGCTGTGTCAGTATCCGAGAACTTATACGGTTCAGACATAACACCAGTATTATCGATAACATATATGGTAGTATCAGTAGAACGTAGCATCTTCCAGCCATTGTCGAACCAGTAAGTACCTGTTATACCAGTACCAGTGCTAGTTATCTCACCTATAGAATGCGAGCTATATTGGTGACGTTTTGTTACAGGGTCTAGCGCAAGGGCTCCAAGCTGAGCTACTTCCCTAGAGATCATAACATATCGCTCTTGCGGGTCGATATCAAGGTTAGTTTGATAGATTCTAGGGCTGTCATAAGAACTACCATATGCTGAATCTAAGAACGTAACACCACCGCTAAAGTCATAAGGAACGTTAAGTTCGAACATCATCCAAATGTAGGAATCGTCTCCGATCTCTGGAGTATTTCTTTCGTAGCGAGCCAATAAACTTCCTAGCTTACCACCTTTCCACAAAATCATATTGTATAACTGATCAACATACGTATATGAAGGGAGGAAGTTGTTGGTAATATATCCCGCAACTGTCATGTCCGAGAAAGAAGCACTTGGTCCAAGATAACCTAAAGTAACGGTTTCGTCAACAGAAAACTTCTCTGTAGTGTCAACACTTACTGTAGTTCCAGACAAAGTAGAGCCTACTACAATAGAAGAAGAATCCACCAATTCTTTATTAGGCGCGAATATTTGATAGTATGCTTCGTACCCATCAAAGGTAAATTTGACTAGGTTTACCGCATTCATCGCTTTATCGTATGGGAAAGACCTTGGGTGCTGTTTAAACCCGACGAACTCCGGAGTATGCATATCATCTCCGATCAATCGGACATATACGCTACCCTTAACAGACTTATCTTGTTCTACTAGAGTGAACGTTGTCGGCGACATCACCATATAATCACCCATAGAAACAGGGTGTGGCGATTTCAGGCTAATAGAAGTAGAAAATGGAGCAATCGCACTCATAGTTACACTCCTGCAGAGATGCTAGCAACACCATCTAAGATCGGAGTGACTACAGTAGCACCTTCTTCTATAGTAACTGTTACACCTTGTTCGATAACCAAGTCATTCTCAATAATATGAACTACAGTTGCCACCCAAGTTTCGTCTTGAGTTATTGTTCCTGTATGACGAATAACTGGCTTCAACTCTTCAGTGTAAGAAGCATACACAGGCATAAGTTCATTATGGATTACATACCAAACGTCAGCGCCATCGTAGAAGAATTCTACAATATTTACTTTGTTGTATGAATTAAAAAATGGTTCTGAATCCCCACGAGGTTTCATCCCAACAAAGGTTGGAATGTGAGTACCGTTAGCTATTAGGCGAACGTAAACAGAAGAGTTAGTCTCTTTGTCTACATCCTTTACTGTAAATTCTAACGGTCCACCTATAGTGAATTCTTCCATGTACCATTTATCAGGGGCAGAGAAATCTATCTCTGTAGAAAATGATCGGATATTGTTAAACTGAGCCATAGTTTTCTCTCTTAATTCTAAGCTATTATTTTAGATATTTTCTAAAACGTATTCCGGAGCAGATACTTCATATGGGTCAGTAGGACAATTGTCCATAAAACCTCGTTCTTCAAATAAATTAACTACTTCCAAATTATCAACCACAGCGGCATATCTCCAAGAACGCTTACCGAATCCTAAGTTAGATTTAGTAACAAGCATTCCCATAGCTGCTGCGAAGTCACCGTTCCCGTCTGGGAGCATCTTTACATTAGATATACCCTGAGCTTTCGCCCATTGATACATGACAAAGGAATCATTTACTGAAGTACACCAAACCTCTTCAATGCCTTTCGCTTGGAATTGTTCAAACAACTTCTCATAATTGGGTAGCTGTGAATTTGAACAAGTGGGAGTGAATGCTCCTGGAAGTCCAAATATCAACACTTTCTTACCTGAAAATAAATCATTAGTCGTTTTATAAACCCACTTAAATGGATTCTCTGTACCTAATGATTCGTCACGCTCTCTTAAATAAAACATTACATCTGGTAACATCATAATATAATTCCTATAATATAGTGGCTCCGACTGCTGGGCTCGAACCAGCGACCCAGGGATTAACAGTCCCTTGCTCTACCAACTGAGCTAAGTCGGAATAATAATTTTACGTTTTTTTAACAAACCTATTTATACTTTATAAATCGTCAGCTTCTTTGACAAAAACGCCATCTACCATTCTACCCTTACGATCTTTAATATCGTTATAGGCAACTTCTAAGCACTCTTCCAAGCTGACTCCAGCACGTTCGGTTATATTAAGTAATACAACTACGATATCGCCAATGTCATCTCGAATGTCCTTACCCTTACAAATATTGTCGCTTAACTCACCACACTCTTGAATGAGTTTAGCAAACTGCGTTTTATCGTCAGCGCCATCGATAAGGTTGCGGTCATGGTGCCATTGCTTAATGCTTTGACACAAACCTATAATCGCTTCTGACTCATTTGTTCTAGTATCCGCCACTTTTAAACCATCCTTTTCCTTTCAATTGAAATCCAGCGCCACCAGTGATAACCTTCTTAAGAGATTCTTCTTCACACTTGGGGCATTTTTTTAGCGGGTCATCAGACATTCGCTGAACAGCGTCAAACTCATGACCACATTTGTCACAGCGATAAGTATACGTCGCCATTACTTCATTTCCTTCTTAACGTACTTAGATAAATCATAAGCAAGGTCTGAGATCCTTTCTTTATTACGAGTACCCTTCGCAGAAGCTTTCTGCTCTAGAGTTTCCACAATAAATCTCCACTCTCGCTCATATAAACCAACTTCCTCATCTTTCGTTTCAGCAACGTATTGTAGCTCATCTAACACTAGCTCTTTGATGGGTGCTACCTTAGCAGTTACTTTAGTCCTCGATACTATCTTTCGTATAATATCGATATCCTCGAGAGGAACTTCTCGCCAGTATGTAGTATCGCCAGTACAGATACAAATCTTAGGATACTCGCATGCGGGAGATTCGCCAGCGAATTCTTCCATGATATTCATTAGCAAGATTCCTTCGCAGCTTTAAAGGCATAGTCCCATTCTTCAGGAGTGGCGTCATTTAGTCTCCGAGATGATGAATCTATACTTTCACGAACCTTTACCATATTATCAAAGAACTTATCACGAGAGCCATCTAATTTCATAGGAAAATCAGCCTCTTCAAACTCTCTAGATTTCCTATGATATTCTTGAGATACCAATTCGAATTTAGCAAACAACTTATCGAACTTCAATTCGTATAGCTCTTTGATACTAAAGTATTTGTTCATCATGGCGTCTTGTAATTTAACGTCCATATCTTTCCATTTGGGGTCTTCCATAAACCATTCAGTTACGGTGTCGATATCTTCAATGACACTCCAACACTCCATAATTTGTTGCTCTAAATCAAAAATTGGATCACTCATTATTCATATCCTTTAGCCAAATATTATAGGCTACTAATGCGATTAATACAACAGATAACAAAATTTCTTCCATCAACCCCATAATAACCTCTCTATTTTACGTTTTTTAAACACTCCCAACCCACAGGGAAAACTGGTGCGATCGCTTTATCTAATAGTTCAGCGAATTCCCTTGCTTCTTCTTGAGCGCCTTCTCCTGCTCGTAGGTTATAAACATGAGAGAACGCCAATAAGTTACCTGTCCAAATAAAGTCAACCATCATACTTTGTGGCAATACCATACGAGCCATCTCTGGTGCTACACCTTCGTTGACCATAGTTTCATATAACTCTTTAGCTTTATTAACTATATCTTCGTATGAGACTTTAAAAGCTTCTGATTTCTCATGTACGCCACCACTACCCTGTTTAATACTCTTATCTGGACGACTACGCCACTCTGTAGGGTAATGGAACTCTGGAATATCATCAACGTATCTACGACTCACTTCATTCCACGTTAAACCTGCTTGGTGCTTCATAAGCTGGCGAGCTAAAAACAACGGTACAGAACAACGTAATTGGATAAAGTTATGTCGGAATGGAGTCATGTGTTGGTGTTTGGCAAGATAGTTTACCAACTTAGCGTCTCGTTCATCTAGAGTACCGTCAACGTATTCGCTTTCTTTATCGAATGAAACTCGTGCCGAGTTGACAATGCTTAGATCTCCACCAGCGGATTCAATCAATTCTACTTTCATATTATTCCTTAGTTGTTTTTTAATTTCTTTAGGTAACTGTTACAGTTAGTAGTCAAGTGCCCTATATCTATCATCAACGTAAATACAGAAACCATAGCCGCCATAAGTAATGGAGTGGGTACGTATCCGTTTGTAGCACGTTCAACAGTAGCGGTAACGATTAATGCGATACAAACAGAGTATAGTGTTATTTTAGCAATCATACAAAATCCTCTAATTTAGGTTTATTGTTTCTGTCTACCCAGATATAAGAGTAGAACGCATCATACATCTCTTGAAGTTCAGGCTGTTGTTTTAGAACTTCTTTAATTTCAGACTCATGCTTTGAGCCTTTTTTCCAAACGTTATGATCATCACTGTACTCGTAAGTCCAATCAAAAGCGCCTAACAATGCAAAGAAATCTTGCTTATTCATAATATTACTCCTTACAGTACAATCATATCAAGTTCAGAATCAATCGCTTCACTAACCCATTTCTTACCGTTAGTGAAGATCATGTCCAAAGCAGTAACGCGATCTTTATGATCTTCGATACGCTCATAGATGTCGTTTTCAAGTGATTCGAGGACATACTCGACAGCACCATAGTGTGCCCAGTTATTAGTAAAATGTTTACGAGCTTCAGCAACAGTATGGGCGATCTCTTCTTTCAACACTTCAATCAAAATTTCATTTTTCATAATATAGACCTCAACTTAATTTACACATGTAGTATAACTGTTACAAAAACAAAAGTAAACACCTTTTTTGACTTTTTTTTATTTTTTTTCGAACCCTCTTAGAAGTTATAGTCATAAAATTTACGAGGAGCGTCAGCAAGGCTGTAACGACTACCGTGCTTATCTTTCCAGACACCGTGTTTGTTAAGGCGAATACGAATCACAGGAGCATCTTCAATAGAGGTAATGAACCACTTTTGGTCATCTTGGTTAGCGCAGTGAGCAGAGAAACCGCCTACACGGAAATCTAACTCAACAGACTTATCGCGCTCGGCACGCATAGGGCGAACTTCAATAGTCTTGTCAGATACTACACGAGTAACTTCATAAGGATTAACGTCACTGTAACCAATTTTGTTAGCGTATTTCATAATATAGTCCTCAACTTAATTTACACATGTAGTATAGATGATATCAAAACAAAAGTAAAGCGTTTTCTTTAAAAAACTATACTTTTTTTGAAGTTTATTGCGTCAGCGCTGTTCTCGAAATACATGGTGTGGATATATACGCTAGACCACTTATGGAGAACATATGATTCAGGCGCAACGTTTTCTTTACACCAAGCGATAGCCTTCCTATGAAGATCGCTATGAAAGTTGACTTCGTACGGATTAGTCATCATCCATTGGCGTTTGTAGTCTGCTTGTTCTTGTGGGGTCATTAGATTCTTCCTCTCTTCTTTTCTGCTGAAATACCAGAGGCAAGTAAAGCGATTAGAGGTACATATATCAAAATAGTAATCATAGGAGCTTCATCAGGAATCTGGATTCCCAAGAGAAGGATTAGGGCAGTAATAATTCTAAGCATTTTTTATTCCTCAACCAATTTACAAGCCTAGTATAGTTGATATCAAAACAAAAGTAAACACTTTTTACTAAATTTCTTTAGTTTCTTTGCTCGTTGGCATGCCGACCATACATACTTTGTAGAATGACTGGTAGTAAAAATTTTCTAAGTAAATGGGAGATTCTGTATACACGCAAGCGTACAGCCCTCTAGGTTCTTCCCCTTTATTCTCTCCGCTCCTATGATAAGTATCGCCACATATAGCTACAATATCACCTTTCTTGGGATATAATGTTACCCATTTACCGTTATCTCGGTTTTGTACTTCTAGCGTACCGTTGGTCTTATCGTAATCGCTAAGTATCCAACAACAATTTACTGTATGAACTTTATTATCTTTGTTTGGACCATATAGGTTATCGTAGTGAGGTTCGAATGTCATAGAGTCGTTAGGCATTTTTATAACGATTTGATCGTTGAACAAATTAACGTTTTCGCCTATCAATAAACGAGAAAGGTCGTACATTTTTTGACTTGTATATGCCTTCGCTAATACACTAGAAAATCTAGAAGCGCAAGAGATACCTAACCAATTAGAATAGAGATAATAATTTTGTCTTAGAGGAATTCCCTGATCCATAACTTTATCTGAATCAGGGATGTTGTGATAAGAACTTATATGAACCCAACCTTTCTGTATATAATGTTCTTTTATTTTTTCTTTTGTGAGCGAATCCATTTCTGGGCTTTACCGTTTTTAGGTGGATGTTTAGCCCACTTAGAAACTTCACGATATGCGCGAATTGTCTGCTGGTCAGCATCACTTCCGTCAGAGTTATCAACTACAATTAAGTTTTGCTTAAACGTTTGCTGGAACTTTCCGATATTACCTTGGACTTCATTCCACATAGCAACCACTTGGTCATCTGGTAATGAACGAGCGCGTTTACGGTTACGAGCAAGGGCAGTTTCTTTATCTGTGTTGACAAAGATCATAGCACACTCATAACCCAACTCTTCGAGTTTAGCTTTTTGTTTCGAGATCTTTTCAAAGTTCTTACCAGTACCGTCAATGACTAAGCCAAGACGCCCCTTAATGTACATCTCAAGTTTTCTACCAGTTAGAGCCTTTGCTTGTCCCCGCAACTCTTGACCTTTAACAGAAAAGATATTCTCTGGGTCCATTTCCATACCAGCTTTCTTCATAGCATTTTCGAAAGCGTCGTCAGAGTTCACTACCTTAAAGCCGAGCGCAGTTAAAGCTGTTTTACCTACAACAAATGATTTACCACTTCCTGGTCCACCTGCTAGGAAAACTGCTTTAAAAATGGAAGGGTCGTTGACACCTTCCTGTAAAAATTGATTAAATGTTTTCATACGATTATTTATATTAATTAAGTTCCTTGGTGAACATTTCGTATAACATGTCAGCAAAAACTTCCTGAGTTTTTTCTCCAGGATGACCATATTCTTTTATATCACCTAGAGATTTGGCCATTGAGTATAGATCTTTAAACCTTGTACCCAAACCAACCCTTGACGTTCTCGGTAGAGTGCTGATCATCCAAGTTAGTTTTTCTTTATATTGAGTTAATTCTGGTATTACTCTATCAGGGTCGTAAGAATCTTTATCATTAAGATCTTGAAGCACTGCCATAATATTAACCCACATTCTATGATGAAAAGCCCCTTGAATAAGCTTAATCCCTAAGTTATCACATATTATTTGAATTGCTTGCATTTTAGAAATGGTATGCAAAATATCAGTTCTAGAATCATAAGCTTCATCATTATACTTCTTAAAAGTTAATCGCTTATCCTTAGAATATATGTTACCGTTTCTCATAGGAGAAAACTGAGTACAATCGTCCCAACGTTTTATATTATTTTCTACCATATAATGATCTGGTATATATTCTACAACTTCTGCCCTTTGGAAAGCAGACCAAATTAAAACCATATGAGTAGGGGTTTCTTTATTAGGGTCAATTAGGTAATTTATAGTGTCTCGGAATATTTTATCATTACCGCCACCACATGTACCTAGATTAACGTACTCGCAACCCATTTTTTCGGATAATAGGTGGGTGAATGTTAATGGCCAATGAGTGGGTGGTTCATTATCCCACCCATCTAGTTCGTCTCCCCAAACAAAACTACAGCCGTTTGTTAGTAGTAACATCATGCTTCCTATCGGTTAAAACAGTTATTTAGTACCGTACTTTTGGTCGTGTACATACAACATTATTAACCCATAGTGTAGGACTTTAATTAGATCTTTTCGCCATTCAGCAGGAGTTTCGCCTTTCTTACCGTAACGCTTCAAGTATTTCTTAGCATTACCGATACAGAAACCTTCGCCCCATCCGTCATCAATAATCTCTTCGGTTGCTTGAATCTTACCGTGAGAATAATGCTCGTCATAGGTAGCATCAACATAACGCTTCAACTCAGCGATTAGTTCTGCTTCGTTATACTTGTAATCAGGAGTTTCCGGAGCAACATAGTCATCTACGTTATACGTCTTTAGCTCATCATTCATAGTTGACCATAACTTATATTCTTCCACAGTTTCATGCTTTAGTGGGATAATATAAGCGTCTACTTCGGGATAATCGTGGTCTGTGTCAACAGTATTATTACGCTTCGTCATTTTGGAAGATCTCCTCATATAATTCAAACACGTCTTCAGCTTCAGTTCTAACTTCTACCGCATTTTGTTTGTGGTAGATATTAGCCAGTTTGCGAATCTTTTTCTTATCGACTCCTAGAGTCTCAAAGGTTGTTTGAATAATATCTCGTTGGAGATCTTTCTCTGCGTCAACTCGAGTCATAGAATCAGATAACTCTTTGATCGCGCCATGTAAACGTTTTTTATCTTCAGGTGTAAGTGTGTTCATCATATAGTTCTCCTTAAAACGTAGCTTGTAAATCAGTAAATCCACCAATATAACTCATAACCCCATCAATATCTTTATAAAAGATTTGCGGGACAGTCCTAAATGGTACTTTAGCGACATCGAGTAATTCATTATACTCGGCATGAGTTAGCTCTTGCATATCCACGTATTTGTAGTTTAATGCTTTATTTTCCAATAGGGTTACTGCGCTCTTACAATAAGCGCATTGCTTAGACCCAACAACAATATATCCCATACTATTCACTCTCAATATCTTCAATTAATAAATCTCTCAGGAGTCTAGCCTGAACATCTTCTGGGTTATTCACGCTACCATTATTCACAAATTTATACGCAAGCGTAATTCTCTGACCACTTCCATTATAAGCAGAATGCCAACAGTGAAGATCTTTTTCATTCTCTGCTCCGAAATAGTAATGGCGACACTGCCATCCTGGAACGTCTTCAATAGTAACTATTTCATCTCTTTCTTTATCATAGTATCGAAAATAGCCGTCACCGTTTTCTGACCAAGTAAACAACACTTGGTACGCACTGGCATCATAATTAGTATGCCAACCAACATAGCCTCCTGGAGGATAGTATGATAGTAAAGCAGAAGTATGCGCACCGATTTCTGAAGCGAAATCGTACTTCACTTTCTGCATAAAATCTTCCCATAATTCAGGGTCTTTACGAACCATATTAGAAATAGGTTGAGCGAAGTATCTATCTGGCGCCCCTACTAGTTCTTCTCTACTTAAACATTCTTTTAAGTATTCCTCGGAGCAAAAGAATTCTCCCATTTCGATATCTTCGGGGATTCTATACGTCCAATACTTCTCATCGTTGTATGATGGCTTAGATAGCATCTCTTCAGAGAAACTATTAAGCACATCCAACATTTCTTTATTACGAATCACTACTTCAGTCATTGTGATACCTTTTTCATTATAAATCTATCTTGGGATACGTGTGTATATTCTAAAGTATCTCCAATTTGTAAGTCTAATGCTTCC
>Ga0102948_1000135_pt1 | contig 26974 bp, 24 predicted proteins | sample SalPonA_A_H2O_MG_FD_78211 | JGI IMG/M metagenome (GOLD analysis project Ga0102948, IMG submission 78211) | Water microbial communities from South San Francisco under conditions of wetland restoration - Salt Pond MetaG R2A_A_H2O_MG | ecosystem: Environmental > Aquatic > Non-marine Saline and... | reverse complement strand
TCAACCCGAAAGTTTCAGTGCGGGATTGCGAATGGTGGGCGCACATACCGATTCGCCTTGTCTAAAAGTCAAGCCAAACCCTGAAATTTACCGGTTTGGCTATCATCAGTTGGGCGTTGAGGTGTACGGCGGTTTGTTGATGAATCCCTGGTTTGATCGCGACCTCAGCCTAGCAGGTCGCGTCAGCTATCTGGATGGGTCCGGGGAGCTGAAACATGAGCTGATTGACTATGTAGACGCGATAGGGTCCATTCCAAATCTGGCTATCCATCTGGATCGAGAGGCTAATACTGCTCGCACGGTGAATGCTCAGTTGCACCTGCCGGTGCTGCTCGGGCAAGGCGAGGATAAGCTGAATTTACGGGAGATGCTGGCGGACAAATTGCGTCAGCAAGGACGCAGTGTCGGTCAGGTACTCGATTATGAGCTCAGCTTCTATGACACCCAGGGAGCCAGTCTGATTGGCCTCAAACGTGAGTTTATCGCCTCAGCCCGGCTTGATAACCTACTGAGCTGTTTTATCGGTCTGCAGTCGCTTATTTATGCCTCTCCTGGGCAGGCGCAGGTGCTGATCTGTACAGATCATGAGGAGATTGGCAGTACCAGTGCCTGTGGCGCTGCAGGTCCTATGCTAGAGCAATGGCTGGAGCGGATAATACCCGATAACGAAGTTCGTAATCGCGCACTTGCAGCTTCAATGCTGATCTCAGCAGATAATGCTCATGGGGTTCACCCTAACTACGCTGACAAGCATGATGAGAACCACGGTCCTCTGCTTAACTCCGGCCCCGTTATCAAACTCAACTCTAACCAACGCTATGCCACTAACAGTGAGACGAGTGCAACCTTCAAGCAGATTGCCCTGCAGGAGGAGGTGGATGTTCAGGCCTTTGTGGTCCGCTCGGATATGGGGTGCGGAAGCACGATCGGTCCTATCACGGCAGCAGAGGTCGGAGTTCGTACAGTCGATATTGGCGTGCCGCAGTTTGCTATGCACTCAATACGTGAGATGGCTGGTGTGCATGACGCCCACGGACTTTATCGCATACTTAAACGGTTTTATGCCAAGTCGAGGGTCTGATTGTGTTGAATACGGTGGCTCAATTAACGCAATTCATGCTGGATCATTTTCCTCAGGGTGTGGACTTTGGGCAGCTTGAGGAGGTTGGCGACGGATGGGTTCTGATGCGCCTGAGTGTGGCTGACTCGCATCTGCGCCCGGGAGGTACAGTCTCAGGTCCCACAATGATGGGGTTGGCTGATGTGGCGATCTGGTCGGCGTTGCAGACTAAAATAGGACCGTCGCCGTTAACCGTCACCAGCAACCTCAACATTAACTTTTTGGCCAAGCCAGAACCGGTTGATATTTTAGCTCGTGCCCGGGTCTTACGTGTAGGAAAACGCAACGGTGTGGGTGAGTGTTACATCTACTCAGGCTCGGAGGAGCGAATGGTGGCCCATGTAACGGCCAACTACTCCATCCCGAGCCACCCGTAATTAGAACTCTTCTGTGTCGATCTCGGCCCGTTGTGCGTCGCTGTAACGCGGCCCGGTAACGGTGTGTTGGTTGATGAGCTGATCCAAGCGGTCCACCGCATCGGCAGATAGATTAATCTCGCCCGCTTCAAGGTTTTCACGCATGTGATCGATAAAGCGTGTTCCCGGTATCGAAACAATCGCGGGATCCTTCGCTCTGATCCAGGCCAGTGCTAACTGCGCGGGCGTGCAACCTTGCTCCTTGGCTATCTGCACATATTCACCGAGCAGTGCCTTGTTTGCTGGATAGTTCTCTGGGAAGAACCTCGGCATCCCACGGCGAAAGTCACTCTCTACCAATGCCTGAGGGTCCTCAATAGAGAGGCTTAGAAAGCCGCGCGCCAGTGGACTAAATGCCACAAAGGTAATTCCCAGTTCATTGCAAGTATCCAGGACTGCAATCTCAGGATTACGGGTCCAGAGCGAATACTCGGTCTGCACAGCGGTCATTGGGTGCTCTTTGTGTGCGCGCCGTACCGTGCTGGCTGACATCTCGGATACGCCATATCCCAATATTTTGCCTTGGTGAATCAACTCTGACATCGCACCAACCGACTCCTCGATCGGTACATTTACATCCAGTCGGTGTAAGTAATAGAGGTCGATGTGGTCGGTCTGAAGCCTTTTTAGGCTCGCCTCACACTGGGCTTTGATCGTCTCTGGGCGACCGTCTAACGACTTGCCTTTGCCCGGTTCAACATAGAGTACGCACTTGCTGGCCAGGAAGAGTTCGTCACGAAGCGATTTCAGCGCTTCACCCACAAGTAGTTCGTTTTTTCCTCCACCATAGAGCGTAGCGGTATCAAAGTGCCGATACCCCATCTCATGTGCTTCTCGTAATGCATGGAGCGCCTCCTGATCGGGAACAGGCGTATTGTAGGCGTGGGAAAGGTTCATACAGCCCAGACCGATGGGAGATGACTTAAACAGGTCGAGTTTATCGCTCATTAGGTTTCACTCACTTGCGGGAGAGATTGAGGGCTAGGGACACAAAATCCAAGTAGCCCTCAGTGAATCAACGTTAACTGGCGGCTGCGCTGAGTACCGCATCGTAATTTGGCTCTTCTGTCAGCTCCTTAACTAGTTCGGAGTAGATGACAGTCGAATCCTTAATAACGACTACAGCACGTGCAAAGAGTCCACGACGTTGAGTATCGATAATGGTGACACCATAGTCTTGGCCGAATTCAGGCGAGCGAAATGCCGAAGCGTTGCTCACGCGTTCAAGACCTTCAGCGGCACAGAAGCGGGATTGTGCAAAGGGTAGATCCACGGATACGTTCACCACATTCACACCCTCAATTTGACTCAGGCGCTCATTGAACTGACGAACCGATTTCTGGCAAGTGGGTGTATCGATGCTGGGGAAAATGTTGAGTACCAGCGTCTGTCCTTCAAAGTCGCTCAGACTCAGGTCATTGAGCGAGGTATCTGTCAAAGTGAAGTTAGGCGCAGAACTGCCCACCGCCGGTAGATCACCACAGGTGTTCATGACTATATCTAGACGAGTTGTTATCATAATTTTATCTCCGTAAAGCTGGCATTTACGTTCCAAAACAGTAGGTTGATTAGTTGGGGCTGTTAGAGGCTTTTGGCAAACTCTATCCGATTGCGACCAGCCGCCTTGGCAGCATACAGGGCCGCGTCGGCGGCCTCAATAAGTTCAGCGGGTGTGAGAGTCTGTTCCGGTTTTAATGAGACAGCGCCTACACTCAATGTTAGCTGCTTAAATACTGACGCCTCATGCAGTATTTTCTCTTGGTCAAGTTTTAGCTGTATCTGCTGACTCAGCTGAAGCGCCCCTTCAGCATCGGTGTCAGGCAGAACAATCACGAACTCCTCCCCACCAAAACGGGCGACCAGGTCGGCTGGACGTCGAGCTACTTGGCGCATCAAATCAGCGACACATTTGAGTGCTTTGTCGCCAAGTGAGTGGCCATAAAGATCGTTATAGTCTTTGAAGTAATCAATATCGATCATCAATAGGGAGAGGTAGGAGTGAGGGTCGCGTTGTCGCATCCCATATTGAGTAAACAAAAAATCGTCGAGCTCACGCCGGTTTGCGAGCAGGGTCAACGGGTCAGTGCGGGATTGTCGCTGCAATGCTTTATTAGCCTCTCGCAACTGTAACTCGAGTTCTAAGTGCGAAGTGAGGTCTATAAGGCTTCCCGATACTTTCGCTCCCTCTCCCTCGGATTGATGAACTGAGGCAATCAGCCGAACCCAGCGAATCTCTCCTGAGTTAAGACGCATTTTGAGTTGGTACTCTGCAGGGGGACTGTCTGGCTCAGCCTCTCGCAACTCGTTAAAGCAGGTGATCCCCTCATTATCATCGAAGAGTTCGAAGAAGTTGCGTGTACTTATGATCGGGTAAAGCGCCTCACTGAGTTCTGTTTGATCCCGGAATATAGAGTTGGGCCTCAGGATATCACTGTCGCGTGACCACTCAAACATGCCGATCTTACCTGCTACGGCGATCTCATCAAGGCGGGTAAGTGAGCGTTCCAGTTGATTAAAACTTCGCTCCAGTTGCAGCTGGGCCCTCTTCTGTTTGGTGATATCAGTGACCATAAAGATAGCGATCTCTTCGCCATCCCGTTGGTAGTTTCTGACGTAGAGCTGGCGCAACCAAGAGACTCCAGTTTGGTACTGCGTACCAATAATTGGATATTCGCCGGAGGCTCCGGGCTCTGAGTAAGCGCGATTGAGCGCCTCCCGATACTCTTCTGGTACGAGATCCATACGCTCCTTGTAAGAGGGTGGTGTTTGTCGCAGACTTTTTCCATGCGTGATATAGGAGGTCAAACCGCTTGTGAAATTCTCTTCGACAATTCGAATATCGGCCTCATCGGTTACCAATTTAAGTTGTTCGAGTAATTGATGCCGTTCTCTGGCCGATACCTCTAATTCAATTTTTGCCCGAATTTCTTCACTCACGTCCTCAACCACGGCGAGGAGACAGGCCTGATTATCGATATCAGAGTAGGTCGTTAGCATACCTCTGATCCAACGCGCTTCTGAGGTGCTTTCTGAAGAGAGTTTAAAATTAAACTCTACGGGTTTGTTGTTGGAATTGAGATCGTTGATAAGATCAATTGCCTTTTGACGATCGGGTTCAGCAAGCAGCCCTAGTAGCGTATCGACGTCGCAGCTTTGGCTTGCCATAGCCCCCGAGAAACCCAAGATCGCCATTGCATTTTCGTCCAGCATCATCTGCTTAGTACTCAACGGACCGTCGACAATACCCAACTCGAACACGGTATTGGCCAATGTATGCTTGAGCCTCAAACTCTCGAGCTCAATCTCTTTCAAGCGCTGCTCATGGATGTCGATAATAGAACCGTAGGTGATCGTCTTGCCTTGCTCGACGCGTCGGTTGACATACACATCGACCCAGCGCTCGCCTAATTCGCTCATAAGCCGGTGAGTCAGTCTGAGGGATTCGCCTGAGTCGAGTTGTCTCTTCAACGCCTCTAAAACACGTTCCCGATCATCCGGATGGGTCGCAGACAGAATGTGCTCGCCGCCGTGAATAGTTTGGGAATCTGATAACCCGTACATCTGTCTGTAGACCTTATTTACCCTCCATTGGTCCATTGCGTCATCATGTCTGAACATTCCAATGCGCGCATGCGAAGATGCTAAATCGCTGAGTCTGTTGGCTTGCTCCAGCTCTTCATTGACGGATAAAAAATTGAGGAACAGTAGGTTGAGTAACACCAGCATCCCTAGCTGACTCCCTCCTGCAACTGTCAGGTGCATCAGGTCCAATAACAGCGCATCACCGTTGACTGTCGAATAGAGCCAGAACAGAGTTCCCAGATAAACTAGCGTCACTAGCAGGGTACGCCTCAAACCGATGGATAGCAGAAGCACGACCGACGCGAAGAGTGTCAGGAAAGATGCTCCTGAGACCGATTGCGTACGCCATACCACGCCAAAACCTGCCAGTAGTAACAGTACGGCGACAGTCAGCATGCGGCGTCGGCCATTGGTCGTCTCAGGCTTGATCGCGATAAGTACGAGGCCGGCGTAAAGGGTGAGGAAAAGTATGCCGGCCGGATTCGAGTCAATAAAGAAATTATGGTAGACGGCGATGGCTACCGGTAGTGCAAAAATAAGCGCTATCAGGCGGGTAAAAAGCACCGCTATGGTCTTTAGTATCGGCTCATCGATAGCTCGTTCGGCAAACGCCGTTGACAGGTTTAATCTTCTCATCTGAAGTAGAGTCAGCGATGGCTGATAGGTACCCGGCTGTTTAGACTTAGCATAGTCGGTTCTTCGAAACTTTGCTGTCTGATGGTACGCAGTCTGATGTTGTTTTTGACCAAAAAAAAGCCGGCTCTGGGAGCCGGCTTAGTTTGGTTTGCCGTTTAGACGCGTTCGAACACGACCGCAATGCCCTGACCACCGCCGATACACATGGTGACGAGTGCGTATCGACCCTCAATGCGGTGCAGTTCGTGAATCGCTTTGGTGGCGATAAAGGCTCCAGAACAGCCAACAGGATGACCGAGAGCGATGGCACCACCGTTGGGGTTGGTTTTATCGGCAGGCAGTCCCAAGCCTTTGGAAACCGCAATTGCCTGAGCCGCGAAAGCTTCGTTCGACTCGATCACGTCCATATCATCAATCGTCAATCCGGCTCTCTCAAGCGCAGACTTAGATGCAGGGATAGGACCTTCACCCATAATATGGTTCGGGACGCCTGCGACTGCGTAAGAGACAATTTTAGCGATCGGCGTTTCACCGTTTGCTTTCGCCGTTTCGGCATCAGCCAGTACCAGGAAGGCAGCACCGTCGTTGATTCCTGACGCGTTGCCTGCAGTTACAGTACCATCTTTCTTGAACGCCGGGCGCATACCTGACAGCTTCTCGGCTGTAGTACCGGGTTTTGGGTGCTCATCAGTATCAAAAATCGTGTCGCCTTTGCGTGATTTCAAAGTGATCGGAACAATCTGACTTTTGAAACGACCCTCTTCGATAGCGACAGCGGCACGGCGCTGAGACTCTGCAGCAAAAGCGTCCTGCTCTTCACGTGATATATCCCACTTCTCTGCTAGGTTCTCAGCTGTGATACCCATATGGCCTGCACCGAACGGGTCGGTCAGTACAGAGACCATTGCGTCGATCATGTTGGTATCGCCCATACGTGCACCGCTGCGCATCGCAGGGGCCATGTAAGTGCCACGAGACATCACTTCAACACCACCACCTACAGCGTAGTCGCACTGCCCGAGCTCAATCTGCTGCGCACTCGATACAACAGCCTGGAGGCCAGATGCGCAGAGACGATTTACCGCCATTGCTACAGAGTTCATTGGCAGGCCGGCCTGAATAGAAGCTACTCGAGCGACATAGGGGTAGCGCGATTCGGTAGGGATACAGTTACCTACAGTGACGTAGTGAATCTTCTCCGGATCGGCCTTTGAACGAGCAACGGCCTCTTTCATAACGGTACCCGCCAGTTCGGCAGGTTCAATTGAGCTCAGGCTGCCCCCGAAAGCGCCGATCGGTGAACGCATCGCGCTCAGCACTACAACTTCACGTGTCATCTATGTCTCCCCTGGAGTTTGGTATTCATCAGTTAATTCAAAAATAGTTAAGGAATCATATAGTATAAAAGCGACAATTACATGACTATGTCGACTAATGAAGACGATAATTACAGAATAAAAGGCTGATTAAATTTCACCCTTTCACGAAATGGAGCAGGCTCAAAATGTATGTGATCTTCGATATGGACGGTCTTCTGATTGACTCAGAGCCAACCTGGAAGTGTGTCGAGCAGCAGGCGCTTCAACGAGCACTGGGTTTAGAACTGAGTCTCCCGGACCTCAAGCGTTTTACGGGTCGGGCAACGCGTGACTTTGTCAAACTGATTGCCAAGAATTATCCGGACCTGAGGGTGGATCAGCCCGCGTTGATAGAGTTAATTCTTGATATGATGGCTGCGCAAATTGTGGAGGCCCCGCTGCTGCCGGGTGCATTAGATTTAATCAACTATTGTGGTGAGCAGCGAATTCCAATGGCGATCGCCTCATCTACCCCGCGGCGCCTGATTGAATCGGTGGTCGCTCATCACCAACTGCCAATCAATATCATCACCTCCGGCGCGGAAGTAAAAGCCTCCAAACCCCATCCGGAGGTCTTCTTGCAGGCCGCAGAGCAGCTCGGCGCAGATCCCTTTGATTGCTGGGTATTTGAAGATTCGTTGAACGGAGTGATAGCGGCCAAAGCAGCGAGTATGCGCGTTGTGGCTGTCCCGGTGCCTCAATATCAACCCCTCGCTCACTTCTCTATTGCAGACCGATTGGACCTCTCCCTGTCAGATTCACTGACAGCCATGAAGCGCGGTGAGCTTTCATAGCTCGATCTTAAAGTCGCGGGCGATGAGTTGATCACTCGCCTCCAGCTGTTTAAGCGCATCACTGACGTGTTTAACATGGGCGGCGGCTGCCCTGCGCGCCCAACTGGGGTTGCGGGCGATGATGGCGTTGTAAATCTGTTTGTGGTGCCGTTCAATCTGTTCGCGAAAACTCTCTAAATGCACTAGATTCGTGAGTGAAGTTGCGACGCTGCGAAGCAAGGGGCTTTTTAGACTTGCCAGCAGATGTACGAGGACTGGATTGTGCGACGCCTCGACTATGCGCTGATGAAAGGTATAGTCCAGCGCAAAGTTGGTGGGTGCTGGCACGGATTCCATCTCATTGAAGGCCTTCGTGATAGCGTAGTGTTCTGCCTGAGTACCGTGTTCAGCTGCAAGTGCTGCTGCTTCGCCCTCAAGCAATGCGCGCACCTCATAAAGGTCGTATAGGGTGCGCGAGTGACTGTTGAGTAATACCATTAGCGGGCTTGTGTCAGTGACCTCGGCAATGACCTTTTTAGCAAAGGAGCCCTGACCATGTTTAGTCTCGATGATACCGCGTCCTGCCAATTCACTGAGTGCCTCACGTACCACTGAGCGGGATACGCCCAGGCGCTCGGCTAACTGTCTTTCAGAAGGGAGTTTTTTCTCCGGCGGGAGGGTGCCGTCAAGAATCATCTGCTCTAAGCGATGAGCGATTGACTGCGCGATTGTCTTAAGTTTTTCGGGCATAATTAGGTGGTAGGACCAGTATTGATTGGTTCGATCTTACTCCCTAAGACCCAACCAGCGCTAGTGTTTGTCGCAGCGTGTATCGACCGGCTGCGAAATACTGGTCTGACCACGATGTTTGGGCTTTGACTGCAGATGCATAAGAGCCGAATTTATATCTAAACCAATAAGGAGTTCCTCATGTTATCGATTCGACGTTTAAGCTTGGCTGATGCCCAAACAATCCTTGCGGGAGCGAAAGCGAAAGCACAGGAGATAGGCGTGCCTATGTGTATCGCCGTGACCGATGAGTCGGGCAATGTGATCGCTTTCGAGCGCATGGATGGCGGAAAAGTCCACAGTATCACGCTATCGCAGGACAAGGCGTTCACGGCTGCTTCGGCACGTAAGGCGACACACGAGTACCATGCTGGATGTATCCCGGGTGCAGACAACATGCTCTTTGGTATTCACACCGCTTTGGGTGGCCGTATCTCTGTAGTGGGCGGTGGTCTGCCGATATTTGTAGATGGAGAGTGTGTTGGTGGTATCGGCCTTAGCAGCGGCACCCCGACTCAGGATCTTGAGTGCGCACAAGCAGGTATCGATCACTTTATGGCGCAGCTCTAAAGGGACTATCTCTACTGGCCTCAAAACCCTTACCGCACACATCAAAGGACGTTTAGGATGCAAACTTCAACAGTCTCATCTGCCGAACGCTCAAGCCAGCGACAATCGCTGGCAGCGCGTTTTGCTGAATTTATCGATCCGCACTACGTAATTGCTGACCAGGAGACACTCAAACCCTATGAGTGCGACGGCCTATCGGCCTACTGCGAGGAGGCATTAATTGTGGTGCTGCCTGAGACCGTTGAACAAGCTCAACAGGTACTGCAGATTTGCCATGCCGAAGGTGTGCCGGTCGTCGCTCGTGGTGCGGGTACGGGTCTATGTGCTGGTGCTATGCCCCATTCCGAGGGCGTAGTGTTGTCGATGGCAAAATTCAACAAAATCCTTGAAATCGATACACAGAGCCGCGCAGCCCGAGTCCAACCGGGTGTTCGCAATCTGGCCATCAGTGAGGCGGCAGCGCCAGTAGGGCTTTATTACGGGCCCGATCCATCATCGCAGATCGCCTGTTCGATCGGCGGAAACGTCGCAGAAAACTCAGGCGGAGTGCACTGCCTGAAGTACGGCCTCACCGTACACAATCTGTTGAGTGTGCAGTTTCTTACGATGGACGGTGAGTTGCTGACCATCGGTTCGGAAGGTCTCGACAGCTGCGGCATGGACCTAATGGCGCTATTCACCGGCTCTGAAGGTTTGCTTGGTGTGGTCACCGAGGTCAGGGTAAAACTGCTGCCTCGTCCAGAGCGTGCGCAGGTCGTCGTTGCTGGCTTCGATAGCGTCACCAAAGCCGGTGACGCTGTTGGTGAGATCATAGCGCAGGGGATTATCCCTGGCGGACTGGAGATGATGGACGGCTTTGCAATACAGGCCGCAGAGGCGTTCGCGAAGGCTGGCTACCCGCTCGATGCCCAGGCACTCCTTCTGTGTGAAGTCGACGGTACCAATGAAGAGGTTGATGAGCACATCGCGACAGTTGAAGCACTCTTCCACAAACTGGGTGCAACTTCGGTGCGCACCTCTCAATCCGAAGAGGAGCGTGCCCGTCTGTGGGCGGGCCGCAAGTCAGCGTTCCCAGCGGTGGGTCGAATTTCACCTGATTATTACTGCATGGATGGGACTATCCCCCGTGGGCAGCTGAGTCATGTGCTGCTCGAAATGCAGAAGATGTCTGAACACTACGGCCTGCGTGTGGCTAATGTATTCCATGCAGGTGACGGTAACCTGCACCCACTGATTCTGTTCGATGCGAATGTGCCAGGAGAACTCGAACGAACGGAGGAGTTTGGTGGCAAGATACTTGAACTCTGTGTTGAGGTTGGCGGCTGTATAACGGGCGAACATGGTGTGGGTTACGAGAAGTTGCGGCAGATGCCAGCGCAGTTCAGCGACGCTGAGATTATCCAGTTTCACGAACTCAAGCGCGCCTTCGACCGCAAAGAGCTTCTGAACCCGGGTAAAGGGATACCGACCTTACGCAGCTGTCAGGAGTATCGCTCGCTGGATATGAACATCACACCTAACGCGACTGTGGAGTCACAGCAGGGTTCACAAGGGGTAGCTCATGGCTGATTTGACTTCGCAACTGGTTGATCAGGTACGCAGTGCCCTTGACGCTGGTCAAAAATTACGTATTGAAGGTGGAGCGACCAAGTCTTTTATGGGACGAGCCACCGAGGCAGAGCAAGAGACCATCAGCCTCAAGCAACACAGCGGCATCGTGAGCTACCAGCCAATCGAACTGGTGATGACAGCACGCGCTGGCACACCTTTGGTGGAGCTTAAAGCTGCACTTGAAGAACAGAATCAGATGCTGGCATTTGAACCACCCGTGTTTTCCGAGGCGTCAACACTAGGTGGCACACTCGCCACCAACCAGTCGGGGCCGGGCCGACCCTGGTGGGGATCCGTGCGCGATCACGTTTTGGGTGTGCGTCTGATTAACGGTAAAGGCGAGCACTTGCGCTTTGGCGGTCAGGTAATGAAGAACGTTGCGGGTTACGACGTCTCACGCCTGCAGGCAGGTGCGTTTGGCGGGCTCGGCGTGATCTCTGAAATCAGTTTAAAAGTTCTTCCCAAACCCGCTGTACAGCGGACATTGGTGACGGAGTGTACGCAGTCTGAAGCACTGGTTCTGATGAACAAGCGTTCCGGTGAACCAAAACCGATCACCGCCGCAACCTGGTACAAAGGTAGGCTTTACACCCGTCTTGCTGGGGCCGCATCGGCGGTCGAGGCTGCTGCTAAAGCCTGGGGCGGAGATGAACTTGATGACGCGCAGAACTTTTGGCTCAGCTTAGCTGATCAGCAGCATGAGTTTTTTACCACAGATGCCCCGCTATGGCGCATGTCGGTTAACTCTAAGTCCCCTGCATTTAATCTGGCGGAACCAACATTAATTGACTGGGGTGGTGCGCAGCGTTGGTACGCTGGGGAGCATGACTGGCAGCAGATGGTATCCATCGCCAAGCATGCGGGAGGGCAGGTATCACTCTATCGCGGTGGAGATCGTAGTGCTGAGGTGCTCCATCCTCAGGCTGAAGCGATTCAAAAATTGCAGCAGCGACTGAAGGCCTCATTTGATCCGGCCGGAATATTTAACCCAGGCCGAGCGTATAGCTGGTTGTAACAGGGAACCATAATGAAAACAAATATCGTACAGACCTTCCTTGCTACACCTGAGGGTCGGGAGGCAGAAGAGATCCTGCGCACCTGTGTGCACTGTGGTTTTTGTACTGCAACCTGCCCGACTTATCAGGAGCTTAACGACGAACGCGACGGGCCTCGCGGGCGTATCTATTTAATCAAGCAGCTACTTGAAACCGATGAGGTGACTGAAAAGACACGTACACATCTGGATCGTTGTCTTACCTGCCGTAGCTGTGAAACCACCTGCCCATCTGGCGTGAAATATGGCCGCCTGGTGGACATCGGCCGTGGTATCGTCGAGAAGAAGTTACCACGCTCGACTGGTCAGCGGTTGACTCGCTGGGGGCTGCGTCAACTGTTACCTTACTCGAAGCGCTTTGGCGCAGCGATCGCTGTCGGTCAGGTGTTTAAACCGATCATCCCCGGAAAGCTCGGTGCAAAGATTCCTCCCAAACGTTCAGCATCTCCCTGGCCAAAGCAGCGTCACGCCCGTGTGATGCTAGCGCTGGCTGGCTGTGCACAATCCAGTGCTGCACCGAATACCAATGCGGCAACCGCACGTGTGCTTGACAAGCTAGGCATTACGCTAGTCGAAGCGCCTGACGCTGGGTGTTGCGGCGCAGTGAGTTATCACTTGTCAGAGCATGATGAAGGACTCAACTTTATGCGGCGCAATATCGACGCCTGGTGGCCTGCTGTCGAAGGAGGCTGTGAGGCTATAGTGATGACGGCTTCAGGCTGTGGCGCGATGGTGCAGGAGTACGGTCATCTGCTGCGCGATGATCCTCAGTATGCCGAGAAAGCCAAGCGTATATCTGAACTGACCAAGGATATTTCAGAGGTCTTGTTATCAGAGGATCTCAGCGCACTCAAACCCTCAACAGCGGGTGAGAAGGTTGCGGTGCATTGCCCTTGCACCTTACAACATGCGATGAAGCAAGGAACGTCGGTAGAGCAGGTCATGACGAAGCTTGGATTTGAGCTTGCCGCTACAAAAGACAAGCACCTTTGTTGTGGTTCCGCCGGTACCTATTCTATTCTGCAGCCGGAGATCAGTGGACGTCTGCTGGACAACAAAGTGAAGGCGTTGACTGGCGATAACCCGACTCAGATCGTGACATCCAATATTGGTTGCCAGTTGCATATAGAGACCAAGGCACCCGTGCCGGTCAGTCATTGGGTGGAGTTGCTCGATCGATAAGATCAGGCGCTCTGGCTTGCTGTGCGACCGGCGAAAGTCGTGCAGCGAGCGTATCTCCCTACTTGGCGTCCTCTTCAGGCACCAGAGCGTCTCGATTCCAGAGTGTTGGGAAAAGCGGTATCCATAAAGCCGTAATTAAGAGTGTGCCCACCCCACCGAACAGAATCGCTGGCACAGCACCGACAAAGGTAGCCAAAACGCCCGACTCAAACTCACCCATCTGGTTGGATGTCGCAATAAACAGCGAGTTTACTGATGAGACACGCCCTCTCATGGCATCAGGGGTCTCAATCTGTACCAGGGTTGAGCGGACAACCACACTGACCATATCGGCTGCCCCGAGGGTGAACAGCATCGCCAGAGAGAGCGCAAAGCTCTCCGATAGGCCAAATCCAATGGTTCCCAGTCCGAACACCGCAACGGCTGAGTAGAGTTTGCGCCCAGACTGGCGTTTAATTGGATGGCGCGCCAGGTAGAGGGACATTAGCAGTGCTCCGGCCGCGGGGGCACTGCGCAGGATACCGAGGCCGGCGGAGTTTGTTTCAAGAATATCGTGCGCCACAATCGGGAGAAGCGCGGTCACGCTGCCAATCAGAACGGCGAGCATATCGATAGAGACCGCACCGAGTATCGGCTTGGTACGCCAAACAAACGTGAATCCTGCGAGTAGTTCTTTCAGATTTCGTTTGCCCGTATCACGAATCTGCGGAATGGGTGGCATCAGAAAGATCACTGCCAGTGATATCAGTGTCAGTGTAAAACTACTCAAATAGAGCGTGCTGGCACCCAGAATATAGATAAAGCCGCCGAGTGCCGGACCTGCAATGGTACAAAATTCCCGACCTGCTGCCGTCAGGGTCATCGCCTGCGCCAGATCCTGCTTAGATACCAGATTTGGTATCACTGCGGCGCCCGCCGGCATGCCGTAGGTCTGTGAGATTCCCATTGCGATACAACAGAGGTAGATGATATTGGCACTGATAGCCCCTGTGAGGCTGGTGATGGCTAATGTCAGTATTGCTGCGCCCATCAACGCACGAGAGAAGAGCATCTGTTTTACACGGCTATGTCGATCCGCCATATGGCCAGCATGAACAGTGAGCAGTAGCTGGGGTAGATAGCGGGCCAGCCCAACTAGGCCCAGAGCAAGAGCGCTGTTGGTTAGCATGTAAATCTGCCATCCCAGCCCCACCATAAGCATCTGTTGCGCCATCGCACCGGACATCTGCCCGATCCAGTATTGGCTAAACTGGCGGTTTGCAAAGAGTGAGGGCAGATGCATGGACGAACTCCAACGGATAAGGCGCTATTGTGGCGTAGCTTTGGATCTGAGCCAAGGTGCCGAGGACCAAATACTTGGTTGGGTCTGCTGGAACACTGGATGTTGGCAGAGGATTTGCAGACAATAGCTGTAAATATTGCAAACTTATGGAATGTCCGATGTCTTTAATTGCCTTGAATACCTGTGGAGTAAGTTTTGGCACCTCGGGTGTGCGTGGTCTGGTCAAAGATCTGACCGATCCAATCTGTTACGCCTACGCGCAGGCATTTATAAACGCTATCGGAAAGCCCCCACGTGTTGTCATAGGACACGATCTGCGCCCCTCCAGCCCTCAAATTACGGCTGCTTGCGCGCAGGCCTGCATGGATAAGGGTATTGAAGTGATCTACGCGGGAGCTCTGCCTACCCCCGCCATCGCCTATTATGCGATGCAACACCAGTCTCCCTCGATCGTGGTAACGGGCAGTCACATCCCATTCGATCGCAATGGTATAAAGTTCTACCGTGCTGAGGGAGAGATCACTAAAGCGGATGAGCAGAAGATTCTCGCGAGTGAGGTAGAGGTTCCCGAGGAACTGCATACCTCTGCACTTCCAGAGAGAGATGAAGGGGTCGAAATCACTTATCTGCAGCGTTACAGCGATTTTTTCGCTGCTGATCTGTGCTCGGGCTTGAAAGTTGCGATCTATCAACACTCAAGTGTCGCGCGGGATCTGCTGTGTGAACTTTTTACCGGGCTGGGCGCCCAAGTGGTGCCGTTGGGGCGGTCTGATAGCTTTGTACCCATAGATACCGAAGCCGTGCGACCTGAGGATGTAGTGCAGGCACAGAGTTGGGCAAATGAGCACGGCTTTGATTTGATTATTTCAACCGATGGAGACGCAGATCGGCCACTGATCGGTGATGAGAAGGGGCATTGGTTGCGCGGAGACGTTGTCGGCGTGCTCTGTGCACGGGCGTTAGGAATCGATACGGTTGTCACTCCCGTCAGCAGTAATACGGTACTTGAGCGTTCACAATGGTTCGCAAATACAATGCGTACACGAATTGGATCTCCATACGTGTTGGCTTCAATGGCCGAGTCCGACGGGTTAGTTGCCGGCTATGAAGCTAACGGCGGTTTTCTTTTGGGCAGTGACCTGTGCCATGGTGACAGAGTGCTCAAGGCCTTGCCAACACGGGATGCGATCCTACCCATACTGGCATTGATATCTCTGGCGAAAGCTGCGGGCGCGCCGATCAGCTCCATGCCTGCCAGTCTGCCGGCACGTTTTACAGCCAGCGATCGCATACCCGGCATTCCAACTGCTTGGAGTTTGCAGACGCTCTCGGACATTGCCAGCAGAGCCTCGACATTGACTGACCTGACTCAGATTGACCTTGGCGCGGTTGACTCTGTTGACACGACAGATGGCCTGCGTACTTGCTTCGCATCGGGGACCATTGTCCATCTGCGCCCGTCGGGTAATGCACCAGAGCTGCGCTGTTACGTTGAATCAGACAGCCTGGAGGATGCACAGCAACTTTGTCAGCAGGTGTTGAGTAACATCGAGGGCTACTACCAACGATCGAATCAGGCGGTGTCAGAGTGAAAGTGCTGCAAATTGCTGGGCTTGCCCCTGACTTACAGAGAGATCTGTCTCAACTTTGCGACTTGTCGGTTCTGAACAAGCAGGATAATCGAGAACATTTTTTAGCTACGCGAGGTGCTGAGTTCGAGGTCGTTGTCACCAATGGTGGAAAAGGCTGCTCGGCTGAGCTGATGCGTCAACTGCCTAACCTCAGGATCATTCTTGGCTGGGGTGTGGGTTACGACAAAGTTGATTTAGCGGAGGCGACCCGGCGGGGTATTCGCGTTGCCAACACCCCCGACGTGTTGAATGAGTGTGTGGCTGATATGGCGATTGCGATGATCCTCTGTCAGGCGCGGCGTCTACTGGTTTCGTCTCGTGCATTAGCCGCGGGAGACTGGGCGGCGAAAGGAACCACGCCGCTGGGAAGCAAGGTGAGTGGCAAGCGCCTGGGTATTGTTGGGCTGGGACGTATCGGCCTGGAAACTGCAAAGCGGGCCGCTGCCTTTAACATGGATATACGCTACCACAACCGCCGGCCGCGTAGCGATGTTGACTATCCTTATGAAGCTTCACTTGAGGCGCTAGCGCGCTGGTGTGACTACCTGGTGCTATTGTGTCCAGGCGGTCCCGAGACGGATGGCTTGATAAGCGCCGGAGTGCTCAGGGCACTAGGACCAGAATCGGTTCTGGTGAATATCGCTCGTGGATCGGTGGTGGATGAGAGCGCGCTGGTCTCGGCCTTGTTGCAGGGAGAGTTAGGCGGGGCCGCGCTGGATGTGTTTGCTAATGAGCCCAATTTCCCTGAAGAGCTTTTAGATTTGCCTAATGTCGTGATGTTTCCTCATATAGGCTCGGCAACGTTTGAGACTCGCGAGGCAATGTCGCAATTGGTGCTGGATAACCTGAAAGCTTATCTCGCACATGATGAGTTGCTGACGCCAGTAAACTAGCGGTGTAATCTAGCTTTAGAAAATGGCATGCAGCAGTTCGGGGTCCACCATGAAGATAGTTATCGCCCCAGACTCTTTCAAAGAGAGTCTGGATGCGCAGCAGGTCGCTTGTGCGATTGAGCGGGGCTTTAAATCGATCTCTAGTCGGGTTGAAACAGTCTGTATCCCGGTAGCCGATGGCGGGGAGGGGACAACCGAAGCCCTGGTTGCCGCGACGGGCGGTGAGCTCTTAGCAGAGCCCGTTCGAGGACCCTTGGGTGAGCCGCTCAAAGCTATCTGGGGGCTCTTGGGTGAACAACCCGGGCTGCCCGTTACTGCAGTTGTCGAGACGGCGTCGGCATCGGGACTGGATAAGATCCGAGCGGATCAGAGAGACGCACTACGCGCCACCACCTTCGGCACCGGTGAACTCATTCTTGCAGCACTCGATCGCGGTGTACGTCGCATTATTCTGGGTCTTGGTGGAAGTGCAACCAATGATGGCGGTATGGGGCTTTTGAGCGCGCTGGGTGTTAGATTTCTCAACGCACAGTCTGAGACCCTGCCCGCCGGTGGTGCAGCGCTCGTGGATCTGGCAACTATCGATTTGAGCCAGCTTGATGCGCGCATCGCTGAAACCGAGTTTCTGGTCGCCTGCGATGTCGATAATCCGCTACTGGGGGCGCGCGGTGCCTCCGCAATATTCGGCCCGCAGAAGGGCGCTACACCAGAACAGGTGATTCAACTTGATACTGCGCTGGCCCGCCTAGCGGATATCAGCGCCGACCTCATGGGGGCGGACGCTCGCGAAGTACCGGGTGCTGGTGCCGCCGGTGGTTTGGGCTACGGCTTGGTACAGTTCCTCAATGCGCGCATGGCCCCCGGTATCGACCTTGTATTGGAGGCTGTGCGTTTTGATGAGCAGCTACAGGGTGCTAGTCTAGTAATCACCGGCGAAGGGCGCATGGATGGTCAGAGTCTAAGTGGCAAAACCCCGGTGGGTGTAGCCCGCTGGGCTAAGCGTCATAATCTGCCGGTAATTGCTGTTTGTGGATCCATTGGCGCCGGTGCTGAAGGCGTTCATGCTGTGGGTATCGATGCTCTATTTACCGTCGTGCCGGGTGTCTGCACACTGGAGCAGGCGATGGCGGATGCGGCTCCCAACCTCGAGCGTACTGCCGCGCAGATTGCACGTATTCTGATGTTGAAGTTTTAGTGATGGATCCCATGCACCTTGCGGTCGGGCTCGGGAGCCGTCGTGCAATTTAGCGAGTTATTTAGTCAGGTTCTAAACGTAACCGGGCCAGTGTTTGTGCTTGTCTTGCTTGGTCTGGGTTTACGTCGAACGAAACTGATCAATGAGGTTTTCGTGCAGCAGGCATCGAACCTTGTTTTTCGAGCAACTATGCCGGTAATGATCGCTGTCGGATTGATGAAAACTGACATCAGTACCGCGTTTGACCCTCAGGCAGGGATCCTTTTTACGCTATTTTCGGTTGTCAGTTTTGGCGTGATCTGGGGCTGGGCTCGCCTGCGTGTTGAACCGAGAGAAGATCGGGGCGTCTATGTTCAAGGAGCATTTCGACATAACTGCGGAATGGTGGGGTTGGCTCTTGTCGTAAATCAGTACGGCGAAGCAGGTCTGGGTATAGCCAGTTTTCTGCTTGCCCTGCATGCGTTTATCTTCAACATTATGTCGATCTTTGTTCTGAGTTATTACAGTAACTCGCTCAATCTCAGACCCGTTCAGTTCACTCTCGACATTGTGAAAAATCCATTGATATTGTCGGTAGTTTTAGGCATCGCGCTAAATTTGTTGGGTATACGCTTCTCGCCATGGATTGAAACGAGCCTTGTGAGCTTCGGCTCATTGACACTTACGTTGGGACTGATCTGCGTTGGGGCAAGTTTGAGTCTAAGCAGTGTCCGAGTTTCTGGGGGAGTCGCTTTGTCAGCGGCTCTGGTGAAACTCATCTGGATACCCGTTGTAAGCGCCTTACTGCTTATAGCTATGGGAGTTGAGGGGATGGTGCTAGGGGCGCTTGTTCTATTCATGGCGAGTCCAACCGCTGCCGCAAGTGTCGTAATGGTTCGCGCTGCCCAAGGTAATCATGGCCTGGCTGCGACAATTGTCGTCCTAGCGACGCTAGGCTCGGTGGTAACAGTCCCAGCTGGTTTGATGGCTCTGAAATACTTCGGCTACGTTTAGCCGGCTAAGAAAAAGTAGCCAGTAATCCCAATACTGGCAATCAGAATAGCGCGCCTGACGATCACTTGCGGCAATCGCTTGGATAGGTGACCAGCCAGATACCCACCAATCAACGTCCCTACCAAGACAGCAAGGGTCTCCTGCCAAACAATCAGACCTTTGAAAAGAAACAAAATTATCGCGCAAAGCGAAATAGTTGTTGAGAAGAGTAGTTTGAGGCCGTTCATCTCATTGATCTGTGTGTGGCCGGCTAAGCTGAGATAGCTGAGGATAATGATTCCCAAGCCGGCGTTGAAAAAGCCTCCATAAACTGACACGGCTACAAACATCACTAGCATCAGGGCCAGGTGTATCAACCCTAGATGAGGGCGCTTCTGACTCCAATTTTGAAGCGCTTTGTTGAGTTGCGAACCAAATGCGAAAACAACGGTTGCGAACAGAAGTAACCAAGGGATGGCTGCTTCGAAACCGCTGTCATCGGTCAGTGTTAGCAGGTAGGCCCCCGCGCCTCCACCCAAGGCAGAGAGAAGCGATAACATAACCAGGCGTTTGCGAGGCGTTGTTATTTCAGAGCGTAGTGCCCAGGTCCCCGAGATATACCCTGCACAGGCGGCAAAGGTGTTGCTCGCATTAGCGGCAATAGGCGGAACGCCAACCAGTAAAAGCGCAGGAAAGGTGATAAACGAGCCACCACCGGCAATCGAGTTTATGATGCCTCCCAGCAGACCTGCAGCAAGGAGTAGAAGCATATCGAGTAACAAGTTCTACTCCTTCAGTGAGGTTGGGGTAGTGATCTAGCGCGCGATAAAAACATATTTACTCGCTCATGTACCCTGGACTCATTATCACGATGTGGTGTTTATTGGCCCAAGGGTTCCTCGTCCCCAGTCAGCCCAAGAACCGTCATAAAGACGGGCTTCAACACCGATTCGCGCTAGACCAAGTGCGAGTACACAGGCGGTGATGCCAGAACCACAGCTGACAATCGGATTGGGTGACTCTACCTCTTTAAAGATCTCTTTTAGTGCCTGCGGAGCCCTGAAGTTTCCGTCTGAGTCAGTCAATCCGGCAAAGGGTACACAGACAGATCCCGGCATGTGACCCGAGGTAAGACCAGGACGGGGTTCTGGGGCTTCTCCGACAAAACGATTTTTAGCTCGGGCATCGAGAATCGTTTCAGAACAGGACTCGACAAACTGAGATATCTGCTCGCCAGACACCACGCGACCAGGATCCAGTGTCCAAGTGCGCTGGCTTACGAAGGACGGCGCCGGCTTGCCCGTTTCAAGAGTGTTGCCCGCTCGTTTCCATGCTTCTAAACCACCGTTTAGAACATAGCACTCATTGACGCCGAAAAGCTTCAAGGTGAACCAGACGCGAGGCGCGCTGAAGTGATTTAAGCTACGGTCATACACCACAACCGGACGGCTACCATCTACGCCAAGCTCGGCCATCGCCTCAGCGAAGTGCTCGTTACTCGGAAGCATATGCGGCAGATCAGATTTTGTGTCCGCGATCTTATCGATTTCAAATAGTCTTGCGCCTGGGATGTGTTCGGCCAGGTAGTCACGCTTGATCTGTTCAGGATCTGCAAGCAGTGCGTAGGTTGCATCCAGCACGACAACTTTATCAAGATTGGTTGATAGCCAGTCTACAGAAACAATTGGATCAGTCATAAAATGCTCTCATCAGTAGAACCAATCTCCAATCTAGCGTTGAAGCGGCGCTTGAGTGGGATATATTAGGCACGGTTTGAATCTCAATCAAAAAGGAGCCGCACAAGGTGCGGCTTCCGAAGCGACTGGAAACTAGGTTCAAGCCAGTTCGTTGTTTCCATCCATCAGGCGACGCAGATTAAGCGGGTTGCTGTCCAGAATCGCATCAGCCATCAACTCAGCAGGGAAATCTTGGTAGCACACTGGGCGCAGAAAGCGGTTGATAGCAGCACTTCCCACCGAGGTTGTACGCGCATCAGAGGTGGCCGGGAATGGACCTCCATGAACCATCGCGTGACACACCTCAACACCCGTTGGGAAACCGTTACATAGGATGCGACCGGCACGACGCTCCAGTGTTGGCATCAGCGCGCGAGCCGCCGCGTAGTCGCCTTCGTCCAACTGTAGCGTAGCGGTCAGCTGGCCTTCCAACGATTCAGCAACGGCTTTGAACTCATCCAAATTACTGCAGCGAATGACCAGTGAACTCGCGCCGAAGATCTCTTCGCAGAGCGACTCATCGTCCATGAAGTCTGCAGCATTGGTAACGTACAGACCTGCCTGACAGCGGTTTGGATCGGTGCTTGCCTGGCCTGCGCCAACTTGTGTCACTTTCGCATGGTCTTTGAGACGATCAACGCCTTTGCCGTATGCGTCGCAGATGCTCGGAGTCAGCATTGTCTGAGCTGCAACCGCCTCAAGCTCAGCTGCAGCTTCCCTAAGGAAGTTATCCAGAGCTTCACCCTCAACGGCAATCACCAGACCTGGGTTAGTACAGAACTGACCCGCACCCATCGCCAGTGAGCCGACAAAGCCTTTTGCAATGGCGGCACCGCGAGCGGCGAGGGCGCTTGGCATCAGGAAAACTGGGTTGATCGAGCTCATTTCGGCATAGACTGGAATAGGCTCAGAGCGGTTTGCCGCAATCGTCATCAGCGCTGTACCACCGGCTCGTGAACCGGTGAAACCTACAGCTTTTATAGTCGGGTGCGCAACCAGGGTTGAACCTACATCACGGCCGGAGCCGAACAGCATAGAGAAGGTGCCCTCTGGCATACCGCACTTCGCCACAGCCGCCTGAATCGCGCGGCCCACAAGTTCTGACGTGCCTGGGTGTGCAGAGTGTGCCTTGACGATAACAGGGCAGCCTGCCGCTAGAGCAGAGGCTGTATCTCCACCACCGACAGAGAAGGCCAGCGGGAAGTTAGATGCACCGAAAACCGCCACCGGACCCAGTGCGATATTGCGCAGGCGCAGGTCGGCGCGTGGCAGTGGAGCACGCTCTGGCATCGCTGGATCGATACGTACATCCAGGTAGTTACCCGAGCGGACAACGCCCGCAAACATGCGTAACTGACCCATGGTACGCCCACGTTCGCCCTCTAGGCGCATCCGAGGCAGGCCTGATTCAGCCATCGCACGAACGATAAGATCGTCGCCGAGCGCGAGGATCTGGTTAGCAATCTCTTCCAGAAAAGCAGCGCGCGCTTCCGGGCTTGTTTCACGGTACGTGTCGAACGCCGCTGCGGCCAGTGCACAGGCTTGATCAACTTCTGCTTGGCCACCCCCGGCATAAATTGGCTCAAGCAGCTCAGCTGTGGCTGGGTTTACAGCCTGAATAGGGGCTTTGCTACCTTTGACAGAAGTCGAACCAATCAGCATCTCGCCTAAAATCTGCATATCTCTTCCTCTAACATTAAATGGGTAAATCTTTCATGAATAGAGAGCCTCAAACGAGTTTGAACTCCTCCAGAGCTTCGCGGTTTATCTCTATGCCAAGGCCAGGACCCGTTGGTATCTGGATAACACCTCTCTCATGCTCGAGCGGTTGCATGACAACAGCCTGGCGGAAAGGGTTCTCTGTGCGGTCAAATTCAAACATTGCATCTAGCGGACTCTGACGCATGGGGGCCGGTGCTATCGTAGCGTGAGCCTGCAGGCTGGCGGCGATCTGTACCGCTGTACCCCACACATGGGGTACTACACGGATGCCATGGGTTTGTGCCATATCAACAACACGACGAAACTCACTAAAACCGCCAACACCACAGACATCTGGCTGGATGATACTGACTGCCCTTGTGGTGATAGGCTCTAGCATGCCCCAGCGTGAGTGCCAGGTCTCACCGCCAGCCACCGGAATGGGTTGTTTGTCTTTGACTTCGCGATAGGCGCCGATCCACTCTGGTAGCACCGGCTCTTCGAACCAAGCGATATCGTAAGCTGCTGCACTGCGACCCAGCTCGATCGCTTCGTCGACTTGATAGCCGTGGTTGGCATCGATCATCAGTTGCATCTGTGGACCGACTGCTCCGCGAACCTGACGGATCAACTCCAGATCCTCTTCCAGATTGAAGCCGATCTTCATCTTAGTCGCTTTGAAACCCTCGGCAAGATAGCGCTTGGTTTCAACGACGACATCACTGATACGGTCAACACCTTCGCGGCGGAATGAGCCTGTGGCATAGGCCTCAACCTGCTCGCGAAAACGTCCGCCCAGCAGGATGGAAATTGGCGCATTAAAGTGTTTGCCCTTGATATCCCATAGCGCGATATCGACACCCGAGAGCGCGGTGAGGCTGAGGCCTCCTTGCCCTTGATCTCTGAAGGTGTGGTAAAGATCTAACCAAAGCACCTCAGTCTGCAGTGGATCTTGTCCCAGCAGACGGGCTCTGTAACCCTGAACCACCGCTGCGTTCATCTGCGCAGGACCCAGGCACTCTCCCCAGCCGACCAAGCCGTTATCGCAGACGATCTCGACCAGCAGATGCTGGCGGCGGTCGAAGCGCATTGATGCACTCTCAAACGGCGTGTCGAGTTTAAAGTCGAGCAGATGAGTGCGTACATCAACGATTTTCATCAGCTGTGTGCCTCAATCAGATTGCGCAGATCCTCTATCTCATTTGGTCTCAAGTCGGTAAGTGGGCTGCGGACAGAGCCTGCATTAAACCCCTGCAGCCGTACACCCGCTTTAATCGCTGAGACCGCATAGCCTTTACCGCGATCACGAATCTCCATAAACGGGTAGAAGAAGGATTTGAGTACCTTGGAGGTGTATTCGGTGTTACCAGCCCGTAGCTCCCGGTAGAAGTCACAGGCAAGCTGCGGCACAAAGTTGAATACAGCGGAGGAGTAAGTGGTAAAACCGGCTCCCAGGTAAGCTTCAGCAAAGAGTTCGGCCGTTGGCATACCGCCCAGATAGGTGAGGCGATCACCTAGACGGGCGGTAACTTCCCGCACCAGGCCTATCTGGCCGGTACCATCTTTAAAGCCGACTAGGTTGGGGCAATTCTCGGCCAGTCGCGCCAGTGTATCGGGTCGCAGAACAGCGTTGTCGCGGTTGTAGACCATTACGCCGATTTCTACACTGTCACAAACCGCTCTGACATGGGCATACAGACCCTCTTGGCCTGCATCGATTAGGTAGTGCGGCAGTAACAGAATACCGTCTGCGCCGGCGTTTTCAGCGCTTTGTGCTATCTGTATCGCCATGCGTGTACCGTAACCGCAGCCGGCTACGATCGGAATGGTACCGGCTGAGGCTTTTGCCTGAGCAACGATTGTTGGAATCTCTTCAGGCGCGAGGGAGAAAAACTCACCTGTTCCCCCGGCTGCGAAAAGGACTTTAGCCGGAAACTGACTCAACCACTCTAGATGTTTAGCATAGGGTGCTGGATTGAACTCACCCGCTTTATCAAAAGGGGTGACTGGAAAAGAGAGTAGACCAGAGCCGAGAGCGACCTTCAGTTCTTCTGGGGACATGCTGTTTCCTAGCTTGAGCAAATACCCCTGACGGAGTCGCTCAGTTGGCGTTTGTTTTTGTTAATGCAGAATTGTATACCATTTTTAGACGTGTCAGAGTAGTGCAAATTTGGGCGGAAATCTGGCCGCTCATATCGGTGGGTAAAGGAGAGGGTGGTGTTAAACAGACTGTTGGTAACTGGTGCATCGGGTGGTGTTGCGACTCAGCTGCGACCTCTGCTGGCTCAGATCGCTGAGAAAGTGCGTCTGAGCGACATTCGTGAGATAACTGACCTGGCCGAACACGAGGAGTTTATCGCTGCAGAACTGAGTGATCAGGCACAGGTGGATACCATCGTCGAAGGTTGTGACGGGGTGCTCCATCTGGGTGGCATTTCGGTTGAGGATACCTGGGAGAAGATTCTCGTCTCCAATATCATTGGCATGCACTGCCTCTACACATCTGCGCAGAAGTTGGGTCAGCCGCGCATTATCTTCGCTAGCTCCAACCATGCGATGGGTGCCTACAAGTTCACCGATATGCTCGATGCTTCGGCTTTGCCACGCCCAGATGGTTATTACGGGGTTTCGAAAGCCTTTGGCGAACAGGTAGCGAGCATGTATCACGATAAGTTCGGTCAGCAGACGCTGGTGGTGCGCATCGGCTCCTGTCTACCCAAGCCAAAAGACCCGCGGATGCTTTCGACCTGGCTCAGTCCCGAAGATTTCATCAGTCTGATTGAGCGCTCCTTTTCGGTTGAGCACTTGGGCTACACCATCGTTTATGGCGCATCAGCCAATACGCGTCGCTTCTGGGATGATAAGCTTGCTGCTGATCTGGGGTGGCAGCCAAAAGATGACTCCGAGCAATTTGCTGAGGAGTTTGCTGACCTGACCCCGTACCAGGCGGCAATCGAACAGGGTCTGCTCACCTATCAGGGCGGTGTCTGGCTCAAAGCCCCATTAATTACCAAGTAGTTTTACAGAGATACCGATGGCGACAGAAGTACCCAGCGCTCAGGGACTGAGTGATGAACAGCAAGCTGAGTGGATTCGTCAGATGAAACTTTGGGAGGCAGAAAACCCAATCGATAAGGCGGGGCGATATCCCAAACCTTTGGGGATAGTAGCCGGTGTCACCCTGTTTCTAGCGATGCTTATGCTGCGCACCACCGAAGGGTTTGATTTTCTGCCGTTGTTAGCAGTGCCCTTCGGTTATCTGATTTTCTTTTTGACAAACCGTCGCTTCGTAAAGTGGGATGAGAAGCGTAGGGCCTTCTCCCAGTTGCTGATAGATCAACTCCGCGCTGAACAGTAGGAGCCCGCTCGAAGAGGGGGCCACCATCGATTTTTGCTGTGGTCGCGTGCTGTGCATTGCTAATGCAACAGGGCTGGAAGCCACATACCCAAGCCAAAAACAGTATGGGCTACCAGACCCAGAAAACGACCTTTCCATGGGGTCGGTGTCTTAGAGAGCGCCCAACCCAGCCCCATGCCGGGGTGGAGCAGGAACCAGCCGGCAGCAATAGTCACCAGTGCAAAGATCCAAAGCGGCAGGAAGGTTGGGTTCGCAATCCAGTCCTCACCGGCGATTAATATCCAGGCGATACCGTAGATAATGCCAACGGCGTAGTGGAAGGCCCAGCCTATCGCGACCTCGTTTTTCACTTCGGGCAATTTGCTGATGTCTTCATGAAATATCGTCGGCAGGTGTGCAAACCAGCGCCCAGGGTTACCCCAGTTTGGTAGCGGCATCTTGAACACCCAGTGCTGGATAAGGGCCCATATATCCATGGCGACGGTGCCGCCAATACCCATAAGGATGCCCAGTTCGATTGCGGATAGATTCATTTTCAGCTCTACTTCAATGAGTTACAGATCGCCTCGCCACGCGCGAGTCGGTTGATATTGTCCGCCATCTGCCGCTGGCGCCGCGCAATAGTGCCGTCGGTCCAGCCTGACATGTGCGGCGTCATCAATACATTGTTGAGCTCAGCAAAGGGCAGAACAGACGGAGTGGGGTTGGCGTTATCTGGGCTTGGGTACTGATACCAGGTATCGATAATTGCCGAGCCTATATCGCCATTTTTAAGCGCATTAAACAGGTCCTGCTCATCCGCAACTGCTCCGCGTCCCACATTAACAAAAACAGCATCTGCTTTCATTGCGTCGAAGATCTTGGCGTCGATCATGCCCTCAGTGGCTGGCGCAAGGGGTAGACAGTTAACCAAGATATCGACCTCAGCGGCCATCTGCGACAGGTTTTCCAGACTGAAGCTCTTATTGTACTGCACATCGATGGGTGAGCGGTTTGCCATCATCACCTGCATGCCAAAGGCTTGGGCTCTCTTAGCGATCTCTTGACCGATATGGCCGTGGCCGACAATACCGATGGTCTCGCTTCCCAGCTCGGTGCGCAGTCCAGTCGGTTTG